>CAFBMO010000024.1_pt1 | contig 18535 bp, 15 predicted proteins | sample 7268821 | NCBI WGS metagenome assembly CAFBMO01 (sample SAMEA6814065, study PRJEB35770) | freshwater metagenome | biome: Freshwater; feature: Freshwater reservoir; material: water | place: Czech Republic | collected 2017-05-23 | depth 30m m
AACTGCTTCACCTTCTTCTTGGAACCCCCGACGCATCATGAGGTCTAAGGCCTCCGTCTCATCAATATCGTTCGTGTGTACGCGCACGTCGAGGATTGCGTTGATGATCATTCGTGCTTGCATCTTCAATTGTTGAAGGCGTAAGGCGTGTGCAGATCGCTGGTCATCTACAGGAAGGTAACCAGCGTCGATCATTAACTCTTCCGCGTACACCGCCCAACCTTCAATGAACACGCTGCTACGACCAAAAGCTCGAACCCTGGTGGTCTTCTCCGCTAGTCGTGAATGGGCCAACTGAAGTACGTGCCCTGGGAAGGCTTCATGAATAGTTAAATCATGCAATTGAACACCGTTGTACTCGCGGAAGAATGAATCAATACGCTCGACATCCCATGAAGCTGGCGTTGGTGCAACTGCTACGAAGGTTGGTAAGTCGGTTTCTTCAAGCGGACCAGGTGAATCGCAGTACGCAACAGCAACTCCTCGATGAATTTCTGGCATTTCAATTACTTGAACATCTGTAATAGGCATTGACACCAATGGCACTTCGTCAAGAAAAGCAATCGTGCGGGCGAGTGATTCGGAAACCTGCTGCAATACGTTGTCGTTCGTTACTGGGTACTTTGCCGCAACGTCATCTAGGGCCCGCGCAACAAGGTTGGGTGAAGTTGCTGGTTCATCCAGATACTTCGCAGCTGCTTCAACGAGTGCTGATTCTGTTTTGATGAGATACGTATTGGCTTGCGCAAGTAGGTCGCCCGCTTGGGTATCTGAATCTAAAGCGTGCCAAAGCATCGCCGAATAGAGATGTGCACCAAGACGAGGATCGCGGTTCGCAACAGCCAGTTGATCTTGCAACCAGTTGATAAATGTGGTCAGTGACGCTTGTGCTGCCAAAACGCTAGGCGAATTGGCACCGAGCAACTCTGAGATTTCACCTTGCACCAACGCCAAGGTGCCATGAAACTGACCGATGGCAGTTTCCACGTGGATCCGTGGCATCTCACCAAGTTCAGCCTGTGCGTCAGCCAAGAATCGCGGGATGGCTTCTAGGCGAGCATTTACCGACACTAGGCGATCGGCGATCGGGGCGAAATCCCGCGACAACAAAAGATGTAATCCAGTTCCTGGATTCCAAACCATTGGATTCCAAGTCACCGACTTCACTTCGCGAAGTTCAAAAAGTGACCGAGTTATTGCCGCACGTAGGATTTCAAGATCCACTTGATCCTCGAGCACTAATTCAAGATCATCGACCGCATCGAGCTCGGTCAGCAGTTCATCAAGTGCAACCGCCAATGCTTCACGACCACTGCGGGTGTAATCCGGTAAGAGTTGGTCATACGCATGCTCACCCATGCCAGTTGCGCGAATAGGCTCAGCACACAGCATCGTGGTCATCACACTTTTAGCGATGCGGTCAAAGTGAGCCTTCATTCGCTCAACCCTTCGAGTGCGCGAATTTGAGATACCCGTCGGCGCGATGCTTGTCGAAGCGCAGCCTCAGAATCCCACTTGCGATCGCGCATGAGTGAAGTGAGTTCGAGTAGGAAATCCCCAAGTTGCTCCTCGCTCGCCAGGTGTGCTGCCGTTTCTTCAGCTCGGTTACGTTGATTCGTGGGAGCGACCGTCTCTTTGAATCGCTTCGATCGAGAAATGACTTTCGCGGAGTACAACAACGCCGGGAGATGTGGAGGAATTCCGTCAGTTACCGACTCGCGACCTTTTTCTTTGGCTTTGCTCTCATGCCAGTTCAGTTGGGCATCTGAATTATCGCCTTCAAGAAACACATGAGGGTGACGGCGAATGAGTTTCTCGACAATTCCTTGAGCTACATCTTCGATATTCCAAGGGTCATTTGGATCTTCTTGCGCGATCCGTGAATGAAAGACAACCTGGAGCAACACGTCACCGAGTTCTTCACGCAAGCCCGCTCGATCCTTGAGCTCAATTGCTTCAACTGTCTCATAGGTTTCTTCAACCAAATATTCAAGGAGAGACTCATGCGTTTGTTCTGCATCCCAAGGGCAACCGCCCGGTGAGCGCAGTTGATCCATTACCGATACAAGTTGGAGCAAATAACTTTCAGTACTCAACACCGCTCCCCTATCACTTCTACTTCAGGCAGCTCGGATTCACGTGTTACTGCGCAGGAAGCACAGTTGAAACATCAGACGGGGTTTCACCCAACTGTAAGTTTTCTGAATCCCAGGTACCAAAACGTGGGTTGACTTCTGGATTCACGGCCTTGCTCTTGGCAACTACTGCAGTGACTAAGTCGGCGGTTGCCTGCTCTGGTGTTGCATTCGGAGCTACAGCCTTCGCTACTTTTTGTGCAGTCAACGCGAAGCGAATCCGCTCAGAGATCTGGCTCGGTGCAACACCCTGCTTTAAATACGCCGCTTCAAGCGCAGCCGCACTGCCGGCAGACTTCACTTCGGCTGCGTACTCTCGATCAATTTCACCTTGGGTTACTGCAACGTTGTTGTCAGCAGCAACCTGATCAAGGAGATCCATCACGACTAACCAGTTCAAAATGTTCTTGACCAACTCTGGATCTGATTTATTCTCCGAGAATCCCTGAGCGACCAAAACCTCATTGACATTGGAGTTCAACGACGCCTCTGTCACATGATTGTTGCCAACCAAAGCGGCGTCACCAGCGGAGCCTGAACATGCGCTCACTGCGAGGCCAAGCGCCAGGATCGCTACAGGAATCATTGCGCGGCGGCGTGCTGTGGTCATGAATTACTCTCCATCGGTTCAGGTGTTATAGGTAGCGAAGCGTGAATGAACTCCGTTACCCAATGAAGCAGATCATTGCCAATGACCGGCGCGCCACCCACCAGGGAGGTCGTCGGCCTCGGTACGACGATCGTATTGACTGCAGCCTTGATCAGCGTGCGTGGGTACAGTCGAGTCAGTCGCATTTGGGCTGATTCCGGCAGATTGACGGGCTGGAAGCGAATCCCCGCGCCCGTCGCCACAATTTCGGTTAATCCAGCCCTGCGAGCCAGTACCCGCAGCCGAGCCACGGAGAGCAGGGTCTGCACCGGATCGGGCACTTGGCCGTACCGATCCGTGAGCTCGGCATAGACCTCATCTACGGCCAATTCTGTTGACGCATCAGCCAAGCGCTTGTAGGCCTCAAGGCGCAGGCGCTCATGTGGGATGTACTCGTGTGGAATGTGGGCCTCAACGGGAAGCTCAACCTTCATCTCCGGATGGGTCTGCGCTTCATCACCCTTGAATTCGGCCAATGCCTCTCCAACTAAGCGCACATAAAGATCAAAGCCGACATCTGCGATGTGACCGCTTTGTTCGCCTCCCAGCAAATTACCTGCACCGCGAATTTCCAAATCTTTCATCGCAATCTGCATGCCTGAGCCAAGGTCCGTGTGCTGAGCGATTGTGGCAAGGCGTTCATGTGCCGTTTCTGTTAATGGCTTTTCTGGGTTGTACAAGAAATAGGCATAGGCCCGTTCGCGTCCACGACCAACGCGGCCACGTAACTGGTGTAGCTGGGAAAGGCCAAACATGTCGGCACGATCAACGATCAAGGTGTTTGCATTCGCGATGTCGATTCCGGACTCAACGATCGTGGTGCACACCAGTACGTCAACTTTCTTTTCCCAGAAATCAACGATCACACTTTCAAGCGCCTGCTCACCCATCTGACCATGGGCAATGGCAATACGTGCCTCGGGAATGAGATCGCGTAGACGTGACGTCACCCGCTCTATGGACTCAACTCTGTTATGCACAAAGAAGACCTGACCATCGCGCAGAAGTTCACGGCGAATCGCAGCTCCAATCTGCTTGTCTTCATACGGTCCAACAAATGTAAGCACTGGATGGCGCTCTTCAGGCGGTGTTTGAATTACTGACATTTCACGGATACCTGTGACAGCCATTTCTAAGGTGCGAGGAATTGGTGTTGCTGACATTGCCAGCACATCAACGTTGGTGCGCAGAGCCTTCAGATGTTCTTTATGTTCAACACCAAACCGCTGCTCCTCGTCGAGGATTACTAATCCCAGATCCTTAAAGCGCACATCAGGGGTAAGCAGTCGATGTGTACCGATCACAACATCTACTGAACCTTCAGCGACACCCGCAAGAACCGCCTTCGCTTCTTTGTCGGTATTAAAGCGCGAAAGTGATCCAATTTTAATCGGGAATGATCCGTAGCGCTCTGCAAAAGTTGAAGCATGCTGTTGTACTAACAAGGTCGTGGGAACAAGCACCGCAACCTGTTTGCCGTCCTGTACAGCCTTGAATGCAGCACGCACAGCAATTTCAGTTTTTCCATAGCCCACATCGCCGCAAATCAAGCGGTCCATAGGGATACTGCTTTCCATATCGCGCTTGACTTCGTCAATACAAATCATCTGATCTGGTGTTTCTACATAGGCGAAGGCATCTTCAAGTTCATGCTGCCAAGGTGTATCAGGACCAAATGCATACCCCTGCGTTGCCTTGCGAGCTGCATAAAGCTTGATGAGTTCACTTGCAATCTCTTTCACTGCCTTGCGGGCTTTGCCCTTGGCTTTTTGCCAATCAGCTCCACCGAGCCGATGCACACTTGGCATTTCACCGCCAACATATTTGGTAACCAGATCAAGTTGGTCGGTTGGCACGAATAAGCGGTCGGCGGGTTGACCACGCTTACTTGCCGCATACTCCAGCACCAAATACTCACGCGTTGCACCGCCAATTTCGCGCTGCACCATTTCAACATATCGACCCACGCCATGTTGTTCATGGACAACAAAGTCGCCTTTTTTCAAGGTGAGTGGATCGATTGCACGCTTACGGCGTGATGGAAGCCGCCGCATATCTTTGGTCGAAGCGCGTTGTCCAAGGAGATCGCGTTCGGTGATGACAGCAAGTGCACATTCATTCAGCACGAAGCCGTGTTCAATGGAGCCTACGGCGACGGTCACCACACCAGGCTTTGGCGGTTCTGTGAGCGACTCCACAAAAGCAGTAGGAACACCTTCGGTCGTTAACGATTCCGCAAGGCGCTCAGCCGAACCATGGCCCTCACTGACCAGCACAACTGCGCGGTCATCCGCAGCCCACGCCCGCATGTGTTCAATCGCCTGCGCGATGTCGCCGCGATAGGCATCAATGCCAATGGCGTCGACTGCCACTCCTGCATTGGGATCGATACTTTCATCCGCGTACAACGGGCTTAGTTCGCACCAAGGCAAACCGCGCGCTTCACATTGATCCTTTACTTCTTCCAATGAAAAGAAGTTTGAGCCAGAAAGATCAATCGGTGCCTGGTTACCCACTGATGCGTTATGCCACGAAGCGGCCAAAAATTCATCGGCAGTGCGCGTGAGGTCGTATGCGCGGGTGCGTACCCGTTCGGGATCAATCACCAAAATAGAAGTGTCTCGAGGCAAGAAAGAAACTAACGGATCAACGGACTGCACGAGCACGGGAATGAGTGCTTCCATGCCCTCCACAGGAATTCCTTCAGCCAACTTCGCGCAGATGTCTTCAACAACCGGATTTTCAGCAGCTAACTTGGCTGCGCGTGCACGAACTTCTGGTGTAAGCAAAAGTTCGCGTACCGCAGGTGCGAATAATCCATCGGGAACGTTTTCAAGTGAACGCTGATCGGTCACCGTGAACGAGCGAATCTCTTCTACGGCATCCCCCCAGAATTCGATGCGAACCGGGTGCTCAGCGTTCGGTGGGAAAACATCCAAGATGCCGCCACGTACTGCGATTTGTCCACGTCGTTCTACGAGATCAAGGCGCTCATATCCAAGATGTACAAGTCGACTTACCAACACTGACAGGTCGTACTGATCCCCAACACGAACTCGTACTGGTTCAATCTCGCCGAGACCACCGGCTATGGGCTGCACCACTGCACGTACAGATGCGACCAACACATCAATGGGCTGCACAAGCGGATCTGTCTCATCTGCGTGTGCCAAGCGCCGAATGACACTCACGCGTCGACCGATTGTGTCTGACGAGGGTGAAAGACGTTCATGCGGCAAGGTTTCCCATGACGGCAGCACTGCAATACGAAGACTTGGGCAGTAGCTACTGGCCGCAGATGCGAGGTCTTCAGCTTCCTGACCAGTAGCGGTTACCACCAACAATTGCCGACCTGATCCAAGGGAAGTTGGAGCAGCAAGAAGTGCAGTAATCAGTGACTGAACTGCTCGCGGGGATGCTATGCGTCCACCAGTAAATGCTTGATCGCGAGCAACCCGAAATGAATCGGCCTGCCCTACGACATCAAGCAATCCACTGAGGTTCACCCTCGCGCTGCCTCCGCAAGCGCATCGCGCGCCAGATCAACGATTAGCGGGTGAGCAACCATCAAATTCTGAACCCATGGTGGCATGTGGTTGAACTCAATTTCTTCGCCATCTGTATGTGAAGGAATAAAGCCGTAATGACGAGCAACACCATACGGAGCGGCCACATCCCACTCATAGAAGCCACTTTCATGTACATACAGTTCTGCTCGACCAGAGACGAGTTCATTGACTTTCGCTCCAACGGATCCGACATCGATGAGCTCACAGCCGTATTCGTTGACTCCCGCCGCCTTCATCTTTGACCCCAGAATTTCCAATGCAGGCCCTAGGAACACCGGTGGACGAGTGCGCGAAGCAACCACGCGGACGGGACGATCTGTTGGAAAATCAGGATCACCTGTGACGACATCGCCCATCGATCGTGCAAGTTTTTGCGCAGGAAGATCAACAGTGCAGGCGGAAAGTTTCTTGATTTTTGGTTCCCAGAGTGCAATGTGCACTGCAAAGTCAACGCGGCCTTGCCCGTATTCCCAAGTTCCATCAAGCGGATCTACGATCCATAGTCGGTCGGCATCAAGGCGAACGGCATTGTCTGCACCTTCTTCACTCAACACTGCATCGTGCGGACGATGTTCGGCGAGCTCTCGAACAATGAGCTCATGCGAGAGACGATCGCCCTGCTTGCGAAGTTCGGTTGCCTTTTCTTTGTCCCACGAGGCTGGATCACCATATGAGTTGCGTAATTCCAGGAGTAGTTGCCCCGCAAGCTTGGCGACATGGCTAGAGAGTTCTTGATCTGTTCGGTTGGACATCTCAGCCTCCATTGAATTCGTTTTGTGCTCGCTCAATTCCATGTAACACGAGGGTTTCTACTGCGTCTGCGCTTCGCGAAATCACATGCGGAATCACATCGCGCTCGGTTCCCGTGAATGACTTCAAAACAAACTCTGCGGGATCTTGTCGACCAACTGGTCGACCGATTCCAATACGCACCCGCGCGTAATCGCCATTACCTAATGACTTACGAATGCTTTTGAGGCCATTGTGTCCGTTGTCCCCGCCACCGATTTTGACGCGCACGGTATCCAGTGGAAGATCCAATTCATCATGAATCACCACAAGGTGATCTTCAGCAATGTCGTAGAACTGCATGAGCGCTTTGACAGGTCCACCCGAGGTATTCATGAACGACCATGGCTCGACGAGCACCACTCGGGCATCTGATCCTGGATTACCGATCCGACCTTCTACAACACCGGCAACTGCTCGCTTGTGACGACTCAAGCTCCCACGCATGCGCGAGGCTAAGTCATCAACAACCATGAAGCCCACATTGTGGCGAGTGGTTGCGTATTCCGGACCAGGGTTGCCGAGCCCAACGATCATCCAGGTCATCGGCAAGAAGCCTTAGTTAGCTTCAACCTCAGCTGCTGGAGCCTCTACAGCTTCCGGCGCAGCTGCAGCGCGCGCAGCTTCAGTTGCAGCCATCGCTTCAGCCGCATCCGCAGTTGCCTTCACGCCATAGGCGGTACGTGCAACAGCTTCGTCTGCAGTGATGACGATGAGGTCAACATGCTCGAGGTAACGCTTCACAGGCTCGCGCTGAATGTCGCGTGGCATTGCCAAGATGGTCTTGTCATTCAGAGTCACTGAGAGCACGACGTATGACTTGCGAAGAGCAAGGTCAAGGTCGTGGTTTGGCAATGACACATGCTGGAGCTGGGTGCCGTGACCGTAGATCACTGCAGGGACCAAGCCTTCGCGGCGAAGGCGACGTGCTGCACCCTTGCCAAAGTCTGAACGCTCTGTGGCAGTAATGGCGATCTGTGACACTGTGAAACTCCTCGTTTACTCGTAAGTCAGCCTCGGCAGAGCGCGGATAGCGCTGACCTTCGTCGATCACGGTTCTTTCGAACCCTCGCCGAGGAGAGAAGAGGACACTATCAGTGAGAGGATGAATCTTCCGAATCCGGGCTTCCCTCGAACAGGCTGGTGACCGATCCGTCAGTAAAGACCTCATTGATCGCCTGAGCCAAGATCGGTGCGATGGAGAGCACTTTGAGCTTGGGGAACTTGCGATCTTCTGGGATTGGCAAAGTGTCGGTGACCACAACTTCGGTGATATTTGAGTTCTGCAGGCGCTCGCGGGCCGGATCACTCAAAATCGCATGGGTTGCCGCCACGATGACCTCGGTTGCCCCATTTTCAAAGAGGGTCTCCGCGGCCTTCACGATGGTGCCACCGGTGTCGATCATGTCGTCAACGACCACACACACGCGGCCCTTCACATCGCCTACGACTTCAAAGACCTTGACCTGATTTGGCACATCTGGATCGCGGCGCTTGTGAATGATGGCCAGCGGAGCGCCGAGCTCATCTGTCCAGCGCTCAGCTACCCGAACCCGACCAGCATCCGGCGAGACGACCGTAATGCGATCGCGATCAACATGACTGCCCACATGCTTTGCCAGCAATGGCAGTGAGAAGAGGTGGTCAACTGGGCCATCAAAGAAACCTTGGATCTGAGAGGTGTGCAGATCGACAGTCATCAGGCGATCTGCCCCTGCGGTCTTGAACAGGTCAGCAATCAGGCGAGCTGAAATTGGCTCACGACCGCGGTGCTTCTTGTCTTGGCGGGCGTAACCGTAGAACGGCATGATCACAGTGATGCGCTTGGCTGATGCTCGCTTCAACGCGTCAACCATGATCAGGTGTTCCATGATCCATTTGTTGATCGGAGTGGTGTGGCTTTGTAGTACGAACACGTCAGCACCGCGAACTGATTCCTGGAAGCGCACGAAGATCTCACCATTAGCGAAGTCATATGCCAACGTGCGTGAAAGTGGAATTCCGAGTTGCTCGGCTACTTCTTGAGCGAGCTCTGGGTGTGACCTGCCCGCAAGCAGCACCATCCGCTTACGGTTTGGAAACTCTTGCAGGTTCACTTTTCCTCCTGTGCTGTGGCTTCTTGCGCGGCTTGTGCTGCTTGTGCTGCTGGTGTTCCTGGACGTCGTCGCAATACCCAATCCAACACATTTCGTTGTTTACCTCGAGCAATTGCGATCGATCCTGGTGGTACATCTTCGGTGATAACAGATCCGGCCGCGGTGTAGGCCCCGTCGCCAACAGTGACAGGCGCCACCAACATGGTGTCGCTGCCAATTCGTACATGCTTACCTACGGTGGTGCGGTGCTTGGCAACACCGTCGTAGTTCACAAAGACGGTTGAAGCGCCAATATTGGAGCCTTCGCCGATGTCTCCGTCGCCTACATAACTCAAATGTGGAACCTTGGCGTCATTGCCAATGTTGGAGTTCTTGATTTCAACAAAGGCTCCGGCCTTGCTGTGGGTGCCCATCACAGTGCCAGGACGTAAGTATGAGAACGGGCCGACAGTTGCATCTGCACCAATAACTGCAAGCTGCGCCCACGTGTGAATCACAGAGGCGTTCGCGCCCACTTCACATGAATTCAAAGTGGTACCCGGGCCAATCTTCGCGCCGGCTGCCACAGATGTTGGGCCAAGAAGTGTGCAGTTCGGCAAGATCGTGACGTCAGGTTCAAGCTCGACATCAACATCAAGCCAAGTTGTTGCTGAATCCAGAATGGCTACGCCCTCGCGCATCCACTGGGCATTAATCCGGTCGCGCATCACAGCTGCAGCTTCGGCAAGTTGGTAACGATCATTCACACCAAGGATTTCGTTGGAATCTGCACACATCGAACCCGCAACTACTGCATTCTCATCGCGCAAGAAACCAATCACATCGGTGAGGTACTCCTCGCCTTGTGAGTTATTTGTGGTGATGTTGGCAAGCAGTCGAGTCAGATCGCTCGCAGCAAAGCAATACATACCTGAGTTGATTTCATCAATCATGATTTCAACCGACGACGAATCCTTATGTTCAACAATGCGCAGTACGCTGCCTGTTTCATCACGAACAATGCGTCCATATCCAGTTGGATCACTCATTTGTGCAGTGAGCACTGTTGCACGTGCTAGTGATGCATCATGTTCTTGCACAAGTGCCACAAGTGTTGCCCCGGTAAGCAACGGGGTATCACCTGTCAACACAACTACTGGACCACCGTCAAGTGAAATACCGCGTGAGGCAATGTCAGCTAATGCGATTCGTACCGCATGACCCGTTCCGCGTTGTTCTTCTTGGACAACAGTGAGAGCCCAGGGAGCGATTTCTTCAACATGAGCGGCCACGAGCTCGCGACCATGACCAACGACGACAATCACATGTTCTGGTTCAAGGGTGGCAGCAGCCTCAAGCACATGGCCGAGGAGAGATCGGCCTGCCACATGATGCAACACCTTGGGTGTTGCCGAGCGCATGCGCTTGCCCTCGCCAGCAGCGAGAATCACTACGGCTGCAGGTCGCGTCACGAGACGTGAGCGTATCTGCTCTGAGCTCCTGATGAACGATTCCCCCGCAAGATCAGGTCGAAGCTGTCCACTCTTGGGCGAAGCTGTCGATGATCTCAGCACAAGTTTCTGGGTGCGAAACTGTCAGATGGTGCTTGGCCTGTGGAACGTATGTGACTGATGTGCCTGCTGGGGCAAAACTCAAGATGAAGGGAACGACTTCTGGCACGACCACGGGACTTGCCATTGCATGCACATAATGAAAGGGCACCTTGAGTGCCGCGATACTGGCATTCAGTCGCTCTTCATCGATCTGTGGAGCAACAACTTGGTCGAATTTCCAGGTCCAACGCTCATCATCAACTGGCTTCACGCCATACGTCGCCAACCGCTCCAAAAGAACTGGATCATCGCCTTCTTGCGGCGGCATCAGACGAAATCGTGCGACCGCATCCTCTTTGGTGTCGTAATAACGAACTGGGCTGGCTGCGGCGGCCCCAATTGGTCGCATGCGGCCTTCGCCTTGAATGAAGGTATCCATCAAGATCACACCGATTGCTCGCTCTGGACGTTGAGTTGCCGCCATCACGACAGAGGTGCCGCCCAAACTGTGACCGACCATCAGGGCGCGTTCAATACCCGCGTCATCGAGTACGGCGTTAACCTCTTGGCCCCAGATATCAATGCCATATGCATCCCGGTGACCGCTATCGCCGCTGCCACTGAGATCCAAAGTGATGACGGTGTACGTCTCTTCTAACAGTGGCACCACATTGGCCCACCACACGTGGTGAGCACGAAACCCGTGGGTCAGTACTACAGCGATATCGCCTTGTCCAGTGACCGAGTAGTGGATTGGGGCGCCAGCAACCTCAACAACGCGATCGTGCAGGTCCATGTGGACACCCTTCGCTAGAGCGAGAGCTCCCGGGGGAGGGATCGAACCTCCGTTGACGGATTCAAAGTCCGCTGTCCTGCCGCTAGACGACCCGGGATTGTTTGAGCAGCAAACGATATTGGCAAGGCCCTCACGTTGCGAAAGCGACTTGGTTACGCTACCGTAACTTACGCAACCGTAGGTCTTGAGATTTACGACTGGCGCTAAGGAGCATTTGTGACCATTTCCCCCGCTGTCGATCCCATTGACCAGTTGCCGCCTGAAGGCGCGCCTGATCAGATTCAGCTCCAGCCACTTTCTATGCGGATCACCGTTGGAGTCTTTGTTGCGGTTCCCTTTTTAGCCGTACTTGCTGCCATCCCAGTTGCTTGGGGCGGATTCCTTTCGTGGGTTGATATTGCACTGTTCCTTTTGTTCTGGGCTATCACTGGTCTGGGTATCACGGTTGGGTATCACCGCTTCTTCACTCACGGATCATTCAAAGCTGGACGCGGAGTGAAAATTGCTCTTGCCGTCATGGGCTCATACGCACTTGAAGGTTCCGTTGCACAATGGGTGGCTGATCACCGCAAGCACCACAAATTTTCCGATGCTCCTGGCGACCCACATTCACCTTGGCTTGAAGGTGACGTGAAGTTCGCTTTGCTTAAGGGCTTCTGGCACTCGCACACTGGTTGGTTGTTTGACGAACAACAAACCCCAGTTGCGCAATACGCACCCGACATTGATGCCGACGACGATCTTCGGTTGCTGAGTAAGTGGTACCCAGCTCTCGTCGTGGGTTCACTTCTCATCCCAGCCATCCTCGGTGGCCTCATTACTTGGTCGTTCTGGGGCGCAGTCACTGCGTTCTTCTGGGCAGGTCTCTTTCGCGCGGCGTTCATCCATCACGTCACCTGGTCAATTAACTCGGTCTGCCACATCTGGGGCAAGCACACGTTCAAGTCACGCGATAAATCCACCAACGTGTGGTGGCTTGCGATTCCATCCTTTGGTGAGTCTTGGCACAGCCTGCATCACGCAGAGCCAACATCTGCACGACATGGGGTTCTCAAAGGCCAAATTGATCTGAGCGCAGTATTTATCCGCACCCTTGAATTCCTCCACCTTGCAAATGACGTGCGCTGGCCAAAACCAGAACGCCTTGAACGCAAACTCGTTGACCCATCTATGGCGCCACGGATTCGTGGGTACAAGAAGGCTGCATAAGTATGACTACTTCTGAAATTACGCGCGACTCTGTAACGCAGATACATCCAGTTCACAAGAGTGCACCACGCGAACGCGTACGCATGACTGGTCAAGAGCGACGTGAACAACTCATCACTATTGGACGCAAGCTCTTTGCTTCAAAAGGCTTCGAATCTGTCAGTGTTGAAGAAATCGCAGCCAAGGCTGACGTGTCAAAACCTGTCGTGTACGAACATTTCGGAGGCAAAGAGGGCCTGTACGCAGTCATCGTTGACCGTGAAATGAATGACCTCATGTTGGCAATCACCAAAGCTCTTACCGTACAACCGGAAGAAATTTCGAGCGCGAGAATTTTACTTGAGCGCGCAGCCATGGCGTTATTCGATTACATCGACGCCGACCCAGATGGTTTCCGCATTTTGGTTCGCGATGCTCCAACAATGAGTGACTCAGATTCCACCATCGTCGGCTTCCAGCATTCACCATCCTTCGCTAGCGTGATTAGTGACATTGCAGCGCATGTTCAAGAGTTGCTTGCCGTGCAATTCAAAGCACACAAGATCAACACCAAACTTGCGCCTATGTACGCACAGATGTTGGTCGGGATGGTCGCTCTGACAGGTCAGTGGTGGCTGGAAGAACGCAAACCTAAGAAAGATGAAGTGGTAGCAAACCTCATTAACTTGGCGTGGAATGGTTTGGGCAATATGGATTCAAAGCCAAAGTTGATCAGTAAGTCTCGTTAAATAACTCGAGCACCATGAGCTGGTCCAAAGGATCGTTTTACTGATCGCACGAGTCCACTTGATGTCAGCGCTACCGCAATATCTAATGCGTGGTCGGCATCCCGAGCGATGAATGCACAGGTTGGTCCACTGCCAGAAACAATTCCGCCCAGTGCTCCTGCTTCTTCACCAGCCTCAATGACGCGTTGCAATGCTGGGCGCAAGGAAAAGGCGGCCTGTTGGAGATCGTTATCCAGTGACTTACCCAGTAATACGGGATCACCGACGCGTAATGCATGCATCAAGTTGTCTGATACATACGGATCAGGAACATGCTTGCCTTCGCGCAAACGATCGCACTCTTGGTACACGGCAGCAGTCGAGAGCCCCTCGGATGCAAGGGCGAAAACCCAATGAAATGAACCCTTTGCTAGCACTGGCGTGAGCTGCTCGCCACGGCCACTACCAATTGCTGTTCCACCATGAAGTGAAAAAGGCACATCGCTGCCGAGCACTGCCGCGATTTCATGGAGTTCCTGCTTTGGGGTATGTAAGCCCCACAGAGCATCACAGGCAATGAGAGCGCCCGCAGCGTCAGCGCTTCCGCCAGCCATACCGCCCGCAACTGGAATCTGCTTGTGAATGCGAAGTGCGACGTCAGCCGTGACTCCTGATGCGTCAGCCAGCAGCTGCGCGGCTTTCCAAGCCAAGTTTGATGAGTCAAGTGGCACTTCGGCCACACCTTCGCCATCACACGTGAGTGAGATTCCAGAACCCGCAGGTTGGCGTATGGCGGTGACATCGTCGTGAAGAGCAACAGAATGAAAGACCGTTGCTAATTCATGGAATCCATCCTCGCGTCGTGGTCCGACTGAGAGTTGCAGGTTCACTTTCGCGGGTACGCGAACGGTGACCTCTTTTGCTGCCATAGACGAAGGTTATTTCCTTGACCTCACAGATGCGCGGTCAGCCTCGTGCCAAGGCATCAGCAAGACGAGCGAACTCAACCACCGTCAACGTTTCACCTCGTACACCTGGATCAATATTTGCTGCACGCAATGCCGCCTCGGAACGGTCTGGTCCTCCAGCAAATTGTGCAAGGGCCCCGCGAAGCGCCTTGCGACGCTGGCTAAATGCGGCATCGACCACGGAAAAGACATACTCCCGTGGCGATTCACACACTGGAGGTGCAGTGCGCACCAAGCGCACAAGACCTGAATCAATATTGGGCTCTGGCCAAAATACTGTGCGGCCAACGGTGCCAACGAGAGCAACATCACCAAACCAGCGCGCCTTCACACTTGGTACTCCATACACGCGGCTGCCAGGACCTGCCGCAAGTCGATCAGCCACTTCTTTTTGCACCATCACCAGCATGCTTTCAATTTTTGGAAAGAGTTCCAAGAAATGCAGCAGCACTGGTACTGAGATGTTGTACGGAAGGTTCGCAACAAGCGCCGTTACTTCACTTGGTAACGATGTGACCGTGAGCGCATCAGCCTCAATCACTGAGAGACGCGAAGCGTGTTCAGGCAGATGCGTGGTAATTGTCTTAGGAAGCTGCTCTGCGAACTGAGTTTCAATCTCAACAGCCACCACATCGTGATCGGCCTGCAAAAGCGCCAAGGTTAAACTGCCCAACCCTGGTCCGATCTCTAATACTCGACATCCATCAGGCAAATCAGCAAGGCGAACAATGCGTTCAACCGTGTTGGGATCAATGACGAAGTTCTGGCCACGTTTTTTTGTTGGCCGAATATCTAAAGTTTGCGCCAATTCGCGAATTTCGCGAGCGCCGAGTAGGCCGCTCACCATTGCCCGAACACGCGCTGTGCATTAGCCCAGAGATGCCCGGCCATTATTTCTTCAGAAACTCCACGTAACGAGGCAAGCGCGCGAACAGTGAAAGGCATCAAATACGAAGCATTCGGCTTGCCGCGATTTGGCACGGGTGTCAGATACGGCGCATCGGTTTCAACCAAAATGAGTTCATCTGGAACAACCGTTGCCGCTTCGTGAAGATCTGTCGCGTTCTTGAATGTCACGACCCCAGCAAATGAGATGTACCAACCTTGATCCGTGCAGAACTTTGCCATGGCTGCATCACCGCTGAAGCAATGGAATATGACGCGCTCGGGAGCACCTTCTTCGAGCAAAATGTCCATCACGTCTTGATGCGACTCACGATCATGAATCACCAAAGTTTTGCCGACTTCCTTTGCAATCGCAATGTGTCGACGAAATGACTCTTGCTGAATTGGGTGCAACTCCTCAGAGCTTCGGAAGTAGTCGAGCCCTGTTTCACCAACAGCGCGCACCACATCTTCGCGAGCCATGGAAGCAATGGCTTCGTATGCGGCCTCCAGCCCTGCGCGTCCTTCTTTTTCAAAGATTCGCGGTGCTTCGTTGGGATGCAGTCCAACACCCACCACGAGTGCTGGGCGAGTTTTTGCTAGTTCAATCGACAAGCGTGCTGCTTCAAGATCACAACCGATTTGCACGATGCGGGTAACGCCCACGGCAGCCGCAAGTTCAATCAACGTGTCTGGATCAGGCATTGAACCGCCATGCAGATGACGGTCATGAATATCAAGATGGCAATGCGTATCTATAACCGGTGCAGCTAATGCTGCTGGCGACGCAATGCTCATTCGGCAACTTCCTCCAGGCGTGGGAACAACCCTGCGCCCTTCGTGACAGGTGCACCGACTGGCAATTGACCCCAGTGGGCAACATCGCCGATGTGCTGATCATCGATTGAGCCAAGGGTTGCTACGGCCCCCAAGTCATTCCACAGTTCAGCCATCGTGTTTGGCATTAATGGGTAGTAGAGCACGGACATTGCCCGAAGTGATTCACAAATCGTGTACAAAACGGTGTGCAGGCGCTCCGCTTGAGCTTCATCTTTTGCAAGCACCCAAGGCTCTTGCTCAGTGACATACATATTCACTGCATCAACAAAGCCCTTGACCGCAACGATCGCAGTGGAGAAGTCCAGTTCATCCATTGCAGCGTCAGCTTCAGCAACTACAGCCACAAGCTGATCTGACAGTGCGGTTTCTGCCGCGGTAGCAACTCCCGCTGCCGGCAACTTGCCATCGCAATAGCGATTCACCATTGCGGTGCCGCGTGAAGCAAGGTTGCCCAAACCATTCGCGAGCTCTGCAACATAACGGGCACTCATGTCTTCCCATGAGAAAGAACCATCGTTACCGAAAGAGATTGCGCGCAAGAAGTAATAGCGGAACGCATCAGAACCAAAGTGATCAATGATTTGGGAAGGTGCGATACCCGTGAGTTTGGTCTTTGACATCTTTTCGCCGCCAACAAGCAGCCAGCCATGTGCGAACACCTTGCCTGGCAGAGGCAGGTTCGCTGCCATCAACATTGCTGGCCAATACACAGCGTGAAAGCGAAGAATGTCTTTACCGACCAAGTGAACATTCGCTGGCCAAATTTCAGCAAAACGCTTTCCTGCTTCGCTATCGGCTGGTTGGCCGTATCCGATTGCGGTGATGTAGTTCAAGAGCGCGTCAAACCAGACATACACAGTCTGCTGTTCATCCCACGGAAGCGGGATGCCCCAACCAACACTTGAGCGCGACATAGAAATATCAACCAAGCCGCTGCGCAAGAAGCTCATCACTTCGTTGTACGCACTGACTGGCTGTACTGCTTGGGGATTAGCTTCGTAGTGCGCGATCAATTGATCTGCGAATGCAGATAACTGAAAGAACCAGTTCTCTTCTTGTAGTTGCTCAACTGGTCGCCCATGCACTGGACACACTTGCTGGCCTTCAAATTCACCGTTGCCAGCAACGAGATCACCTGGGAGTTTGAATTCTTCACAGCCAACGCAATACGGGCCTTCATAAGGAGCCGCATAGACGTATCCGTTCTCGCGCACTGCTTCCCAAAAGCGCTGCACCGCTTCGATATGGCGCTCTTCGGTGGTGCGAATGAAATCGTCGTTCTTGGCATTCACTGTTTCAAGTACTGGCAGCCAGTCGGCGGTAACTAGACGGTCTACCCAGTCTTGGGGAGTCACGCCGCCGGCATCAGCTGCGCGTTGCACCTTGGTGCCGTGCTCATCGACTCCAGTTAGGAACCAGACCTTTTCCCCACGTTGTCGGTGCCAGCGGGTGAGAAAGTCGCCAGCTACGGTCGTGTACGCGTGACCAATATGTGGGGCATCGTTGACGTAATAAATCGGCGTGGTGACATAAAAGGATGCCGAAGAATTCGTCGAGGCCATGGCCAGATCTTAGGGTTGCGTGCCTTTGGCTTGGACCACAGCGTCATAGACCTCGCGGCGTGGAACTCCCGCCTCGTGGGCCACTTCAGCAATAGCCGCCTTGCGATCAGTGCCCGCTGCCTCACGGGCTCGTACTGAGGTAACCCAGTCAGCTGGGGTGACCAGTCCTTGCACACTGCGGCGTTCATCCACAGAAGCGCCCGTAATGACCACGGTGCACTCCCCTCGCACGCCCTCAGCTGCCCAAACAACGAGCTCGGCGAGTGTTCCGCGCTTGACCTCTTCATAGGTTTTCGTGAGTTCTCGACACACTGCGCCGAGGCGATCTGGGCCTAGCCCTTCAACCAGTGCTGCCAGCATCGCTTCAATTCGATGCGGTGCCTCAAAAAAGACCATCGTGCGTGGCTCGGCAGCAAGATCAGCAATACGCGCGCTGCGTTCACCGCCCTTACGAGGTAAAAACCCTTCAAAACAAAAGCGATCAACAGGTAACCCTGAAACAGCCAGTGCCATGAGTACGGCCGATGGCCCTGGGGCTGCAGTCACCGGAACATCACGCAGCACTGCTTCCGCCACGATGCGATAGCCAGGATCGCTCACTGATGGCATCCCCGCATCAGTCACCACCACAATCACCGAGCCAGTCAAAGCCGCATCAACGAGTTCAACGGCGCGTGCCTGCTCATTGGCATCGAAGTACGACACGACTTTGCCGCCAATTTCGATACCGAGATCAGAGGCCAGCCGGCGCAAGCGTCGGGTGTCTTCGGCAGCCACGATGTCCGCAGTTTGTAGCAA
>CAFBMO010000025.1_pt1 | contig 18400 bp, 20 predicted proteins | sample 7268821 | NCBI WGS metagenome assembly CAFBMO01 (sample SAMEA6814065, study PRJEB35770) | freshwater metagenome | biome: Freshwater; feature: Freshwater reservoir; material: water | place: Czech Republic | collected 2017-05-23 | depth 30m m
CCATCTCGCGAATCGCGGGAACATCGCGAGGATGCGCCGGGCGAATAAGCACGATGACTCCTGCTGTTGGGGGTTACGCCCGCTCGGGCTTCACCAATGGGAACAGAATCGTCTCACGAATGCCTAGGCCTGTGAGCGTCATGAGCATGCGATCCACACCAATACCCACGCCGCCTGACGGCGGCATGCCATGTTCAAGGGCTCGAAGGAAGTCTTCGTCTAACTTCATGGCCTCATCGTCCCCACGTGCGCCCAAGGCTGCTTGGGCCATCAGGCGCTCGCGTTGTATCACCGGATCTACGAGCTCTGAGTACCCAGTGGCTTGCTCATATCCGTTGATGTAAAGGTCCCACTTCTCCACCTTGCCAGCTTCGGTGCGGTGATCACGAGTCAGTGGTGATGTATCGACTGGGAAGTCCATCACGAAAGTTGGCTGACCATCGAAGGTTGAGATTACGTGATGCTCGAAGAGTTCTTCGACAATCTTGCCTTCAACCCAGTTTGGGGCCACCGCTATGTCAACAGCATTGGCAAGTTCAACTAAGCGTGCGCGCGGAGTTTGTGGCGTGATCGTTTCGCCCACGGCTTCAGAAAGCGATCCATACAGCGACACCTCGCGCCACTCACCTGAGAGGTCATGTTCGGTGCCATCCATGTGGGTCACAACCTGTGACCCAAAGACAGCAACTGCTGCTTCTTGAATGATCTCGCGGGTAATTTTCGCCATCTCGCGGTAATCCGCATAAGCCTGATAAAACTCAAGCATGGCGAATTCAGGTGAGTGAGTTGAATCAGAGCCTTCGTTGCGGAAGTTGCGGTTGATTTCGTAGACGCGTTCCAGGCCACCAACAACTGCGCGCTTCAAGAAAAGTTCCGGTGCAATTCGTAAATAGAGCTCAAGATCAAAAGCGTTTGATGACGTGATGAATGGCCGTGCAGTTGCACCTCCGTGCATCGTCTGCAACATTGGCGTTTCGATTTCAAGGTATCCGCGGTCATTGAGGCTCTTGCGAATCTGACCAACAGCCTTCACCCGCGTTTGCGCCATTTGTCGAGCTTCAGGACGCATGATCAAATCGAGGTAACGCTGACGGATACGACTATCGTCGTTCATCGGCTTATGTGAAACAGGCAACGGCCGAAGTGACTTCGCTGCCATCGCCCACGAATCCGCAAGCACGGAGAGTTCACCGCGCTTCGAGGTGATGACTTCGCCTTCAACGAACACATGATCGCCAAGGTCAACCAGTGACTTCCAATCCTCCAATGCTTCTTCGCCAACCTTTGCCAGCGACAACATGGCTTGGATTTCTGTGCCCTCGCCTGAGCGCAAGGTGGCAAAACACAACTTTCCGGTGTTGCGCACGAAAATCACTCGACCGGCGATTCCGACCTTCTCGCCAGTTTGCACATCAATCTCAAGGTCAGGGAACTGTGCACGGACTGCCGCGATAGTTGAGGTAATCGGAAGCGCTACCGGATATGGCTCACGCCCCCGCTCGGCAAGCTTGTCTCGCTTGTCGTGGCGGATTCGCATTTGCTCCGGGAGCTCGAGTTCCTCGTCATGTTCGGTGGTCACGGTGAGCAAGGTTATCGGCAAGCCCTACGCTGCCCACATGCTCGTCAAAGCAGCCGCTTCCGCGCCGTTTAATCCTGCCCAGCCGATCACGAGCGTCCTCTTTGATGTGCACTCAACCCTCGTGGACCAAGGAAGCAGCGCAGATTGGCTTCAGCGGGCTCTTGCCAAGACTCCTGCGGACCGTACGGCCATCAATATCCAGGAGCTTGAGGGATTTCTCGACCGAATCTGGGAAAACGGCCGGGTCTTGGACCCAGAAAGTTCCCGCGATCTTTCCGCCACCGCCCACGCTCAAGTCTTCAATAACCTACTGGCCCAAGGCCCGACTATTCCGACCGAACTTGGCCAGGCACTGTATGACGTCATGCTGGACACCTGGCATGCCTACCAGGATGCAGTCCCCACGCTTACGGCGCTCAAAGGCCTCGGGATCAAAATCGGATTGCTCTCGAATGTTGGTGTTTCGATTCATCACGTCCTGGAACGCGAAGGTTTGGCCCAGTTAGCAGACGGGATCGTGCTGTCATGCGAGATCGGTGTGGTCAAACCCAATTTAGGAATGTTTGAAGCCAGTTTGCAATCTATCGGTAGCACAGCAGCTGAAACCTTGATGGTTGGCGATAGTGGCCACGATGATGTCGGTGGCACTGCCCTTGGCATGCGCACCTTGGTATTGCCACGAACTCGCGGACCAATCCACGGACTTGCGGCAGTGGTAGGTCTGGTTCATGCTTCGCAAGAATTACAACGCTAGAACTAGCGCGTGGTATTTCGTTCAAACACCAAACGAAGACCAATCAATGTCAGATCTGGTTCATGGTGCGTAATTGTGCGAGATTCACCAATCACGATTGAAGCAAGACCACCGGTAGCGATCACCGCAGTGACTTCATCGAGTTCTTCACTAATTCGTTCAACCATGCCATCGACTTGACCTGCAAAGCCGTACAACGCACCTGACTGCAGTGCTTCGACTGTGTTTTTCCCGATTGCCGCCCTTGGCCGTACAAGTTCAACCTTACGCAATGCTGCTGCACGCTGAGCTAATGCATCGAGAGAGATCTCAATGCCCGGGGCTAGTGCACCACCGATGAACTCGCCTTTTGCTGAAACAACGTCGAGGTTTGTTGAAGTACCGAAATCCACCACGATGCTCGGGCCGCCATAAAGTGCGAAGGCAGCCACAGTGTTGACGATGCGGTCAGTTCCGACTTCCTTGGGGTTATCGGTGAGCACAGGTACGCCGGTTTTCGTTCCCGGTTCAACAATGACGGTTTCTATATTTGGAAAATACTTAGCGAGCATCACGCGCATTTCGCGCAATACCGCAGGCACGGTGCTACACAGTGCAATACCTGTTACCGGCGGATGATCTTCGAGTAACCCTCTAAAGGTCAGAGCAATCTCATCAGCTGTGGTACGCGAATCCGTTTTAATGCGCCAAGAAGCGTCCAGTTCCTCGCCGTCAAACATGCCAAGAACCGTGTTGGTGTTACCCACGTCAATCGTGAGGAGCATTAGCTCTCCGTCCTGAGGTCCGCGCCAATGTCGAGTACTGGCGCTGAATGGGTCAGCGCACCGACAGCAAGGTAGTCGACTCCGGTGGCAGCCACCTCACGAGCCACCTCCAAGCTCAATCCACCCGAGGCTTCCAAACGAGCCCGCCCTTTGGTTCTGGCAACTGCATCAAGCATCTGCTCCGTGGTGAAGTTATCGAGTAAAACAAGATCAGCCCCAGCCTCAAGCACATCATCGAGCTGCTGAATCGAGTCAACTTCAACCTCAACGGGCACTCCTGGGAAGTTTTGACGAACAAGGTTGAAGGCTTCGGCGACACCTCCGGCAGCCAACACGTGGTTGTCTTTCACTAAGGCAGCATCGGAAAGGGTCATCCGGTGATTCACGCCCCCACCACAGCGCACGGCGTATTTTTCTAAGGTGCGCATGCCTGGCGTAGTTTTACGAGTATCGCGAATCGCTGCCCCAGTTCCCACAACTTCATCCACCCATACTCGCGTTGCAGTTGCAATGCCACTGAGATGACCAAGGAAGTTCAACGCTGGACGCTCTGCTTGGAGCAATGCATGCGTTGCAGCACGAACAGAAATGACGACGCGACCCGCTTCCACGACTTCACCATCGTGGGCACCAAATTCAATTTCAACGTTTTCATCGCCGCACACAGTCATAAACACCGCTGCAGCAACCGGAACTCCGGCTATTACACCGCCTTTTCGTGCACAAAGATCGAGTACTGCTATTTGATCAGCTGGCACTGTTGCGACAGTGGTTACATCTACCCCGCCATCAAGATCTTCTTCGACCGCAAGGTTGATCAAAGTCTCCAGAGCCACCGGGTTAAGGCGAGCATCGATCAGCATCTGCGAAATCGTCGGACCGAACACCTTTGATTTGTGCGCAGTCATGCTTGCCTTTCATTCGAATACGAGACCCCGACGCGAGGTACTGTGCGAGTAGTCAATGTTCCATCACTATTGAGGTTGCTTACAAGTCGAACCCGCCATTGAGCGTCATTTCTCTCAGGAAAGTCCTCCCGCCAATGCGAACCCCGAGTCTCTTCACGTAAGGCTGCATGATGCGTTAACGCTGTGGCGATTGTGACAATGTTCGTGGTTTCCCAATCTTCGGCGATGGGTTTTCCTTGCTCAGTTGCCGCTAGCGCATTGAGTTCCGCGCTCGCTAACTTCAGTGATTCGCAACTTCGTAGTACTCCAACATGTCGATCCATTGTGGTTTGCACCCGTCGACGAACTTGGTGTGGTAACAACTTTTGATCGGTATGCGCAGGCAAAATTGGATCACGAACGATGCCAGCTCCCTTAGCGATCTGGGCACCGATACGTCCGGCAAAAACCAACCCTTCAAGCAGTGAGTTCGAGGCCAACCTGTTAGCACCATGTACTCCCGTGCAGGCAACTTCACCACACGCATACAAACCAGGAATTGACGTACGGCCGGCCAAGTCTGTCAGTACGCCTCCTGAAACGTAATGCTGTGCGGGCGAAACTGGGATGAGATCAGTAATCGGATCAATGCCGCGCGAACGACAGGATTCAAGAATCGTAGGGAAGCGCTGCACCCACATGTCGGCACCCAAATGACGTGCATCAAGCCATACATGATCTGTATGAGTTGCACGCATCCGACGCATGATGGCCTTGGCAACAACATCGCGCGGTGCCAAGTCAGCCATTTCATGCTCTGTGGCCATAAACCGAGTGCCGTCTGCATCTATTAGGAAAGCACCTTCTCCGCGAACAGCTTCTGATACCAGCGGCTGTTGACCTTGGGCAAAGGGGCCTAGCCACATCACCGTGGGATGGAACTGCACAAACTCTAGGTCAGCGATATCAGCGCCGGCCCGCATAGCCAATGCGACGCCATCACCTGTTGAAACATACGGGTTTGTTGTTTGCCGAAACACCTGCCCGAATCCACCAGTTGCAAGAACCACCGTTGGTGCAAGCGCTGCACCTACACCATCACGTTGCCCAGTTCCCAACACGTGCAGGGTGATTCCTTGTGCTGCACCGGTTACATCCGTAATTAAATCCAACGCCAGAGCATTTTCTACTAACTCAATGCCTGGGTCACGTGCAATTGCTTCAACCATGGCACGCGAGATTTCAGCACCTGTCGCATCACCACCGGCATGCGCAATACGATCGCGATGGTGACCGCCTTCACGCGTAAGTGAGATTCCACCATCAGGTTCGGTATCAAACCGAGCACCAAGCTGAATCAATCCACGCACAGCTGCTGGACCTTCTGTTACAAGAACGCTCACTGCATCTTCATCACAAAGTCCGACACCTGCGAGAAGAGTGTCTTCTAAATGTTCTGCCGGTGAGTCATCTTCAGCGAGCGCAGCGGCAATGCCACCTTGCGCCCACCGCGTTGATCCCTCGTTGACTTGAGCTTTAGTGACGAGCAAAACCGTGCGCCCGGCTCTACGCGCATGTAATGCAGTTGCTAAGCCAGCGATGCCCGAGCCCACCACAATCACATCAGCACGTACTGTCCAACCGGGTTGGGCGGCAGCAAGCTGCACAGGTAGGCGAATCACAATCATGCACCTACACGGCAAGCGATATTGTCGATGAGGCGCGTGGCACCTAGGCGCACCGCAACGAGCACGCGACCGTCGCCGGCAACAGGTTCACCCAGATCTGGATTTTTGATGACTAAATAATCAACTGTGAACTCTGGGTGTTCAGCCAAAATCGAAAGACCTGCACGCTCGCCCGCACGCGCACCATCATGGGCCGCTACTTCGGCTGCCACTTGAATTGCGCGTGGCACAACTGCTGCAAGCACGCGCTCTTCTTTACTGAGGTAACGATTTCTGCTACTCATTGCAAGGCCATCGTCTTCGCGAACAGTCGGAACTCCAATAATTTTCACAGGAAAGCGCAAGGAATTCACCATTCCGGTAATGAGCGCAAGCTGTTGGTAGTCCTTCTCGCCAAAGAGCGCGTAATCAGGTGCGGTGAGATGCAGGAGTTTGCCAACGATGGTCAGCATTCCTTTGAAATGTCCGGGACGTGAAACTCCGTCAAGAATTTCACCGAGTGCACCCGGGTCGATCATTACTTGATCTCCCAATTGATCCAATCGATCAGTGCCATACATCTCTTCAACAGAAGGCGCATACATCACATCAGCGCCCGCACGCTCGCTCACTTCAAGATCATGATCCAGCGTTCGTGGATAACGATCGAAATCCTCACCTGCACCAAACTGTGTCGGATTCACAAAATTGGTAACAATCACAAAGCCCTGTCTCCCGACAGCTTCCCGAGCATTGCGGATTAACGATGCATGGCCTTCATGTAACGCTCCCATCGTCATCACTACCGCAACTGGATGCGAAACACCGCGAGCTAAAAGTAAATCAGCATGGGTTGAAACTAATAGCGAACTCAAACTGATTCACCTCCTTCACTCAAAACGCCAAGCAATGCTTCGGCAAGCGCAGCAGAGAGTAGCCCAGCATCCACGGCACGGTCAGCAGTCACACGAGCAAGTGCTCGATAGCTCGCAGCTGCGAGCTCTGACTGATTCTTGAGAACTGCAAGGTGCGCTTCCACTGTTGCTGCATCTCCACGAGCTACAGGCCCTGTCAATGCTTGATCGCCAAGTCGAAGTGCGTTATCAAGACTCGCACCTAACAACGGTGCAAGAACCCGACGTGGTTCTTCGATTCCAGCCGCGGCGAGCAAGTCGGCACTTTGCGCAACCAAAGTGATCAGATAATTTGAACCGAACGCCAGAGCCGCGTGGTAGAGAACGCGCTTATCTTCTGGAACCCAGATCGGATCGCCACCGATTTCAATTACTAGGGCTTCGGCGGCACTGCGCAGTTCATCTGGAGCAGTAACTCCGAATGGGCATTCTTCAAGCCGCATGAGATCCATGCTGGTTCCGGTAAACGACATCACGGGATGAATTGCTAGGGGAAGAGCACCCTCAGCAGCAACTGGAGCCATCACCTCTGTGCCATAGCGCCCACTTAAATGCACCCAGAACTGTCCTGGCTTGACCACACCAGACGCGGCTAGACCTGCAAGTAATCCCTCAAGTACGTCATCGGGAACTGCAACGAGGACCAAATCAGACGCCGCGGCAACATCGGCAACATCCACGACGGGGGCTTGTGGCAAGAGAGCTTGAGCCCGCAAACGAGAAATCTCAGAAACTGCGGCCACTGCAACTACTTCATGACCAACTCGGTGCAAGGCTGCGCCAATAACGGAGCCCGCTCGACCGGTGCCAATAACACCGACACGGAGGCGGGGAGGAGCCATCACAAAGAAGAGCGTAGAGGCTCGGTACCGTGAGTTGCTGTGGCGGCTGATATTCCTTGGGAACTGGCATGGGAAGCGGCGGCTTTGGGCCCTCGTGGCTTTTACATGCACGCCATGCCTTATGACCACTTCACCACCAGTGTTGAACAAGCACAGTTGACTGACAAGCTGCTCCCCTACCTCCGCGCAGCCCTCGCCAATGGCCCAGTCACGTTCATTGATGTAGGGGCTGGGACTGGCCTGCTTTCTGAACACCTTCATGCGCATCTCACCGAAGATGAGCAAGAGCACACGCAAATTCTTTGCATGGACCTTCGTCCCCGCCCCGAACAATTGAACCCAAAATTCAAGTGGATCCAAGGAGATATTCGCGAGACTATTTCTCAAGTGCCCTCCGGAAACACCGTGTTAGTAGCTCATGAGTTTCTCGATGATCTTCCTTGCGCAATCATTGAAGTCAACGAGGCTGGCCTGGCACACGTCGTCGTTACTGATAGCACCAGTGGCAAACAACTTCTGGGTCCCTTATTGCAACAGGGCTCACCTGACGATGCATGGCTACAGCATTGGTGGCCTACTGTCCGGCCATTCATGCGCTGTGAGGTTGGACGTGCTCGTGACATCTGCTGGAATCAACTCACGTCCGTTGTCACTTCAGGTTTCGCAATCGCGGTTGATTACGCGCACACGTACGAAGATCGTGTGCGAGGACTTTGGGACGGCGGAACACTCGCCGGTTACGCACATGGTGCCATCGCGACTCCCGTGGCAAACGGTAAAAGCAACATCACTGCTCACGTCGCTATTGATGCACTTGCATCTTCTTGTGCTGGAGCACCGCAAATCCGCATGATGAGGCAAGGTCCGACTCAAGACTTCTGGTGGCTTATTGCTGCCTATGAAAATGGATTTCCTGAACCTGCAAAGATGGCAACGTGAACGAGATCTTGGTTGCTATCGGAGCCGCGAAGCATTTGCCTGCTGATCTCTATCTTGATCTTGGTGATCTTCATCCCACAGGCCATGGTGCGATGCAATTGGTGCTGCAAGTGGAAGCCGATGTGATCACATCGGCAGACCCACGAATCGGATTTGTTCACCGCAGTGCTGAAAAACTTTTTGAAGCCCGCGATTATCGCCAACTCATGATGTTGGCGAACCGCCATGACTGGGTAAGCGCTTTTAGTTCAGAGTTGGCAATTGCACTTGTTCTTGAAGATGCGATGGGCATTTTGACACCAGAGCGCGCAACCTGGTCCCGAATGCTCTTGGCTGAAATGAATCGCCTAACGGCTGGATTAATTATGCTGGGCGCTTCGTCTTCGAACTTCGTTCACCTGCTTCAACACCGAGAAATACTCCTAGATCTCCTAGAACAACTCACGGGATCCCGGATTCATCCAATGTTTAATCGCATTGGTGGGATCGCAACACCATGCACGACTGATTGGCTCACTTCACTATCAAACACCGTACGCAAACTCCAGGATTTGCTTGCGGGCTTACCTCAAGAAGTGGCTGATCACTTCGCTGAATTCGCTGGGGTCGGATGCATTTCAACTGATCAGGTACAAACCTTTGGACTTTCAGGATCCTTGGCGTGGGCGAGCAATGTCTCAAATGACCTACGCATCACCGCTCCATATTTAGCTTATGAACACGTTCAGGAGTATCTACCTACCGCACACGGTGACGGAGATATTCCTGCACGTTTTACCCTGATTGCTGAACACATTCTCGCGAGCCTATTGATCATGTCTCATGCAATTGCATGGCTTAACAATGCCGGTGATGGGCCTATTTCAGTGCAATTACCTAAGGTTGTACGCGCTCCTGAGCTCACAACCTATGGCTCAATTGAAGGCCCACTCGGCACTATTGGCGTACTACTCGACAGCATTGGCGAGAAGACTCCATGGCGACTGAAATTACGCACTCCTGCCTTCGCAACAATTCAAAGTTTCAACAGCACTCTCACGGGAGTGCCAATCTCGACCTTGGTGCCAATGATGCAATCGTGCACATTTATGGTCGGCGACGCCGACCGTTAATTACGAACGCTCGCGAATGTAGGTAGCGAATCGAGCACGGAGCAAAGCTTCAGTGGTGTCATCAAGCTCGGTCTCACCGAACATTTCACGAACAGCCCGAACGGTGTCGATGAAGGTTCCACCGACGGCGCCCAAATCTCCACCTTCGCCTTCAATGGCATTCATGCTTGGCATGTGGCTAAACACATCGGTGAAGAAACCCAGATCAAGGTGCTTTTCAGCAACGTGAAAGGCCTTTGTGCGCAACTCTTCAAATGGAAGGTCTTCAAGGACTGGTTCAGTGCTCATGGACTGACCTTATCGATCGTGGACCCATCGGATTCACCCTCTCTGGGCAATCGACATAGGTGCTCAAGCCAGAGGGCCGCAGCCACGAGCAGCGCGGCTCCAAGGGTTGCACCTCCAGCCGCCAAGATTGTTGAACTTCCTGCAGGAGTCGCGATGTCTGGCAAGGTTCCAAGCCCCAACCCAAGATAAAACCCTGTGACCAATGCACCAGTTCTGGAGGCCGCCATGGCCAGCGCTGCTGTGCGCGCAGCTACAACCGGTGCCAACGGAATTGTTCCAGGGGTGCGACGAAGCCTCGGCTTAGCCAAATAGGCCCAGATGCCCAAGGCAAGAGCTAATAGCCAGAGGGTTACCGCTGCCAAATATGGCACTGGAACGGCTCGGCCCGCCTGACCATTCACGATTGACGCAAGCCCAAACCCGAGAACTGCACCGACAAGGGCAAAGACAAGTAACAACCGCATGCGCGTAGGGGTCACGTGTTGTCCACTAAATCAAGCCGTGGCTCCAACATGCGCACACCAGCAACATCCACTTCGCGCACGTATTCAACAACGGCTTTACCTCGGATGACAGCCGCAGGGTCGACGGTCAGCCAAGGCAGTAACACGAAACCGCGCTCATGCGCGCGCGGGTGCGGGATGGTTAACCGTTCGTCGTTGGATACAAACCCATCAATATCGATGATGTCAATGTCTAATGTGCGCGGACCCCAACGGACTTCGCGGGTTCGATGCCATTCGGCTTCAATTGCATTCGCTCGAGCTAAGAGTTCATAAGGTTCAAGGGACGTGTCGACGAGAACGATTGCATTGACATATACAGGCTGGTCTGGGCCACCAACTGGATCAGTTTCGAATACTGGAGACGCATCGAGTACTGCTATGCCCGGAGTTTGCGCTAACGCAACAACCGCCCCACGCAATGCTGCTTTCGCATCACCGAGATTAGCTCCCAACGCAAGGACTGCCGCGGTCATGGACGAATGATCTTGACTGCAACGTTTGTAAACGGCACGGGAATTGGGGCCTGAGGTTTGTGCACAATAACTTCAACGCCTTCAACACCTACAAAAGCCAGTACGTCTTCCGAAATTCTCTCGGCCAGACTTTCGATCAGATTCATGGGTGGACCAACGATTCGGTCGTACACGGCTTGCGAAATTGCACCGTAATCAACCGTGTCAACTAAATCATCACTGGTGCCTGCGTCACTTGATTGCAAATGAACAACGAGATCCACAGAAAATTCTTGACCATCGCGGCGCTCATGATCAAAGACTCCGTGATAACCGGTTCCCTTTATTCCGAACACCAAGATTTGATTTGCAGTCATCCTCGCCCCAATCGCCAAGCAGTGCCCACTCGAACTGCATCCACGCTTCCAACTACATCATGTACTCGAACTGCCCAGACCCCCGCCGCGGCGGCAAGCGCTGAGATCGCATCCGTAGCAATATCTCGCTTATCCACTGACCTCGCTAATCCTTCGCCATCTTGCAGGAGTGCTCCGATAAATCGTTTCCGTGAAGCACCAATAAGTATCGGCAAACCCAAGGCATCAAATGCCGCGAGATTATTGAGAATCGCCCAGTTATGGTCGGAATCTTTTGCAAAACCAAGACCTGGATCGATCACAATTGATTCGCGAGCAATACCTGCACCAACCGCCACTTCAACACGATTGCGAAGCTCTGCGACCACATCGGCTACTACGTCAACATAAGTAGTGAGCGCACTCATCTCAGTGCTATGTCCGCGCCAATGCATGATCACATAAGGAACATTGAGTGCTGCTACTTCGCTCACCATTTCCGGATCTGCTAATCCACCACTGACATCGTTCACCATGAATGCCCCAGCTTTTACAGCAGCTACAGCTGTACTCGCATGCATCGTGTCAATACTTGTTGCCACGCCAGCTGCAGATAGTCCGGCTATTACTTCAAGTACACGATGTTGCTCCTCCAAGGCGGAAACACGAGAGGCTCCTGGACGGGTTGATTCGCCACCTACATCGATAAACGATGCACCTTGATCACGCAACAGAATTCCATGCGCAACAGCTGAACCGACGTCAGCGAACTTGCCACCATCAGAAAAGGAATCTGGAGTGACATTCAAAACACCAACGACTAAGGAATGCTCGACACCATTGAGAAAGGCTGGCAGCCCTGCTGGGTGTCGAATGTTCATCGGCCTTGAATGAGTGACATGGCTTCGGCTCGCGTTGCGGGCTCCAGCAACGAACCGCGCACTGCACTGGTGAGTGTCTTTGAACCAGGTTTGCGGATGCCACGCATCGACATACACAAGTGCTCTGCTTCGACTACGACAATCGCGCCACGTGGTTCGAGAATGCGCACCAACGCATCAGCAATCTGCGAAGTCAGGCGCTCTTGCACCTGTGGTCGCCGAGCATAGAGATCAACCAAACGCGCCAACTTCGATAATCCCGTGATCCGGCCGTTTGGTCCAGGGATGTAACCGATGTGCGCACGCCCATGAAACGGCACAAGGTGATGCTCGCAGGTGCTGTACATCTCGATGTCGCGAACGATAATCATCTCTTCGTGACCAAGGTCAAACGTCGTGGTCAAAACATCTTCAGCTTGCATATGCAGACCTGCAAAGATTTCTTGGTACGAGCGAGCAACACGAGCTGGGGTGTCTTTCAATCCATCGCGATCGGGGTTTTCTCCTACTGCAATGAGCAAAGCGCGAATTGCTGATTCGACGCCAGCGGCATCGAAGTCACCAATGGCAGCATTGGGATCCACACTGACTGGGTCGATAGTCATTATGCCTCTTCTTCGGTGGTGGCTTCTTCAACGACGATTGCTTCTTCGGTAGTGACTAGTGCCGGTCGTGGATGATCTATAGGACCGCGCGAGTCTGGCTGTCGGCGAGCTGAGCCCGTCCATGCTGGTCGCGGCTCATTCAAATGCAACGCTTCAAAAACCGCTGCGATCTGTTCGCGATCAAGGGTTTCCTTTTCAAGAAGCTCGTGTACAAGAGCATCCAGGACATCACGATTGGCTACGAGAATGTCGTACGCCTCTTGATGCGCATGTTCGATGAAAGTGCGCACCTCTTCGTCAATGGCTCCAGCGACCTCTTCGGAATAATCGCGGGCGTGTCCAAGGTCGCGCCCCATGAACACCTCGCCCTGAGGTTGCCCGTATCGAATCGCTCCGAGCCGTTCGGTCATGCCGTATTGGGTGACCATTGCGCGAGCAAGAGCCGTTGCGCGCTCGATGTCGTTTGATGCACCAGTTGTTGGGTCATGGAAGATCAATTCTTCAGCCGCTCGCCCACCGAGCATGTAGGCCAACTGGTTTTGCATTTCACTTCGGGTAGTTGAGTACTTATCTGCTTCGGGCAACACCATCGTGTAACCCAAGGCGCGACCGCGAGGCATGATCGTGATCTTGTGTACTGGGTCATTACCTGGAAGTGCAGCAGCAACAAGCGCGTGCCCAGCCTCGTGATACGCAGTGATGCTCTTTTCATGATCATCCATCATGCGTGTGCGCTTTTGTGGCCCGGCCATCACACGATCGATGGCTTCATCCAGAGCTGCATCATCAAGGCGCTCGAAGCCAAGGCGCGCTGTTAACAATGCTGCTTCGTTGAGTACGTTTGCAAGATCAGCACCAGTGAAGCCTGGAGTCCGTCGTGCGACTGCCATGAGATCAACTTCATCAGCCATTGGCTTGCCTTTTGCGTGCACTTGCAAGATTGCAAAGCGACCAAGAAGGTCAGGTCGATCAACGGCAATCTGACGATCAAAGCGACCCGGACGAAGGAGTGCTGGATCCAAAATGTCAGGTCGGTTTGTTGCGGCTATCAAGATGACGCCGCCGGTGACATCAAAGCCATCCATTTCAACCAACATTTGGTTGAGTGTCTGCTCGCGCTCATCGTGACCGCCGCCCATACCTGCACCACGATGACGACCCACGGCATCAATTTCATCGATAAAGATAATTGCGGGTGCATTTGCTTTGGCTTGCTCGAAAAGATCTCGCACGCGACTAGCACCAACACCCACGAACATCTCAACGAAGTCAGATCCGGAAATCGAAAAGAATGGGACTCCAGCCTCGCCGGCAACAGCGCGGGCCAGCAACGTCTTACCTGTTCCCGGAGGACCATAGAGAAGAACACCCTTAGGAATCTTGGCTCCGACCGCGTGGAACTTTGAAGGATCAGCCAGGAAGTCTTTAATTTCCTCGAGCTCTTCTACGGCTTCATCAGCACCAGCAACATCCGCGAAGGTGGTTTGTGGCATGTCTTTATTCACGAGCTTGGCTTTGGATTTGCCAAAACTCATGACTTTGTTGCCACCACCTTGCATTTGTCCCATAAAGAAGAACAACAGGAACACAACGATCGCGATTGGCAGGAGCGAGAACAACAACGTGACGAGCAGATTTTCACTTGGAACCACAACGTTGTAACCGCCAGGCAACTGACCCGAATCGGCCTTGGCTTGCAAAAGTTCTTGGAGATTGACGCCCTGGCCAGTCACAAACGAGGTTCGGGCCTTTGATCCGTCCTTCATGGTCAATTCAAGGAGTTGATCACGGTCGGTGATCGTGGCCGTATCAACCTTGCCACCTTGGATATCTGAAACGGCCTGGCTGGTATCAACCTGCGTGGGCGCACCCACCCCAGAAAGGACACTGGAGCCAACTAATACGAAGGCAACGGCTAGGGCTACCCAAAAAATTGGTCCGCGAAAGATCCTTTTGAAGTCCACCGCCTGACGGTACTACGGCAGCAAGGGCCCCCAAGCCAGCGGACCGGGGCTTTCGCGCTCAGCGATCAAGCGCCATAGACGTGCGGGGCCAAGGTCCCCACGCAGCGCAAGTTTCGGTACTTCTGGTCGTAGTCCAATCCATAACCCACGACGAACTCGTTAGGGATGTCAAAGCCCACATATTTTGGATTGACCTCAACTTTGATGGCTTCAGGCTTGCGAAGGAGGGAGAAGACTTCAACAGAGGTTGCGCCTCGCGAACCTAGGTTTTTTATGAGCCACGAAAGGGTTAACCCAGAATCAAGGATGTCTTCGACGATGAGCACGTTGCGGCCCACGATGTCATTGTCGAGGTCCTTGAGAATGCGCACCACTCCACTTGACTTTGTGCCAGATCCGTATGAAGAGACCGCCATCCAGTCCATTTCTGTACTTCGAGTCAACGTGCGCGCAAGGTCAGCCATGATCATGACTGCGCCCTTAAGTACGCCAACGAGAAGGAGATCCTTACCCTCGTAGTCAGATTCAATTTGCGCACCAAGCTCACGGATGCGCGTTTGAATCTGTTCTTCACTCAACAGCACATGAGCGAGATCATCACCGAGGTGTTCAGGTAGCAAGGGGTTCTCCTGCGTTGGGGGTTGAGGCTGGCGCGGTAAGGGTCAGCCTTCCATATTCACGTCGCGCATTCACACGGGATGGCAAACTCACCGGACCTTGTCCGTGCCACTGGGAAATAAGTGCGTCGACTGCGTGTACGTGACTCATGGAAATCGCATCACTTGCCATACCCAGGTCTATGCACATCCGTCGAATCACCCGGGTACGAATGGCTCGAGGTAGTTGGAGCAACTCCTCCGCGTCAGCACTCATGGAGGACTCTTCGAAAGTCACACTCGCATCGAATGCAAGTGCCGCCCATGCATCCAAGGCATCCGCATCGTCGCTGGCTAACTCAGCTGAACGGGCCAATCCATTCGTGAATCCAGAGCCAAGAGCTTCGTTCAGTAGATCCATCGCTTGTCGTACTCGCACTCGACTGAATCGTGGATCTTGATTATGTGGGTCTTGCCACGGCTCCACTCCAATGACATCGCACACATCTTTGGCACTCGCGTGCACGACTTCCCGCGGGGTTTGCAGCAGCGGACGAACAAGCAAGCCGTTTCGAGACTGCATCGCAGCAATTGTGCGAGTTCCAGATCCGCGGGCTAACCGCAGCAGAACAGTTTCGGCTTGATCTTCCAACGTATGGCCTAACACGATGCTGTTCGCGTGAAACTTGACCGCCATAGCTTCAAGAACGTCATAACGCGCTTGCCGAGCAGCGGCTTCAGGCCCCCCATCACCCTCAACAGTGACTTGTGCAACCACGGCTTGTTCTATTCCAAAAGCAACACAGGCATCGGCAGCTTTTTGCGCAATAACTCCCGATCCTTGCTGGAGTTGGTGATCGACAATGACAGCGATCACCAACAGGTCTAACTGCTTGCCAACAAATGAAGTTGCAGCAGCAAGTGCTAAAGAATCAGGTCCGCCAGAACACGCAACAATGATTGTGTCGCCTGGTTGACACTCAATAAGGGCAGATTGAACTGCGGCGCGCACTGCCAAGGTTTCTGAAGTTGCCCAATGTCGTGCCGGCGTCAGTTCAGTCATTGCTACTCGCATCCACACAAGCGTAATTTTGCAGCGAATTGATCAACCGCGATGCGTGCTTTGGCAATAGATGAGATTTCATTTGCAAGGATCGCGAATACGAGCACGCGACCAGAAATATCGGGAACTATCCCTGCTAGAGCAACATCAGAACTCAATGTTCCAGTTTTTGCGCGAACAAATCCTGCAGCGATTTTTTGTGGGCCCGTTAAGAATCTGTCAGACAGGGTTCCTGTGAATCCAGCAACGGCCAAGGCCGGCGCAATGCCATCAAATGATCCGTTTGCGGCCAGCACCAAGATCTTTCCGATCGATTGCGCTGCAATTCGGTCCTTGCGCGAAAGTCCACTACCGTCGAATAGCTTCATACCTTGAATAGGGATACCCAATTCACTGGCTGCATTTTTCATTGCTGCTGCCCCAGTTGCGAAAGTCCCTGTTCCTGATTGTGCCACTCCAGAAAGATGCGCAAGAGATTCAGCTAAGTCGTTATCGGAATCAGTGAGCATATGGTTGACCAACTGTTGAACCGGAATCGATTCAACCTTTGCAATTTGTGTGGCACTAGTAGGTGCTTTTACCTTTGCGCCAATTGTGACCTTGACGCCGTTTTTGCGCAGAGCCTTCGCAAACAACTGCATCGCATATTTTGCTGGATCAGCCACTCGACTGTTGCCACGAGGATTCGACCGGCCTTGATCAACCATCAACGCTTGAACAGGTGCAGCAACACCAGCCGCGGGAAATGACTTCTTCCATCCGGCAGCCAATGTGCGCCCACTAAACAGTGAGGTGTCGTAATTCAAGGTCACTGGAGTTGACTGCACTTGATTGGCTACTTGGGTTGCCAATGTTGCAAGAGATGCGCCAGGCCCAGAGCTAGCGAGCATTGCATCGCCGCCACCGATCAATGTAAGTGTGGATCCATCGACAACTACTCGTGTGGCAATCCGACGGGAAGGTGATAACACTTTGAGAGCTGTTACTGCAGTCAATAACTTCAAGGTTGAGGCGGGTAGCAATGGTGAAACACCATTTGATTCATAGAGCGTGGTACCCGTTGCCGGGTCACCTACCCACGCGCCAAAGGTTCCCAGCGCAGGTCGCTTCAAGACCGCACGTAATGCCGAAGTAAGCCCTGCTGTCGTCGGAATTGGTGCCGCGCTTTGTGCAACAGGAATTGGATTGAGAACTGATGTGGAGTTTTCCCCTGCAAATGCAAGCGATTGCGTGACGGGTGATGCACACCACAGAAGCAAAAACCCTAGAAATAGCGCTGTTTTTCGCTCGTGTGTCACCTGTCACCTCCTTTGCGTGCAGTCATCACTACTTATATAGGGAAGACTAGGCGACTATGAACCCCTTGGTATTCGACGTCACGATTGAAATTCCCGCAGGTAGCCGAAATAAGTATGAGGTAGACCACGAAACCGGCCGGATCCGCTTGGACCGCATGCTCTTCACCTCAACCCGTTATCCACATGACTACGGCTTCATCGATGACACCTTGGGACAAGATGGCGATCCACTTGACGCACTCGTGATGACCCAAGAGCCAACGTATCCAGGCGTGGTTATTCGCTGCCGTGCAATTGGCATGTTCCGCATGACTGACGAAGCTGGTGGCGACGACAAGGTGCTGTGTGTACCTGCTGGCGATCCTCGCCTTGAGCACCTTCGCGATATTCACCATGTCTCAGAATTCGATCGTCTTGAAATTCAGCACTTCTTCGAGGTCTACAAGGATCTTGAGCCAGGTAAGAGTGTTGAAGGCGCAAACTGGGAAGGTCGCACTGAAGCAGAAGCTGAGATCATCGCTTCACAGAAGCGCTTCGTGCCAGGAAGCCACAAGCACTAGTTGCATAAGCAATAAGAACGAGCCCCAGTCGATGGCTGGGGCTCGTTCTTATATGACTTGAGGTTGTATTACTCGTTCGACCCAGCATTTGCTGCCGTGGTTACTTGCAACGGAGCGAATGTTTTAATGCGAATTGGCTCTGGAAGTGGTGTCACACCAAAGGCTTCTAGCGACCCTTGACCAGCCAGGCGCACGAGGTATTGGGCGAATGACAAAGGCAGTGGATCGGATTTGTCATTACACACCAAGAGATGAGCGACGCCCATCACTGGCCAGCCAATCAGTTCTTGTCCTTCACTTAACACGATCTTGGATGCGGCAATATCGAATTGACCTTCAACAGGCACGCCGCCAAGCCCTGGACCATAGATCA
>CAFBMO010000026.1_pt1 | contig 18219 bp, 14 predicted proteins | sample 7268821 | NCBI WGS metagenome assembly CAFBMO01 (sample SAMEA6814065, study PRJEB35770) | freshwater metagenome | biome: Freshwater; feature: Freshwater reservoir; material: water | place: Czech Republic | collected 2017-05-23 | depth 30m m
CCGAAACGGTTCACGTACATCAAAGCGAAACATTGATGTTGCCCATACAAACCCAAGAGCCGGTTGTGGCACAAAAGTCTGTGGCAAAGAAACCAGTGAAAACAAAGGGTCGTCGTGCGAGTATCCCTACCTGGGATGAAATTCTCTTTGGTACCAGCAAGAATGAAGACTCCTAGACCTTAGGTTTGCTCCACCAAACATGGGATTTCCCACTCATCGTTACTGATTGATCCGTGTTGCCCCATCAGTGATGACACTCGCTTATCAATGAGTGAGGTCAGCGCGACATTGGCATTGGCCAAGACCACTACATCACCAATGCGGTCAACGAGATCATCGACGACTTCACCTAACAGCCCACTCGCGAGTAATTCATCGCGTTGCATCACTCGGGCGTAGTCGCCAAGTGCCTGCGCCCAGCGATGTGCCACGGCATTGGACTGACCGTCTTGGCAATACACGTGTCGTGCACGCGGTTCTCCTGCGACAATGCGCACCCCAGCGATGAGTTCAGGTGAGGAATCGATTGCGATTCGAGTATCGCAATTCACCATCCCATGATCAGCCGTAACAATGAGACGTGCGTGCGCGGGAAGTGCATTACGTAAGCCATCAACTAATGCATCAACGCGAACCAGGGCCGCAAGCCACTGTGCGCTACCAACGCCAAACTCATGTCCAACTCGATCAAGTTCAGCCCAATACACGTACGTGAACGAAGCGGATCCAGCTGTAGCCACCAACACTGCTGCAAGCCGTTCTTTGACATCTTCAGCCGCGCTATAGGCACCGCCGCGAAGAACCGCTCGAGTCAGACCGCTCATCCGGTAGGCCTCTGGTGCCACCGTGCTCACCGAGATCCCCGCTGCTTGCATCTGCTCGAACATGGTCGCATCGGGTTGGACTGCTACTGCTGGCATGTCCGCACTCCAGTGCAATGGAACAAGGACCCCTTCGAATTCAGGAACCCAAAACGAGGCCCCGACAAGTCCATGAGTTCCTGGCATCGCACCGGTGCCAAATGAGCCTAGGGCGACCGGGGTTGTTGATGGGATCACTGTTGCAGCCGCGGGCCCGGTCAACGATGCCAACACTGGTGCATGGGTCGCGTATTGGGCCAATTGCCGCGAACCCAACCCATCAATGAGTGCACACACCACGTGCTGCGGCTGGCCTAGCCCAATGTGATCAGTGAAACCTCGCAACCCAAGAGCTGCAGCCGCCGATGGCACCACGTCAGCAATGCTGAGCGCTGCTGGTGCTCGAGGTAATGGAGAGTGCATCAACGCAAACGAGATGCTGTGGCCTGTGACAACGAGGCTGCGAACGCCAATGCCTGCTGAACGACCTCAGCACCATCGGCAACCTGTGAAACCCGAACGGACAAATCATCGTTACTCGTGGTTCCGGTGTAGCCGTGATCTGCGTCGCATGCCGGATCGCCGCACGATGCAGGTTCAAGTTCAATACGAGACACTGCCCCCCAACCGATCGTCAACAATACTTCTGCAGCATTTCCACCAGGCTTATGTGTGGCTGGATCGGTTACCACGCGCGTTACGACAACAGAATCAACCCGTTCTAAGCGCACTGCCTCAGTCGATGCAGTAGCAAAGGAAACCGGATGGTGTTCGTCTGCTGGATGCTCATCTGTGTGACCGACAATAAGTCGAGTCGCGGTGAGCGCTAACACAGTGACATGACGTCGTAGTTCATCATGATCGAAAGTCGCCTCGTGGTGGACTAAGTACGCCTGCAGGCCTTCGCCACCTAGGGCTGTTTCCAGCGCATCGGCTACGAGATCAGGGTAATAACCACTTCGCTGAATATCGCCACGAAGGGCTAGGTCAAGATCGGACACTTGATCATCCTGCCATGCGACGAACGCGCGGGTCGAATATCGACGGATTGGGGTTCAAAGTAATGGAAATGGAAGCGGTTCGTTGATCTCCAAGGAATCGCAAATCAGCCACACTCACCAACGCGATTTCCGGGGCCCACTCGGTCAACCAGCTCAAACGATGCAAAATCTGCGCGTACTCCATCGCAAGTACAGCTCCGCCCACAAGCGCAAAGGCCCTTACTTCCTGCACTGCGTCGATTGCATGTGCTGGATGCATTGGTGCAAGTCGGTACACCACGTCATCGAGAACCGCAGCCATCGGGTCGGCTACCCCGACGCCGCACACCGGGCCAAACTGCGGATCTACCACTAACGTCAGCGTGCAGCCTCGACCAATGAGTGCTGATGCAGGAATCTCATTGAGGCAGATTCCAGCAGCATCCAGGAGTTCCCGAGCATCTCGGTCAGTGAGATGCGTATCCCCCGACTTAAGGGTCGTGGTGATGATGCGGTCAATGGTTTCTTGATCCACGTCGTCTGGGGGTTCAGGATCTTGCGCTTGTGTAGATCGCCAATGGTCGAAATTTTGTAACCGTGCCAGTGCAATCATCGCGTCTTCAACATCCAGGAATGTCGGGATGCCATCAATAACTTGAAAACCGTCAACTGATCCCTGCATCACAGCGATGACAGGCTTGGATGCTGCGTGACCTTCTTCCAGCAACATCAATCGAATCGCATCGTCAGGACTTCCATGTGTGCCCGGGACATGGATAAGCAACAAAGCACCGACCACATCTTCAGTCAGCACTCGACGTACTGATTCGCGATACACATCTGGATCATTCGCTGTTGGAATGACGATAGGTCCAGCCGAAATTTCACACCCGGCACGATGTGCTGCGTTTCCTGCCAACACCATCAACGCTTCACTATTGCCGACTACACCAATGCCAGCATCCATTGGCAAGGGCTGACTATCGATGACTCCCGCAAGATTTAACATTTCTTCTATTGAGTCCAACACGATTGGACCTGCACCCTGCAAAATGCTTTCGACAGCGTGCTCACTGAGGAACGTGCGTTCGGCGCGGTGCCCAGAAGGTAAGTTCGTTCCCGATCCCCCAACCCGAACCATCAACACAGGCTTACGCGAGGCAATTCTTCGAACCAACCGAACGAATTTTCGGGGATTTCCAAAACTTTCTAGGTATAACAGGATGGCTTTTGTTCGTGGATCAGACTCCCAGTACTGCAAGAAATCATTACCGGAAATATCTGCTCGGTTACCAGCTGAGACAAAAGCGCTGACGCCTAAACCGCGTCGTGCTAATCGGCCCAGAATGGTTCCCCCTAAAGCGCCGGACTGTGAGAAAAAGCCTAGGCTGCCAGAAGTTGGCATATTTCTCGCTAAGGAAACATTGAGATTGACCGCAGGATCGGTGTTGATAAGTCCCAACGCATTTGGACCAACAAGACGGATGCCACGTGCGCGACAAAACGCCAAAAGTTCAGCCTGCTTTTGCGCACCCGCTTGACCGGCGTCACCAAATCCACGACTGAGCACGATGAGTCCAGAGATTCCAGCATCAGCAGCATCGATAACAACATCCATCACCTGATCTGCTGGCACTGCCACTACCGCAAGGTCAACAATGCCTTGACCTTGCAATGTGCGAACACACTGAATTCCCGCAACTACTGTCTCAGAGAGATGGACGGCAATAATGCGTCCGCCGAACCCACCATGTTGCAAATTCTCAACAACTTGGCGCCCAACATTGGTTGCGCTTCGTGAGGCACCGATGACGGCAACAGTAGATGGGGTCATCAGTAAATTCACACTACGAGCTTCAGCTCGATGTTCGCGTGCAATAGACACAGCGCGGCTTTGTTCGGTTGAGGCAATGGCGAAACTGATAGCCAATACGTCGTCTTCGAAGCGTTGAGTAACGCTGTAACCAGCCTCTTTGAATGTATTGATCATCCGCCGGTTACTTGGCAGCACTTCTGCAATAAACCGCGTGATGCCTCGATCGCGTGCCGCTGCTGCGAGGTGTTCAAGGAATACTGAACCAAGCCCACGCCCTTGATAATCGTCGCGGATATTGAAGGCAATTTCGGCATCCTGATCATTGACGCGGTCATAGCGACCTACCCCCACGATCTCTTCATTTACCAGTGCCACGAACGCAACTCGGTCCGAATAATCCACCTCGGAGAAATGTGCGAGTTCCCGCGCAGAGAGTTCAGGTTTAGAGGTAAAGAATCGCAGATATATCGTTTCAGCCGAAAGTTGCTGATGGAAGTCCTGCAGCAATGGTGCATCGCTGGGAATAATTGGGCGCAGATGCACGGGCCGGCCATTGGACAGAACGACGTCTGCCTCCCATTCGATGGGATACCCCACACTGGCCATACAACCATTGTGAACCCCCGGGTTATCGGCACCTTCAGTGCACCTCACACCCGACTCGCCGCCTGGGCAGCGCCCCTTGTCCTTCTGCACCCGATAGCGTCGGGCGTCAGCTTCGAAAGGGCAATTCCATGGCTCGTCGTACGTCTCGCACCACCCCACCCCCAGGGGATGGTCGCATCATCGACGTCGATGTTTCTTCCGAGATGCAAGCTTCATTCTTGGAATACGCCTATTCGGTCATTTATTCGCGTGCCCTACCCGATGCCCGCGATGGCCTTAAGCCAGTGCAACGTCGGATTTTGTTCCAAATGGGCCAGATGGGTTTGCGCCCTGATCGTGGCCACGTCAAAAGTGCCCGTGTGGTCGGCGAGGTCATGGGTCGGCTGCACCCACATGGCGACTCAGCAATTTATGACGCTCTGGTGCGCATGGCTCAGCCGTTTTCGCTCCGCTTGCCGATGATTGATGGCCACGGAAACTTCGGTTCACCCGATGACGGTCCAGCCGCGATGCGCTACACCGAAGCACGCTTGGCAACAGCCGCCATGGCAATGACCGCCACGATCGATGAAGAAACTGTTGACTTCATTCAAAACTACGACGGTCGTGAAACCGAACCTGTAGTTTTGCCAGCAGCCCTTCCAAACCTGCTCGTCAATGGCGCCTCAGGTATTGCTGTGGGTATGGCCACCAACTTGGTGCCGCATAACTTGGCTGAAGTTATCGGAGCAGCCCGCTACCTCCTTGATCACCCTGCAGCATCCCTGGATGAAATCATGCGCTTCATACCTGGCCCAGATCTCCCTGGCGGTGGCGTGATCATTGGCCTTGACGGTATTCGCGAGGCTTACGCAACTGGTCGAGGCAGTTTTAAGGTTCGGGCTCGCACCCGAGTAGAGCAGGTCAGTCCGCGCCGTCAGGGCATCGTTGTCACTGAACTTCCTTTAAACATTGGCCCAGAGCGCGTCATTGAGCGAATGAAGGATCTCGTTCAATCAAAGAAGCTCCAGGGCATTGCTGATGTTGCTGATCTCACTGATGGCGATTCTGGGCTCAACCTCGTCATTGAAATTAAGAATGGTTTCAATCCGGAAGCCGTACTAGAACAACTCTTCAAACTCACACCTATGGAAGACCAAGTCAGCGTGAATGCCGTTGCCTTGGTCGATGGCCAACCACGCACTTTGGGCATCCTTGAACTGTTACAGGTGTTCCTTGATCACCGTGTGGACGTTATTCGAAGACGCAGCACGTATCGTCGCCGTAAGGCACAGGATCGTTTGCACCTTGTTGAAGGCCTGCTGGTCGCAATCGTCGATATTGACGAAGTCATTCAACTCATCCGTGAATCAGATGATGCTTCCGCGGCGCGTGACCGCTTGATGCAAGTTTTCGATTTAAGCCTTGAACAAACACATTATATCTTGGATATGCCGCTTCGCCGTTTGACCAAGTTTTCGCGCATTGAATTGGAAACTGAAGCAGAAGAACTACGCGCAACAATTGCCGAGCTCACTCGAATTCTTGACAACGAAAAAGTATTGCGCTCAATTGTGTCAGATGAGCTGCAAGCTGTTTCTCATGAGCACGCAACTCCTCGTCGCACTTTGCTCATGGAATCTGCTTCAGTTCCAGTCATGGCCGCGGTGCCTCTTGAGGTTGATGATGAACCATGTGTTGTGCTGCTTTCCAGTACTGGTTTGCTGGCTCGCACTGCTCCCATAGCGCCTTCAGATATTGATCCGGTCCAGCGCGCTCAACATGATGTGATTATCAGCGGCTGCGCGGCAACGACTCGTGGAGATATTGGTGTGGTGACAAGTGCCGGTCGAGTCTTACGACTGAGTGTTCTTGACCTGCCCAATATGCCGCCGGTACATGGCACTCCAGCGTTGAGTGCAGGTGCACCCGTCAGTGCGTTCCTTGACCTCCCAAGTGGTGAACAAGCACTTGCACTTACTCCGTTGGACGAAACTGGTGGCCTCCTGTTGGTAACCGCTCAAGGAAAGGTTAAGCGTGTGGTCGCTGACACAGTTGCCAAACCTTCATGGGAAGTTATTCGACTTGATGAAGGCGACACTGTTATTGGCGCCACCCGCCTGGATGATGCAGCTGCGGAACTTCATGATGTTGCCATCGTGACCAGCGATGCCCAGGTACTTCGTTTCCCTGCCACAGCCGTACGACCAACAGGGCGCGCAGCTGGCGGCATGGCAGGCATCAAACTCTCACCAGGAGCAAGCGTTATCGGCGGTTTTAGTGTTGAGCGCGGGCGACAAGCCGTGGTCGTCACAATTGCAGGCACATCTGCTGCCCTTCCAGGCACTGATGCTGGCACCATAAAGGTCAGCGACTTTGATGAAATCCCGACGAAGGGCCGTGGCACTGGTGGAGTACGCAGCCATAAATTCCGATCCTCTGAGGATTCGCTTATTTTGGGTTGGATCGGGCTTGGTCCTGCGCGCGCAGCCAGTGCATCTGGTGTGGCAGTGGACCTTCCACAAGAGTTAACCAAGCGAGATGCCACCGGAACCCCGGGGACCTTGCCTATTGCAGCCGTGGGAGGCCAGCTGTGACGCTTGCCTGTTCGGTGCAATCACTCCTAGCCGATGAACCATTAGCTGGCACCGCTCCGGTCGTGAGTTGCTACATCATCATCGAGCAACCTGGACCCTGGGGCCGCGAGGCGCTTCTTGATAGTCACTTACCAAGGGATCTTGGTGAGCAGCTACTCGCACTGACGGTGGGTACCCAAGTCAAAGTAGTTCTTGCTCGCCATCCCGACCGGTTAGAACGCGATTCACACAGTGGACACAATGTTTGGATTGCGCATACTGCGCCGGGCCATCGCGGTATGCGTCATGGCATCGTCGATGATCTGACCACGCTGCTGGATTGGGACTACAGCGCAATTGCCGACGGCAACTTGCCGCCGGTTGGTCATATCCAGCGCCGATCATTGACCTTTGTGTGTACGCATGGTTCCCGCGACGCATGTTGTGCAGTGATTGGACGTTCGGTCTTTGACGAACTGCTTGCGTCACTGCCTGCGCAAGACCGTGCATTGGTATGGGAGATCAGTCACCTGGGCGGCCATCGCTTTGCCCCGACCACACTTTCATTGCCCAGCGGTTCAGTTCATGGACGGTTGGATGCCACAGACACCATTGCCATGAGAGCTGCTGCAGTTAATGGACAGGTCTTCCTCAAGGGCTTTCGTGGCCGAGGCTGCGTTCCGGCGCCTTTGCAAGTTGCTTGTATTGCAGTGCGCACTGAATTTCATGTGATTGATGCTGAAGACCTCGACGTATTACGTGTGGTGAATGGGCGCGCAGTGCCAGCACCAACCAGCATTGTGTTTCTCGATGATCAGATGGAAACCGAAGTGCGCCATGCAGATGGACGTTGCTGGAGAGTGAAGGTTCAACGCGAGCAATTACCTGGCCTTCGCGCAGAATCCTGTGACAAGACTGCCGAATCAGTCTTCGCGTGGACCGTGGTTGAGGTTACACAAACGCCAAATTGGCATCGCTAAGGCGCAAGGCTGGCGATTTCCACAAGCGTTGCTTCATCGCTAATGGTCATGCGCTCAATCCCAAACTGAGCGCCCAGATCTCGTTCGGCTTTATCGATTGCGCGCCAGCCTTGAATTGAGACCACTTCAAGTCCACGTTCTGCGATGAGCGCATCAATAGCACCGGCACCATGAGGAAGTAACCCAGCTTGTGCGTCAGCCAACAGGCTTTCAACTGTGGCAACAGCATCCTTTTTATTCGTTCCGATGATTCCGGAAGGCCCGCGCTTAATCCAGCCCGCAGCGTATAAGCCAGGTTCTATGCGACCGTCGTTGTGCACTACCGTTCCGGTTTCATCATTAAAAGCAACACCGGGCAAACCCGTTCCGCGATAACCAATGCTGCGGACCAGAAATTCAATTGGCAGGTCCAACATTTCACCAGTGCTCGCTAAAGCGCCTGTTGCCGTGAACTCCGTGCGTTCCACTTGCACCACTGAAATCTGATCGGTACCGGTAACTGCAACAGGGCGAGTTAAGAAATGCAGGTGCAGGGTTGGGCCATCTACCTGTGGTCGCTCAAGCCAGCTGCGCACCACATCAGCATTGCGCAATGGCACCTTTTGATCACTATCCCAAGGTCCAGTTCCGGTCAGACCGACTGGATCAACCCGCACCTGACACGCTTCCAGCTCACCTAGCTCACGCAGTTCCTTGGTTGTCCAGGTGGCTTGAGCAGGACCGCGACGACCCAAAATATGGATATCGGAGAGATTCATGCTCGCCAACGTGTTGCGCACATGCTCAGGAATATCCGTGGCATTCAATTCAGCAGGAGTCTTCGCCAAGAAGCGGGCCACATCCACCGCAACATTGCCAAGACCGACAACCGCTACATGTTCAACCGTGGGGAGATAGTTTTCGAAAAATTCACGGTCGGCATTGGGATGACCGCAGTACCAAGCAACAAAGTCCGTGGCGCCTACACACCCTCGCAAATGCTCACCTGGAATACCTAACGCACGATCCGCAGAAGCGCCATACGTCAGCACAACTGCGTCGTACTGGGAACGGAGTTCGTCAACGGAAATATCTTCACCGATAGTCACGTTGCCAATGAATCGAATACCTGGTTGATCCCAGATTCGATCCAAGTTGTCTCGCACTGAGCGGATACTGAAATGATCAGGAGCGACGCCATAGCGCACGAGCCCGAACGGGATAGGTAGTCGGTCATAGACATCCACGGTTGCCTTGCCCTCGAGCATCAGTTCGGCAGCCGTATACATGCCAGAAGGTCCTGAGCCCACAACAGCAATCCGAAGCGGTGTAGCCATCGATCTGTCTCCCTTGTGTTCCATTGGGATAAACGTAGTGAATGTGGCGGCGTTTACCGTTGACGGGGGCGGTGCGATAACGTGCGAAACTTCACACGAACGCAGGAGCTCACATGCCTTTTATCCAAATGACCATGCTTGCTGGCCGCTCAGTAGAAACCAAGCGCGAACTCATCAGCAAACTCAATGCCGCGGCAGCTGAGGTGCTTGGTGGAGACCCCGGGCGTATCCGTATCGCACTCGTAGAGGTCAGTGGCGATGACTGGGGTATCGGCGGTGAAACCTTCAATGACATCCAGGCCAAAGGTTAAGCAGAAACTGGCGTAATTCTTCCGGTGTGTACGTCGTAAATTGCTCCACCCACCACCAGATCCTTGGGCAAGGCCGGGTGCGAGCGAATTCGGACAACATCAGTAATCAACGCTTCTTCTTGGTTAGCAACGGTACGAAACTCAAAGCTACGAGTATTGATGCCAAATTCGGCTTCAATTTTGGTGTGAATTTCTGATTCAGTTGCGCTTGCCATTCGGCAATCGGTGTGCGGCATCACAAGCACCCGATTCACACCTAAAAGATAGGAAGCCAAGATAAGGGTGCGCAGGACGTCATCAGTCACTCGCGCTCCCGCATTACGAATAATCTTGACATCGCCTGCCTGCATTCCCAAAAGATGCAGTGGTGCAATCCGGGAATCCATACACGTGACCACCGCTAGTCCTTTGGCCGCCCGCCCAGTTAATCCAGAATCAGCAAATGTCTGAACGAATTCATGATTGCCTTCCAACACGTCACTAAAGGCTGCGGTGGGAAAAGCTGCAAGATTCTTGGCGTCGTAAATCGGCATGTCCACAACCTAATGGATTAGGCGTCAATCCGGTCACGATCAAGGGAGGCCGCACCATCAACGATGAATTCTTTACGAGGGGCTACATCGTTACCCATCAGTAGGTCGAAGACTTCGATGGCAGCAGCTGCGTCCTTCATCGTGATGCGTCGCAGGGTGCGGTGAGCTGGATCCATGGTTGTTTCACGTAACTGACTGGAGTCCATTTCACCCAAGCCCTTGTAGCGCTGAACCGGGTCTTTGACTTTCTTCCCCTTTTTCTCAGCATCGGCCAACACAGAGCGCATTTCCGCATCTGAATAGGTGTAAATCACGTCATTGGCTTTGCTACCAGCGTTAACAATTTCAAGTCGATGCAATGGCGGCACAGCAGCAAACACTCTGCCGGCTTCCAACATTGGGCGTAAATAGGAGTGGATAAGCGTCAGCAGGAGGCAGCGAATATGCGCGCCGTCAACATCGGCATCTGACATCAAAATAATCTTGCCGTAGCGTGCCTGGTCAATATCAAAACTACGACCTGATCCAGCACCAATCACCTGAATGATGGCAGCGCACTCGGTGTTCTTTAACATGTCAGAAAGCGAGGACTTCTGAACGTTAAGAATTTTCCCGCGAATTGGCAGTAAGGCTTGGAAATCAGAATTACGTGCTGTTTTCGCGGTGCCTAAGGCACTGTCACCTTCGACGATGAACAGTTCGGAGTGTTCAACTTGATCAGAGCGGCAGTCCACAAGCTTTGCTGGCAAAGCTGAGGATTCGAGGGCAGTTTTACGACGTTGGGTATCACGATGGGCTCGAGCTGAAATGCGGGCCCGCATCGCGTTCGCGGCTTTTTCCAGTACGGCTTTGGTTGCAGCCTTGTCTCCGCGAGGAGGTGTGGTGAACCACTTGGTGAGCTCTTTGGCCACAACGTTACCAACGATGCGAGTAGCCGCCGGCGTGCCAAGAATCTCCTTGGTTTGCCCCTCAAACTGAGGTTCAGCTAATCGGACAGCGACAACGGTGGTGAGACCTTCAAAGACATCGTCCTTGGTGATGTTGTCTTCGCCTGCACGCAAAATCTTTTGCGCGCGTAACTGATCATTGAACACTTTGGTCATAGCCCGTTCGAAACCGTTGACGTGTGTTCCACCCTTAGGTGTAGCAATGACGTTAACGAAGGAGCGCAGAGTGGATTCATAACCCGTGTCCCAGCGCATTGCGATATCAACGACAAGTTCGCGCTCAACTTCTTGAGGCGACATGTGTCCTTTGTCATCGATCACGGGAACGGTTTCATGGAAGTGCCCTTGGCCAGTGAGGCGAACGATGGGTGATACCACTTCCCCACTGCTCAGCGATTCGACGTATTCCCCGATGCCACCCTTGTGTTGGAATTTTTCTTCGTAGATGTCAGCCGGGTCACGTAAGTCGTGTAACGCAATGGTCAGACCAGGAACCAAAAATGTGGATTGCATTGCCCGTTCACGCAATGCGGTGCGGTCGTACGTTGCATCTTTGGTGAAGATTTGTAGATCGGCCCACCAGCGCACTCGAGTTCCGGTGCGGGTACGTGGCGCCTTACCAAGAATCGTGAGCCCGGATTTCTTTGTGAATCCAGCATCTGGACCATGACCGTCAAAGACTCCGGTGACACCACGACGGAAGGAAACCCCATGCACTTTTGCCACGCGATCAACTTCAACATCGAGCCGGGAAGACAGGGCATTGACAACTGACGCACCAACGCCATGGAGTCCGCCAGAAGCCGCGTAGGACCCGCCGCCGAATTTACCGCCAGCATGCAGTTTGGTCATCACTACTTCGACGCCGCTGAGTTTTGTCTTTGGCTCGACGTCAACGGGAATACCGCGTCCATCATCTTTGACCTCAGCTGAGCCGTCTGGATGCAACGTGATGTCAATTGTGGTGCAATGACCTGCAAGGGCTTCGTCAACGGCATTATCGACAATTTCCCAGAGGCAGTGCATCAGGCCTCGGCCATCATTGGACCCGATGTACATACCTGGCCGCTTGCGAACGGCATCAAGACCTTCAAGTACCGAAAGGTCTTTTGCTGAGTAATTCGAGGTCACCGGTCGAACCTAGTTGGCTAACCCCACAATGCGATGGAACGGCGCGAATGAACCCTTGTTCACTTGTGAAAAATGATCACAATTTGGTTTCGCTTTAGGTGAAACCTGCCGGCGTGGCATCGCGGGAATAAGTTCGGGGTGTAAGACTGTTATCCACATTGCAAAGGCATCCTGCCGAGCTAAGAGTTGGAGGGTTTGACGTGAACGCCACGATGACTGCACCCGCACTCGCTGCAACCGATCGCTGCGATCGTTGTAATGCTCAGGCCTACGTTCGCGTAGTCCTCCCAGGCGGCTTGGATCTTTTATTTTGTAGCCATCACTGGAACAGCAATGAGGATGCTTTGCGGCCGCAAGCTGTTGAAGTGGTTGATGAAACTCACCGTCTGTTGACACCAATAACCTCCAGCCCTGAGTAACTCCACGTACATCAAAAGGCCCCGGATTTCTCCGGGGCCTTTTGCTTGTTTCACAGAATTAACCGCCGAGAAGTACCTTCCCGGAAGCGGTATCAATGTACTTCGCCCCACACGTTGGCTTTGGATCAGCAATGAGGTCGGTGCCTTTAGCAATCATGAACCAACCGCAGACAGCAGGATTTCCATTAGGCATGATTCCTGGACCCTTAAAGCTGATCTTTTCCGGAATCAAACCACTGCCGTCCCAAGACGTCACATTGCGTAGTCCGCTAATGAACGATGCTCGCGTTGGACATTTGCCCGCAACTTTCAAACCACTAATGAGCAAGTCGGCTCCAACATAGCCTTGAGGTGCTGCCGAAACATATGGATTCAAACCAACAGCCTTCATGGCATTGGTGAATGTACGTACAGCAGGACGAGGAACGCCAATAGGAACAGTGCCGTAATTCGTGCCAAGTGCACCGTCAAGAGACCCGTTAGCAGCCTTTAAGGATGCAGGATCTGAAAGACCAACAATACTGACACCCTTGAGGGTGACTCCTTGTTGCTTCAGCGCTTGCATGATTGAAATGCCACCATCAATGTAACCCACGATAACTGCGCCATCGGCTCCCGAGTTTTTGATGCGTAATGCTGTGGACGTTGCATCATGCGTACCTTGAGGCTCGTCTGCAATACGCAGAACTTGGGTTAATCCACCAACAAGTGGAATCAATCCGGCCGTAGCGTTGCCTGAAGCGGAGGCACCGGTGCTGACGTGGTTGATATTTGCAATCTTTGTCACACCCATTGCCTTCAATTTCTCAAGGGTGCCAGTACTTGCGATTGCAGGGTTTGAAGACACTGTTGCACCCGTGGTACCAAATGCATTGTTATCAGTGCCAAAAGCTGGGTTACTGAAACCTGTAACAGGGATGCCCTGATCTTTCAGCGTTGGATACATCGCCGTCTGGCTCGTTTGTGCTGTTAAACCAAACACGTTGTCTTGAGACAGAGCCTTTTGCACAGCCGAGATTTGATCGGAAGCAGCTGCCTTATCATCGTAAATATTCAGCACTAATTTGCGCCCGTTCACACCGCCTTTTGCGTTTTCCTGGTCAATGCGCAAACGTGCCGCTTCAGCTGAACCAATGTAGTTCGCTGCTGCAGGCCCTGTCTTGGGGCCAATCCAGCCGAGGTTCACCGTTGTCGGTGTCACACCTGGCGTTGTTGGACAGGAACTGTTGCTAGCAATTTTCGTTGGTTTTGGAGCTGGCTTCGGCGCTGCAGACGCACCATTGGACGCGAGAACGACCAACAGTGATGTGCTTGCTACGGTAGCCAGCACCACTGAGCGGCGGAGATGCAAAGATGAACGCATACATACCTCCTAAAAGAGAACGCACCTCGGGGTTTCGAGGTCCGCAGGGCAGGATTACTCCCATATGTGATGCAGGGCACAGTTAATCGACATTTCCGTTACCAATTCGTTATAAACAAAAAGGGACAAGCCTGAAATTGGCGACTTTCTGGATGCACAAAAAAAGTAGCCCCAGATCGCTCCGGGGCTACTGAAATCCTGCTCTCGAGGTTTAATCGAGGTAATCGCGTAATACCTGAGAGCGGGATGGGTGACGTAACTTCGACATCGTCTTACTCTCTATTTGGCGAATGCGTTCACGAGTGACCCCGTAGACCTTGCCAATCTCATCTAGGGTCTTTGGTTGACCATCGGTGAGACCAAAGCGCATGCGGACTACGCCTGCTTCCCTGTCGGACAGTGTGTCCAGAACTGATTCCAGCTGCTCTTGGAGCAATGTGAAGGAAACAGCATCTGAAGGCACGATGGCTTCAGAGTCTTCGATGAGATCACCGAACTCACTGTCGCCTTCTTCACCCAGTGGGGTGTGCAAGGAAATTGGCTCACGGCCGTACTTTTGAACTTCAACAACCTTTTCAGGGGTCATGTCGAGTTCTTTCGCGAGCTCTTCTGGGGTCGGTTCGCGTCCAAGATCCTGGAGCATCTGGCGCTGCACGCGTGCAAGCTTGTTAATGACTTCCACCATGTGCACCGGAATACGAATGGTGCGTGCCTGGTCGGCCATTGCGCGTGTGATCGCCTGACGAATCCACCAGGTTGCGTAGGTTGAGAACTTGTAACCCTTGGTGTAGTCGAACTTCTCAACTGCACGGATCAGACCAAGGTTGCCCTCTTGAATAAGGTCAAGGAACAACATGCCTCGACCGGTGTAACGCTTAGCCAGCGAGACCACGAGACGAAGGTTGGCTTCAAGAAGGTGATTCTTGGCCCGACGGCCATCTTCAGCAATCCAGCGCATATCGCCTTCAAGCTTTTTATCCATCTTCTTGGTTTCAGCAAGCTTTTCTTCAGCGAACAGGCCGGCTTCGATGCGCTTGGCTAGTTCAACTTCCATTTCTGCATTGAGCAATGGCACCTTGCCGATTTGCTTGAGGTAATCCTTGACAGGGTCAGCTGTGGCACCAGCCACAGTGACGGTCTGAACCGGCTCATCGGTGTCATCCACATGCGAGATAACAAAGCCCTTTTCTTCACCTTCGGCAGGCTTGTCGGTTTCCTTGTCGCCATCAATTTCATCTGCTACTTCTGCGATGTCTTCTGCGATCTCAGCTTCGAGCTCAACTTCGAGCTCTGCAACAACTTCCAGTGCCTCAGCATCAACATCTTCAGCGTTGACGTCAACCAAACCAGCTTCCGTAATGACAACTTCTGCAAGTTCTTCTTCATCAATGATTACTGCCTTGCTACCTTTTTTTGCAGGTGCGGCTTTCTTCGCCTCCGGTGCAACCTTCTTGGCAGCAGGCTTGGCAGCAGCTTTCACTGGCGCAGCCTTCTTCGCTACCGGTGCAACCTTCTTCGCAGCAGGCTTCGCAGCAGCTTTCACTGGCGCAGCCTTCTTCGCCACCGGTGCAGCCTTCTTCGCAGCAGGCTTCGCAGCAGCTTTTGCAACAGGCTTTGCGGCGGGCTTCGCGGCTGATTTCGCGGCGGGCTTGGCAGCAGCTTTCACTGGCGCAGCCTTCTTCGCTACTGGTGCAGCCTTCTTAACAGTTGTCTTTTTTGTTGCGGTCGCCATGTGAGTCTTTAGCGCCTTTCTTCAACCGAGGGCCACGACAAGAGCCCGTGTCAAGCCTTGAAGGACTTGTACGGGCCGTGGTGATGACGATTGTGCCATACCTTTACTCGCCCGGTGTCAGCACGGCCCGACCTTGACCCACCACGAGCCATCGCTGGGCTTCTTGGGTGATTTGTCCATCCACCGCATATGGTCCGGCACCGTTCACGGTGTAGGTCGCGGTCCAGACGGTGGTGAGCGTGACACGGAATCTTCCCCCGCGCCGATAGGTATGTGCCACCTGAGTTTCTGGGAAGCGACTTCCCGCAATCTGCGTATCCAGGGAACCGCCGTCACCAAAATCCCAATGCCAGCTGGCCCAGGGGCTCAACTCAACCAAGGCGGCCCCAAGACCGTGCTGTGAGGGTGCAAGGGCCGGTGGTTGTCCTGAATCAAAGAGCACGGGAACCTGCGGCAGCACCCCCACTGTTGGCTGCCAGGTGATCAACCCTTGCGGCACTGATCGCTCAAAAGCCGATAGCAATTGAACGCCACCTGGGTCAATAGCGGTCGCGGCACCACCAACGCAGGTAAGACCTCGGTCTTGCCACGTGTGACCATCGTCCGTTGAGAACCATCGCCGGCGTTGTTCCTGACCACTTGGGCAGCCTTCAGTGACAGTGCCGCAGCCAATGTCGTTGTACAGGGAGGAACATGGGTCACCCAACATCCACTGGCAGTGCGCGCAAGCTTGCTCGCTTTGCGATCCCTCGGAACCCTGCCGCTGACCCAGATCTTCACCTGAACCCACAAATTGATCGGTTGCATCATTACTTCCGACGTCAATGGCCATTGCTCCCGAAGCAACCGGAAGAAGCGAGACGATCAACATGATTCCCACAGCAAGCACACGAATCCGACGCATGAAATTACCGTAGGTAAGCGCCGAGAAAACCACCAGTGTCAAAAGTTGCACTGTGGATAACTGCGAAGTGTTAACGAATTTTATCGAGCGCGATCTTTACGAATTTGGCAACTTGTTCATCTTCAACAAGAAATCCATCGTGACCGACAAGTGACTCAACGACATGTAGCTGATCAGCCCCAGGAGCCAAATCAACAATACGTTGTTGTTGATGTATCGGGAACAGTCGATCGGTATTGATTCCGACAACAGTTAACGGCGCCGTGACGCCAGCGAGCGCCACGTCGGCTCCCCCGCGCCCACGCCCGAGATCAAAGAAACTCATGGCGTTGGTGAGTGCGATATAGGTATTAGCGTCAAAGCGGCGTGCCAGTTTGTCTGCGTGATGTTCTAAGTAGGACTCCAAGGCAAAGCGACCTGAACGCTTACCGTTGTGCCAAGCGTACGGATCTTCGCCATTTTGGAACTCACGTCCGAAACGTTCCTCAAGTTCTGCTTCGCTTCGATAGGTCAGGTGCGCGAATTGACGCGCGACTCCCATACCGCGATGTGGGCCTTGACCAATGGGCTGATCGTAGAAATCGCCGTTCAAGAAATATGGGTCCGCATAAATTGCGGCTAACTGCGCAGAATGCGTACCAATTTCATCTGCGCTGACCGCAGCAGTGGTGCCTAAAACCATGCCACTGGCCAGACGCTCTGGATAACGAATCATCCAATCAAGTACTCGCATTCCACCAAGCGATGGACCAAGCATCAATGCCCATCGCTTGATACCGATGGCATTGGTGAAGCGGAATTCAACTTCCACCATGTCTTCGATAGTCACCGTTGGAAAACGACTTCCCCATGGCTTGCCATCGGGCGCTAACGATGCTGGACCAGTGGTTCCTTGACAGCCACCAAGAATGTTGGCACACACCACGAACCACTCATCAGTGTTGATGGCTTTACCTTGGCCAACAAGTGCATCCCACCAACCACCTGTTTTGTGACCAACGCCTGCGGGACCTGCGACATGTGAATCACCCGTGAGCGCATGCGCGATGTACACCGCATTGGTGCCCTCGTCATTGAGTGTTCCCCATGTTTCATAAGCAACTGTGACATTGGGAAAGGTGAACCCGGACTCGGTGGTGAAGGAGCCAACATCGATGAAACGGCGATCGCCCACGGGATCCCCTTCCCGCCAAGCAGCGCTGGCAGGAGGAAGACCCTCGTAGGCGATCGGTCCGTAATTCATGTGATTAGGCCTTTGCTGCGGCAAATCCCAATTCAAGGTCAGCAAGGATGTCGTTGATGTCTTCGATACCAACAGCGAGACGAACGAATCCTGGTGTTACACCTGCAGTCAACTGCTCTTCTGCAGTGAGCTGTGAGTGTGTGGTTGATGCTGGGTGAATGACCAAGCTACGCACATCGCCAATGTTGGCAACATGGCTATGTAACACGAGTCCTTCAACAAACTTCACACCCGCTTCAACACCACCATCGATTTCGAAACCAAGGACACCACCGTTGCCCTTTGGCGCATACTTCTTACCCAACTTGTACCAAGGGCTGCTTTCCAAACCTGAGTAGGAAACGCTCTTTACCTGTGGGTGCTTCTCAAGGAACTTGGCAACGGAAATTGCGTTGTCACAATGACGCTGAACACGCAGGGACAAAGTCTCAATACCCTGTGAAATCAAGAACGCGTTGAAAGGTGAAACTGCAGCACCAAGATCACGAAGCAACTGCACACGAGCCTTAAGAATGAACGCTAG
>CAFBMO010000027.1_pt1 | contig 17742 bp, 19 predicted proteins | sample 7268821 | NCBI WGS metagenome assembly CAFBMO01 (sample SAMEA6814065, study PRJEB35770) | freshwater metagenome | biome: Freshwater; feature: Freshwater reservoir; material: water | place: Czech Republic | collected 2017-05-23 | depth 30m m
ACCGAGTAGGAGAAACTGATGGCAGATTACGGACAAGGTGGCGCAGCCGCTGCGTTATCGCCTGAACAAGAAGCGCAAATTAAAGCGTGGACGTATGAGCGCTCAAATGATCCGCGTGGATTTTATGAACGCTTACGAGCGAAATGTCCAGTCGATTTTGAGACTCATCAGTCTGCTGCTACTGGCTCAGCAGGCACCATTACGGCGGCAGCACTGAGCCGCGCTGACATTGAAGAAGTCCTTCGTAACACTGATGTCTTCTCAAGCGAAATGCCACTTATGGGTAGTCAGGAACCAGTAATTCCTCTAGGTGTTGATCCACCGTTGCATTCAATGTATCGCCGCGTTCTTGATCCACTGTTCTCACCAAAGAAAATGGCCATTTTGCAACCGAAGGTTGCCGATGCTGTCAATGAAATGATCGATGCATTCATCGCGAATGGTGAGGTCGACTTCAGTGCGGAAATTGCAGTACCACTACCGTGCTTGATGTTCTTGGAACTTCTTGGACTTCCAGGCGCAGAATTGGCAGACATGGTGCGTTGGAAAGACATCATGATTCGGCCTGAAATTGTTGCTGGTAGTGCTGAAGCAGGCATGGCGCTGCAGGCCCAGACTGCAGGAGAAATCTATGGCCGCTTCGGAGCGGAGATGGAAAAGCGTCGGAATGCTCCAACTGACGATCTCATTTCATACTTCATGTCCGTAACAGTCGAAGATGGTCGCAATCTGACTGATAGTGAAATTCTTCGTATTCTTTTCTTGCTCCTAGCTGCAGGACTCGACACGGTTACTATTTCACTCCAGGCCATCTTTAATTACTTGGCCGCTCACCCTGAAGCTCAGCAACTCATTCATGATGATCCAGACCAGATTGATAACGTCATTGAAGAGTTATTGCGATGGGAAACCCCAGTTCAAACCTTGTCTCGAATTGCCAAGGTGGATACCGAACTTTCAGGTTGTCCAATCGCGGCAGGTACAAACGTTATTGCGGCTCTTGCTTCAGGAAACGTGAATGAGGAATATCCGGAGACTCTCACTGTTGACTTGACTCGAGGTGACAAGGCGCATCTCTCATTCGGTGGTGGAAATCACCGCTGCTTGGGGTCTCACCTTGCTCGAATGGAACTTCGCACGGTTCTTCGCGAATGGCACAAGCGCATTCCGTTCTATTCAATCAAGCCTGGCACCAACATCGAGTGGGTTGCATCCTCGCTTCGTGGAATTGACTACTTGCCACTGGTCTGGACATCGGAAAAGGGATAAAGATGAAGGTTTCAATTGATGTTGATCGTTGCCAAGGGCACGGTCGTTGTTATGAAGTAGCGCCAGATGTGTTCACTGATGATGATCGTGGTCGCGGTGAAGTCATCATGGCTGATGTGCCTGCTGAATTTGAGGCTCAGGTATTGCTTGCAGTGAGTGCCTGCCCAGAGAAGGCAATCACAATCTCGTAGCACGTTCTTGTGAAGGGGCGGGCAGGCACAAAAGCCTTCCCGCCCTTTCATCATGCAGCACAACAGGTCCTGACAACATGAATCCCGGAACATTGGGCCTCCTTGTGATGTGGAGACCGATGGTCCGGGATTGATGAAGACTCTAGGAGTCAAAGTGGCAGAAGCCAGGTCAGAAGGCTTGCCGACGAAGCTGCTTAAGCAGCACGGGCTCCACTTTGCGGATTGAGAGTTGGCAGGCCGATCATGCGGCGGGAATTGTCGCCCATGACGTCGTACGTCCGCTCTTCATCCATCGGATCTACGTAGTTGTAGTAACCAATTGGTTCGGCTAGACCTTCAGGATGAGGATAGTCCGAGCCAAACAGGATGCGGTCATCTCCAACGAGTTCCACCAGATCGCTCACCTTGCCCTCCCAGAATGGGCTGACATACATGTTCCGACGGAACACTTCAATTGGATCTTCCTCGAATGCCTTTGGATTCTTGGTCTTCAGGGATTCAAAGTCGTCAAATAGGTGGCCGATCCAATCGGAACCATTTTCCACGCTCATGACCTTGAGCTTTGGGAATCGGGTAAAGGTTCCATGGCAGATAAGGCTGGTCACCATGTCCGCGATATCGCGATGCCCACGCACGATGGTTTTGAAGGATGATCCCGCGAATGCGTTTTTTACTTTCACCGGCTCCCATGTGGCAGCGTACTTCTCCAGCGGCGACTGACTGGCGTGTAACGCAACAGGTATGCCAGAGGCCTCGATATCTCGCCACAGTGGGTCAAATTCTGGAAGGGCAGAGGAACGCCATCCATGCGGTCCGAACGCCGGTGCCGGCTTCATGAGAACAATTTTCGCACCGTTACTGGCCGCAAATTCGAATTCGCGCTGAGCGCCCTCGACGGTTCCGCAGGTGATCACAGGAGAGGCGAAGATGCGATTTTGGTAGTTGAAGGTCCAATGCTCCAACATCCACCGATTGAGTGCGTGGATGACTTCGCCAACGAGGTGGTAGTCCTCTTCGGCACTGGTTTCCACCAGGTTTGCCAAGGTCGGAAACATGAAAGTCTCGCGAACTCCTTGCTCGTCAAGAACAGGCAGGCGATCTTCTGGATTGCGGAACTCTTCAGGGCAATCAATTCCGCGTCCCATGAGTTCTTGCAGAGTCAACCCATCTGGATTGTTCCCCGCGTAATACGGCTCATGTGCGCCCGGCCGAGCGACACGATTGAATGTCGGATTGGGAATGTAGTCAGTGACCACGCCATTGATGACGATGCGGGTATTGCGGCCGATCTGGGCAAACTGAATGCTTGATTCGTATTCCTCTGGCAGATACCGAGTGAGGGCATCAGGAGTCTCATACATGTGTTGGTCAGCATCAAAAATTGGGGCACCGGTGAATTGCGACATATTGTATTTCCTTTGCATCGTGGCTTCAGTTTGCCGCCAAGGCTAGGCAATGGTGCTGATGCTGTAAATACCTCAGACGAACTAAATTTCGGGCGGCGTATATATCGCCGGCAGATACGTTCTTGAGAGTGAATTTGTTGTGTGTCAGAAGGTTCTCGTGGTGGGCGCAGAGGGACTCGAACCCCCGACATCCGCCTTGTAAGGGCGGCGCTCTAGCCAACTGAGCTATGCGCCCCAGTTGGAAGCCATAACAGTAGTAGGCGCAGGTTGGCGATCACACACCCGGTGACAGGTAACCTTCGCTTATGTCTGCCACCGTTGCCCAAGTCTTGGCAGCGCTGGAACGCAGGTACCCACTCAGTCTTGCCGCTGATTGGGATGCCGTTGGGCTGATTTGTGGAGATCCTGCTTCGAGCGTCGATCGGGTGCTCTTTGCTGTAGATCCAGTGCAGGTAGTGGTCGACGAAGCAATTCTTGGCGGGTTTGATCTGGTAATTACCCACCATCCGCTGTTACTGCGTGGCGTGAACGGTGTGGGAGCAATTGATGCCAAGGGCAAGGTGGTGCACACGCTTATTCGCAATGACATCGCCTTAGCCAGCGCCCATACCAACGCCGATCACGCAAACCCTGGAGTTTCCGACGCCTTGGCTCAGGCATTTGACCTGCGAAACCTTCGACCACTTGATGAGTTGGGTGAGGGCACGGGTGCCGGTCGAGTCGGAGATCTGCTTGAACCCATGACTTTGGAAGCATTCGCGAGTTTGGTTGCGGCAACGCTGCCTGCAACGCACCACGGAGTGCGCATAGCAGGCGATCCGTCATTGATTGTTCGCACTGTCGCCGTATGTGGGGGAGCTGGAGATTCACTTCTCGCCCTTGCAGCTGCTTGTGCCGATGTATACGTGACCTCAGATTTACGACACCACCGAGCACAGGATCATCTTGTCGATGGCGGCTGTGCGCTAGTAGATGTCGCGCATTGGGCTAGTGAATGGCCATGGCTTAACCAAGCAGCACAATTGTTAGTCGCAGATCTTGGCGAAATTGGGTACGCCATCACCGCAGAGGTTTCCGCTACACCGACTGATCCATGGACGGCACATCGTCCGAGCACCAATCTAGGGAGCCACTCATGAAGGCCGATGCTGCTGCACAGCAACTGCTACTCGATTTACAAAAACTCGATACCAAGGCAGCGCAGCTTGATCATCGGGAGAGCACTCTCCCGCAAAAGCAGACACTTGCTGATCTGAAAGTTCGCATTCAGCGTCTCCATGATGAACATGTTGCGGCTGTGGTGATCGCGCGTGATCTTGAGCGCGATCAGGCACGTGCGGAATCCGATGTCGAGCAGGTGCGCGAACGTTCGACCAAGGATCAGCAGCTGCTTGATTCAGGTGCCATTAGCGATCCAAAACAATTAGTAAACCTCCAGCACGAGTTGCAATCGTTAGCTCGACGCCAGGGTGAGCTTGAAGATGTAGAGCTCGAAGCAATGGAGCGTGTCGAAGGTGCTCAGGCTGCTGTTCGTCAACTCGCAGGCCAACATGCCGAAGCAGTTGTTGAGGGTGAAGCCATTGAGGCAGAAATCGCAGCGCTTGTCCTTGAGATCAATGCCGAGCGCCACAACACAATCGCTGATCGCAATGAACTCAAGCCACGCATCCCGGCCGATCTCATTGCCCTCTACGAGAAAATTCGCATTGATGGCGGTGGAGTTGGTGCTGCGCATTTGCATCGTGGTCAATGCCAGGGCTGTCGGTTGCAGTTGCCACCGAATGAAATCGAAGCACTTCGCGCAACTCCTGAAGATGAAGTGGTTCGCTGCGAAGAATGCCGACGCATCTTGGTGCGTAACGCGGAGTCCGGTCTGTAATGACAAAGCAGTACATCGTTGAAGCCGATGGTGGCTCTCGAGGTAACCCTGGGCCCGCTGCCTATGGCTCAGTAGTCAAAGACGCAGCCACGGGCGCAGTCGTGGCTGAACTAGGTGAATACATCGGAATCGCAACCAATAACGTTGCGGAGTACCGCGGTGCGCTTGCTGGCCTCACACATGTTCGCAGCATTGATCCTGACGCAATTGTCGAAGTGCGACTTGATTCGAAGCTCGTTGTGGAACAGATGAGCGGGCGCTGGAAGATTAAGCATCCAGACATGCAGGCCCTTGCGCTTCAAGTGCGGGCGGTATTCCCTGCGGGCAGAGTGACCTACACGTGGGTACCGCGTGCTCAGAATGCAGCAGCCGATGCGCTCGCGAATGAAGCGATGGACGCGGCAGTACTAAATGAAAATTCAGCACCTATTGCTCGCTCGTACGAATTGGCAACGTTGTTCGATGACGCTGACGACATTGTTGGATCTATTGAAGAAGCAATGACCCAAGCTGTTGTTAATGAAAAGGTCCCGAACCGCATGGTCGGGTGGGATGACGTAGGAACTCCCACAGTCACCACCATGGTTCGACATGGTGCAACCCCAATGAGTCTGGAAAAGCGCTTTAGCGGCCGTGGTGGGGCAGATGTGGGACTCACCGAAATAGGTATGGCGCAGGCGCTAGCAGCTGCAAAAGATGTAGTTGAGCGCGGCGATATCGATCTGATCGTGACATCTCCGCTGCTTCGAACTCGCCAGACCGCTCAGTACATCGCTGATCTTTGCGAGGCCGAGGTTGTGGTGATGGATGAGTTTGCAGAGTGTTCATTTGGAGATTGGGACGGATACACCTTCACTGAAGTGCGTGCACAATGGCCCGAAGCAATGCAGCGGTGGCTTGATTCCGTTGAGGTTGCCCCTCCCGGCGGTGAATCATTTGCTCAAGTCCTTGATCGTGTTAACCGGGGCCGTCTTGAAATCCTGAAGAAATATCAAGGCAAACGCATTGTGATTGTCTCCCACGTAACACCGATCAAGTTGATGGCTGCAATCGCAGTGAATGCGCCTCTTGAGAGTGTGTATCGGATGGAACTGCGTCCGGGATCTGTCTCATCCATGATGTGGTTCAGTGATGGAAATGCATCGCTCACAAGTTTTTCGGAAAGCGCACACCTGCGTGGAATAGACACGTTTCCGTTTGTTTAGTGAGTAATCAGATCCAAGAGAGCTGGGCCTTTTTTCGGCTCACTGATTTCCCACTCATATCCAAGTGTTGTGAGCGCAGCAAGAAACTCATTGGTGTTCTTCGGGGTTTTTGAATTCAACATCAGCGAGCGAACGAGTGCACCTTTCGTGGCTTTATTGAAATGGCTCACCACGCTTCGTTTGCCATTTTTTTCATGCGAAACGCGAAGAGTTATTGCTCGTTCATAACAGGTTTCAGGAATTGGTCCGAGCGCCACATAGGTCTGTGAACGCATATCGATGATTGGTCCAGCAGATGCCGCGATCACTGCCGATGATGCCTCACGCCACACCACAGGAAGCGACGTAAGAGAGGTCACGGTTGAGTTACCGCTCAAGCGATACGGCGGGATCAAATCAAGTGGGCGCACAAGTCCAAAGAGTGCAGAAGAAATCGCAGCCGTCTTGTTGAGTTTTGTTCGGGTGCGAGCATTGAGAGAATAGGCATCGAGAGCCTCATAAAGAACTCCGGTGTACACATCGATTGCTGGACCGCACTTGGACTTTGCCAGATGGATATTTGTCGCGACTTCATCAAGTTGGGTCACTCCCAAGCCAAGATTCTTTGCTGCAGTCTGTGGCTCATGTTTGCACATAGCAATGAGTGCATTCCAGACCTGAGTGCGCGGCTTGCCTAACTCTGGAAATGAGAGTTTGCGCGTGGGGTTACCACCCTCGGGGGCGGATTTTCCCTCACTTGGCGGTAGCAGAATCAGCATGGTGAACCTGACCGTAAAGCATGAAGGTATGAGATTGTGGTTCCATGAAAGCCAAAGTCATGGTGTTATGCGCCTCAGTGCTTGTGTTGACAGCCTGTCAATCAGGGGAACCGGAATCAACTGGTGGTCCTGCCTGCGATCAAACAATGATTGAAGGCACGATCGATATGTTTCTCCATGAATCAAATTTGCATATCACGTCTTTTGACTCTTTGACCTGCGCTCCCGGTTGGGCGTATGCGCAAGTTACGGTCACCGATAACCAAGATGCTCAGATGCAAGAGAATTACCTCTTCCAGGTTGTTGGACAGAATTGGGTGCTGAAGTCCCCTGAAATTGTGTGTGGTTCACCAACAACTGATGGCACGCGATCGGCCGACGCGCTGGTTCCCTCAGAACTCTGGGACTCGGCGTGCTTAACGCAAGCAGACTAAATCTCGCCAGTAGAAAGCCCAGTCAGTACTTCCTGAGCTCGAGTACGAACCTCATCGATATCGCTGAGTTTTCTCATACCAGCGAATTGCTGTGCCATCCGGTGATTGCCGGCAAATGATTCTTGATTGCGATCTAAGAAGTCCCAGTACAACGTGGTGAAGGGGCAAGCCTGCTCGCCAACGCGTTGGGTTGGTTTGTAGGCGCAGGTTGAACAGAACTGACCCATGCGCTTGATGTACGCACCACCTGCGATGTAAGGCTTAGTCATCATGGCGCCACCATCAGCGTGAAGACCCATACCGATGACATTGGGCACCATTACCCAGTCCGCCGCATCGATGAACACACGCCGCATCCAGTCGAGAAACTCTTGAGGGTTGACTCCGCTCAGTAGGGCCAGATTGCTGAGGAGCATCAAGCGAGGAATGTGATGCACCCAACCTCGCTCCATCACATCGCTGACTGTTGTTTTCATACATTCCATCTGAGTTCGTTCTGGATCTTCGAACAATGGAAGCAGCGGGCGGTCCGCTGCTAGCTGATTGCTGAATCGATATGAATCTGCGTAGTGCCAGTAAATGCCATTGATGTATTCACGCCAACCGATGATCTGTCGGATAAATCCTTCAATAGATTGAAGTGGAATGTTTCCCTCATGAAAGCGGGCAATCGCTGCATCACATACTTCTTTCGGGCTAAGAAGCCCCAAATTCAAGTAAGGCGAGAGCAGCGAGTGATGCGCCGACCATGTGTCTTTTGGCATTGCGTCTTCATAAGGACCAAAGGCTGCAAGCGAATGATCGAGAAACCATTGAAGCTGTTGTAATGCACCAGCACGCGATGTGGCCCAAGTTCCGGGAGAGAGTTTTCCTAGTAGATCAAATTCACCTGATTGGACTCGAGCACTGACACCCAGATCAATGTCATCTATCTGGAAGGTCGGCGGTTGGGGCCAGATATAGCCAGATTTTGGAGGCGGCAGGCGATTGTCGTGATCTAAATTCCAAGCTCCACCGATCGGCTCTGCACCATTCATCAAGTAGTTCAGGCGGCTGCGTTGCCACCGGTAGAAAAATTCCTGTGTGAGTGATTTGCGATTCGCCGCCCACGTAGCAAATTCTTGGCGGGAGGTGAGAAATGAATCATCGGGGAGGAGTTCAAGTCCAACTTCTTCAAAAAGAACTTGGAGTGCATGTGAGCGAGGTTGTGTTGCGATGAGTTGAGTATCGGAGTGGAGTTCACGAAATTCACGAATTCCTTCGCGCATATTCAGTGCTTGAACGGAATGAACGACAAAGCCTTCAGCTTCAAGTTCTCCTTTGAAGTGTGCACTTGCAGACAGCAACATAAAGATTCGTTGCGCGTGCCAGGTGCGCGAGGAAAGCATTGATTGGCTTTCGATCATCAAAATCTGATGAGTTGCTGGGGTGGCCTTTGCCAGGGCTCCATGGGTACGGCTGAGTTGGTCGTAGGGGAGCAGAATTGTGATCATCCTTGCTTGCATTTCTGTGAGCAGTATTTGACGACATCCCAATCGCGAGCCCATTTCTTGCGCCATTCAAAAGGCCGACCACAGCGCTCACATGTTTTCGGGGCAAAACCACCCTTGGTTTTCGCGGTTGGCATGGGCGACATCCTTGCATTGGACGGATCTGCTTGCTCGCCTTAACCTTGTCGCGGACGAGCTGACTGGGTGATCGCGGCATGAAAGTGTCGAGGAAAGTCCGGACTCCTCAGAGCAAGGTGGTGGGTAACGCCCACCCGGGGTGACCCGCGGGACAGTGCCACAGAAAACAGACCGCCTCGAGCAATCGAGGTAAGGGTGAAACGGTGGTGTAAGAGACCACCAGCGCCGTAGGTGACTACAGCGGCTAGGTAAACCCCACCTGGAGCAAGGCCAAGAGGATCGCTTGCGATCTGTGCAAATGAGTTGCTCGCTCGATATTTGCAGGTAGGCCGCACCAGGTCACTGGCAACAGTGATCGCAGATGGATGATCGCCCTCGGTTTACCGAGACAGAATCCGGCTTATCGGTCAGCTCGTCCACTACTCGGTGAAGCTCAAACGCTGAGGTCTCGACTCATTGATCTCATGAGTAATTATGGCATTGGCTGACAAAATAGGCCAGAACTTCTACGCTCTCCCAAATGCTCTGTCCAGATGTTCTGGCATATGAATTAGGGGAGTGAATTATGGGAATTGACGCTTTTAGATATGACGGCAAGCGTGTACTTGTTGTTGGTGGAGCCACCGGCATGGGTGCAGCGTCTGCTCAATTATTGCTAGATCTTGGTGCAGAAGTTGTGGTGATGGACGTAGCTCCGATCACGAACCCAGGCGTCAAGGCCATCTCTATGGATCTACGCGACTTGGCAAGTATCGATGCAGCCCTGGCAGAGTGCGGTGGCCCACTGAATGCACTGATCATGTGTGCAGGTGTGGCTGACGGTCACCCGGGAATCGAAAAGATCCTGTTCCTAGGCCAGCGCCACATCATCGAAAGCGCTGTCGAGAAGGGCATGGTGCCTGAAGGCTCGGCTATTGCAGTGATCTCCTCTGTTGCCGGTCTTGGTTGGGAAAAGGCTTTGCCACAGTTAATCGAGTACCTGGACACACCTGATTATGAAACTGGTGCAGCCTGGATTGCGGCTCGCCCAGACCTTGCTACGTACGGCTGGGCCAAGCAGGCATTCTTGGCTTACACGGCCCGTGAAGCGTATGGCTTGCTCAAGAAGGGGATCCGCATCAATGCGATTCTTCCTGGGCCAACAGACACCCCTCTTGCACGCGCAAATGCCGAAGTGTGGTTGGGCTTTGCGCAGGATTACCGTGATGACATCGGTATTCCAGCAGCTTCCCCAGAAGATCAGGCTTACCCTCTGGTGTTCTTGTGCAGCGACGCAGCTCGGTACATCAACGGCGTGAACTTCATTGTCGATGCTGGTTACGTCAGCTCAGGGCTCACTGGCTCATGGGATGCACCATTCATCAAGATGATGATGGGTCTTGAGTAAACATCTGAATAAATAAATGTGGGGCGAGCCGTTTGGCTCGCCCCACATTTTTATGCCGCAGGCGAGTCGTACATGGGTAAGCCAAAAAAAGAGTGTGGCTGCCGACATCGCCGGCAGCCACACTCTTTATCCGAGCAGGTTTACTTCTTTGCTGGGGACTTCACAATCTTTCCAGTTGCAACTTCTACGTACTCGCCGCACAGTGGTGCCTTGTCTGGAACCATTTTGCCGTTTTGTACTGAGATGAACCAGGTGCACTGTGCAGGGTCACCGTTAGGAGTGAGACCTGGCTTGTAGCTAATTGGTGCTGGCAGAAGCCCGCCACCGGTGATGTTGCCCTGGTTACGGAGCTGATTCACAATTGCTGTTCGGGTTGGGCAGACACCTGCGAGCTTGATGCCCTTGATCAAGGTGTCTGTCGCAGCGTATGCCGATGGTGGGTTAGGGCCGTAAGGGTTGAAGCCCGCTGCGAGCATGCCGCGCTCGTAAGTGCGGTAACCCGGGCGACCTGGAACTCCCGGAGGAACGGTGCCATAGGTAGCACCGATGGCACCATCAAGAGCGCCCTTAGTTGCAGCAATTGCAACGGGATCAGAAAGGCCAGCCAAGTAAGGAGCCTTCATGTTGACGCCCTGTTGCCTTAAAGCTGACATCACTGACATACCGCCATCAACCTGAAGTACGAGGTAGACGCCATCAGAGCCATCTGCCTTGAGCTTCAACGCTGTCGAGGTTGCATCGTACGCGCCAAATGGAGCATCGTTAATGGCGACGCCCGACTGTAGGCCGACGAGAGGATTCACTGCCTGGAAGCCCTTAGCAACAGCCAGAGCCGCTGGTACTGGGAAGGCAACAGTTGCAACCTTGGTTGCACCGGCTTGCTTTAAGCGCAGGTTGCCTGAGGTGGTGCTGTACGCAGGAGCTGAAGTGCCGGCAGCGCCGAAAGCGTTGCGGTACATGCCGGTTGAAGGCAAGCTCAAGCCAATGGTCGGAAGGCTGACCTTGTCAAGAATTGGGAACATGGTTTCAGCGTTGACAATGTTGACAAGTCCGAGAACGTGATCGCGCTCAATTGCTTGATTCACCGCAGTGATCTGCGTTGCACCATTTGAGTTGTCGTCGTACTTCGAAAGCACGATTTTGCGTCCGAGGATGCCACCCTTAGCGTTTTCCTGTGCAACGCGAAGCTGGGTTGCTTCCCATGATCCAGCGAAACCAGGAGCGTTTGGTCCGGTGAATGAGGAAATCATTCCGAGCTTGATGGTGTTGGCATCAACGCCGTCAGCGGGAGCACACTTTGTCTTATCTGTGATTGCTGGAGCAGCAGATGCATTAACCGCAGCGAGGCCTGACAGTGCAACAAAGGCGGCAGCGCCTCCGGCAATGAGGCTCAAGCCACGGCGGTTCTTCTGAGACGAAGCCGACATGAATCAACCTTTCAAATGTGAACGACCACGCGAATTGTGAGGTCGATCGTATTTGGCACTTAGTGCCATATCCGATGAGCAGACGCTAGGGAGGTCACGATGTTCGGTCAAGCGATTTATGAAAATAAATTGAATTCCAAGATAACTATTTGGTTACGACGCTTGAAGCCGAATGAAACGATGGGGATAAATCCTCACAATTCGGATGGCATAAGCGCATGCATCAACTGGACGGCTTAGCGCGCTTCACGCATCTTTGACGACTTTTTTGGAGTAGCTGATTTTGGCTTGTGGTTCCTTACTGCTTTCAAAACTTGGCTATGCGGAACCATTGATTCGTTTATCCCAGCTCTGAGCACGGAGTAGCGCTCAGCTATGAGGGAGTCCAGGGGTAATGAGGGCTTTGCAAGCCACGTGCGATAAGCAGACTCAGAAGCGGCCAAGCACAAATCAGCCACGAGCGCGGGATACCACTCGAATGGCTTATCTATTTCGTTATCAATGAGGAAATCAACGATCACTTCTTTCCAGTCATCCCTTTTTCGGCTCGAATAGCTTTGAAGGGAAGGCGTATTCAGAATCATGGACATGCGCTTACGGTGATTCATAAGTTCACTCTTCTGCACGCGATTGAAATCTATGACTGAGGAAAGGATCGCCTCACCGAGAGATAGCCGTAGAACATTTTCCTCAAGTGCTCGGCTGAAGTAGGCCAAAGCCTTATCGAAATCGCCCCACACAATTTCCATCTTGTTGGCGTAGTAGCGAAAGAGTGTGCGCCGGCTAATTCCGCAAGCTTCTGCCACATCCTCGATGGTGACCTCATCGAAGCCATATTCGAAGAAAAGTCCCAATGCGATCTGCTGGATTTCCTCATGGGTGGAAATCTTGGGGCGGCCCGCACCACGAGCAACGGGAGTCTCAGTGCCCTTTTTTGCGCTCATCACGCTATCCCTGTCGTAAGAGTTTGGTGTAACGGAGGCACCCAGTGTGCCACTAGGGCTTGCGCTCTATGTCCATAGTTTCAGGACTCCATGATGGTGTTACTCACACTTGGACATGGCACGACGATATTCATATTGATGAGGTGGAAATGAATTATTCCGAAAAGGGTGGTAATGGCACTGCGTGCCTAATATCCTCCGAACAGCCAGCAGGTACTGCCGGCAATATGACCGGCTATCACTTCATCATCAGGAGGATGTAATGACCGACCCTTACTCAGTAGATTCGTACAAGCCGGAAGGCCGAATGCTCATCGACGGTGAACTCGTTTGGGCTTCTAATGGAAAGACGTTCGACAACATCAACCCTGCAAATGAAGAAGTTCTCGGCGTTGTTGCTGACGGAACCAAAGAAGACATGCAAGTTGCCATTGCAGCTGCACGTCGAGCCTTTGATGAGACCGACTGGTCAACGAACTACGAACTGCGTAAGCGCTGCCTACTTCAACTTCATGCAGCCATTGAAGAAGAAAAGGAAGCCTTTCGTCACGAACTCGTGCAAGAGGTGGGCACTCCAATCATGCTGACCTACTCAGCCCAGCTGGAATGGCCATTGGAAGATGCCTTCACTTGGCCAGCCATGATGATTGATGAATTCCCTTGGGAGCGCGAGCTCACCGACAACATGCTCATGGGCGTACCGTCGAAGCGCAAGGTCCGCAAAGAAGCCCTTGGCGTTATTGGCGCCATCATTCCTTGGAACTACCCATTCGAGGTAACCGCAAACAAGATTGGCCCAATCCTTGCAACAGGTAACACTGTCGTGATTAAGCCAGCACCTGATACGCCATGGAACGCAACGCGTCTTGGTCGCATCATTGCGGAGAAAACAGATATCCCTGCAGGTGTTGTGAACGTTGTGACTTCTTCAGATCACCTCGTTGGTGAAGAGCTCACATTGAGCCCTGACGTCGACATGATCTCGTTCACGGGTTCAACTCGCACCGGCATGCGTGTCATGGAAAAGGGTGCAGCAACACTCAAGCGCGTGTTCCTTGAGCTTGGTGGCAAGAGCGCCATGATCGTCTGTGACGATGCTGATTTTGCAGCAGTGTTGCCAAATGCAGCAGGTTCTTGTTCCCATGCTGGACAGGGATGCGCTTTGCAGACTCGCATTTTGCTGCCACGCAGCCGTTATGACGAAGGCGTAGCAATCCTCACCGCAGTCATGCAGAACATCCCATATGGCGATCCACAGGATCCAAACAATCTCATGGGACCTCAGGTCAGCAAGCTTCAGCAGTCTCGGGTGCTCGAGCACATTGAGAAGGCCAAGAAGCAAGGCGCCAAGTTGGTTGTTGGTGGTGGACGCCCTGCTCATCTTCCAAAGGGCTGGTTCGTTGAGCCAACACTGTTCATTGATGTTGATAACTCAATGGACATCGCTCAGGAAGAAGTCTTCGGACCTGTGCTTGTAGTGATTCCTTATGACGATGATGAAGATGCAATCCGCATTACTAACGACAGCAAGTACGGCCTGTCTGGCGGCGTGTGGTCGGCATCAACCGAACGAGGCATGGCAATTGCTAATCGCATTCGCACCGGTTCTATCTCAGTCAATGGCGGTGTTTGGTACGGCGCTGAAGCTCCTTACGGTGGTTACAAGACCAGCGGCATTGGTCGTCAGAACGGTATCGAGGGTTTCAATCAGCACCTTGAAACCAAGCTCATGGGCTGGATGTAGTCACTAGCCCGAATTATTCATTTTTCATAGTCGTCAATATTCAAAAGGAGCAAGAACATGGCAGGACGCGTACAAGGGAAAGTTGCAGTTATCTCTGGTGCTGCTCGCGGACAAGGTCGCAGCCACGCGCTGCGCCTAGCCCAAGAAGGTGCAGACATCATTGCAATCGACCTATGTGAAGACATCTCAACGAACCACTACGCACTCGCATCGCAGGCAGATCTTGCGGAAACCAAGCGTTTGGTTGAAGCTGAAGGCCAAAAGTGCATCACGATCGTCGCTGACGTTCGTGAGCGTCGCGACATGATCGCTGCAGTGGCTCAGGGTGTGCAGGCACTCGGCGGTCACTTAGAGATCGTTGTTGCTAACGCAGGTATCTGCCCGCTTGGTGCAGATGTGCCAGCACAGGGCTTCTTGGATGCAACAGCAGTGGATCTCGTTGGTGTGTACAACACCATTGAAGCTGCTTTCCCATTCCTGAAGGCTGGCGGTTCGATTATCGCAACCGGTTCAGTTGCAGGCTTGATGCCAGGTGGTACGGACAATCCAGCAAACGGCGCTGGCGGTGCGGGTTACTCGCACTCAAAGCGTCAGGTTGCTCGTTTAGTTCACGACTTGGCCCTGCAGTTCGGACCTTTGTCGATTCGAGTGAATGCTGTACACCCAACAAACGTCAACACGAACATGTTGATGAGCGAGCCGATGTACAAGATTTTCCGCCCAGATCTGGAAAGCCCAACTCAGGCAGATGCAATGATGGCATTCCCAGCAATGCAGGTCATGCCAATTCCTTATGTTGAGCCAGTCGACATCAGTAACGCAGTGCTGTACCTGGCCTCTGACGAAGCTCGCTACGTCACCGGCCAGCAGCACAAGGTTGATGCTGGCGCGCTTTTGCGTGGCACTTCATCAGGTGCTCCTGCATAAGGCGCAGACAAGCAACAGAACGGCCGCAACTTCTAACTCCTTGGAAGTTGCGGCCGAACTGTTTGCAAATCTCGTAGGGATCGTTATGGCAGGTTCAGAGTTGGAGCTTGGAAATGAAATATGTGTCAAAACAGGAACTCACCACTGACGGAGCAACCGGTGAGGGCGGTATCGCTGGACTGTCGCTCACTTGGCTCCAAGGCCCGCATACCAACGATGAACTTGATGTGGGGATTGCGAACGTACAACCAGGTGCCTCGACACCGGCCCACGTACATCACAAAGGGCAAGTCATCGTGACCGTTGAAGGTCGTGGTTACGTACTTACGGGCTCAGGCGAGCGCATAGAGACGTCAGCGGGGGATGTGGTGATCTGCCCCGCAGGTGAAACTCACACTCACGGAAGCGTGGGAGATGAGCGCTGGGCGCATCTGACCATCACCACAGGAACCCACGGAGTGGGTGAGTAACTACTTCGTAGCAGCAGCTGCGACAGCAGCAGCAACCGCCGGCGCTACGCCATCATCAAACACACTTGGGATGATGTAGGCAGCATTGAGGTTCTCGTCGGTCACCACATCAGCGATAGCGTTCGCCGCAGCCACCAGCACGTCATCAGTGATGATGTGAGCACCGCTGTCAAGCATTCCGCGGAAAATACCTGGGAAGGCCAACACGTTGTTGATCTGGTTGGGATAGTCGCTACGGCCGGTTGCAACGACCGCTGCAAATTTGTGCGCCTCGACGGGGTCAATTTCAGGGTTAGGGTTCGACAGGGCGAAGATGATCGAATCCTTGGCCATATGTGAGATGTCTTCGGCAGTGATCAAGTTTGGTTGCGAGACGCCAACGAACACATCAGCACCGATGAGTGCTTCAGCAAGGGTTCCGGAAACATCGCGAGGATTGGTGCGCTTGGCAAGATCAGCCTTGTCGGGGTCATCGAAGGTGCGCCCTTGATGCAAAGCGCCCTTGGAGTCGAACACCACCACATCCTGCACGCCAGCCTTCATCAGCAGGCCGGTGACAGCTGCGCCTGCAGCGCCTGCACCCGACATCACGATCTTGAGGCTGCTGAGATCCTTCTTAACTAGGCGCGCAGCATTCTTGAGTGCTGCTAGCACCACAACTGCTGTTCCGTGTTGATCGTCATGCATTACTGGGATAGTCAAGGTTTCGCGAAGGCGACGCTCTACTTCAAAGCAGCGAGGAGCGGAGATGTCTTCAAGATTGATGCCACCAAAGCCAGGCGCGATGAGCTGCACCGCGCGTACGATTTCATCAACATCATTGGTGTCCAGAGCGATTGGCCAGGCATCAATGTCAGCGAAGCGCTTGAAGAGCGCAGCCTTGCCTTCCATCACCGGCATAGAAGCTTCAGGTCCAAGATTGCCAAGGCCTAGCACCGCTGAGCCGTCGGTCACTACTGCGACGGTATTTCGTTTGATGGTGAGCTCACGCGCACGTGAAGGGTCTTCAGCAATTGCTAAGCACACGCGAGCCACACCCGGTGTGTAAGCACGGGCCAGTTCAACGCGGTTGTCCATCGGACAGGTTGCTTGAATCTCAAGCTTGCCACCCTGATGAATCAGCATCACGGTGTCCATTACATGCTCAACCTCAGTTTCAGACAGAGCGTTAAGCGCCTCTTCTAGCCGACGGTCGACATCTTCGCCACCAATCAGACAGGTGAGTTCAAGCACCACGTCTTCATGACAGGAGTGCACGACATCCATACCCGTGACGATTCCACCGAGATCTGTCACGACCTTGGTGAGTTCACCTGAGGCGTGATGCTCTGGGGTGGTGCGAACAGTTGCTGTGAAAGACGTTCCGAAGTTGGTCACGGCGGAAGTTTAGGGTTCAACTACCAATGATTTCAGGTGATTACTCACTTTTGTGCAAGCGTTTCCTAATGCAGCAAATTCTTCAGGGGTAAGAACGTCAACTAAGTGACGTCGGACACTTTCCACATGGGCTGGGGCGGCACTCACGAGTAGGTCCCAACCTTTGTCGGTGAGCACGGCAAATGAGCCACGACGGTCAACGGCACAAAGTTCACGCGTAACCAGACCAGCATTTTCCATTCGATCAATTTGATGGGAGAGACGGCTTCGAGAAGAAAGCGTGCGCTCAGCAAGTTCGCTCATTCGCACTCTACGGTCATGAGCTTCAGAGAGGTGGACCAGAATCTGGTAATCAGCATTCGTGAGGTCTGAATCACATTGCAGATCTCGACCCAGCTGCTCTGGGAGCAGAGTGGTTGCGCTGAGCCAGGCACGCCATACAGCCTGCTGCTCTTGATCCAACCAGTTAGTCACACCTCAAGCATACGCATAAGTAGTTGAATTCGAAACTTAATCGTGGAGATCCCAAATGCGAAGCCCGCCAAGTAACCCATTGGAGTTAGAAACCAACGTGGCGTTCGCGCCAATGTCACGCTGATCCAGCAGACGCGCATTGCCACCGCCAACGTAGAGGTGATCCCAATTCACGATGGCATCGAATTGAGCGAGACCTTGATGCACTCGCACTTTCCAAGC
>CAFBMO010000029.1_pt1 | contig 16591 bp, 18 predicted proteins | sample 7268821 | NCBI WGS metagenome assembly CAFBMO01 (sample SAMEA6814065, study PRJEB35770) | freshwater metagenome | biome: Freshwater; feature: Freshwater reservoir; material: water | place: Czech Republic | collected 2017-05-23 | depth 30m m
GGATTAGGGCAGTTGTGCCCCTACGTGGGGGAATCGGCTACCTTGAACCCTTACTTCATTGAAAGGTATGGGCGGCGTGGACAGTTTTGGTGCCAAAGGAAATCTGCACGTTGGAGCACATTCCTATGAGATTTTCCGGATTGCAACGGTCCCAGGTAGTGATCGCCTCCCATTCACGCACAAGGTTCTTCTTGAGAACCTGCTTCGTACAGAAGATGGCGCAAACATCACCAAGGAGACGATTGCCTCGCTAGGCAACTGGGATCCAGCTGCGCAGCCAAGTGAAGAAATACAGTTCACGCCGGCACGCGTGGTGATGCAGGACTTCACTGGCGTGCCAGTGGTGGTTGATCTGGCAACAATGCGCGAAGCGGTAGCCGAACTAGGTGGAGACGCCAGCAAGATTGAGCCGCTAGCACCGTCTGAACTCGTGATCGATCACTCGGTCATTGTTGATTTCTTCGGAACTCAAAATGCAGAAGCGCTCAACGTCGATCTTGAATACGAACGCAATCTCGAGCGTTACCAGTTCCTGCGGTGGGGTCAAGGCGCCTTTGAAGAATTCAAGGTGGTGCCACCAGGCACCGGCATCGTGCATCAGGTCAATATTGAAAACCTCGCCCGGGTGATCATGGCTCGTGGTGGACAGGCTTACCCAGACACCGTTGTGGGTACCGACTCACACACCACGATGGTCAACGGACTTGGCGTTTTGGGCTGGGGTGTTGGCGGCATTGAAGCTGAAGCAGCAATGCTCGGGCAGCCAGTGTCGATGTTGATTCCACGTGTTGTTGGTTTCAAACTTCGGGGTGAATTGCCTCAGGGTGCAACCGCAACAGATCTCGTGCTGACCATCACTGACATCCTGCGCAAGCACGGAGTCGTTGGCAAGTTTGTTGAGTTCTATGGCGAAGGTGTGAGCGCTGTGCCGCTAGCGAACCGCGCAACTATCGGAAATATGAGTCCTGAGTACGGCAGCACCGTGGCGATCTTCCCGGTCGATGAAGCAACCGTTGATTACTTGCGTCTCACGGGTCGGTCCGAAGAACAGATAGCACTCGTTGAAGCGTATGCAAAGGAACAGGGCTTGTGGCACAACGCCGAGCATGAGCCGGTGTACTCCGAGTATCTCGAACTGGACTTGGCAACGATCGTTCCGTCTATCGCAGGGCCAAAGCGTCCGCAAGATCGCGTACTGCTCTCGGAATCAAAGAGTGCATTCGAAACTGCATTGAATGACTACACGAAGTCACCAGCTGCATTGGCTGAAGTAATCATCAACGGCACAACTTCAGAAATTGGTCACGGTGCCGTAACGGTTGCCGCGATCACCTCATGTACCAACACTTCCAATCCGTTCGTGATGTTGGGTGCCGGCTTGCTTGCAAAGAAGGCGGTTGAGCGTGGTCTGACACGCGCCCCTTGGGTGAAAACTTCCCTTGCCCCGGGTTCAAAGGTTGTCGCTGATTATTACGACAAGGCTGGCTTAACGCCGTATCTCAACCAACTCGGTTTCGACATTGTTGGTTATGGATGCACTACCTGTATCGGTAACTCTGGTCCGCTGATCCCTGAAGTGAGTGCAGCGGTGAACGAGCATGACCTTGCAGTGGTGTCGGTGCTCAGTGGCAACCGCAACTTTGAAGGTCGCATCAACCCTGACATCAAGATGAACTACTTGGCATCCCCTCCACTTGTCGTTGCGTATGCAATCGCGGGCACGATGGATATTGATCTAGCAACAGAACCTTTGGGCTATGACTCTGACGGCAAGGGTGTGTTCCTTGCTGATGTGTGGCCAAGTGCGAATGAAGTGGCAGCGGTGGTGAACTCAGCGATTGATGCAGATATGTTCTCCTCGCGCTACAAGGACGTCTTTGCTGGCGATGCACGCTGGCAAAACTTGCCTACGCCAAGTGGGGATCTCTTTGCTTGGGATCCGCAGAGCACCTATGTGCGCAAGCCGCCGTACTTCGAAGGTATGGGACGCACGCCGTCTCCGGTCAACGACATCACCGGTGCACGTGTACTTGCGGTTCTCGGTGACTCCGTTACCACTGATCACATTTCACCTGCGGGCAACATTAAAGCTGATAGCCCAGCTGGCGTGTATTTGGCTGAACACGGTGTTGATCGCGCGGACTTCAACTCATATGGATCACGCCGTGGCAACCATGAAGTGATGATCAGAGGCACATTCGCAAATATTCGTTTGAAGAACCTCATGCTTGACGGTATCGAGGGCGGCTTCACCGTTGACCTCACGAATGCAGATGAGCCAGTCGTATCTATTTACGATGCTGCGCAGAGTTATGCCAAGCATGGAACACCCTTGGTGATTTTGGCTGGCAAGGAGTACGGCTCAGGTTCATCGCGTGACTGGGCAGCAAAGGGAACTGCGCTGCTAGGAGTTCGCGTAGTTATCGCCGAGTCTTATGAACGCATTCACCGCTCCAACCTCATCGGCATGGGCGTATTGCCATTGCAGTATCAGGCTGGCGTGAGCGCACAGACTCTTGGACTCACTGGTGAAGAAGTCATAACAGTCAAGGGTGTTGTTGAACTGAACGATGGCACCACGCCACGTGAAGTAGCAGTGGAAGCGGTCAAGCAAGACGGATCCGTTGTGGAGTTCAATGCGCTAGTGCGCATCGACACTCCAGGCGAAGCTGACTACTACCGCCACGGCGGCATTTTGCAGTACGTCCTTCGTTCACTGCTCTAAATGACACCGGCAGGCTGGCCTCATGGTTTGGTTCCCCCAGGACATGAAGACTTCATCAGCGAAACTGTGAAATGGCTCCTGGATATAGGACCGGCCGACTTGCGCTCATCAGCCTTGCGGCAGTACCCGCTGGCCCTAGCGCTGTATTTGGAGTCCTATGTCACGGGTGCCCTTGAGGGATCTCGGGTGGGATATAGCCAAACCCGAACCAACCTGGATGGTGTGTTGCAGGCCTTCGATTTGGAAATCGTGCAACAAGCCTTGGCCGCAGAAGGGGCCAGATTAGTCGCTCTCCAGCGTGAAATCATGCTGGTGGTCGAAGGCCTGCGCAGCACTGCTCCACACGCGTAAGGGCCTAGAATGAACCGGTGAGCCTGTTAGCCAGAATCCGCGACCCGCGTGATGTCCGGGCTCTCACCCCAGCGCAATTGCCGGTTCTCGCGGCTGAAATTCGGGCCTTCCTTGTCGCCAAGGTTTCGGCGACCGGAGGCCACCTTGGACCCAACCTCGGTGTCGTTGAACTAACTATTGCGCTCCATCGAATATTTCAATCTCCCAACGACGCCATCATTTGGGATACAGGGCATCAGTCGTACGTGCACAAGATTGTGACCGGCCGCGCTTCGGGCTTTGATCAATTACGCCAAGCAGGGGGACTGTCTGGTTACCCAAGCCGCGCTGAGAGCGTGCATGACATTGTCGAAAACTCGCATGCCTCAACCTCGCTTTCCTATGCCGATGGTTTGGCCAAGGCTTGGGAATTACGCGGACTCCTAGGCAAACAGCATGTTGTTGCGGTTATTGGTGATGGTGGGCTTACTGGCGGTATGGCATGGGAGGCGCTCAACAACATTGCAGGTTCGCAACGTCAGGTCGTAATCGTGGTGAACGACAATGAGCGTTCATACTCACCAACGATCGGTGGATTGGCACATCATCTTTCTACCCTACGCACCAACCGCAGCTACGAACGTTTCATGGATTGGGGCAAGCGGGTTCTTCAGCGCACTCCAGTGGTGGGTAATCCGATTTACGGGACTTTGCATGGGATGAAAAAGGGTGTCAAAGACATCATGGCTCCGCAGGGCATGTTTGAAGATCTGGGTTTGAAATACATCGGGCCGGTCGATGGTCATGACGAAACCGAACTCGAACATGCACTCACGCGTGCTAAGGAATTTAATGGACCAGTGATCGTTCATGTCATCACCGAAAAGGGGCGTGGCTACGCTCCGGCTGAAGCTGATGATGCTGATCGCTTCCATGGTGTGGGGATCATTGATCCTGATACAGGTATTCCCATTGCTGTATCAGGCCCAACATGGACGTCTGCGTTTGCAGATACGCTTGTTGAGGCTGGTCGTTCCCGAACTGACCTTGTAGCGATCACTGCAGCCATGCTTGGACCAACTGGTCTCAATGCTTTTGCGCAGGCCTTCCCTGAGCGCACGTTTGACGTTGGTATCGCTGAACAACATGCAACCACAAGCGCTGCCGGATTAGCATTTGGCGGATTACACCCCGTGGTCGCTTTATACGCAACGTTTCTCAATCGTGCCTTTGATCAAGTGCTGATGGATTGCGCACTTCACAATGCAGGGGTTACCTTCGTGCTTGATCGCGCCGGCATCACAGGCGACGATGGAGCAACGCATAACGGAATCTGGGATTTGTCCATACTGCAGGTGGTACCTGGACTTCGTATTGCTGCACCTCGCGATGAGGTCACATTGCGCGCTGAGTTCAAAGAGGCAATCGAAGTGCAAGACGCACCAACAGTTGTGCGTTTTCCCAAAGGCGCACTCCCTCCTGTGTGCCAGGCGCTTCGACAGGTTGGCGGCGTAGATGTACTCGCTGAAGCTGGTGACGGCCATGTCCTCATTGTCAGTGTCGGTGCATTTGCTCAGTTGAGTTGTGAAGTTGCTGAACGCCTGAACGATCAAGGGATTGGTAGCGTTGTAGTGGATCCGCGTTGGGTGAAACCGGTACCTTTGGCCGTTGTTGACATGGCCCGTTCCGCCAAACTCGTTGTGGTCATTGAAGACGGTATGCGCACCGGCGGTGTAGGGGCTGCAGTGAGTCAGGCCCTACGTGATGCAAATGTAGAGGTACTCGTGCGAAATATTGGTTTGCCTGACGAGTTCTTGGAACATGGCAAACGTGCAGATTTATTGAAGCAATTTGGTCTTACTTCTCAAGATATTTCACGCACGATTGTTGAAACCGTCGCAGTTCAGGGAAATCAAGAAGCAATTACTCGTCAGACTTCAATTCAGCAGTAGCAAGTAGTCCACTTGCGAAGATTGGACTTGTCAATTCAATTTGCCAACTCCTAGCGCCTTGAACGCTCAAGAATTCAACTATTGCATCCTGATGAATATTCTCGGGTGGCTCCCAGCACAGTCTGCGAGCAAACTCAGGAGTCAAAAGATTCTCAACTGGGATATTCACTCGTTCGGAAAGTTCTCGTAATCCTTCGCGAACGGCCTCAAGTCGAACAGCAGCTGCTGGATTTTTATTGACCCATGTCCGAGGGGGAGGCAATCCCTCGTTCGGACTGCTGCTTACAGGCCAAGTATCGGGTGGTTCATTGAGAGCTTCACTGATAGCTGACCACCACAATGATCGTCGTCGTGTTTGGCCACGGCCGGAAAATGCGGGGATTTTTCCCAAATCATCTGAACTCGTTGGGACTTCTGTAGCAGCGGCTACGATTGCAGCATCAGGCAAAATACGACCGGGAGCAATGTCTTCACGTTGAGCTGTGGTGTCGCGTGCATTCCACAAAGCTCGCACAATCGCTAACTGCTGCCCTTTACGAAGCTTATGAATTCCGGAAGTGCGTCGCCAAGGCTCCTCGCCGCGATTCTTAGCGCGAAAAGTTAGGAGTGCATCAAATTCCTGTTGCGCCCATTGATCTTTTCCCGCGGTTATGAGTTCGCTCTGGAGTACGTCCATGAGTTCGATCAGAAGTTCCACATCAAGTGCTGCGTAGCGAAGCTGGGCCTTGGTCAGAGGTCGCAGGGACCAATCGGTGGCGCCATGACCCTTTTCCAGAATTTCACCGAGTTCAGATTCAACCAATGCTCCGAGGCTGACTCGCTCGCGTCCAAGGAGGCGACCAGCCAGTTCGGTATCGAAGAGTGAAGTCGGGTAAAGACCCAATTCATTGAGGCAGGGAAGATCTTGCGATGCGGCATGCAAAATCCAAGGCACTTCTTTCAGGGCACTGATAAGCGATGAAAAATCATCGATACCGATGGGATCGATGAGTGCAGTTCCTGCACCTTCACGACGAATTTGAATTAAGTACGCTCGCTGGCTGTATCGAAAGCCCGATGCCCGTTCAGCGTCAAGGGCAACGGGTCCAGACCCCTGGGCGAGAAGCGAGCTATACGCCTGGAGCTGTGTTGTGGTGATGATTGGATCTGGTACGCCATCGCGAGGTTCATGTTCTCGCGTGAGCTCAAGAGGTTCTTCCACTAACGCTGAGCCCGCGTCTTGCTTCGCATTACGTGGGAAATATCCTCAGGTAATGGCTGAAGGCCGGCGGCATGATCGAGCAACCTGAGCCACGCACGCGTATGTCGATCCATGTATTTGCTGATATCACCATCAATTGTTGTCGGCGTCCATGAGGCGCGCATCTCAAGATAACCATCTGTTGGCCGATCACTCATCGTGCCAAAGGAACGCCCTGCATTTCGAGTGATGGTGCCACCGAGCTGTAAGTATTCACATTCACTGGATAAGAGTGATTCAGTAAGCCAACTCCAGCCCACCTCATGCAGGAGAGGGTCATCGATGAGATCAGCTTCGAGCGAGGCGCGAACAAACACCACGGCACGAAAGGTGCCTTCCCACTCATCAACACCATCGGGATCGTGCAACAACACAAAGCGACCGCTGGCAAGATCCTCTTCGCCCGTGGAGTCAGCGGTGAGTGCTAGGGCAAACGGTGCCAGCCTGCTCGGGGCAGGGGCCTCTTCGAGCTCGAATTCGGGGCGGCATGTCACGGTGCGGATGCGCGAGACGGCCGCCTCAAAGGCTTGATCTTGGGAAGTAAGCGCTCGCATCCCAACAGGCTATTGGGACGAACCGGACGGACGGCCGCAGACTCGCCGGCAGAGCTAGGTTGGGTTGGGCCCTTCTTCCAGGGTGAGCGCGATGGAGTTAATGCAGTAGCGCAAGTCCGTAGGGGTGCCGTAACCCTCACCTTCAAAGACGTGACCCAGGTGGCTTCCGCATGATCCACAACGTACTTCAGTACGAATGCTGCCCATTGAGGCATCCTCGAGGTACACCACTCGGTCTTGCGCTAGCGGGGCATAAAAACTTGGCCAGCCACAATGCGAGTCAAACTTTGTGGTGCTGCGAAAAAGCTCGGCATTACAAGCCTTGCACGAGTACACGCCTTCGGTCTTCGTGTCGGTGTATTCACCGACAAAGGGTGCCTCGGTGCCCGCTTGGCGAAGTACGTAGTACTCCTTCTCCGAAAGCTGGTCACGCCATTGGTTCTCGGATTTGAGAACCGCAAAGCTTTGACCGTCAGGACGAGTTGTCTGATCGTTCATTGGTGAATTTCCCATGGGCGCAACGTACTCGCAATCATGACTCTGGGCTAGATCTGACGGCATGATGGGGTGACACGAGAACAGGGGTACGACGTGAGCGAAATGCTCGATACTCAGACCGCTTGGTTAGATGAAGCGGAGTTGGCTTCGGCACGCGACCGATTGCCGATTGTGTATGTCGATGCGGTTCCTGTGAGAGTTGATGCGCTGGGGCAAGTTACAGAAGTTGGTCTGCTGCTTAGGGTACTGCCCGATGGAAGCATCAGTCGGGCCATCGTTTCGGGACGGGTTCTTTACGGAGAGCGTCTTCGTGACGCATTGATGCGGCATTTGGAAAAAGATCTAGGTCCCATGGCTATGCCACGCATTCCCACGTCACCACAGCCTTTCACGGTGGTTGAGTATTTTCCTGATCCAGAAATCACTGGTTTTCACGACCCACGTCAGCACGCGGTTTCGTTGGCCTATGTCGTGCAAATCGACGGTGATTGCGCACCTTCGCAATCGGCACTTGATCTCATTTGGGTTTCACCGCAGGAAGCCGTATCGATGGCTTTTCAGTCTCAAATGGGTGGCGGTCAAGATCGTCTCGTACGGATGGCGCTCGCACACTGCGGTGTCTTGGCATAAGGAGCCTAGATGGCAAATCAAGCAAAGAAGATCAATGGGCGCGCGATTTCCGGCGTCATCGTCGCAGTGATTGCATTCATCATCGTTGTTCAGAACACGGCATCAGCTGAGATTCAATTCTTGGGTTGGAGTTGGAATATGCCAATCTGGCTCATCTTGTTGATCATGTTTGTTCTGGGCATGCTTCTTGGCGGCGTCGTTCGAGCGGGTGTTCGCAAATTGCGCGGAGCGCAACCCAAGACTCCTTAGTCGTCGTAGGGATCGATACCCAAAAGTGTTTCATCTTCTGGCGTGAGGGTTTCATCGAGTTCTTCATCACCAATTACATGCATCGCTAGCTCTTCCGCGGTTTTCCATACACCTGGATCGCCGGTGTGTCGTGGATCGTTACTTCCATCGTGGGCATCTTCCATGATGAGCACTTCCTCAGCGTTCTCCAGCGGGTAGAGGTAGCCATCAAGTTCACCTTCACCAGTGCCACCATGAAGTGCGGCTTCAAGAGCTTCTGCTTCCATGATCATGGCGAGTCGATCTGCTTGATCAGCACTATCACCAGAGGTATCGCTGAATATGGCGCGAAGAACTTCATTTGGCCGGGCTGAGTTTTCATGAGTACTCATGTTGTTCACCTCATATCGTTACTTCCAAACTAGCCCGCACATGAATGCTTGACTAGTGCCAAAAGTCATTGAGCTCCCGACCAAGGACAGTTGCAGGAAAAGGATCGGCCGCTATGCAGGGGTGATGCCCAAATCGACCGCGAATAATTCTGCGCTGTTGCGGACCCTCGTGAGATAGTCGAGATTGAGTGCTGGTGGAGAAGCATTCACCTGGGTAGATTTCGAAAGTTTGTGGCCTTTGGCATCAGTCAGCAGCTGATGGTGCAGATAGGTTCGAGGGGGAGTTGAGCTCGGATTGATGAGCGTCTCGAGGTAGATGTGCAACGCAGACGAGGCCAGTAAATCGGTACCACGCACTACATGTGTGATGCGTAGATCTCGATCATCAATGAGATTTGCCCAGTGATAGGCAGGGATATCGTCGCGACGCCAAAGCACGACGTCTCCAAAATGATTCCGAAGATTGATTGATTCACCTTCGATGTCAATCGTGAGGTCTTTGTCAAGATGAAGCCGAAGGGCATTTGTACCCGGTTCCCATCGGATTTCTTTGGCTTGGCAGGTGCACGGTCTGGCGAGAAGATCCGTTCGCGAGCACGAACAGCCAAACATTTGATCTGGAGGTAGTGATACCAGTTGTGAACGTAGATAGTCAGTACGGTCATCGCGCGCGAATGGAGAAGGCAAAAAGATTAGGCCTAAGGCATCGAGCGCGGCATCGATATATTCGACGTATTCGTTTCTCGTGCGTGAATGATCATCTGCATCGATACGCAAGAAGCATTCACCCTCGTAGGACTTTGCCAACCAATCAGTGACCAATGCATTAGCAAGATTACCTTGATGTAGATAGCCGCTCGGGGTCGGCGCGAATCGAGTGCGCACGGTGTGAAGAGTCCCTAGTACGCGACAGAAAAGCGCGCCCGACGGTGGATGGGGTGTTCGATTTCGTCAAGAATCGCATCGGCATAGTCGCTACCACTGATTGCTGAATTCCCATCCGGATCCTTCAGCATGACATCGCCACCCACGCGATAGACGCCACGATGCTCGCCAGGTGCATGCGCGCCGAAGAGCAACGCAGGACTCAGGAAGAACCAATCGAAATTTTGTGGTGAATTTCGTAACAACCCAAGGAGTTCCGCATGGGTATTTATCTCCGGCATCGCTTCTTCGGGCAGAGCAGAGGCAAAAGCGATGCGAAGTTCGGGACCTCCATCTTCAACGAGCAAAGAGCCTGCGCCTCCAACAACACCAAAGCGAGTCCCGTGTGCGACACATACGCCCATGATCGCCCCGAGTCCATCTGGCAATCGATTGTCACCAGATTTGCTCGGTACGGCACTAATGAATACATCAGCCTTCGGTGCAAGCTGCTCTAACAGCGCAGGATCATAAATTGAGCCCGTGATGTACGTAGCACCAGGAACACGTGTGGGCGGCGCCGAGCGCGAAACACAGATCACGTCATGATTGCGGATTACGGCCTCGCGCACAATGTGTTCACCTGCGTATCCATTTCCACCAAAGACCACGATCTGGCTCACCGGTAACTCCTTTGCTATGAGTCTTTGATTCTACGTGTAGACGATCGAGTTACCATGGCTAAATGATTGATAAGTTTGAAGCCTGCGAAGTTTGTGGATTTCAATGGGATGGCATTTCACCTGAAGAGATTGCTCCGCGAATGATCATGTCGATGAATGCAAGTAGCGAACTCATTGCCCGACACCAACAAGCCAGCCTGATTCGTAACCACCCGGATCAGTGGTCTGCTCTTGAATACGGCTGCCATATGCGCGATGTTCTGTACAACATCAGAGACAAGATGGTTCTCATCACCGTTGAAGATAATCCGGCTTCCCTGATGCTTTACGGCACCCCTCGTGTGGAAATGGGTTTATATACACACGACCGACCGCAGGTGCTTGCCCTCGAAATGCGCTTAGCGGGGGAGCTCTTTGCGCGAACCTTTGCAGCCTTGCCAAAGTCAGCCTATGAGCGAGTTTTTCTTTATCGATACCCACGTGAATCTCTGCGCAATTTAAAGTGGGTTGCAGCTCAGGCGCTGCATGAGTGTGAGCATCACGAAGGGGATATCCGCAATCTTCTCGAAACATGACCCAAGCGTGCGGTCTCAGCGCTCATAACTGCTTGGATATGTCGGTGAACACCCCAATATCTCAATCAAAAGCCGCGAAGAAAGTGATCTTTGCGCTGGTCCTCGTGGTGGTCTGCGTCACGGCACCGGTGGCGATTGTGTTCCATTTTCACTGGCAAGGTGCTGCAACGGTCTCAGTTTGTGCGGCTATGGCCTGCATAGTTTCTGGAATACAGGCGGGTTGGCGTGTTGCATTTTGGTGCGTCGTGATCGGTTTGAGCACCTGCACGTTTCTTGCGGCGCTGTTTCCTGGAAATCCATGGTGGGGTGCGTTCGTACTTGGTGTAGTGGCCTATCTTGTTGGACGCAGTGCTGCGCGAGGACTCAGCAGTGCGCTCTTGATGGTTCCAATTGCCTTGGGATTCCAGATAGCTCAGCCGCCTGAAGTGACTGTGGGCATTCCGGAGCCGTTGTTCCTAGGTTTACTTGTGCTGGTAACTGCAATCTTTAGTACCGCAGTCGTATTTGTCGTTTCACGTGCGCGCCCAACTTTAAACAGTCTGACGCCAGTAACTGCGGTTCGAGCCTCGTACTTTGCATTGGCCTTGGGGCCGTTTGTTGCAATAGCAACGTGGTTCGTGGTGGATTTGAATTTGGGGCATGCAGGGGCATGGATGATCCTGACGATTTTGGTTATCTTCAAGCCCTTTATTCAAGATGGCATACAGAAAGCCGCATCGCGAACCTTGGGCACTATTGGAGGTTTCGTGATTGCAATAGTCGTTGCGCAATTCTCATCATCTGAGATTGTGTATTATGTGGTTGGTGCGGCAGCAATGATTACTGCACTGGCCGTAGTGCTACTGGGACATCCGTATTGGCAGTATGCAATCGCACTCACAACCGCGATCGTCATGATCGAAGGCGCAACAAATCTCATCAGAACTGCAGAAACCCGCTTAGCAGCCACGCTCATTGGTGTTGCTGTCTCGATGATTGTGATGTTGGTGCTTCGCCCCTACGCAGCCAAGGCCTCACGTAAGTATGGGCAGACTCATTATTAGAGCTAGGAAAAGACGAAATCCCGCCGAAGCGGGATTTCTCTGGTGTCCGAGGGGGGACTTGAACCCCCATGCCCGTGAGGGCACTAGCACCTCAAGCTAGCGCGTCTGCCTATTCCGCCACCCGGACAATGCTTGTCGCTTGTAAGCGACCGGTGAACTATACCTGCACTCCTGAAGTCCACACACCACCCCATGGCGGCCTTGGGTGCATTGAAAGGGGAGTGAAGCGGGATTCCAATTACTCTTGGATCGTGGCCCAGCAAAAAATCCTTCTCTACTACCGTTTCATCCCTTTAGCGGACCCATACGCAGTGCGTCTGTGGCAGCAAACCTTGTGTGAAAGCTTGAATTTACGTGGCCGTATTTTGGTTTCACCCCATGGAATCAATGGCACCGTTGGAGGGGAAATCAAGGACCTCAAGCGATACATAAAAAACACCAAGCAATACCCCGGCATGAAAGATGTCGACTTTAAATGGTCCGATGGGTCACGCGAGGATTTCCCTCGACTGACCGTGAAGGACCGGGCTGAAATCGTTGCATTCGGAGCAACAGACGAACTCGTAGTTGATGCGGATGGCGTTGTTGGTGGAGGTAAGCATCTGACACCAGATGAAGTGCATGAGTTAGTTGCGCAACGCGGTGATGATGTGGTGTTTTTCGATGGTCGCAACGCTTTTGAAGCCACTATCGGACGATTTCATAATGCAATTGTGCCGGATGTCGAGACTACTCATGAATTCATTCAAGAGTTGGAAAGTGGTAAATACGACCACTTGAAAAGCAAGCCCATAGTTACGTACTGCACTGGTGGTGTGCGCTGTGAAATTCTCTCCAGCGTCATGATTAATCGCGGGTTTGAAGAGGTGTATCAAATCGAAGGTGGGATCGTCCGCTACGGGGAAGCTTTTGGTAATCAGGGTCTATGGGAGGGCTCACTGCACGTATTCGACAAACGGATGGTCATAGATTTCGAGGAAAACCCCGTCGAGATTGGCCGGTGTGAGTTATGCCATGGCGCAACGAAATTTTCCCAGAATTGCCCGAATCAAGAGTGTCGCAAATTCATGGTGTTATGCCTCAGCTGCCAAGACAAGTATCAGCCAAGTGATTGCTCGCACGCCACACCACGATATGGATGAAGATGCGGCAAGATGAAGACATGATCTCCGACGTCGTTGCTATCACGCAAGAGCTCATTCAGATTGACACCAGTAACTACGGTGATTCACCTGAGACAGTAGGAGAAGCTGAGGCTGCCGATTACTGCGCCCAACGCCTACGTGAAGCTGGCTGGGATCCAGAAATCATTGTCACTTCAAGTGATCACCGTCGAGCTGTAGCACTTCGCATACCAGGTACCGATCCGTCAGCCTCTGGACTGCTCGTACATGGACATCTGGACGTTGTTCCAGCTGTGGCAGATGAATGGACCAAACCGGCTTTCGGAGGCGTGATCGACGATGGCTTTATTTGGGGTCGAGGTGCCGTGGACATGAAAGACATGGACGCGATGATCTTGTCCGTTGTGCGCGATTGGGGTCGAACCGGCTATCGCCCACGCCGCGACATCGTGATCCTGTTACTTCCTGACGAAGAAGCTGGATCGGTACATGGCTCGCATTGGTTAGCCGAACATCGACCGGATTTGTTTGCTGGTGTAACTCAGGCCATAGGCGAGGTGGGCGGCTTCAGCATCACGATCAAGGATGACTTGAGGCTGTACCCAATTCAGACGGCAGAAAAAGGAATGAAGTGGCTGCGCTTACGCGCAGCTGCCCGGGCAGGTCATGGATCAATGATCCATGAAGATAATTCAGTGACCCAGCTTGCACGGGCTGTTACTCGGATTGGTGAACATCAATGGCCTATTCATAAAACCTCAACAGTGCAAAGGTTCCTCGATGAGTTATCACAGGCATTTGGCATTGATGTGAGCGATGTTGAGTCGCAGGAGTTGCACCGTAGATTGGGAAATCTGTCGTACCTCGTGGGCGCAACAATGCAAAACACAGCGAATCCCACGGTTTTACGCGCCGGTTATAAAACGAATGTGATTCCTACCCTTGCGACCGCGGAGATTGACTGTCGTTTTTTGCCCGGACAAGAGGAAGAACTCGACGCAACCATTCGCCTATTGGTCGGTGATGGAATTGATGTCGATGTAATCAATTACGGAATTGCTGTTGAAGCCCCGCTAGATACCCAACTCTTTGAAATTATGGCGTCGGCATTGCGCGCAGAGGATGAAAAAGCTCGAGCAGTTCCCTACATGATCTCTGGTGGAACGGATGCGAAGGCGTTTGCTGGATTAGAGATTGAATGCTACGGATTTTCACCGCTGCAAATGCCTGCAGGGCTTGACTATTGGCGTCTATTCCACGGTGTGGATGAATGTGTGCCCATTGAGGGTCTGGAATTCGGTGTGCGAGTACTCGATAGATTCTTACGAGCTTGCTAATTCCCGTGAACTAAGCAGTACGAGTGACGCGATATACCTTGCGTCGAATTCGTACTTTGCGTCTTCCATCGGGATAGACGTAAGAAACATCTAACTCCCAGCGGCCTGTGCCGGCAACGCTTGTGAGTAGCTGTCGAGTTCCTTCTTTCGTGCTGCCCATGGGCAATGCAATCTCTCGGTATTCCCACGAGTAGCTCGTCGAAGTACTGATACTCATGGTTGAACGTTATCGCCGTTGCGCCCAACCAGCTTCTGGATATCCCAAAGCTGGCGCAGAAATTTCATCCAGAGCGCGGGTGATTTCTTCTGGGAGCTCTAGCTCGTCGCTTGCAAGTGCAGCAAGGAGCTGGCTATTCATTCGGGCACCCAGAATTGGCGCGACGACGCCAGGACGATCGCGAAGCCATGCCAAGGCGACCTCCGTCGGTGAGGTACCTAGCCCGTCAGCGGCTATTGCGACAGCATCAACAATGCGTCGACCACGCTCATCCAAATAGGTCTGCACCCACGCGGCCGAATCCGCATTGCCACCCCGGGAGTCTGCGGGGGTCCCATGGCGGTATTTGCCCGTAAGGACGCCACGGCCAAGTGGTGACCATGGCAAAATTCCAAGTCCCAAACTCTGTGCTGCAGGTACGATTTCGCGTTCAATCCCGCGTTCAAGGAGTGAGTACTCCATTTGAGTAGTCACGATCGGTGTTCGCCCTGGCACTGCTCGTTGCCAAGTCGCTGCTCGAGCCGTCTGCCATCCGCTGAAGTTGGAAATACCGATGTAGCGAACCTTGCCGCTCTTCACTAACTCATCACACGTAGCCATGGTCTCTTCCATCGGCGTCATCGGATCAAATGCGTGCAACTGCCAAACATCGATGACGTCAGTGCGTAGACGACGTAATGAGGCCTCAACGGTTCGAATGAGATGCGCGCGTGATGAATCAAACCGGCGATCTTCGTTGCCAGGGCGTTGGCCCGCTTTCGTCGCCAGAACAATTTGGTCACGAATTCCGAATTCCTCGATCAGTTCACCAAGAAGTTGTTCAGATACGCCATCGACATAGACATCTGCCGTGTCGATCAGAGTTCCGCCCGCGTCGAGGAATAACGCAAGTTGATCTCGCGCCTCGTACTCATCGGTGCCGCGGCCCCAGGTCATCGTGCCAAGGGCTAAACGTCCCACCCATAATCCCGAGCGTCCAAGAGGTCGTTGTTGCATACGGGAACGCTACCCGCGGGCAAAGTTATGGGGGATTAGACTCGCTGGATACCTTCGGAAGGACTGTTTCGTGAAGCTTGGTTTGCATTTGGGTTACTGGGGTGCTGGTAATGATGCACAGAACATCGTGTTAGCCAAGGAAGCAGACTCTTTGGGATACGACATTGTCTGGACTTCCGAGGCCTATGGGTCCGATGCGGCAACTGTGGCAGCATGGGTTGCTGCGCACACCAGTCGCGTAGATATCGGATCCGGCGTTTTTCAAATCCCAGGCCGTACCCCTGCCAATACTGCAATGACTGCAGCAACTTTAGACACACTTTCCGGTGGTCGATTCCGATTAGGTCTTGGCCTATCAGGTCCACAAGTGTCTGAAGGGTGGCATGGTGTCAAATTCGACCAGCCGATGCAGCGCACGCGGGAATATGTCGAAATTGTCAGAAAAGCCCTGGCCCGGGAAAAAGTTGAATTTCAGGGCGATTGCTTCACCTTGCCCCTTCCTGACGGACAAGGAAAAGCGCTGACGCTCACCATTCATCCTGTTCGTGAACATTTACCAATCTACTTAGCAGGCATCGGCCCGAAATCACTTGAACTCGTGGGAGAGATCGCTGATGGATGGATGTCTATTCAGTTTTCACCTGAACATGCGGATCAAACACTTGGTGTCGTCACCGCGGCTCGATTGCGAGCTGGTAAATCAATGAACAATTTCGAAGTTGTCGCGACTACGTCGGTTGTGTTTGGTGATGACTTGGAAGCCTGTGCCGATGCATTGCGACCCGGATCAGCGTTGTATATCGGTGGAATGGGAAGCCGAAGCATGAACTTCTACAACCAAAATGTGCAGCGCATGGGTTTTGAGCAAGCCGCAAAGGATGTGCAAGACAGATATTTGGCGCGTGATTATGTGGGCGCACAAGCGGCCTTACCTTTCGCCCTTCTCGATCAGATTTCATTGATTGGAACACCAGCACGAGTAGCAGATCGCCTACAGGCATATCACGAAGTTGGTGTAACAAATCTGACCTTCACTGCAGGAGGTAACACAATCGATGAGCGAATTGCGAGTGTCCGGACCATGGCTGAAGTGTTGGACATGTCAGGGTGTGCGTCATGACGGAAGCAGTTACCTGGTTTGAAGCGATCGTCCTCGGAATTGTTCAAGGGCTGACTGAATTTCTTCCAATCTCATCCACTGCA
>CAFBMO010000030.1_pt1 | contig 16533 bp, 19 predicted proteins | sample 7268821 | NCBI WGS metagenome assembly CAFBMO01 (sample SAMEA6814065, study PRJEB35770) | freshwater metagenome | biome: Freshwater; feature: Freshwater reservoir; material: water | place: Czech Republic | collected 2017-05-23 | depth 30m m
CCACTGCGTTACACATTGACACTGGTGTCACAACGGTATTCGTCTACGACGGATACCCAGGTGGGGCAGGGTTTGCACAACATGGGTTCGATATCGCTCGCCAGTGGCTAACCGCTACTCGCGATCTCATCCGGGAATGTCGGTGTCGCGAAGGTTGCCCATCGTGCATCCAATCTCCTAAGTGCGGCAATGGAAATAATCCACTTGATAAGGCGGCGGCAATTCGCATCTTGACTGAGCTTTTGCGCAACTCAACTGATTAATTGTCTAAGGAATTTACCCAGACACTCACCTGCAGTACCGTGACCCTCATGTCGACGGCAGCCTTCTTTGACCTCGACAAGACCATTTTGGCCAAGTCGAGCGCCTTCGCCTTTGCGCGGCCCTTTTTCAAAGGCGGCTTGATCAGTCGTCGCGGAGTCCTACGCAGCGCTTATGCCCAACTCGTGTTCGTCACTTCAGGCGCTGATCACGAACTCATGGAACAGATGCGCACGTACGTCACCAACTTGGTCACTGGCTGGGATGTTGAATCAGTACAGTCGATCGTTGCGGAAACTCTCGACGAGATTATCGATCCAATGGTGTATCAAGAAGCGGTCGATCTCATTGCCGAGCATCGAGCTGCAGGTCACGAGATTGTGATTGTTTCGTCATCAGGTAGCGACATGGTTGAACCCATTGGTGCTCGTCTTGGAGTTGACCACACCATCGCAACGCGGGCTGCGATTGAAAATGGTCGCTATACCGGTGAACTCGAATTCTTTGCATACGGTCCAAATAAAGCACTCGCAATTCAAGAACTTGCACTCAAGCGTGGCTATAACCTCGACGAGTGCTACGCATACAGCGACTCGCAAACTGATTTACCAATGATGGAAATCGTTGGTTTTCCAGTCGCTGTAAACCCTGATGACGAGCTGCGCGAAGTTGCCCTTGATCGCGAATGGCCAATCATGGATTTCGAAAAGCCTGTTGGCTTACGCTCGCACACCAAGCAAATTGCTGTGACGGGAACCAGTGTTGCGCTTGGTGCCGCCGTTATCGGTGTTGCTTGGTATGTGATTCGCCGGATGACCCGCGCGCGAGCAGCGTCCTAGTCAATCGGTAGTGTCGAAACTGTGAGCCAGGTATTTCAACCAGCATTCCTTGAGCAACTTCTTGCGCGTGAAGACGTCAATACTGCACTCACGGCCGCACGCGACGACATTGATGCGGTGTTATGGCGCCGCGATATTCGCACTGCAGCAAATGATGTAGCAACCGCTTCGATCGAACGTGGAGCTCGCGCATCAGCAACGATTGATGGTGCTGATCTGGTGATGCCTGACGACTCACCTATGGGTCGCATTCTTGGCAGCACCTTGTTGCTGACCTCATCGATCCCAAGCCAAATCGACACTTGGGGTAAAGCACCGTTGCAGGTGATCGCGCATCTGCATGCTCTGACAGCCTCCGGATTTGCGCCAGCTGACACTCTTGGTCGCCCACGAATGAACGGTGAGGCCGATGATCCGCTCAAGATCGGATCTTTGCCCGAGGTTTCTGCACTTGCACCTGGACTCATGGCGCTGTCCAGTTTGGTCACCAAGCGGGCCGATCTGCCTGCCCTACTCACCGCCGCACTCGTGCACAACGAGATCCTTTGGCTTCGTCCCTTTTCTTGGGGATCAGGGCTCGTTGGTAGAGCACTCGTGCGCTGCGTGATGGCGCAGCGGGGCTTGGACCCCTCCCCATTCACCATTCCTGAGCATGGATTCGTCGAGAGCGGGCGGCCTGCCTACGTGCAAGCCATCAAAAACTACGGATCAGGCTCCGTTGAAGGCGTCGCTGAATCAGTGATTTGGTTTGCTGCGTGCTGCGCAGTTGGGGCCGCTGCCGTCACGGTGTGATCAGCCTCCTGTCCTGCTTGAGCGAAGCATGATTAGGTACAGGCATGAGTGAAACCATTGCAAATCTGGGAACCGAAGACCGCCTGTTTCCACCCACAGCAGCTTTTGCTGCTCAGGCAAATGCCAAGCCGGGGATCTTTGAGGCAGCTGCGGCCGATCCACTGGGGTTTTGGGATGAGCAAGCTCAACATATTTCATGGGCATCCCCATATACCGAGGTTCTTGATTGGTCGAACGCTCCGTTTGCCAAGTGGTTTGTTGGGGGCAAGCTCAACATTGCGTATAACTGCGTAGACCGCCACGTTGAAGATGGTTTTGGCTCCCAAGTTGCGTTGCGTTTCGAGGGTGAACCCGGGGATCGTCGCGACATTACTTACGCGGACTTGCAACGTGAAGTGAGCAAGGCAGCAAACGCTCTAATTGAACTTGGCATTAAGCCACTTGATCGCGTGATGATCTATCTGCCAATGATTCCTGAAGCAGTGATTGCAATGTTGGCATGCGCACGTATTGGCGCTACTCACAGTGTTGTATTCGCTGGTTTTTCGGCAACTGCATTGCAGAGCCGCATCGATGACGCACAAGCAACACTCGTCATTACTGCCGATGGTCAACATCGTCGTGGTTCAACGATGCCACTCAAACCTGCAGTGGATGAGGCTCTCGTTGGCGAAACTCCAATTCGCAATGTGCTTGTGGTCAAACGCACCGGTGATGATGTTGCGTGGAATTCAGATCGCGACTTGTGGTGGCACGATGTTGTTGATCGTCAATCAGAAGTTCACGTCCCTGAAAGCTTTGATAGCGAACACCCGCTGTTCATTCTTTACACCTCGGGAACTACCGGTAAGCCAAAAGGGATTTTGCACACCACAGGTGGTTACCTCGTGCAGACCGCATATACGCACCGCGTCATCTTTGATCTTAAGCCAGAAACAGATGTGTACTGGTGCACCGCTGATATTGGTTGGATCACAGGTCACTCGTACGTCACCTACGGTCCACTTGCGAACCGTGTGACTCAGGTGATTTACGAAGGAACTCCTGATACTCCTGCACGCGATCGCTGGTGGGACATCATCGAACGTCACCGTGTTTCAATTCTTTACACAGCACCGACAGCTATTCGTACCTGTATGAAGTGGGGCGACGACCTGCCAAAGAGTAAGGACCTTTCATCACTTCGCTTGCTTGGTTCCGTTGGCGAACCGATTAATCCAGAAGCGTGGATGTGGTATCGCGAAGTGATTGGAAACGAGAACTGCCCAATTGTTGATACCTGGTGGCAAACGGAAACTGGCGGCATCATGATCGCGCCAGTTCCCGGCGTCACCGCATGTAAGCCGGGGTCGGCTATGGGGCCCATCCCGGGCATCAGTGCAAAAGTTGTTGACGATGAAGGTGTTCCTGTGCAACCAGGTTCTGGTGGCTACTTGGTGCTTACCGAGCCTTGGCCATCAATGCTGCGCGGCATTTGGGGCGACAACGAACGTTACGTTGAAACGTATTGGTCACGATGGCCCAACAAGTATTTCGCAGGAGATGGTTCAAAGCTGGATTCCGACGGCGCAATTTGGGTACTCGGTCGTGTTGACGACGTCATGAACGTTTCCGGTCACCGTCTTTCCACAACTGAAGTTGAGTCAGCTCTCGTGTCACATCCAAAGGTTGCTGAAGCAGCTGTAGTTGGCGCCGAAGATGAGCGCACTGGCCAAGGCATTGTGGCATTCGTGATCTTGCGCGGCGGCTTTGAAGACGGGCCAGAACTGGTCACTGAACTTCGCAATCACGTCGCTAAGGAGATTGGTCCTATCGCTAAGCCACGACAGATCATGATCGTTGCTGAACTTCCTAAGACCCGTTCCGGCAAGATCATGCGTCGCTTACTTCGCGATGTTGCAGAACATCGAGATCTTGGAGATGCAACTACGCTTGCAGATCCAACCGTGATGAACCTGATCGCTTCAGGACTAGCTCAAGGAACGAGTGAGGATTAATGAAGTTGCAACCGACTGAATTCCTCAGTCGGTTATCTCTCCCTGAACGCGGATATATCCGCGAGCGATTGCGTGATGAAACCTTCGGCGGAATTCTGCTCTTGGTTGCCGCCGCAGTTGCGCTTGTCTGGTCAAACTCCGCCTGGGCAAGTGGATATCAAAGCTTCGTCAATTTTGAATTCGGTCCGGACTTCCTTCATCTGCATCTTTCCGTTGCTCAGTGGGCATCTGACGGTCTGCTTGCAGTCTTCTTCTTCGTTATTGGCCTTGAACTCAAACACGAACTAGTTCTGGGTTCACTTTCCAATATTCGCAAGGCTGCCGTTCCCGTTGCAGCCGCAATCGGCGGGATGCTGGTTCCAGCCCTCCTCTTCGTCGTAATAAACGTGTCTTCTCCTCAAGGTGTTCCCCATGGTTGGGGAACACCTATGGCAACTGATATCGCCTTTGCCTTAGCGGTATTGGCAGTTGTTGGCAGAAACCTTCCCATCGCATTACGCGCCTTCTTGTTAGCCCTCGCGGTCGTTGATGACCTAGGCGCAATTTTGGTCATCGCCGTCTTTTACACCGAGCAAATTTCGTTTAGCTGGCTCGCGTTATCCGTGTTGTGTTGCATCGCGTATTCGATTGCGCAACGCCAACGGGTACGAACAGCATGGCTTTACGTTCCGCTTGGTTTATTCACTTGGGTCTTCATGCTGAACAGTGGGGTACATGCAACTGTTGCTGGCGTGGTGTTAGGTCTGCTCACTCGCGTGAGATTGGATCCAGACGAAACACAATCCCCTGCCGACCGCGTCGCTCATCGCATTCACCCCTTGAGCGCCGGAATCTGCGTGCCAATCTTTGCTCTGGTGGCAGCCGGTGTTGATGTACGCACCATCGGGGTCTGGACAGCAGTGAGTTCACCAGTGGCCATAGGCGTGATCATCGGATTGGTCATTGGTAAGCCCGTTGGCATCTTTTGCACCTCATGGCTGGTGGCACGGTTCACCAAGGCTTCTCTTTCCTCATCACTTCGTTGGCTGGATATTTTCGCCGTTGGGATCCTGGGAGGAATTGGTTTCACCGTAGCCTTGCTCATCGCTGAACTTTCCTTTAGCGGTTCTTCCTTGAGTTCCGCAAAAGTGGCAATTTTGGTTGCTTCAGTAACCGCTGCCCTACTGGCAGGAATCGCTCTTCGACGACGCGGTCGCGCCTATGCCGCCCTGGCCGAACTTGAAGAACTTGAGTCGTAACGGACGCAACATTGAGATCCGCGAGCACGACGCGCTAGCCTCTTCATATGTCTGACAATCAACCGAGTATCAGTGAGCTCGTCTCAAAGACGATCATGGACGCAAAGCGCCTTGCAACTGCTCAGTTGGCACTCGCAAAGGCTGAAATCCAGGCTTCTAAGAAAGCAATTACCGCGGCAACTGCCCTCGGCCTCACAGCATTGATCCTGGCTCCCCTTGCCATCGTGTTCTTGCTCTTCACCTTGGCCTATGGCTTGCAGCAGATGGGGCTCCAAACTTGGGCTGCCTTCGGCATTGTTTCGCTGTTGATTTTGATTGTCATTGGCATCACGGCAGCGCTTGCAGTTTCACAGGCCAAGAAAGTCAAAGGCCCGGAGTTGTCGATTCGCGAACTCAACAAGACCGTGGAAGCCTTTGGCCAGACAGACGCTTCCTAATCTGTCTTTGCAATAACCCGCACTAATCGCGTACGACACACGTTCCGGTGCTCACCGGCGTTTGGCTTGCAATCCCGGTAGCCACCGCAGTGTTCAACTCACTCGCAGCAATTGCATAACCCGTTGATTTGTTACTAATACCTGAACCAAACACCATGCCAAGCACTTCACCTTTGGTTGATACCAACGGGCCACCTGAATCACCGGGGATGACGGTTCCACGAAACGAAATAACCTTGCGCTCAACACCACTCTTGCCATAAATATCATCACCGCGAGCATCAATGAGCGCCCGAATGCGAACCGGAATCACTGTGAGATCAGTGCCACCTGGATAGCCAATTGCTGCGGCATCATCCCCCGAAATCGGTGGGATTGTTTGTAGGCTCAATGACGGAACAAATGAGGAATCGACTTGCAAAGCGGCAATATCAAGGCGCGGATCGAAAAACACCACTGTTGCCGGCCAACGCTCACTACCCAGTTCAACTTCTGGATCAACGACTCCTGCCACCACATGCGCGTTGGTAAGCACCACTCCTTCACTGATGAAGAACCCAGAACCTGTCAACGTTGTTTTGCACGTATCTGTTGAGCCAGAGATGCGTACGACCGAGTTCGATGCTCGTGCAATCGCGCCTACCGTGGTGAGTTGCTCCGACGGAGCTTTCACTTCAGGGCCGACTACTTCGCTAATGCTCGAGAACACGCGAGGCAGCGACCCTTCGCCTACAACATCACGCAACTGAATGAATACATCTCGCACTTGATTTGGAACAATCGCATCCAGAGTTGTCACGACTTTTGATTGCTGCACCATGGTGGTGGTTTGTGAGACAGGAAGCATTGCGATTGCGGTGGCAATAATCCATACGATCACTGCAAGCGCCAACACATTGAGCGCTGCTCCTGCAGCGTTGTCGATGTATTTCACCGGTGTCCACGTGATCGCCGCTCGTAGCATCCGGCCAAGAATTGATGTGAGGCTTTGGCCGATAAGTGCACAAATAAGCACTGCACCGATCAGGATTAATGCACGAACAATGCCTTCAGAAAAGTAGGAAGCAATCACATCTGGAAGTAGGAGCGCTGCAGCAATACCGCCGCCTAGAAAGCCGGCGAATGAAAGCAACCCAGCTACGAAACCCTGTCGCCAACCTGCCCAGGCAAAAATAATGACAGCGCCAAGTAGCACCCAATCCACAACGCTCATGAACGGATCACGCTCGCCCCATTGTTTTCACAAGGAGTTCGGCAGCTGCAGGATCCGTTGGACCTTCGCCGTACGAGGGACACCACTTGGCGATCGTGCAAGCACCACAGGCCGGTTTGCGAGCGTGGCACCTACGGCGCCCGTGCCAGATCACTAACTGGGAAGCCTTCGTCCAGTCTTTCTTCGGCCACAACACCATCAGATCGCGTTCCACCTTCACTGGATCTGTTTGTGTTGTCCAACCCAAGCGCTTACATAGGCGCAGCATGTGGGTATCAACGGTGATCCCAGGAAAGCCAAACGCCTCACCCAACACCACGTTGGCAGTCTTTCGGCCAACTCCCGGCAAGGTCACGAGCTCTTCTAGGGTTTGGGGAACTTCCCCGCCAAATCGGTCACATAATTGCTGGCCCATGCTTTGCAAAGTGGCAGCCTTCGCCCGATAAAAGCCCACCGGATGGATGATTTCTTCAATCACAGCAGTCTTTGCACCAGCAAAGTCCGCGGCGGAGTTGTATCTGGCAAACAGGGCCGGGGTTACTTTGTTCACCCGGACATCGGTGCTCTGGGCGCTCAAAATGGTCGCAACGAGTAACTGCAATGGGGTTTCGAAGTCCAATTCGCACGCCACATCGGGGTACTGCAGCTCCAGCGCCTTGAATATGGAGCGGAATCGTCGCTTTTGCGCTGTCATGTCCGCCATTACCCCAGCGTAGGTGTCCGGTAGTGGTCAGGGTGTGTACCGGGTCACTTCATTTATAGGCCAGAATGGGCCTGTGGATGACCTAGTAATGAATGCCCCGCTGTTTGCAGCCCTTGATGTTGAGGGTGCCGCCGCACTTCGCGCCTCCCTCGTTGAGCGCAATGTGGTCAAAGGTGAAGTGCTCTTTGCTGAAGGTGAGCCTGGCGATCGCATGTATGTGATTGTCGAGGGCAAAGTTAAGCTTGGCCAAACCTCAGTCGACGGGCGTGAGTCACTTCTTGCAGTTCTTGGACCAGCCGAGATGTTCGGTGAACTCAGTTTGTTCGATCCAGGTCCCCGCAGGTTAACTGCTACCGCATTGACCGATGCCATCGTGCTTGGTCTGGGTAACGATCAACTTCGTCCATGGCTTGCTGGCCGACCAGAAGTTGCCGCTGCACTTCTTCAGGCTCTTGCGCGTCGCCTTCGTCGTACCAATGAAGCAATGGCCGATCTTGTATTCTCTGATGTTCCTGGACGCGTAGCTAAGGCTCTTATTGAACTTGGCGAGAAGTTCGGGACAATTACCACTGATGGCTTGATGGTTTCGCATGACATGACTCAAGAGGAACTTGCACAGCTTGTTGGCGCATCACGCGAGACTGTGAATAAGGCACTTGCTGACTTCGTGCAACGTGGCTGGATTCGCTTGGAATCACGCCAGGTGTTAATCCTGGACGTCGAGCGCCTTGGCAAGCGGGCTCGTTAAATCTTCGTCTGTGGTGAATTCACCAAGGTGCATTAAGTACGACAACTGCGCTTTCACTGATTGACGCGCTGCATTCTTCAATTTTTCTGGTGTATCTGCGTACACAATCTCTAAGACTTCAGTTGAAGTCTTAGCGCCGCTCTTCACGACTTCACGCACTTCTTCAAGCCGAGCGATGCGATGTTCAACATACGCCTCAAGAATCTCTATGGGCCCCGTGAGCGCTGGGCCATGCCCTGGCAGCAGCCACGAAATCTCATATTTCGCAACAAGTTCTTTCAACTGCTCAAGGCTAGTGAAATACGCGCCTAGATCACCATCGGGCACCGTGATCACTGCGGTGCCTCGCCCCAAGACTGTGTCACCAGTGAGCAGGGTCTTGTCATGCGGCAGAAAGAAACTCATGCTGTCTGCTGAATGACCAGGTGTTGCCACGACATGCATTTCTGTTTCGCCAACAACGATGACATCTCCAGTGGTTAACCCTTCATCACCGAGTCGAAATTGCGGATCAACTGCACGCACCTTGGTTTTCGTAAGCTCCGCTAATCCTTTTGCACCAGCCGAGTGATCTGAGTGTCCGTGCGTAAGAATCACTGCACCAACTTCACAGTCACGCAGCTCTGCTGCAGCAAGGATCGCTTTGAAATGACTTTTTTCATCCGGTCCTGGATCAATCACAATGCACTGTGATGTACCCGGCACCTGCAGTAGCCAAGTATTCGTGCCGTCGAGAGTCCAGGCGCCTGCGTTATGCGCAAGTACGCACACTGCGCTGTCAGTGACCGAACCTCCCTCCCAATCCTCATTGGATCCGATGAACGGCAGTGGGCGCCCACTCATTGCACTCCCGCTGCTTCAATCGGTGGCACTGGACGATTACGTTCCAAAATTTCACCAGTACGGTCGTGAACGATGGTCCAATGTTCGTACCCGTCTGCTTCTATCTGAAGCCGATCCATTCGTGGCACGATGTCGCGCGCATCGCTCGCGGCCACCAGGGTTGCGATCTCGGTGTGATCAAGCAGGTGTTCCAAAGCCGCTCTAGTGGGTGCCATGAGCAGTATTTTGCCTTGATCTGCCTCGCGAATTGCGGCACTTGGTGTGAGCCACCGGGCTTCTACGGCTTCAGTTCCGTGCGGCTGTGCGATCTGATCTTCGGGCATGTGAGTGATGAAGAACCGGACGTCGTAACGCAAGTGTTCCCACTCTGGTGTCACCCAATGATCAAGCAGCACAAGCGCATGCGGGTCAATGACCACACCAGCTTCTTCTTCAAGCTCGCGTACAGCACACATCAACAAGCCACGGGTTTGTGCTGGATCAGCGCTCATACGCACCGAAAGTGAAGCTAAGTTGATTACTTCTTCATCGAGCACTTGCCCGCGATCGTAATCTTCGGGATCTAAGCGACCACCAGGAAACACATACGCACTTGCTGCAAAAGCCATCGTGCTTGCCCTGCACATCATGTAGGTCTCTAGGCCCAAAGGTGTTTCACGCAGCAGCAACACGGTGGCTGCTGCACGCGGCGTGATTGGCTCCCAGCGAGCAGTGCCGGTCGCCAATTCCCGAGCGCGCGCCAGGGCGTACTCAGGAAAATCCCGAGTCACTACTCGGCGACCTCAACAATGAGTTCAACCTCAACAGGTGCATCAAGCGGAAGCGCTGCAACACCAAGGGATGAGCGAGCGTGCACGCCCTTGTCACCAAAAGCCTGCAACAACACATTGCTTGCCCCATTGACAACAATCGGTGCAGAAACAAAGTCAGGCACGCTGGCAACAAAGCCGGTGACCTTGACGATGCGCACAACCTTCTCCAGGTCCCCGATCAAACCCTTGACAGCAGCGATGCCGTTAAGTGCACAAATTTTTGCAAGCTCATGAGCCTCATCTGCAGTGACGGTGTCACCGACCTTGCCGGTCTGGGGGAGTTCACCGTTGACCATCGGGAGTTGGCCTGACAAAAAGATGAGGTTTCCGCTGCGCACTGCTGGCACGTAGGCCGCGACAGGTACTGCGATTTCCGGAAGGGTCAAGCCGATTTCGGCTAAACGACTTTCGACGCTCATGTGTTTGCTCCTTATCCAGCCAGCGGGCGCTTGAAGTAGGCCACGAGTTGTTCAGCATTTTGGCCCGGCACAACCTGCACTAATTCCCAGCCATCAAGACCCCAGTTATCGAGAATCTGCTTGGTGGCATGAATGAGCAGCGGTGCGGTGGCGTATTCCCAATTGGTCATGGAATGACTCTAACGAGTGCGACCTGCGACTTGAACAGCAGTTGAGATTACGCTGGAGAGATGGTCAATTGGTCGGGCACTGCGCTTCACGTGGTTTCCGGCAAGGGCGGGGCCGGAAAGACCACCGTTGCCGCTGCTCTTGCGATCAATTTGGCCCGTGAGGGCAAGCGAACCTTGCTGATGGAAGTTGAAGGCCGTCAGGGCATCGCTCAACTCTTTGATACCCCTCCCCTTCCGTATGAGGAGCGTCGCATCGCGGTTGCTCCCGGAGATGGCGAGGTGTGGGCTTTGGCCGTTGACGCCGATGAAGCCCTCGTTGAATATTTAGCGACTTTTTACAACCTTGGCCGCGCAGGTTCAGCACTTCGCAAAATGGGTGCCATTGATTTCGCCACCACTTTGGCCCCGGGACTTCGCGACGTATTACTCACCGGCAAAGCCTGTGAATTAGTGCGCCGTAAAACAAAGCGAGCCGACAATGCCTACGACGCCATCGTGATCGATGCTCCGCCAACAGGTCGGATCGAACAGTTCCTCAACGTGACTGCACAAGTGTCAGCCTTGGCAAAGACTGGCCCCATTCATCGCCATGCAGAAATGGTGATGGGAGTCATCGGGTCACCACAGACCGCCGTACATTTAGTTACCTTGCTCGAAGAAATGCCTGTGCAAGAAACCATCGACGCAGTCGCACAACTTCAAACAGCGAACCTTCCTGTTGGCGCGATCTTCATCAACATGGTGCGCGACGCCCTACTTGATGAGAAACAAATGGCCAAGGTGCGCAAGGGGACCCTCGGCATCAAAAAACTCAGTGACATTGCAGTTGCCGCAGGGATCCATCAAGACCCATCCGTACTTGCAACCGCTCTACTTCAAGAGGCACATGATCACGTAGACCGTTCAGATTTAGAGGCTCGCGAGAGCTCACGTGTCGATGAACTGGGTCTTCCAACGATTTCCTTGCCATTAATTTCGCGCGGAATTGATCTTGGGAGTTTGTATCTGCTGGCTGACGCAATGTTTGATCAGGGCGTGCGATGAACAACATCAATGCCCCACAGCTATATCTCGATGATGTTGTGCTCAACCCTGAAATTCACATCATTGTGTGTACCGGTTCGGGCGGCGTTGGTAAAACCACGACTGCTGCAGCTATTGCACTTCGTGCTGCCGAACATGGTCGAAGGGTCTGCGTCTTAACTATTGATCCGGCTCGACGCCTTGCGCAAGCGCTAGGAATTGAGGAACTCGATAACACCCCTCGCAAGGTGGAAGGCATTCAAGGCAGCGGCACTCTCGACGCCATGATGCTTGATATGAAACGCACCTTCGACGAAGTTGTTGAAGGTCATTCGGATCCTGAACGCGCTCAACAAATTCTCAACAACCCTTTTTACCAATCGCTTTCTTCCTCCTTTGCTGGAACCCAGGAATACATGGCGATGGAAAAGCTTGGGCAGCTGCATTCACAAGCGCAAGCCGATGGCATCTGGGATTTGATTGTTGTCGATACTCCTCCATCTCGAAGCGCACTTGATTTCCTCGATGCACCAGCTCGCTTGGGATCATTCCTTGATGGGAAGTTCATTCGCATTCTTTCCGCTCCTGCGCGTGGAGCTGGGCGTGGCATTGGAAAAATCGCAGCGATGGGCTTTGGTTTCTTCACGAGTGCCTTGTCAAAAATTCTTGGCTCACAGGTACTCAATGATGTTGGTGCCTTCGTTACCGCGATTGACTCAACCTTTGGTGGGTTCCGCGAACGAGCCGATGCAACCTATGCCCTACTCAAAGACACTCACACGTCATTTATTGTGATTGCCGCTCCGGAAGCTGACGCAATTCGCGAAGCTTCGTTTTTCGTCGAGCGACTGAATTCAGATCAGATGCCTCTTGCTGGGCTCGTGCTAAATCGGGTTACTGAGGTGAATTTGCCTGAAGTCACGCGCGAACAAGCACTTGCCGCGGCTCAAGAATTGGCAGCTGGGGATGCTGCAAGCAAATTCACGGCATCGTTACTGGAATTGCATGCGCAACGAGTTTCCCAAGTTGAACGTCAACAGGAGATTGCGCATCGTTTTACTGCAGCTCACCCTGGGATTCGGGTGACATCCGTACGTGCACTTTCCCAAGATGTGCATGACCTTGATGGGTTACGCGAGATAGGCGACTTGCTCAGTTCGCCACGGTAATTGCCTCAGCCCACCTGTTTAGGAGACTCGAGAAACAACCTGACTGCCGCGGGTGTAATCGTCACTGGCGTTTTGCAGCAACATGCTCCATGAAGCAACATTTGGACGACGACGAAGCAGTGCACGACGCTCCCGCTCAGTCATTCCGCCCCAGACACCGAATTCAACGCGGTTGTCCAGTGCATCAGCGAGGCACTCTGTGCGAACAACACAACCTGCGCAAATTTGCTTGACGCGATTTTGGGCTGCGCCCTGAACGAAGAGCATGTCGGGATCTGCGGTCTTGCATGCAGCATTTGCGGCCCAGTCACTGTCAAAAGTCATCTGCGAATATCCCCTTTTGCCCCGATGTTCACCCTTTTGAAGGTGAACTGCTGTTCATCTGTGGTGGTGAACTTACGCAGATGAGACTCCGCAGAATAGGTTCGTAAGGACTATTTATGAATAGTTATTTATAACTATAAAAGTGGAAGAAATTACCCCATGCCCAGGGCAGTTTTCACGGCAGCTGCCACAAATCCGCCGTCAGCCCGGCCCTTCACCTGTGGCTGAACCACCTTCATGACTGCACCTAACGCGGCTCCTCCAGTGGCTCCACCAGCCTGAACCTGCGCAACTGCCTCAGCAATGATGGTCTGCACCTCGGCCTCGCTTAATGAAGCCGGCAAGTATTTCTCCAGCACACCAAGCTCCTCGCGCTCCTTAGCGGCTAGTTCTGGTCGTTGCGCATCGTCGTAGGCCGTGGCTGCTTCCTTGCGCTTCTTGGCCTCACGGCCAAGCACAGTCAGGACCTCATCGTCCGTAAGCACGCGGGCTTCCTTGCCGGAAACCTCCTCATTGGTGACCGCCGTCAGTGCCATCCGAAGGGTGGACGAGGTGAGCGAATCACGGCTTTTGATCGAAGCGGTCAGGTCAGCGTGCAGCTGCTCCTTTAAGGAAGTCATGGGTCCATTGTGGCCTAGAACCCAATTGGTGGGAACCGCTGTGAGATGGGACGATCAAGGCATGGGTTTAGGCAAAAAAGTGATGGGGACCGCGGCGATCGGTGCCGCGGGCTTGGCTTATGCCTACTGGGAAGCCCAACAGTTCACGCTGCGTCACAAGGAAGTCACCGTGCTTCCGCTTGGGCAGCCAGATTTGCGCGTGCTGCACCTTTCTGATTTGCACTTCATCCCCGGCCAAACCAAAAAGCATCAGTGGCTACAAACCCTTCGCGGTACCAACCCTGATCTCGTGGTTGTCACTGGCGATTTCCTAGCGGACCTTCATGCAATCCCGCATGTGCTCGACAGTCTTGATCCACTCTTTGACGTACCAGGCGTGTTCGTTCTCGGTAGTAACGATTACTTCGCACCTCGGCTGATAAATCCAGCGAAATACTTCACAGGCCCATCGCAACTTGAACCAACGCGGCCAATGCTGCCTTGGAATGATCTCGTTGATGGGCTCAAAGACAATGGTTGGCTTGACCTTTCCAACACTTCTGCGATGGTTATCGCTGACGGACGTACCCTTGATGTACGCGGCGTTGACGATCCACATATTGGTCGCGATCGTTACGACGAAGTTGCTGGTGCTTTTCACTCCGATGCTGATCTTGCACTTGGTGTCGTGCACGCGCCATATCGCCGGGTCTTAGATGGATTTGTTGGCGATGGCGCAGATCTTGTTCTTGCCGGTCACACTCATGGTGGTCAATTACGTGTTCCTGGATACGGAGCACTCGTCACCAATTGCGATCTTGATCGGTCAAAGGCCCGCGGATTGAGCGAATATGACGTACTGAGTGAAGACGGCAGCTGGCATGTGGCACCGCTGCATGTTTCAGCAGGATGTGGCACCTCGCCATATGCACCATTTCGTTTTGCCTGCCGCCCAGAAGCAACCTTGCTCACCCTTACCTCACCTGTATCAGCAAATCTTCGTTAAACTTCATGACCACCCGAGTTAAGGAGTAACAGTTATGGACCTTCGTCCCGCTGTTCGTGACCTCGGAAAAACCACTGGCAAATACGTTCAGTCAATGGGCTGGCGTTCAGTGAACAACCACCTGAATATCTCACTTGTTAATAAATACGTGTACTTCGAAGTTCCAAAAGCGGGTTGCGGAACGATGAAGTCAACCCTTGGTGGTTTGGAAGCTGCGCGGTTCAATGAATCCTTAGTTGAGCTCGTTCAAGACAACCCACATCAGCGTAAAAACGCAACGCCATTCGTCAAGCCCTATCAACTGCCAAACGATGTTCTTGAAGATGTATTGACGAGTCGCAAATTCACGAGATTTGCTGTCGTGCGCGAACCAGCTTCACGCTTGCTTTCAGGCTGGCTGGAAAAAATCAATCAAGGTCTGCAGCAGGCTGAACCGATCTTTGAAATCTTGAAGGAACAGGGTCGCGCACCGCAATCTCCTCAAGATATTTCCTTCGCTGACTTCATCGATGTGGTGTGTGCCCTGCCGTCACGCAAACAAGATCCACATTGGCGCCGACAAACAGATCACATTGGGTTTGATCTGTTTAAGTTCAATGCATTGATTCATCTTGAAGAGCTTGAGAATTCATGGGATTTACTCGGAACACTCACCGGAGCTCCTGGCTTGAAGGAAGACTTCTTTTGCAAAAAGGCGACTCATGCCGGCTCTCATATGAACGAGCACTACACCCCTGAGCTTCTCGCGAAGGTGGCAGAAGCTTACGCCGACGACTACAGGGCGTTTGGTTATGCCGTACCGCGCCTGGGTTAACGCAACCAAAAAAGCCTTTGGTGGGTTAGGTAATCCAACGGCAGCCGAAGGCGCCACTAGCTACATGAAGAACATCGCGCCTTTTCTTGGTATTTCAACTGTGCCTCGCCGCGCAGCATTGAAAGCAGCCTGGAAACCACTGCCACCACTTGATGAAGTGAACTTGGCGAATTTCTGTGCAGCGATGTGGAAATTACCCGAGCGCGAATATCAATATGCAGCATGCGATCTCCTCGCATGGAATAAGCAGCCTCGCAGCCCTGCATTTCTCATAGAACCGCTCAAAGAGCTTGTAATCAAGAAGTCATGGTGGGACACCATTGATGCATTGAATTCGAATGCCATCAATCCACTCGTTCACCAATACCCCGAGCTTGTCGACACCATGTGGGAATGGATTGAAGACGAAAACATTTGGCTTGTACGTGTAGCGATCCAGCATCAACGTGGGCTTCGTGAGAACACCGATCTTGATTTGCTGTTTTCCATGTGCCAACCACACATCAATGAAAAAAACTTTTGGATCGCAAAAGCTATTGGGTGGGCTTTACGCGATGTTTCTGCCTATTGGCCAGCTGACGTTCAGGCCTTCATCGATCGCAATCCTGAAATCTCAAGCGTTGCTCGACGCGAAGGTCAGCGCGGCATCGACCGCGCTATCGCGAAGTAACTACTTCGATGCAGCGATGATTTCAGCGATCTGAACTGCGTTCAGCGCTGCACCCTTGCGAAGATTGTCATTACTGACAAACAGCGCTAAACCCTTGTTGTCAGCCACGGATTGATCTTGACGGATACGTCCGACAAATGACGGATCAGCGCCTGCGGCCTGCAAGGGGGTTGGAACTTCGGAAAGTTCAACGCCGGGTGCACTTGCAAGAAGTGCAGTTGCCTGTTCAGGTGTAATTGCCTGATCGAACTCAGCATTAATTGAAAGTGAGTGACCGCTAAACACTGGTACCCGCACACAGGTTCCAGAAACCAACAGGTTTGGAATGTCGAGAATCTTGCGGCTTTCATTGCGCAGCTTTTGTTCTTCGTCGGTTTCCAAAGAACCATCGGTTGCAAGATTGCCAGCGAATGGAACGACATCGAAAGCAATTGGCGCAACGTATTTCACCGGTGC
>CAFBMO010000031.1_pt1 | contig 16380 bp, 15 predicted proteins | sample 7268821 | NCBI WGS metagenome assembly CAFBMO01 (sample SAMEA6814065, study PRJEB35770) | freshwater metagenome | biome: Freshwater; feature: Freshwater reservoir; material: water | place: Czech Republic | collected 2017-05-23 | depth 30m m
AGATCAATGGATTGCTGTTTGCGCTTGAATACGTTGCGTTCTTAGCTACAACGCTTTGGTCTGTTAGCGCACTAATCGCGCGATCACCGCGTGCTTCTTCTGTTATTGCATTGACGGTGTTAGTGCTATTTCCGTTCGTATTTTTGGGGATTTCAGTTCTGATTGGCCAGGTCGTGTTTGACGTTCCCGCCGACTACGTAGGTGCCTTTGTCGTTGGGATACAGGGCTCAGCAATCATGTTGGCAGCAGCGCTCTTCACTCGGATGAATATGGAGCAGCAGTTACGTCTTGATCACATTCGGCTGTCTATTGATCAGCAAGTCATTGAATTACTCACTCAACGTGAAGCAGCGGCGAGAGCGACAGTTGAATTAGGGTTGTTTGTTCACCATTCAATCCAGTCTGAACTCACTTCAGTTGCCATTCGTCTACAGGAAGCCGCGCTATCAGGAAACCCGGAAGTCATGCTGCAGGAGCGTGCGTTCACCAAGGTGAAGCTGGATCAGCTACCACGCCAAGCACCTTGGGTTGCTCCACGTACTGGCCTACACCACATCCAAGAGGTCGTTGACGCTTGGACCGGAATTGCGGAAATCAATCTCGATCTTCCTAACGAACCGGAAATTAGCGGCTCAACTTGGCAATTGATTGCTTATATCGTCGAAGAAGGTGTGACAAACGCGGTTCGAACCGGTAAAGCAAGAAAGCTTGATGTTTCGGTACGGATTATGGATACCGAAATCGAATTAAAGATTCATGATGACGGTGACTTAAATACAGTCTCGCGCGATCGAGGAACCGGAACCTTATGGCTCGACCGCATCGCCCCTCACCGATGGTCGCTGGGTGAAGATGCAGACGGCACTGTGCTGACTGTGAAATTTGTCTAGCGAGTAGGTAGAGGTAGTGGGCTGCACCTGTGGAGATCCAAATAGGCATCCGCTCTACTGCCGCTGCTGACAGGGCCCTTTGCTTTTACCCAGATATTTCGTTCAGAGCCCCTATCAAACTCGGTAGGGGAGTCGCAGCAGCCAATATCGGTATCCCGCAAACTATTGTTGCGTTGTGACTGAACCGCGCTCGGCGCTTGCCAAAGGCCTGATCTTCGTAGGCGTGGCAACGCTGGTAGGCAATGGTGCGGCATATGCCCTGTCGATGTTCGCGGCTCGCGTGCTGGATCCAGCTGATTTCGGTGCTTTCGGCGCACTCATGGGTGTGCTCATCATTGTGTCGACACTGTCAATCGCCTTGCAGACGATGACTGCCCGCCGGGTGGCTGTTGCGGGAGCAAATCGCAGCGACGCTGAAGGTCAGGCGGTTCGTCTTGCCTTCTACATCGCCATTGCCATCGCAGCCGTTGGCGTGATTGCGGCCTGGCCCCTGGGCCAGTTACTGGCGATTCCCTACGTTGCCATGCTCTTAGGGTTGTTCTCGCTTTCTTTCGTCGTGCTTGGCACCGCGTCCCTTGGTATTGGTCAAGGTCGCGAAGAACACATGCGCTTTAGTGCTGGCTTCATTGCCAATGGCATGGGCCGCGCATTCGTTGGCATCGCTTTTCTCTTGGTCTTCCAAACTATTGAAGCTGCAGCACTTGGAATCTTGATTGGTTGCGCGGTTGGCGCATTCATCAGCTACCGGATCATCTGCCCGGGCGCTTGGGCCAAATCTCTTTCGGTTGGCACCTATCCAGAGTTTGGTCATGTGGCGCATGCACTCGTAGTGCTGTTCACGTTGACGAATATTGACGTGTTGCTGGCGCGAGTCTTTTTGTCAGAAACAGATTCAGGCGAGTATTCCGTTGGTGTGCTTCTTGCCAAGATTGCATTCTTCTTACCAAACGCCATCATCATCGTGTTGTTCCCGAAGATGACGTCCGGCGACAATCGACGAGCCGTGTTTATTGCAACAGGCTTGACTGCATTAATGGGGCTCGGCATCACACTATTTAGCGTGTTATTCGGTTCGCTTGTGGTGCGTGTGCTCGGTGGTGGGCAATACATTGATCTTGGATTGGCTGACAGCGCTTGGCGCTTTGCACTTGAAGGCTCGGCCTTTGCGTTGGTTCAGGTGTTGCTCTATGCCCGACTGGCTGCACAAGATCGTCGTGCTGTGGTGTTGGTGTGGGCAGGTCTTGTCACCTTGTTAGTTTTGGTTTCCGTATGGTTCCACGATTCAGTGGAGCAAATTGTCACGACCGTTGTTGTGGTATCGCTCGTGCTCACCGTGATTGGTTTGTTACTTGATCGTCGTTCCACGATCACCGGAACAGTGATCGAACCAATTGAACTTGCGGAATAGTTTTCGTAAGCATTGCACCGTTTAGAGCAAGAACTCTCTCACCCAAAGACCGAGCTGCTCTGAGCAGTAATCAACTGATTGTTTCCACGTCATGCTCGCAGGCTCGTTAGCTGCATCACTCACTCGCTTCACTAAGCGCACAGGTACTTGAGCTGCTATGGCAGCCTTTGCAACGGCGTAGCCTTCCATGTCGACTAGGTGTGCATGTTGAGCAAGCTGTTCGCGCTTCACTGGGTCTGAGATGAACTGATCACCAGTTGTCAGTGTTAACCCTGCGCCACCAAGGTTGATGGGTTCGCCAAAGTGCAAGCCGACGAGTTCGAAGATGGCTTCATCGTCAAGATCATGTTGCGTGACGGTGCTGATCACATGGGTACCCACGAATTCATCGTGCAGGGAACCTGCGGTGCCGAGGTTCACAATTTCTGATGGGGAGTGTTCGCCCAAAATCGTGGCTACCGCAACGGCCGCATTCACTTTTCCGATACCCGTGACCAAAATCGGCAGCTCGCTCACGTGGAGGTGGGCGGCCTCTTCTTCGAGGGCCACTACGAGGAGGGGAAGGTCACGTGAAATCGTCCGGTGCAGGCGCATGATGGACACTCTAAAGTGATCACCTCACCACTAAAGGAGCCGCATGGGATTGCCCGAACTGAGGATGACTTCAGCCACGCGCACCGTGTTCGGCCTGCTCGGTGGCGTACTGATTCTGATCGCCCTTGCGGTATTGATGACGACCCTGCGTTCAGCCCAGCCAGACTCGCTTCCTGTCGGCGGGACTGCCTGGCCCACGCCAACACCAACAGCATCTGCATTGGTGCCTACTGCACTTGATCCAGCAGTTTCGGCAATTCAGTCAGGTGATGTGCGATCACAAACCTTTGTTGCCGCATCAAGTCTGCCGAATACCAAATCCACCGCGGTCGGTTATCGCGTAAATGCAGGTGATGTGGAACCCGCTGCATTCGCAACGGTTGTTGCACAAACATTTGGCGTTGCTGGTGCTCCAATGAAAGGTGACAACGATTCATTTGTCATCAGCAATGGCGCCGGTAAGCCTGAAGTAGTGGTGTTTTCAGATCCTTTGGTGCGCTGGCAATTCAGCGATCAACGTCTCATTGCGGGCAAGGCAGTCGACGAAGACAAAGCACAGGCAATTGCGAAGACTCTGCTTGCACCTCTTGGGGTTCCCGTTGAGTCTGCAGAATGGGAAGTCACCAAAGACCAAAATCGCGTAGTTGTTCGCGCTTGGTTGGTACTCAAAGGTTTGCGCACCGAACTTGGTTGGACCGTGGTGATCGCACCTGATGGTGAAGTGGTGTGGGCCGATGGCTTTGCTGCAGCTCTCGTGCCTGTTCCTGGTTACCCAGTGCTCGGTGCAACTGATGCGCTCAAACGTTCCTTGAAGCCAGGTTGGGAGTTCGCAGGACCGACGCTTTGGACCGGATCGGGCTCTGCGGCACCACTAGTAGTTCCTGGACCCGTACCAACCGTGCAAGGCCGACCAGTGCTTGTTGCCGGGGTGCACAGGCTCGTTGTCGGGAAAGCTGAGCTTGGCTTGGCTCAGTTCTGGCAGCCCGATGGCAGTTTGTTGATCCTGCCCTCGTACATCGTGACCACCGATGACGACCAACAATGGACGGTTCTGGGTGTGGGTAATGCCTACGTCAGCACCCGCGATCTCGTTCCAGCCGCTGATCAGGCTGGCCCGGCAACCGCAGCCCGCTAAGAGCCGGTAATCTTCTCCACGCGTTCGAAATGAATGTAAGGCGAGGTGGCGGAGCGGCCGATCGCAGCCGCCTTGAAAGCGGCCGTGGGGAAACTCACCGGGGGTTCAAATCCCTCCCTCGCCGCAGTGAGCGGAGATGGCGATGAGCGACTTGGTGTGGCTCATCGCCATCAATGTCTTGGTGATCGTTGTGCTCTCAGTTCTCATAGGTGTTCTAGCACCGCGCTGGCCAGCTGGTTGGCTCAAGGCCGATCGTTTCCCATTGACTGCCTTGCCCTTTGAAACGCACCATCATTATCGAAAGTTGCGGGTAGCAACGCTGCGTGCCCGACTTCCAGAACTTGGTGGTCTCTTTGGTGGTGCATCAAAGAGCTCGCTGCCGGGGACTGATCTTGAAAGTCTTGACCGGTATCTCGTTGAAGTACGCCGAGCAGAATGGGTGCACATACTTTCGTGCCTCACCCCACTTCCGTTGTTTTTCTACAACCCCTGGTGGATGGCGCTTGCGTTCTTTGTTGTCGTACTGATCGTGAATGGATTGTTCTTAATCGTGTTGAGACATAACCGTCTACGTTTATTACAGGTGCGTGAAATACAAGAACGCCGGCTACGCAACCTCTAGGGATTGCGCAACCGGCGGTTGCCTTGAGTTGGTGTTACTTATTCAATGATGCAATATCAATCACGAAGCGGAACTTCACATCACTTGCGACAACGCGATCCCAGGCTTCGTTCACGTCTTGAATGTTGATGATTTCAATTTCTGAACCTAGATCATGTTCAGCGCAGAAGTTCAGCATCTCCTGGGTTTCGCGGATGCTGCCAATACCTGAACCCACAAGGCTCTTCTGGCTGCTAACAATTGAACCGGTCTGAACACTCAGTGGCTCTGTTGGAACGCCGACCATGCACATCACGCCGTGCAAACCAAGAAGGCCCATGTAGCGATCAACGTTGATGTTGACGGAAACGGTGTTGAGGATGAAGTCGAAGCTGTAGCGCGCTGCACGCCAAGCATCCTTGTCAGTCGACAACAAGAAGTGGTCAGCACCAAGACGCTTTGCATCCTCTTCTTTATTTGGTGAGTGGCTGATCAGTGTGACCTCAGCGCCCATGGCTTTAGCAATCTTCAGGCCCATGTGGCCCAGGCCGCCAAGACCAACAACGGCAACCTTCTTGCCTGGGCCGACATTCCAGTGACTCAAGGGTGAGTACGTGGTGACACCAGCGCAGAGCAATGGTGCGGCCTTTGCCAGATCCAGGCTCTCTGGAATGTGAAGGGCGTAGTTCTCATCCATCACGATGTGAGTTGAGTAGCCACCATACGTAGGTGTGGTCATGTCTTTTTCAACACCGTTGTAGGTCGAAACGCTGTGACCAAGGCAGTAGTGGTCGTAGCCAGCCTTGCAGTTCACGCATTCGCGGCATGAATCAACGAAGCAACCCACACCCGCATGGTCGCCTACCTTGAACTTGGTGACATTGCTACCAATTTCAGTAACCACACCAGCGATTTCGTGCCCTGGAACCATCGGGAAAATCATTCCTTGGCCCCATTCTTCGCGACCTTGGTGAATGTCGGAGTGACAAATGCCGGCGTACTTGATCTCGATGAGGATGTCGTCTGGGCCAAGATCGCGGCGCGCAATCGTGGTGGGAACAAGTGGTGCACCAGGTGCAGGCGCGGCGTATGCCTTGACGTCCATGTGTAGTCCTTAGTTTTGGGGTAGGCAAAGGTTAGCCCGATTAGTTGTCCTGTATGTACCGAATTGGAAAGTAACGGCCGCTAACGGAAGATCAGTGTGTTGCTCTTGGTAGGTGTAGACGGATTATCTATTGCATAGACAGTAAAACCCGGGCGTACTGGTAGTACGTTTTTTTTGAAGTTTCCATCGGCATCAACTGAAACGGTAAATCGCCTTTGCATGAAGACGCCGGCAGGGGAGCTCACCACAAGTTCGATACTTGAGCCCGCGAACGCTGGGGCAGTTCCAGTCACTGTACCTTGACTCACAGCAAAGACGACAGCTGTTTTCAGCACGATGCCTGTTGGTGCGCTCAGCGTTGACGTTGCCTTGAGCGATGCTGCACCAGTGTCAGGAACGACAGTAATGGTGCCAACTTGGGCTGCATTCGCACCGACTCGGGTAACACTGAGCGTTAACTGACCCTGTGCATTAGTACGACCGTTCTTGACGGTGTTTCCACCTTCAAATCGGGCGGAACCTGTTGCAGTGGCTCGCACTTCTTGATCAAACACAGGCTTACCTGCACCATCAAGGACGGTAACGGTAAGTGTGGTTGTTTGATTCAAGCCTACTGCTACTCCTTCTGGAGTCATAGAAATGCTTGCAGGAATCGCAACGGCTGCAGCACTTGGCGCACCTGAAATACGCACTGGCATGAAGCCAAGTGGCGCAGTTCCATTCAGAATCCCCGCACAGTCAGCGCCGCGCAAGGTTTGGCAGTTTGAACCTAGTGGCCCGAAGTAACCCTTGGACGGGGTGAATGCAGGTGATGCATCGGATGCATCTCCGTACCAAACGAGTGAGAAGTTCTCAGCTCCCTTGGAAAATTGGCACACAACAAGCCCATCCTTTGGTGTTGCGCAACGTTGAAGTTGAGCGCCAATCAGCCAGTCGTAGGTTTGACGCCAGGCTTGCTGCTCATCGGTATTGGCAGGGGTGAGCTGAATACCAAACTTTGGATCAGGTGACTTTGTCCAGACGTACCAGAATGTTGAACCAAAGCCGTAGCGCACAGAATCAATGTAGGAGCGAGAAAGCAAAGCCATTGCTTTATCTCCAGTGATGTCGATCTTGCCTTCACCAAGGCCGGCGAGGCCGTAGTTGGTTTCACTGTCGAACACCGTGGTGAACGGTGCGCCTGAAAGCGCAAGCATTGTGCGGAATTGCGCAACACCTCGAATGCGGTCATCAGCTCCACCTGATGCTGTTGGGTATGAGTGAACGGAGTACGCGTCGGCTGGCCAGTTGCGCGTCTTCAATTCTTCAAGGTAGGCCGGGAAAAACGTTCCGAATGAGCCAGTTGCGCGCGAGGTGGTGTTTGCTGCGACAACCAGCGCATTTGGATTACATGCACGGATTTCCTTGAACGCTGCAGCAGTGAGATCAGCCATCTGTGCTGGAGTGCCCGTGTAGAACGTCTGCAAGTTTGCTTCGTTCCAAATTTCGTATGAACTGATTGCTGGGCCGTACTTGCAGGCAACAGCACGCACATACGCACTCCAGTCAGCAATGCTCTTTGGATTGTCGGCAGCACTGCCATTGCCAGCCCATGCAGGTGTCCCACCAAGAACCATCATGACCTTGGCATTGAGAACCTGCGCTGTTTCAATTTGCTTGCTGAGCTTGCGCCATACAAACGTGCCCTTGGTTGGCTCTAAGTCACGCCAGGTGGTTTCGGTATCCCACATTCGCACATAACCAACGGGAACCGTCGGAATTGTTGCCGGGTCTGTAGGACCCTCGGTGCCGCTCTTGACATCGCTGAACCAGTCAGCTGGTGCGTGAATGCCAAAGAGATCGCGACCAACAGCAGGCATTGTCGGTGCGCTGTAACTTGCAAGGATTGCAGGATTCTCCACAGCTACTTCAGAGGCGATTTGTGGAACTGCAACGATGTTAAACACACTTCCTTCGTTGGGGACCGTGTAGTTAATTTTGCAAATTTCCGCGAGGCAATTGTCGAGATTGACTTGGAAGTTCGCCGCCATATTGGGAGACAGGCTCAATCCCCAAGCTTTGAGATTCATCAATGTTGCGACAGTCCATGCCTGGAAAAGAGCAGGCGCGGTGAGCTGTAAACGAGCAAGTTCAATCTGATCAGGGTCAGCATTATTGATCATCAAGTTAAGAATTCGATTGGTCATGGCGATGTTGTTTCTCGACACAATCCAGTAGTTCGAAATGTTATTGATGATGTAGTTACCTGAGTAGTCGATTATGGGTCTTGGGCGTGAGCGCATTTTGCTCGATGATGAAACCTTGCTCACTGCAGTGCTGAATGCCGAACGCTGTGCCGGAGTCCACTGAGACGCACCTTGACCCCAGATGTAAGCGTCAGGAAGAAGCTTTGTAAGTCTCACGTCCGAGGGCTTCGTTGTTGTTTTGGCGCCGAAGTCCAAAGTCCACAATCCACCAGTGAGTTTGCAACCGCCACCAACGCGCGGAGTTTTCGTCGCGAGCTTGATCAACATCTGGTTGTACAGCGTGCAACCGCGCTTGTCTTTCGCCTTTGACGTTAGCGAGGGGAACAGTCCTTGCTTGAAGCCATTGCGCAGTGGTGAGACCACTGGAATCGTCGAAAGAATCTGCTTCGGTGTGCCGGCAATTGCCGCAGCTCTGCCAGTGAGATCACCTTGGCTGCTGGATTGAACACCCGTTTCAGGTGCTGCCTGGGCTACCTGAGCGGTAGGAAGCAGGAGAGAAAAACCAATGGCAAGAACCGCGAGACGAGTGCGCATGAGCGGAGTCTTCCCCACGAATCGGAAAAAGTACACCGAACTCACAATTAGTTACACCCTTATAACAAGGTCTTAGTTCCCACCTGGAGTCAAAAGCCAAATCCGAGATCCGCCAACCAGGGCTGCACCGTTTGGCACGATCACCGTTTCATCGCCTAGCCGGGCAACTGACGCTGGCGTGAGGTGACGAGAGTTGCCACCGCCGACATAAAGTCGATCCCAAAGAAATACCGGGCGAAGACTGTCAACGAGACGAACCACGCGACGCGACCACAATGCGTCACCAAGACGACGACGTTCAGGCTCACCGATGTAGTTGTCGAACACCACGTCAGGTTTCACCGGAATCTGGGAGAGCTCTAAGTGGGGTGCCAGGTCCCCACCATCAAAGAGTGCAAAGCCCAGACCAGTGCCAAGAGTCAGCACAACTTCAAGTCCTTGGCCAGTGACTACTCCTGCGGCGTGCACTTCAGCATCGTTTAACACTTTGCAAGGAATACCGAGTGCTTCAGTGAGGGCGGTGCGAGCATCAAAGCCCTCCCATGCCTCGACGAGTTCGGGCAGCACTTTGCTGCGCGGGCCTGACTTGGTGATGTAGTGCGGAGTTTTGATAACCACGCCGTGACGGATCATTCCGGGCAACCCAATGGTGGCTCGATCAGCTGCAGGGAGTTGCTTGGCTAGGGCGGCCAAGGTTTCCACGAAAAGGGTCGGGGAAAGTGGGTAAGGGGTCGGCACCCGTACGGGTTGGGCCCGCATGGTGCCGGTGTCATCAAGGACGCTGCCCTTGATTCCGCCGCCTCCGCAGTCAATAGCCAATGTGGTGGTCATAGCACCGAAGTGTGCCCGATAAGATTCACGCGCTCATACGTTGGAGACGTCGCATAGCCCGGTCGAGTGCGCCTCACTGCTAATGAGGTAAGGAGTTAAATCCTTCGGAGGTTCAAATCCTCTCGTCTCCGCTGCTAGAGCAGGGACCTCGACTTCGGTCGAGGTCCCTACTCTTTATAGAGGAAATGACCTCAAGTTTGAGCATTGCTGACGGCAGGCTAGACTCGGCCCTCGTTATAAAGCACGCGCCCGTAGCTCAACGGATAGAGCATTTGACTACGGATCAAAAGGTTGCACGTTCGAATCGTGCCGGGCGCACGAGAGTGTTGAGACTCGAGCTAACAAGATCCCTAGGTGACTGGGGGTCTTTTCCTTTAGCCCCTTATGTGGCGGTCTGGTCAGTTCGTCGCCACCAACCGCGTTGCTCCCGAGTCCGAATTGAATGACAGTTCGCACAACGCACATCGCATTTATCGACCTCCTTTTGAACAGTCCGAAGCGAATACCCCGTTGTGACCAGGACCGATACATGTGCACACTTTTCGAGCGGGTCACGATGATCAAACTCGAGCACTCGAATGTCACTATTTCCGCAGTCAACACAAGGGTGAGTTGCTAGGTAGTCGAGTATCCATTTCTTGACGTCCAGAGTTGTCTGGCGATTACGAGTACGGGCCTTATGCAAGTAGTACTCACGATTTTGCTCATAATGGGAACGCCCACGAGCTCGTCGACATTCCAAGCACAAGTGTTCTTTCCCAGGAAAATCTACTTCGCTTGCTTTCGCCGAACATCCTCGGCAGATGCGCTCAACCTCATGAATCGTCATATGAAATTTTCGCGCTTAGGTCTGACAAATCAGGAGCCTCAATCCAGAGGAGGTGAAATGCGCGTGTTGCTAGTTCCGGTGAGAATTAGGCGTATGGTCAAAATATCGCCGTCGTTCAGACCGCGCTAATAAGGGAAACGCCATGGGCGAGAAGACCTCAAAGAAGAATGTGAAGAAGCCTTCAAAATCAATTAAGGAAAAGCGCGCCGAAAAGCGCGGTGCAGCAGCAGCTGCTGACTCGATCGTTATTCCAAAGAAGTAGGCGTCAACGTGCCGGGGTCAATTGAAGTAATGAGTGACTGACCCCAGCACGTGCGTTAGACAGCAGGTGGTTGATTTGGTCGTGCACCCGGTGCACCTGGAGCACCAGGACCACCTGGGGGAGGCCCACCAGCAGGGGCACCACCAACGACCGGACCGTTAGCACTGCCCATTGGCGGCATTGGCCCGGCGGCTGCACCACTTTGCGTTACTGGAGTTCCCTTATAGCAACCGATGATGTACGGGAACGTAGTCGTTGCGTGATACCCATAGGTTCCGTCAGGTTCCATTCGACCATTGCACGCATCAAGAACATTGCCCTTCTGGCCGCTCTTGTACGTATAGGAACCCCACGCATCGGTTTTTGGATTTTTCGTTTGTACGTAACCCGATTTAAAGGTTGCAGTTTTCGTGCAGGCAGCATTCAGGCAGCCCTTTGCGTTGTAAATCGGAAAACCATCCAGGGCGTAACCCAAAACTTTGCGTTGAGAAAGATTGCACTGCGCATCAAGGCCTAAGTAATGATCGTGATATTCACTAGCTGGCCCAGTGTGACCACCGCATGAATCCAAAATTCCGTTATAGACCGGATCGCCGTAAGCCTCAGCCGCTGGCATCGGCCCCTCCATTGGTCCATAAATCGGGATTCCTGTGACGGTAAAACCGATCGTGCCCATCTTGGTGTTGATTGCAGTTTTGGTCTTTGCGACCGTTGGACTCACGGGGATGGTCCAGGTCCAAGTTTGAGACTTCAACGAGTTCGGTGTTTTTGGCGTGAACGGATAACTGATCATGCCGTTGGATTTCACCGTGAGCATGTTGTTTGCGCATGAAGCGGAGATCATTGGTTTGTCATAACCGGCTCCTGCGCCAACTGAAGTTGAGAGGTCAGGGAAATTCCCGGCCGGGCAACCAGCCGGGGCTGCATTGGTGGTTGATGGAATCCCGATCAAAGTAAACGCAACAGCCGAGAGTGCGATGGCACCGATTCCAATTTTCCCAAAAGTCTTTCCAGTTGCTGCTGTCATGACGTTTTCCGTTCGTAATTGAGTACCGGAACTGATGATGCCAGAGTTTTCAAAGACATTGCAGACAATAGCGAATCTCGAGTTGCGTTCGTCGCCGACAACGTTAGCGGAGCTTTAAGTGCATAGGCAGTGATCGTGTACTGCTTTGACCCTGAGCCCTGAGAGCAAGGTGGGGTGTAAGCGAGGTTGTTGTCTTTGAAATTGTGGCCGACCATGCCACCGCCAGTTGAGCCTTGGTTGATGGCTTTGGTTGTGCCTGGCAGGTTGTAGAGCGTCCAGTAAACATGAGTACTCGGTTCCGTTTCTCCTGGACGAGCCGGACCAGGAACTCCGTGCATAATCACGGCGATGCTTTTCGTATTTTTAGGGATACCAGCAAATGCGAGTGCGGGAGAGACGGATGCCCCATCGCAAGTATTCGCAATCGGCAAGAGATTGTTTGCTTCGGCTCCGGGCACGCTGACTTTGAATGTTACTGGCGTAGATTTCGTTGCGGTCGCACTACTGAGCGGCAGCGCTGAGAGAACAACAACGCTCAGACAACCGACAATTGCAGTTTTTGTTCTTACTCGAATCATTTCGACACCTTTGTGCGCAGCAAAACAGTGTTGTCGAGTTTCAAATCTGAACTCCACACTAATTTCGCAGAGGGGCTCCAGTTGATAGTCAGATAACCATCTTTTACGCCCACATCCTGAGGGGAGTACTGAGTTGCACTTTTCCAGGATGCATCCTTAAAACTTGCGGTATTCCACCCGGTTGGAACATTCAACGTTGAACTTTGGCAGTCAGTTGACGGCTTGGAGGAGGTCACGCATGTCGGGTTGAGCGGCGCGGTATTTATCGTGAACGATTTCCAGGTACTTGAAGTTGCGGTCACCACCTTGCCAGACTTCACTTCCTTAATTTGCGCAACGATACCGCCGTCACCAATTTGTTGACGTGGACTACCGATGTATTCAAGGCCGGAGGCGTCTTGGGTGAAGTCTTTTGCAACGAGTCCAATAGTGAGCGGATAGGTGGCCGTGAACTTGATTGTTTCCGCATTGAATGAACGCTCGGTGGTGATGGGAACTGAGTCTTCACCGACGAGTTTGCCGTTTGCGTAGAGGGCGAACCAGTTATCAGCCCACACATCAGCGATGAACTCAATTTGCTTTGGCTTAGCGGTAATGGTTACGGCATGCGCAGAGGAAGTCTGCGAGCTCAAAGTGAGAGCGCCACTCGTGACAACCATTGCGGCAAACGAAGCTAAAATTATTTTCATGGGCGCACACTAAGTTCAAAATTCAGGTGCGACTAGTCATAACCATGCTTTCTTACTAAACCCTTGCTCAATTCACATACTCTTCACAAGGTTGACTGCAAAGTTTTCCCTACGACTTCATCGGGAGGAATACTCATGGCTCACAATCATCACTTTCACGCGGATTCAGGAACTCATCTCGACCATGGTCAGGGGAATGGTCACGGGCATGAGATCTCGCATCTACCTGAACTTGATCGACGATCCTTGTTGCTCGGGGCAGGGGCCGTTGCTTCGTTGGGATTGCTCTCCATGCTTGCCCGCCCTGCGGCGGCACATGCCGCAACGACAGGGGTAACGAAATTACCTGGCTTTGATGCGTTCGCTAGCTCAGTCAAGGTGATGCGAAGCGGAAAGTATTACCTTGTCGAAAGTTCGGGTCTTCCGTCACACAACATGATGGTCGGCATTAAGAGTTGGCAACAACAAGTGCCAAACGCTCAGAGTTACACCGGCACACGGGCATGGTCGATTCCCGCAACTCCAGTAATGAGCAAGGCTCCGATGTCAGCGAAGAATCATTTTCTGCGTGGCGCGATTGCCTTAGCAGTCAATGGTGTCCCGATTTTTAACGCGTTGAACAACCGTGGTGATGATGCATATCTCTCGGGTGAACTCGATAACTGGGGAGGTCATTGCGGTCGAGCTGATGATTACCACTATCACGTGGCCCCCTTGCACTTGCAAAGTATCGTCGGGCGCACATCACCAATTGCCTACGCTCTTGACGGTTATCCAATTTATGGAACGACGGAACCTGATGGAAGTGCAGTCGTGGGCCTTGACGAATTCAATGGACACTTCGACAAGAAAAAGAAGTACCACTACCACGGTACTTCGACCTACCCCTATATCAATGGTGGCTTCAAAGGCGTTGTGTCCGAAGTTGAAGGACAAGTGTCGCCTCAACCATCTGCTAACCCGTACCGCGATGGCGGAGAGCCATTGCGTGGTGCAGTTGTGACGAACTTTGTTCAAACAGGTCCAACAGCGTACGACTTGACCTACGCCTTAAATGGCGGGAATTACCACGTGCGATATGCAACCTCTGGAAATGAGATGAGTGTTGATTATGTGGACCCACAAGGCGCAATTCGCCATGAGGTGTACACCCGCCGCAATCGGTGACGCTGCTACTTGCTGGGGTTGATAGGAAATGTCATCTGCACAGCGAGGCCACCAAGTGCGCTCGGTTGAAGATTGATAGTTCCGTCAACGGAGTCAGCAATTCCGCGCATGATGCTCATGCCAAGCCCCGAGCCACCAGACTCGCGTGAGCGAGATTGATCAAAGCGTTGGAAGAATTGAATACCTGCTGAGTAGGCATCGTTGGGTAGCCCTGGACCGCCATCTTCAATCGTGAGCACTGCATCAGCACGCACTTTCTTCAAAGAGATGTTTACCGGGGCGTCGCTTGGTGTGTGACGTCGAATATTAGAGAAGACATTCGAGAGTAAGCGCACCATTAAGTCAGGCGAACACATAATTGAGATATCGCCCTCAAGCGACTGTGTTACCGATCGCAAGGGCTCAAGTTGCTCAAGGTCAGTAATTTGATGCTGGAGTGCACTGGAGAGATCAAATTCTTCTTGAGTGCGGGAACTGTCCTCTGAGAGTTCAGCGATGAGCAATAAATCTCGAATGAGGGTTTCCATACGGTCGATCTCAGTTCCCATGCGCGAGTAGTAGCGCTCTAACTGTTCGGCGTCGGAAACCTTGTTGCTGGATAACAGTTCGACGTAGCCCTTGATAACGGTCAAAGGTGTGCGCAATTCATGTGAGGCATCACCCAAGAACTCCTGCATATGTTTTTGTCGCTGTTCAAGTGCTGTAACGAGGTTTGCCAACTGACTGTCTTGGCGGAAAAACACAAACGTCACCAGGAAGCCGAGCAGCATCATGCCCAGAGTGAAGAGCGAAAGCAGTTTGATCTGATCAGCGCGGTTGCTGATCACGGGTTCTAATGACGTTGATACTAATAGGTAGTCGTCGTCTCCGAGTGGTGCAGCACTCATGCGAACTGGATTGGGTGCATCTAATGAGATCGGTTCCTTGACAGACTCAGTAAGCTGGGTTGCGGTAGGGGGATCTTGTAATCCATTGGTGCTATCAGAGATTTCAATGACTTCACCGTCAGGCGTGAGGTAGGTCATCGTGACAGGAAATGGACTGTCATCAACTAAGAATTGCGAAAGCATGAGTGGATCATCTTCGGTTGTTGAAAGTTGTGTTGTGTAATCGACAAGCACACTGTCAATGCGGTTTAGCTCAACAGATTCAGATCGAAGAATGGCAAACCCACCGATAGCTACCGCGATAAATGCGATAATCAAAGTCACCGTGATGGTGAGGCGGGTTTGCAGTTTCATTACTTGGCCATGAGTTGGAAACCTGCACCGCGGATTGTCCGAATGCCTTCGTAATCATCGCGATGAAGTTTTCGGCGCAAGTAGGAAATGTAGGTGTCTACAACACTGGTATTACTTTCAAAGTCGATATCCCAAACAGCTCGAAGCAGTGCTTCCTTACTGACAACAAATCCTGCGCGCAACATCAGTTCTTCGAGCAGACGAAATTCAGTTTGGGTGAGATCGATGGTTTCATCTTGATACTTCACCAGATGCCGACCTTGATCAAGAGTGATTGGTCCGCACTGAAGCACGGCATCAACTTGTTGTGCAGGCATTGTTCGCCGCAGTACCGCTGCGACTCGCAGTACGAGTTCCTCTAAACCAAATGGCTTCGTCACGTAATCATCAGCACCGAGCTTGAGCCCGGTAGTGATGTCATTGCGGTCCCCGCGGGCACTGAGCATGATCGCTGGGGTTTGATGACCGTCTTTGCGATGTCGCTCTAAAAGAGCAAAGCCGTCCATCTTGGGCATATTGATATCAATCAGCATCAGGTCCACTGGCTGCTTGAGCAACAAGTTGAGGGCCTCAACTCCGTCGGGGGCGGTGATGGTGAGATAACCGGACATGCCGAGGGCATCGCTCAAGAGCTCACGCACCCCTGGCTCGTCATCAACGATCAAAATCATCGCCTGGCTCATCGCCCACCTCCTGCGGGAAATCTATCTGGAGAAAGGGACGGTACGTCCATGGCTGGTCCGATCCGCCCGATTGGGGGTTTGCTCAGAGAACTCACAGGAATTTCACAGAAACGGGGTGGAAGATTCCTGTAGGTCAACAGATGAAACCACGGGAGGGTCGGAGATGAAGCGGACCGCAGGTCTGGTGGCAGGTGCATTAACGGGAGTGATCCTGTTGAGCAGTGCTCCAGTGGCGTTCGCAGATTCACATCCGGCTCCTTCACCTCGTCAGCAGGCTGCGGGGGCAGCTCGACCGGTGACTGCGGGGGCAGTTCATCTGGTTGCTGATGTGCGAGTCGCTCCCCGAGATGCTCAACAAGCCGCTCGCAGAGTGGTCAACGATTCATTCAAGGCCGCGATTGATGCCGCAACCGCACGATTCGATCGAGCAATGGCGTCGGCGAAAACTGCTGCCGCGAAAGCTGCGGCTCACGCAAATCGCCGAGCTGACGTCGCTTCTGCAATTGCTGCTCGTCAGGCAGCGCTTGACGCGATTCCAACTCCTGCGCCTAAGCCACCTA
>CAFBMO010000032.1_pt1 | contig 16165 bp, 15 predicted proteins | sample 7268821 | NCBI WGS metagenome assembly CAFBMO01 (sample SAMEA6814065, study PRJEB35770) | freshwater metagenome | biome: Freshwater; feature: Freshwater reservoir; material: water | place: Czech Republic | collected 2017-05-23 | depth 30m m
CAACCTGAGCAGCGACGTGCTCTACCCAAGCGGCTGGGTCCGGTCCGATAGGGGAAACCCACACCTGATCGACACCCATTGCCGCATAGGCCTCCATCTGGCGAAGGAATGCATCGACGTCAGGCTGTTGGCCAGGAGCGCTTGTAGTAATTGTTTTATGCACGGAGGCCGGATCACGGCCAAGGTCGACGCAATGTTGGTTGAGTACACCGATTTTGTGCGCTACTTCTGCTGAATCAAAGGCAAAAAGATTGCACGCGTCTGCGTACTTCGCAACCAACCGCAGCGTCTTTTTTTCGCCGCCTCCACCAATCAAGATTGGTGGTCGAGGTTGCTGAATGGGTTGTGGAACACAAATGGTTTCTGCGAGTTGATAATGCTTGCCGTTGTATGGCCCGTCGTTGTCACTCCACATTTGTAAACAGATTTGCAATGCTTCTTCTAGACGTTCAAAGCGCTCGGCAACTGGAGGGAAAGGCACACCCAAGCCAAGATGCTCGCGTTCGTACCAAGCAGCTCCGATTCCTAATTGCGCTCGACCCTGTGACAACACATCAAGCGTGGTTACGGTTTTGGCCAGCAAAGCTGGATGGCGGTACGTAACACCAGTGACGAGTAAACCCAAAGTAATGGTGCTGGTGTGTGCTGCAAGGAATCCCAAAGTCGTGTAACCCTCGAGCATTGGATCTTGCGCTGTTGCCAGTTGCTCCATTTGGAACCAGTGATCCATCACTGTGAAGACTGAACAACCACCCGCCTCTGCTGCCCGAGCCGTTGCTGCGATGGTTGGCCCAATTGCTGCAGGCCCGCCTGGCAGAGTGAACATTGGGTAGTGGATTGCAAGTTTCATGCCGCAAGACTAGGTTCGAAATCCGACCTCATGGGGGTGTTTACCTAAGTTTGCGGACGAGTTCCCCGAGATTGAGGTTCTTCCAGTTCTCAATCAAGTTTGTCATCGTGAAGAGCATGACCCGTGAGGTGTAAAGATCGCGGAAAATCGGGTCGCGAGGTCCAGATACCGCATCGATATCTTCAATATCTCGAGCAACGGCAACCGGGGCAGCCATGGAGATGCCGAAATTTGTCGCTAATGAAAGACGAACATGCAGGCTCAGTTCCTCTCGTGACAGCTTTTCGACGCCTTGTGCCTCGAACTCTTGAATGAAGACGCTTAAGAGTTCATCAAGATTTTCTGCCCATACCGACGGCTCTGCGCAGCCAAGAGCCCCACTTACCACTTGAGTGAAAGGCAGCACCCCGCAGTTCGCCCAGTCGATGAAGCCGCAAACCAGAGAACCGTCTGGCTGGCGTTCAAACCAGCAGTTGTCGATATTGCCATTCCAATGCGAGAAGGCAACGAACTTAGGGCGGCCACTCTGGAGAATTTCCTGGATTCGTGGGCGGGCAGCAAATCCATCAGCCATGAAACTCAGGAATTCTTCGCGAAGCCCAGCTTCTTGGAAATGATCAGGAAAGAGTTTTGGGTACCGCTCGATGAAATCGAACATGCGCTGAGCACGCTGAACTGTATGGTCGTCAGAAGCCTGTGACCGAAATTGCGCTGCCCCCGCTTCGGCGTCACCAAAGAGTTCATCGAATTCCGGTGAGAGTTTTCCGGCGCGATGTGCTCCTGAAAGCCGCCCCATGCTGGCAAAGATGGCGCGGTAATGATCAACCGCATCAGCATCATCCATGAGGTAGTCCATGCACTTGGGGTGCGGGATTTCTACATTGCCTTCGCCGTAAGGAATGAGTTCAGTAATTAACAAACCGGTCTCAGATTCAGATTCAAGATCACCAAACATCAGTAATGGGACCTTGACCGGAAAATCTGGCGATCGGGAGAGTAGCGCGAAGTTCACTTCCGACAACATCATGTGTTTAGCGCTATCCCAAAGGGCGTTATCAAAATTGCGTGAGAACTTCACAAAGAGACGATTAGGAAGCGCACTATTTGGCTTTTCATATTCGACAGTCATCTGAAGCTTCTTGCCGCTTCCGCCATCAAAGAATTCAGCCGAATCAACAATCGACACCACTCGATTGTTTTCCGCTAATTGGCCACTAGCCCGAAATGCATAAGTCAGGAACTCAGTGCCACCCTCAAGGAGGGCATCTGGGTCGGCTGGAATGGAGAGTCCGAAGTTATCGCCGACGACCCAAGCCTCATTCGTGGAGGAATTCTCATCGACCACGGGTGAATTCACTTGACTGATATTACCGTTGGAAGCCTGCGGGATAGTGGACAGTACTCGCCAATCAACAAAAAGTTGTGGCTTCGATCCCGATGGATCGAAGCCACAATTCCTGCACGTGGACTAGATGGTCATGAGTTCATGAATTTCGTCATTGCTATGAGTGCATTCTCAACGCATGAGTCAGTGATGGTCAGATCGGTGATCGTGTTGAAGTCCTGAGAAGTCGGACAGTCAGCGACTGGGGACCCAACTTGAGCAACCATCATTTGAATTGAATGAATCATCTGGTCCGGAGTTGAACCAAGAAGACTTGAAGCAACTGATGCCTTCGTAGTCACAGCGCCCATGCTGTCAGTGCAAGATTGCGCTGTTGCATCGTAAGTGCCACCTATAGCCAATTTTGCAGTGGAACCTTCACAAATTGCCTGGAAGTATTCAGTGATCACCGAGTCAGGAACCTGGTAGTTCAACGAGGCGGTCCCAACAGTGGCATCAGCAACTCCAGTGTCCGTCGTCGCCACCGATGTTGGTTCTGCACTTGTATCTGACGATGGTGATGACGAACATGCGCTTGTGATTCCAACGAGACTCACGAGCGCGAGGCTGATAGCGACCGACTTCATCTTGATGCTCATGTAAGGCTCAATTCTTTAGCGGTGTGGGTCGACCTGCGAGCAGGATGAAGCTTTAGGCAGGAGTTGAGCTGCCGAAAATCGCAATAAGAATTGTGACAACCAGACCTACGATCAGAAATACGACACCGATGATGCCAAGAATGTAGCCAGCTTTAGCAGCGCCGGCATTTGTTGCTTGACCCATAGCAGCCCGCTTGAGAGCTATGCGACCAAACACGATTGCAAGAATCGGGCCAACGAGAGGCAAACATAAGAAGCCTAAAATGCCCATAATGAGAGCAGCCGTGCCCATGCCATTTTGAGGAGCCTGCGAAGAAGCTGATGTGTTTTGATGGTCAGACATGCGCATCTCATTTCGTTAGATGGAACCCCGTGGGCAGAAATGTAGTGGTGGAGCCAGAAAAAGTCCCATCTTTAAAGTGAATGAGACCTGAAGAAACGTGCGCCCGGAGGGACTCGAACCCCCAACCGACTGGGTAGAAACCAGGAGCTCTATCCGTTGAGCTACGGGCGCCAGTGCTACTTACTGTCTGGCTGCTCTCGCAGCAACATCAGCAGCACGCGCAATTATTGCAAGATCATCATCGGTGTGAGCAGCCGATACAAACCACGCTTCATACGCTGACGGTGGTAGCCACACACCGTTTTCTAGCATTGCGTGGAAGAAGCGCCCGAACGCTGCGGTGTCTTGGGTCTTGGCATCGTCGTACGTATGAACCGGCTTGTCAGTGAAGAAGAAGCTGAACAGATTGCCCGCGCGCTGAGATTGATGAGCCACCCGGTGCTTGGTGAGGGCGTCACTGATGATTGCGAAGACCTGATCGGCCATTGCATCAAGGTGCATGTACACGTCAGGGGTGCAATTACGCAGCGTTACTAGCCCCGCAGTTGTTGCGACTGGATTGCCACTGAGCGTTCCTGCTTGATACACCGGGCCAGCGGGAGCAAGAAGATCCATGATCTCGGCATTGCCAGCAACGGCGGCCAATGGCATTCCGCCACCAATCACCTTGCCGTAGGTGAATAGGTCCGGAGCCCAATCTTCACGAGTGCCTTCGATACCCCACCAGCCATCGGCGGAGACTCGGAAGCCGGTCATGACTTCATCAAAGATGAATACAGCTCCGTATTGGTTGCACAGTTCACTGATGCGCTTATTGAAACCCGGTGGTGGTGGAACGACTCCCATGTTTGCTGGGATCGCTTCGGTGATCACTGCGGCGATTTCGTTGCCTCGGGCTGCGAAGACTTCTTCGAGAGCTTTCACGTCGCCATACGCAAGAGTGATCGTGTCTTTGGCTGCCCCTTTAGTTACGCCAGGGGAGTCAGGAAGACCAAGGGTTGCCACACCCGATCCAGCAGCAACCAACATTGAGTCCGCGTGACCGTGATAGCAACCCGCAAACTTCACAATGACATCGCGTTTGCTCTTTGCACGGGCAATGCGCAGTGCTGTCATGACTGCTTCAGTTCCTGAGTTTGTGAAGCGGACCTTTTCGACAGCATTTACTCGACTCACGATTGCTTCAGCGAGTTCAACCTCAGGTGGGCACGGCGCGCCAAAAGAAAATGAGTTCTTCGCAACGTTTGCTACTTCGGCAACAACATCAGGATGGGCGTGGCCAAGAATTGCTGGACCCCATGCGCCAACAAGGTCAACGTATTCATTGCCATCAACGTCAGTAATGCGTGAGCCCTTGGCCTTGGCAACGTAGGGAGGTTTGCCCCCTACTGAACGAAATGCGCGCACCGGAGAACTTACGCCACCTGGGATAACAGCTTGCGCGCGCTCGAACCAACGTTCTGACTTATTCACAAGGATTACCGATTCAGCAAGTGAGCAACTTCCGTTGCCCAGTAGGTGGCGATGATGTCAGCGCCTGCGCGCTTCACTGATGTGAGAGTTTCAAGAATTGCTCGCTCACGATCGAGCATGCCGGCTGCTGCAGCGGCTTCAATCATTGATGATTCACCAGAAACTACATAGGCGGCAACGGGAATATCAACTTCACCACTTACTCGGGCGATCACGTCAAGATATGGAAGACCAGGCTTGACCATCACGATGTCAGCACCTTCAGCAACATCAAGTCGAACTTCGCGAATGGCTTCCATCACGTTGCCGGGATCTTGTTGGTAGGACTTGCGGTCGCCATCGAGTGTTGATTCAACTGCATCGCGGAAAGGCCCGTAAAACGCTGACGCGTATTTAGCGGCGTAAGCAAGAAGAACCGTGTCGATCTTGCCTTGTGAATCTAAAGCGGTGCGCACTGCACCAACTTGACCGTCCATCATTCCGCTCAAACCAAGAATGTCAGCGCCTGCATCAGCAAGGGTGATGGCCATGTGTTGGTATTGCGCCAGGGTCGCGTCGTTATCGACATTGCCGTGGGCATCGAGTACGCCACAGTGACCGTGGGTAGTGAATTCATCAAGGCAAAGATCCGCGATCACGGGAAGTGAATCGCCAACTTCAGCTTTCGTCCAGCGAATTGCATCAGCCAAGATGCTGTCGTGCGCACAGGCTGCGTCGCCATTGGCATCTTTATTCGCAGGAACGCCGAAAATCATGACCGAGCCAACGCCGGCCTTGGCGGCCTCGTTCACTGCAGCTTTGAGTGAACTCTGGGTGTGTTGAACCACGCCGGGCATTGAACCAATGGCAATTGGTTCCTTTGCGCCTTCGCGCACAAACACCGGCAAGATCAGGTTTGCTGGATCAAGATGAACCTGACGCACCAAGCGACGCATGCCTTCAGTGCGACGCAGGCGACGCGGGCGCTCGTGGATGTTCATAGTGGAATCAGCCTAGACCCCGGGGATAGTCGCCAATTCTGCTCGGGGGTTAGGGCAGCAGGTGCCTGAACACAGGCCAGCTGGCTTGGTGCGAGTGACGCCGTCGTGCAGGGCGTCTTCCACTAAGTCGGCCAAGGCCACCATGAAGTCTTCGTCGGTGCCAGGAGTGGGAACACGGATATACATGAAGTTGGCTTCTTCGGCTGTAGCCATGGCTTCGGTATCCAGATCCCAGAGCACTTCCATGTGATCGCTAATGAAGCCGATAGGCACGACGACCACAGCAGTTGTATTGCCTTCGACTGCCAGTTGCCGGATCGCATCATTGATGTCTGGCTCAAGCCAAGGATCAGATGGACGACCGCTGCGTGATTGAAAGACCAACTGAAACGGCGGCTGGAGCAATGAGCTGATGTTCACCATTTTCATGATGTCGTTCATTACTTCAACATGCTGACGCACATATTCACCCGGGGCCTCGTGCGGTTCTGGTCCTGAAGCAAGTGCAGAGTCAGTTGGAATTGAATGCGTGGTGAAGAGCACTTGAATCGCGTTGATCGCATGATTGTCAGCGACTAAGAACTGCAAGGAGTCGAGCAGCACTTCAACACTTCGAGTGCGAAAGCCAAGACGATTGCTATAGGGATGCGCCATGGAGATTGACATGTTGGTGCTTCCTAAGTCACCTAGAGCCGCGGCAATGTTTTCGCGATATTGACGGCATCCGCTATATGACGAGTAGGCACTTGTGCTGATGGCAAGAACATTCTTGCGTCCATCGGCCTGCATATCTTGAATCGCATCGGTGAAGTAAGGAGTCCAGTTTCGGTTACCCCAATAAATCGGCAAGTTCACGCCGCGATTCATGAGTTCATGGCGGAGCTCATCGATCAAGGCAATGTTCTGTTGATTAATCGGGCTGATGCCACCAAAGCGAAAGTAATGCTGCCCAACAACCTCTAGGCGTTCTCGCGGAATATTACGACCGGCCGTGACGTTTTCTAGGAAGGGAATGACGTCGTCGGGGCCTTCTGGGCCACCGAATGAGGCAAGCAGAATCGCGTCGTAGGTCATTGCAGGCTTGCAACCCACGTCGCGGCATCAACCCGGCGACCTGTGAAGAACGGAATCTCCTCGCGAACATGCAAGCGAGCCTTTGCTGAACGCAAGGTGCGCATCATGTCGACGATTTCATCAAGGTCATCTGATTCAAGAGCCAAAATCCACTCATAATCACCAAGGGCGAATGCAGCAACAGTGTTGGAAAGAATGCCGCCGTAATCGCGGCCCATCATTCCATGTTCGAACAACATCTCGCGGCGCTCATCTTCAGGGAGCAAGTACCACTCGTATGAGCGGACGAAGGGGTAAACCGAAACCCATTCCTTTGGTTCCTTGCCGAGCATGAATGAAGGTACGTGTGACTTATTGAATTCAGCTGGGCGATGCATACCCATCCCTGACCACGTCATTTCAAGGGACTGACCAAGTTCAGACTGACGAAGTTCGCGCAGTGCTTGCTGAATTGAATCAGCAGTAGGTGCATGCAGCCAAGTCATCACATCGGCATCGGCGCGAAGGCCAGAGATGTCATAAAGACCGCGCACGGTGATGTCCCGCGCTGCCCAACTTTCAAGCAGGGTGTTGAACTCAGTGAGCGCTGACTCTTCTGGGCGGTAGATGCGCTTGAACGCTGTCCAACAGGTGTAGCGGATAATTTCATTCGCCTCACGAGCGGTGAGCTTTGGTTCAGATGCAACTGGGGCATCAGAAGTAGTCATGGCCTTAGTTTCTCACTTCGTTGATTGCGGCGCGCGCTTGGCTAATGGTGCCCGCTAGTCCGTTGCCGGCAAGGCCTGCAATGGCTAGGGAGAGGCCCGGGGTTTGCGCTTGGGCTGCTTTGAGTGCAGCCACCTTGGCTCGGTGCCCAACGCGAGGGTGAACAAGTGAGCCAGTCCAGCGTGCAGCATGGCTGGATTCAAAGGCGGGGAGCGATGCGCCCAGGAGGAGCTCAAGGTCAGCGTGGGCAATTTGCGGCAAGTCTTCGAACATTTCATTGATGACGCCATCGCGACCATATGACAGACGAACCACATGACGGCCATCGCCGTAGGCCTGACGAATCCATTCCCACTTTGCTGATGCGTGCGTGATCGCCTTTGCTTGCAGCTTTGGAGTGCTTGGCGCGATCAGGGCACCGGAGCCCAGCGGGTCATCATCCAGGAGCGGAGTGGAAATCACCGCCGCAAACACCACCACATCGCCAACGCTGATCCGTGACAGTGGTTCGTGAATTTCCGGAATCGAAGTGAGCACTGGTGCGGCTGCATGGGCCGCAAGGGCCACGACTACATGGTCAGTGTCGAAGGATTCTTCATTGGTAGTGATTGTCCACGTTGCACCGCTATGACGAACATCGCTGACCGGCGTATTGAGGATCAGTTCAACATAGTTGTTCTGCAGGTCGGTTACCAGTGCATCAATGAGTTGTGACATGCCGCCGAGGAGGCCGTTCACTGCTGCACCTGGAACACCTGACGCGGCCCGGATCGCGGCTGCTGCTTTTGCGAGTCCGCCATGTTTCTGGGTTGCTGTAGTAATGCCCGGCATAAGCGCTTCTGCTTCAGCAAGATCTGGGTGCAGTGCATGCACGCCACCAACAACAGGTGTGGTGATGAAGTCAGTGATGTCGTCACCAAGACGTGATCGCACAAGTGCACCAAGAGTCAGTTCGGGATCCCAGCTCGTTGGCACAGGTTGAGCATCAAGCTCGGCAGCTTGTTGTGCGGCTTCTTGACCGATGATCGCCACGATGTCATCAGCAAGAGGATTTGTGGGAATGCCCAAGAGTGCATGTGGCATTGGAAAAGTTCCTTGAGGAACAACCAAGCGTGAATCCGATCGACGCGGAGCGGTAACGCGCTCGCCAAGCCCGAGCTCTTGAATGAGATCGAGAGTTTCTGGGCGTGCGATTGCAAAGGCTTCAGCACCAACGTCAACAGTGACTCCGCCAAGTTCTAATCCTTGAATTGCGCCGCCGAAACGATCACTCGCTTCAATCAGGCAAACAGATTTCCCCAGTTGTACGGCGGTGCGGGCAGCAACCAGGCCGCTTATTCCGCCGCCCACGATCACGACATCAAAGCGACGAGCCATGGGCTTTAGCCTTCCTCGTGAACGAGGGCCACCATGCGCGTCAATACATCAGGATCTGTTTCAGGAGGAACACCATGGCCGAGGTTGACGACGTGGCCAGGCGCACTTAGGCCGCGTTTCAATACGTCGCGCACATTGGCTTCGAGTGCTTCCCATGGTCCGCTGAGTAACTCAGGGTCGATGTTGCCCTGGAGCGGCGTGGTTCCACCGAGCAAGTCGTTAGCAACATCAAGCGGTGTGAACTGATCGACACCAACAACAGTTGCGCCGACATCGCGCATCGCAACAAGTAAGTGACCAGTTTTTGTGCCGAAATGAATGCGGGGAACTGGTAGGTCGTCGATCATGCTCATCACTGCAGCTGAATGTGGCGCGACAAAGGTTTGATACTCATCAAGGGTAAGTGCACCAGCCCATGAATCAAAGAGTTGCAATGCGCTTGCGCCAGCAATTGCTTGCGTGCGCAAGAACGAGCCGGTGACTTTGGCAACCCAACCAAGAAGTGCGTGCCAAGTTTCTGGGTCTTCGCGCATTAACGCTTTGGTGTGCAAGTACTCGCGTGATGGTCGGCCTTCTACAAGGTAGGAAGCCAAGGTAAATGGTGCGCCAGCGAAACCAATAAGTGGTGTGGTGTTCAGTTCGGACGTCACGATGCCGACAGTTTCAATAATTGGCGCGAGCGCTGCTGGATCAAGGTCAGGAAGATTGCGCACTTGCTCGGCCGTGCGAATTGCTTCACCCATGACTGGGCCCACTCCAGCAACGATGTCTACATCGATCCCGGCCAGTTTGAGAGGAATGACGATGTCACTAAAGAAAATTGCAGCGTCAACCTTGTGACGTCGGACAGGCTGCAATGTAATTTCTGCCGCCATGTCAGGCCGAAGGCAGGAATCCAGCATTGCGGTGCCTTCACGTAGGGCGCGATATTCAGGAAGTGATCGCCCGGCTTGGCGCATCATCCAAATCGGCCGCGTGGATGGTCGCCCGCCGCGGTAGGCAGTAATAAGAGGTGAGTTCGCGGTGCGCCCAGACATGAGCGGGTGCTCTTGGGGGAGGGCGGCGTGGGAAGTCATGGCTTCAACTTAGTTGCGGCTGCGCTTGCGAATCACGCAGGTCAGGCGAGCGGTGCAGGTGAGGTTCCCCTCGTCGTCGGTGATTTCAATAGCGTAGGTAGCTGTAGTGCTGCCTTCATGAATAGGGGTGGCCACAGCGTGAACTGATCCGCTTCGCACTGCCTTGTGATGGGTGCAGTTGAGTTCTAGGCCAAGGGAGACCCCATCGGAGCCCGCGTGCATGCCACCTGCGATGGATCCCACTGTCTCCGCCAGCGCAGCGTTGGCCCCGCCATGGAGGAGGCCATAGGGCTGAAGATTGCCCATGACTGGCATCGAGGCCTTCACGCAACCTGGTGCCACGTGGGTAATGACCATTCCCATGCTTTCCATCAGGGTGCCATCAATCTGTGGATAGGGCAGGTCTGGAGTGCTCACCCCACGAGTCTAGATCTGGGCAAAGTGATCCCAGTGAGGTGTGGATCACCTTGATCTGCACCGAAGGGACAGCAAGGGCGTATTCACCGTAGAATCCGGGCATGGTCATGGTGATGCTTGGTGCGAGTCACCACGATGTCACCCTTGATGAAGTCAGCCGGCTATGCCAAGCGGCAGAGGGCCTGGCTCCTCGCCTCACTGCGGCCAGCCCAGATATCTCTGGTGCTGTTGTGCTCTCCACCTGTAATCGCTTCGAGATCTACCTTGACCTTGAGCGTTTCCACGATGCCGTTGAGCTCACCACTGCTTCCGTTGCACAAGCGGCCGGGCTAGATCCAGATTTCGTTGTTGATGCAATGCGAGTGGTTGTGGGAACTGCTGTTGGTCAGCACCTCTTCTCTGTTGCATCTGGCCTTGAATCGATGGTGATCGGCGAAGATGAAATCGCAGGCCAAGTCCGTCAAGCATTAGCCACCGCACAATCAGATGGCACAACGTCACCAAGCCTTGAGCGTTTGATGCAGCGTGCGCTTGCAACATCGAAGTCAGTTACAAGTTCCACTGGGCTTGGTGCTGCAGGGCGCTCAATCGCGAGCGTTGGTCTTGACGTTGCAGAGCAGCGCTATGGATCAGTTGCTGGGCGTCGGGCGCTTGTGCTTGGAACGGGTTCGTATGCGCGTGTAGTAACCGCAGCACTACAAAAGCGTGGATGCGTTGATATTCAGGTCTATTCATCATCTGGTCGAGCCACTCAGTTCGCACAGAATCGGGAAATTGCGCCTATCGATGTTGATGACTTAATTGAGGCGGTTGCCCAAGCCGACATCATTGCCGCGTGTAGCGGATCGGCTCAGTACCTCATCAACCGAGCATCATTAGAAGCGGCTCAGGCTTTGCGAGCGACAGGCGCAGCCAAGGTCCTTCCCATTATTGATTTAGCGTTATCGCCAGACATTGATCCCGATGTGGCACTTTGCGATTTTGCAGACGTCATCAACCTTGAAGTGATTCGAGAGTTTGCCCCACGTGAACATTCATCAGCGATCCTTGAGGCTCAAGACATCGTGTTGAAGGCAGTTTCTGAATTTGAATTAACTGAATCAGGGCGCACGGCAGATCATGCAGTAGTAGCGATGCGAACACATGTGATGTCAATCATTAATGAAGAGCTTGAGCGCATTCGCACCCGAGTCGATGCTGAAACGGCAGAAGAGGTTGCTCGAGCCTTGCATCGTGTATCGAATTCGATCTTGCATACGCCGTCGGTTCGTGCGCAGGAACTTGCTCGCACAGGTGAGTTCGCTGACTACCAAAAGGCAATCCACACGCTCTTTGGTATTGAACTCGATGCACGCGGCTAATCCGATTCGTCTTGGCACGCGTGCCAGTCTCCTTGCTCGAACCCAATCAGCAACTGTCGGCGATGCGCTTGCTGATATCGCTGGGCGCAAGTGGGAAGAAATTCTCATTCGCACGCCAGGGGATGACACCACCACATCGTTAAATCAACCCGGAAATCCTGGATTGTTTGTATCCACGTTGCGCCGCGCGCTGCTTGCTGGCGAAGTTGATGTGATCGTGCATTCATTTAAAGACTTACCAAGCGCTCCTGAACCTGGCATCACACTTGCAGCCGTGCCATTGCGTGAAGACCCACGAGATGTGTTGGTGTGTCGAGATGGATTGACGTTCGCCACCTTGCCGCAAGGCGCAAAGGTCGGCACCAGCTCGCCACGGCGCGCAGCGATGTTGTTGGCACAGCGCCCTGATCTCATTATTGAGCCGATACGCGGCAATATCGATACGCGCATGCGCAAGGCAATGGACGGCGAAGTCGATGCAGTAGTGCTTGCTTATGCAGGTATCGCTCGACTTGGTCGCACGGAGTTGATCAGTGACATGCTTGATCCACTAGAGGTGGTGCCTGCGCCAGCGCAAGGCGCACTCGCAATTGAATGCCGCACAGGCGATGAACTTGCAACTCTCATTGCGCAATTGCAAGACCCTGTTTCGCGAATCACCACTGCAGCTGAGCGAGAAGTACTCGTCGGAATCAATGCAGAGTGCACCACTGCTATTGGCGCGTATGCAACATTTGATGGAACGCAACTCGTACTCACTGCCGAACTCTTTGACCGCGAGGAACGTTCACGGGTGCACCTGCGTGAAACGCTTTCTGTTAACGATGTGATGCAAGCGCGCGCCATGGGTTTGCGTGCTGCTGCGGAATTACTTCGTCCAAGTGAGCACAAGCCGGTGCTGTTGGTGCGCGCAAGCGATAACGAAGCCGATGCTGCAGCTCTGAAGTCTCTTGGCATTTCTTCGATCACAGATTCGTATTTGCAGATGACACAGTCGCAATCAAATGTTGATGCAATTCGAATGCTCGAACAATTGAAATCTGGCGTTGACTGGTGTGTTGTCACCTCGCAAATGGCAATACCTAGTTGGGCGAACCTTGTTGGTCGTACCGAACTTGAAGCAGCATTCAAAGATGCAACTCAACGTGGCATGAAGATCGCAGTTGTTGGTGCAAAAACTGCCGAAACAGTGCAGGCTCTTGGTGTGGCGGTGGATCTGATTCCTCGCGAACCCTCTGCGGCAGGATTAATCAAAGAAATGCCGCTAGGTGTTGGTTCAATTCTCTTCCCGCATGGCTCGATTGCCATGCGCGCGCTACCCGATGGTTTGAGTGCTTCAGGAGCTACCGTGCACGAAGGCGTGGTGTACGAAACCACAGTTGTTGAACACGATCCTGTGTCGTTGTTGTTGCTGAAGCAAGGGCATGTCGGAGCACTTATATTGCGTTCACCAAGTGCCGCGCGCGCTATGCATCAAAAGTTTGGAAGCGCGCCACAAATTCCTGTGGTGGTCTCTGGGCCAACTACTGCAGGTGCAGCAACCCAGTTGGGTTTTATGGTCGCTGCGATTTCGGATTCACCGGCAGCCGATGACATGGCTGCGGCAGTGCACCAAGTCTTGAATTTTTAAGTTATCCACCGAGTCCGATTTTCCCGGATCTCATCCACAGATTCAGATTGCCCGTAGCGATGGGTTCATCCTTTCTCCCAAGGTATCGACATCGAGAACACACTCGGTTCGCACCTTGGAGGATGTATGCACGACATAACTTTGACGGTCATTGGCAATGTGGTCAGCGATGTCTCACTTCGCTTCAGTTCAGCTGGCGACCCTGTTGCATCATTTCGAATCGCCTGCACCCCGCGTCGATTTGATCGCACCACTGATCGATGGATCGACAGCGATACGCACTACTTCGGGGTCAGTTGCTGGCGCGATATGGCCCAGAACGTAGTTCAGTCGGTAACGAAGGGAATGCCTGTTGTGGTGCACGGGCGTTTACGCTCCCGTGAAGTTGAACGGGCCTGCGGAGATGCCAGTCACAAGATTCGTTATCAAGACATTGAAGCTCGCTCCGTTGGGCCAGACCTGACTCGGGGCGTTTCAGCCTTCACTCGAGTGAAGCGGCAGTCAGTGGTGGAGAGTGAAGAACGACTCATCGCTGATCTGCAGGGCGCAGCCTTGGCACTTGCCGAGGTTGATGACATCCCGGAGGGCGTCGACCCGGAAACCGGTGAGTTGGTCGAGGACTACGCCCGAATCGCGGCAGATCAGATGGAATCCATCCCCGTTGGAGTCTGATCAATCTGCCCTGAACTCGGCCATGACCCTGGGCCATTAGGCTCACCGGTTATGGCCGAGTTCATTTATACCCTCAGTAAGGCACGCAAAGCCCATGGCGACAAGGTCGTTCTGGACGATGTGACCCTCTCGTTTCTCCCTGGCGCCAAGATCGGTGTGGTGGGTCCAAACGGTGCTGGTAAGTCCAGCCTGCTGAAGATCATGGCCGGCATGGACGACGTTTCTAATGGCGAGGCCAAGCTCCATGAAGGTTTCACGGTGGGGTTCTTGCAGCAGGAGCCAAAGCTTGATGAGACCAAAACAGTCTTAGAAAACGTGGAAGACGGCGTTGCCGAAACCAAGGGCATGGTTGATCGCTTCAATGCAATCTCCGCAGAGATGTCGAACCCCGATGCAGATTTCGACGCCCTTCTTGCTGAGATGGGCCAGCTCCAAGAAGCCATTGATCACCGCAATGCATGGGATCTGGATGCCCAGCTCGAGCAAGCTATGGATGCCCTGCGTTGCCCAGCCCCTGACTCGGCTATTGATGTGCTCTCCGGTGGCGAGAAGCGTCGCGTGGCGTTGTGCCAGTTGCTGCTTCGCCAGCCAGATCTCCTTCTGCTTGACGAACCAACCAACCACCTTGACGCAGAGAGTGTGAACTGGCTCGAGCAGCACCTTGAGAAGTATCCAGGCACCGTGATCGCGATTACCCACGATAGGTACTTCCTGGACAACGTTGCGCAATGGATTTTGGAACTCGACCGCGGGCGTGCTTTCCCTTATGAAGGCAACTACTCCACGTACCTCGACACCAAGGCCACTCGCCTAAAGGTTGAAGGCGCCAAGGACCTGAAGTTGCAGAAGCGTTTGACTGACGAACTGTCATGGGTGCGTTCGAATGCTAAGGCTCGTCAAACCAAGAGCCGTGCTCGTCTTGGTCGTTACGAAGAAATGGCGGCGGAAGCTGACAAGGCACGCAAGCTCGACATGGAAGAAATTCAAATTCCACCTGGCCCACGCTTTGGTTCGGTCGTTGTTGAAGCTAAGAACCTCACCAAAGCATTCGGCGATCGCATCTTGATTGATGATCTTTCATTCACTCTTCCACGTAACGGCATTGTCGGTGTGATCGGACCGAACGGTGTTGGTAAAACAACATTGTTCAAAATGATCGTCGATGCCGCCACGGACGGAAAAGAAGTCGATGAGAAGCCAACCAGCGGTGAACTCAAAGTCGGCGACACGGTCAAGCTTTCCTATGTTGATCAGAACCGTGGTGGTTTGGATCCAGAGAAGAATGTCTGGGAAGTTGTTTCTGATGGTCTTGACTGGATCAAGGTCGGTAACGTGGAAATGCCATCGCGTGCTTATGTTTCGGTGTTCGGATTCAAGGGCCCAGATCAGCAAAAGCCTTCCCGTGTGCTTTCTGGTGGTGAGCGCAACCGTTTGAACCTCGCCCTCACTCTGAAAATGGGTGGCAACCTGTTGCTGCTTGACGAACCAACCAACGATCTTGACGTAGAAACTTTGGGTTCTTTGGAAAATGCACTCCTTGAGTTCCCTGGATGTGCTGTGATTACCTCGCACGATCGCTGGTTCTTGGATCGCATCGCTACGCACATTCTCGCGTACGAAGGTGATTCGCAGTGGTTCTGGTACGAGGGCAACTTCGAGAGCTACGAGAAGAACAAGATCGAACGCCTTGGTGCTGAAGCGGCTCGTCCGCATCGTGCGACTTACCGCAAACTCACGCGAGGATAAACATGACTGTTGTTCGAATGATGATGCAACGACGCATTGCTGATCTTGACGGCCAAGGCCATGTCAACAATGTGAAGTACAGCGAGTACATCCAAGAAGCGCGGGTGAACTTGAAGAATGCTCTTCTTGGTGACTTGGCTCCTGGGTTTTCCCAGGTTGTTGCAAAGATGGAAATCAACTACAAAGTCTCGCTACTGCACGGTTATGAAGCAGTGCCACTTGATGCTTGGGTTTCTCGCATCGGCAACAGCTCTTATGACATCTCCTACGTGTTGTATGACGAGCAAGGTCGCATTTCGTTGACGGCTCTTGGCACGATGGTGGCAACGGGGCCAAATGGTTCGCGTCCTATCCCAGAAGACGTGCGCGCGATCCTTGAATCACATTTGGAAATAGCTGCGAAGTAAGGCGCTTGTTGCGTTACGAGTAGAGATTGATTGTCTCGAGTTCTCTCCCTGATCCCTCAAATAGGGGAGGG
>CAFBMO010000033.1_pt1 | contig 16002 bp, 14 predicted proteins | sample 7268821 | NCBI WGS metagenome assembly CAFBMO01 (sample SAMEA6814065, study PRJEB35770) | freshwater metagenome | biome: Freshwater; feature: Freshwater reservoir; material: water | place: Czech Republic | collected 2017-05-23 | depth 30m m
ATTGGTGAAGTCACGGAAGTCCGTGGAACTGCAGGCCAGCTCACTCGCGTAGCGGCCATTAAGCCATTTGCGCGAATGTCTGCTTTGAGCATTGTTGGTGTGGTGGTGCGTCCACCGCGCACAGACCCGCGTGACTCAGTGTTGCCTGATCGACCAAAAGAAGACCTCAATCCAGTGCCAGCACCTACCTCAAGTGGCCCGGCAGGCCTGTTGGATGCAACACCTGCGCCATCACCTAAGGCTTCATGATGTGGGTTCGACAAGTCATTATTTTGGTAGCGATTTTTTTCATCGCCTTCCTGTTTCAAAATGCTTTCCTTGGGCGTCTTGGTTTGCCCGGTAGCACACCTGACTTGATTTTGGTTTCGGTAATTGCTGTGGCGTTGGCCTACGGCTACGAAATCGGAATGATGTATGGCTTCGCTGCGGGAATCTTGGTGGACTTGGCACCGTCAACCGAAGGAGTAATCGGTGTCAATGCGCTGCTGTTTATGGCTGCAGCATTTTTTGCTGGACGACTCCTTGATCCGCGTGATCGCACGGTGCCCCTGCTCATTGGGTTGACGGCCGCAATAGTGGGTGCGGTGATTTTGGCTCGGGGCGTGATCGATTCAATCCTTGGCCAGCCCACGGTGGTCTGGGGCAATATGGCTGGTCTGATCTTGAGCGGCGCGATCTACGCAGGATTACTCACGCCAATAGTCGTGATGCCAGTGGTGTGGGTGGTGAAGAAATTTACTCCTGAGGTTGCAGTGTGAGTGGCCGGGTGAGATTCAATGGAACCGCAGTGGCTCACCATGAGTCACAGTTCCAAGGTCGGAAATGCCAAGTGAATGGAGGCAGCTGTGCGTGATCGCTCAATGCTGCGTCTGATGGTGCTTGGAGTCTTGGTCTTTTCCCTTGTTCTGACCCTGTTTGCTCGCCTGTTTTACTTGCAGGTCATTGAATCCGCTAAGTATGAGTCAGCATCGGCGAACAATTCAGTGCGCGAAATCGTGCGACCTGCGGTGCGTGGTTTGATTCTTGATCAGGCAGGTCGCCCAATCGTTTCCAACCGCACCACCTTGGAAGTTACCGTAGATCGGGTTGCGCTTGCGCGTGAAAAGGATGATGGAGAGGCCGTACTCAATCGTCTTGCTCTGCTCCTTGGAACACCGGTGGAAAAAATCAATGATCGACTGAAAACATGTGGAGCAGAAGGAGCAAAGCCTCCTCCGGTGTGCTGGAACGGATCTGCGTATCAGCCGGTTCCGGTTGCCAATGGCATCGATCCTCAAACAGCGATCAACATCATGGAACGTTCAACCGATTTCACCGGTGTAACAGCGCAGTTGCATGCAAACCGGATTTATCCAGCTCCCTTTAACGTAAACGCTGCTCATATCCTTGGATACCTTGGCCCAGTAACGGAATCTCAGCTTGAGGCCCAAGGAAATTCTGATGCGTATGACAGATTGCGACGCACTGACATCGTTGGTCGTTCCGGATTAGAAGCGCAGTACGACGATGCGCTTCGGGGCAAACCGGAAGTGACTTCACTTGCGATTGATACTGCCGGGCATGTCACCGAAAAACTTGGCGAGAACGCAGCGACGCCTGGGAATTATCTTGTTTCGACGATTGATGCGCGTTTGCAATCCGTAGTTGAGTCACAATTAGTCAATGCAGTGCAGCGCGCACGCTCGCAGGGCTACCCGGGTAAGTCGGGTGCGGCAGTGGTGATTGATGTGACTAACGGCAATGTTTTGGCGATGGCGAGTTACCCCACGTATGACCCTGCGATTTGGGTTGGTGGTGTGACCAAGAAGCAATACGACGCACTGAAGAGTTCTGATTCACTTTCTTCAAATGCGATTCAAGGAACCTTTGCACCTGGTTCAACGTACAAAGTTGTGAGTACTGCTGCAGCGGGTAAGCAAGGTTTTAATCTTGGTGGATATTACGGCTGTCCTGAGCAGTACAAGGCTGGTAACCAAACCTTCCGCAACTTCGAATCCCATGGCTACGGCACGATTTCACTAGCCCGCGCGCTTGAAGTGTCATGCAACACCGTGTTCTACGGCATTGCCGACACCATGTGGAAGCGCGGTGGCGGCTTAGATGCAGATCGCACCGCACCAGACCCAATTGCAAACATGGCAAAGTCTTTTGGACTTGGAACGAAAACTGGTGTTGACCTCCCAGGTGAATCAAGCGGCCGAGTTGCAAGTCGTTTATTTAAAGCCGAGAACTGGGATGCCAAGAAAGATAGTTGGTGTGCCAACGCGCTTGATGGATATTCGGAAACACGTAAAACCAATGCGAAGCTCGCTGATTTCTACACAGCGCTCGATAAAGAAAACTGTGCGGATGGTTTCCGTTGGCGCGAAGGCGATGCCTTGAACGCAGCAATTGGGCAGGGCGACACATCGGTAACGCCACTACAAATGGCGATGGTGTATTCCGCAATTGCTAATGGCGGCACGGTTTATCAGCCACGAGTTGTGAAGGGCATCATTGGCCCAGAAGGCAAGGTGGTTAAGAACTTCACACCAGAAGTGAAATCGACGGTGGCCGCTTCGAAGTCAACGCTCGCGTTCTTGCAGCGTGCACTACCTGGTGTCACCTTGCGCGGTTCCGGCGAAACACCATTTGCCGGCTTCCCACTCGGACAGATCCCAATTGCTTCGAAAACCGGTTCGGCGCAGGTGACCGGTAACAAGGTTTCAACCTCGTGGTTTGCATCGTTTGCTCCCGCGAATAATCCGAAGTACGCAGTTGTCATGATGGTGACTGAAGGTGGAACTGGTTCAAAAACTTCCGGTCCAAGTGTGCGTAAGATTTACGAAGCTTTGTTCGGGGTGAATGGTCGATCAGTGAATCCAGCAAGAAGTGTGTTGGTTGGTGGGGCGCCAAAACTTGATCTACCTAAGGTTCGTTCAGATGGAACCCCAGTGGCTCCTAAGGGTAAAAACTCTGGAGTGCGCGGATGAGTTTCTTCACAACCATGAGATCAAGTGATCAGCAGTCATTCCCATCTCGAAAGGGCGGGGATTACATCCGCGACCTGGACTGGGTACTCCTTGCCGCCGCAGGCGCAGCAACGGTCATGGGTTCGTTGTTGGTGTGGTCAGCCAGTCGTGCTGACCTAGCATCACCAACCGATCCCCAGTCCTATCTTAAGAAGCACTTGATCAACGTGGTGCTCGCACTCATATTGGGTTTCATTGCGTCAAGGCTTGATCACCGCTGGCTGCGCGCCTACACCCCGGTGATTTATGTGATCTCGGTGTTTTCGCTGTTGTTGCCCTTCGTCCCAGGGCTCGGCACAAAAATTGCTGGTGCACAGGCGTGGATTCAATTACCCGGTGGCTTCACGATTCAGCCGTCTGAATTTATGAAAATTGCGGTCATTTTGATGATGGCGGTAATCCTGGCGGAGAAAGATCGAGTTACCGAAGAACCAAAAGATAAAGACGTGCGGCTGGCACTCATTGTTGCCGTCCTTCCACTGCTCATTATCTTGATGCAGAACGACACCGGCAGTGTGCTGATCTTGGGTTCGGTGACAGTAGCTGTTATTGCAGTGAGTGGTGCGAGAACAACGTGGGTTGTCGGGCTGCTGGTCAGTACGGTCGTGGGAATTTTGTTGGCGATCCAATTAGGGCTGCTCAAGCAATACCAAGTGGATCGATTGACATCGTTTATCAATCCAACCGCTGATGCCAGCAGCATTGCGTACAACTCCACTCAGGCAAGAATTGCCATTGGCGGTGGTGGCTGGTTTGGATTTGGGTTATTCCATGGCCCACAAACCCAAGGAAGATTTGTACCGGTGAATGAGAGTGACTTCATTTTCACTGTGGCGGGTGAGGAGTTGGGCTTTATTGGTGCCGCTATTTTGATTCTTCTGCTGGGAATTGTGCTGTGGCGGGCTGTCATGATCGCGATGAAGGCTGACGACATGTACGGCCGTCTGGTCGCCACCGGCATCGTTGCGTGGTTGGCCTTCCAGATGTTTGAAAATATGGGCATGGCCTTAGGCATCATGCCGATCACCGGCGTTCCCTTGCCCTTTGTTTCGGCCGGAGGCACGTCGATGATGGCCACCTGGATAGCAATCGGCTTATTGGAGAACATACGTCTTCATAGCCAGCAGCAATTGCCCTAGCGTCACAGCCCGTAGACTGCGCCTGTGACTGTTATGGATGCTCGTGTCAAAGGTGCTTCGATTTTTCATGAGATCGAAGCGCTCCTTCCCATGGTCTCTAAGCCGATCCAGTACGTAGGTGGCGAGCTCAACGCGGTAGTCAAGCCATGGGAAGACGCTGAGGTGCGCTGGGCGATCATGTACCCAGACGCATATGAAGTCGGTGCCCCCAATCAGGGCGTACAGATCCTGTATGAAGTCATCAACGAACTCCCAAATGCACTTGCTGAACGTACGTATTCCATTTGGCCGGATTTAGAAAAGTTGATGCGCGAAGCAGGAGTTCCGCAATTCACGGTTGATGCACACCGTTCCGTGGGCGATTTCGATCTCTTCGGTTTGTCGTTCTCAACCGAGCTCGGTTACACCAACATGCTCACCGCAATTGATCTTGCGGGCATTCCAGTATTCGCGAAAGATCGCACCAGCGATCACCCAGTGGTGATCGCTGGTGGGCACGCAGCATTCAACCCAGAGCCAATTGCTGATTTCATCGATGCCGCCGTTATCGGTGATGGTGAAGAAGCAGTGTTAAAGCTCACTGAACTTGTGCAGCAATGGAAGCGCGACGGTCAACCCGGTGGCCGTGATGGTTTGTTGCTTTCCATCGCGACATCCGGAGTTGCATACGTACCCAAGTTTTATGACGTTTCGTATTTGCCTGATGGTCGAATCCAGCGTGTGGTTCCAACCAATCCTGACGTTCCATGGCGCGTTGCGAAGCACACGCTGATGGATCTTGATGCCTGGCCTTACCCAAAGGCGCCGCTTGTTCCACTGGCGGAAACCGTGCATGAGCGCATGAGCGTGGAAATTTTCCGTGGGTGCACCCGTGGCTGCCGCTTCTGTCAGGCGGGCATGATCACCCGGCCAGTTCGCGAACGCAGTATCTCCACCGTTGCTGAGATGATCGACAACGGTTTGTGCAAGACGGGCTACCAGGAAATTGGCCTGCTGTCGCTCTCGAGTGCCGATCACTCTGAAATTGCCGAGATGTCAAAAGCACTTGCTGACCGTTACGAAGGCGATCAGACCTCACTTTCGCTGCCAAGTACTCGTGTCGATGCCTTCAACATCGATTTAGCCAATGAGCTTTCGCGCAATGGTCGACGCAGTGGTTTGACCTTCGCGCCTGAAGGTGGCAGCGAGCGCATGCGCAATGTCATCAACAAGCAGGTCACCGAAGAAGATCTCATTCGAACAGTGTCTACGGCGTATGGCGCAGGATGGCGTCAAGTGAAGTTGTACTTCATGTGTGGCCTCCCAACAGAAACCGATGAAGACGTGCTGCAAATTGCTGCGCTTGCTCGCGAAGTGATTCGTGCTGGCCGCGAAGCCGCAGGTACCAAAGATATTCGTTGCACAATCTCCATTGGTGGCTTTATTCCCAAGCCACATACGCCATTCCAATGGGCTGCTCAACTTGATCACGAAACCACGGATGCACGCCTGCGTAAATTAAAGGAAGCCATTCGCGCCGATAAGCAATTCGGTAAGGCCATTGGCATGCGATATCACGACGGCAAGCCTGGAATTGTTGAAGGTTTGCTCTCCCGTGGCGATCGCCGTGTAGGCAAAGTCATTCATCAAGCGTGGCTTGATGGTGCGCGCTTTGATGGTTGGAGCGAACACTTCTCTTATGACCGTTGGATGAGTGCTGCTGAAGTCGCACTCGCAGATGAAGTCATCAACGTCGATTGGTACACCATTCGCGAACGTCAACAAACTGAAGTATTGCCATGGGATCACATTGATTCTGGGCTTGATTCAGAGTGGCTGTGGGAAGACTGGCAAGCTGCAATTGCTGAAACAGGTGTTGGCGATTGTCGCTGGACGCCGTGTTCCGACTGTGGCGTGTGCGATCAAATGGGTACAGACATTCAGGTTGGCCCAACGGGTGTGACTGTTCTTCCGATGCCAATCGTTCGGCCAAGCGTGGTGAACTAGGTGGCACGTACTGCCCCGGTACGCGATTTCGCTCCGACAGTTCAAAAGTTGCGATTGAAGTACGCCAAGCGCGGTCGTTTGCGGTTTTCTTCACATCGAGATTTTCAGCGGGCTTTTGAGCGCGCCCTTCGTCGAGCCAATGTGCCGATTGCGTTCAGCACGGGATTCTCACCACATCCAAAGGTTTCCTATAACAACGCGGCTCCCACAGGTACGGCCAGTGAGGCTGAGTACATCGAGATTGGTGTCACGGTTGAGTGCGATCCGGATCGCATTCGCCTAGCTCTGGATGAAGCGCTGCCACCTGGCCTAGACATTGTGGATGCCGTGGTGTCAAACACGCCCGACTTTGCAGCTCGTCTTGAAGCCAGCGAGTGGCACTTGGAGTTTCCTGGCGTGAGTACCGAGGATCTGACCAAGGCCGTTGCGCTGTTCATGGGGGCCAGTGAAGTCCTCGTGGAACGCCTTATGAAGACCGGAATTCGCACCTTTGACGCCCGATCAGCTGTGGTCAACGCCCAGATCCTCCAGGAAGCGCGGACCCCGGGCGCTCCAGAGTGTGCGATACTCACCTTGGTTGTTCGGCATAGCACTCCCGCTGTACGACCTGACGATGTTCTTGCCGCGCTGCGGCGAGTGGCTGACCTCGTGCCGCCCACCCCTGTAAGGGTGACCCGGCTGGCGCAGGGACCACTTGCCCCCGATGGCCAAGGCGTAGGAGACCCCTTCGCCCTTGACCGCGGTTAGCGAGAGCCAAGAACCACATGGCTTTGTGTGTCGCCCTCGGGTGAACACACCTGATTGGCGAATTTCATTTGCCACCGAAGGAGACTCGACCCAATGGTCGACAACGAAAACCCCAATACCGCCGAAACTGATAGCCCAGCTCCACGCACCCGTCGCCGGGCAGCTAGTCGCCCAGCTGGACCTCCCGTTGAAGTTGAAGGTGTGAGCCAGGCTGCACCAGTGAAGACTGCGGCCAAGAAAGCGACCCGGGCTCCGCGCAAAGCTAAGGCGCAGGCTCCTGAAATTGCAGCTGAGGTAGCTGCCGTAGTACAGGCACCAGAACAGGCTCCTGCCAAGGCACCCAAGGGAACTCGCGCACCCATTGCTGCCGCTTTTGTAGCGCCAGTATTTATTGCGCCCGAGCCGGTTGTCAGCGTTGAAGGAGAAAAGCCAAAGAAGTCTTCGAATAGCCGCAAAGCCAAGGCCAAGCCAGTTGAGGCTTCGGTAGATGAGACACCTGATTCATCTTCAACAGACGATGACTCAAGTGGTGAATCCAATGGCGAAGGTGAAGAACTCGGCCAAGACGGTCAACCACGTCGGCGTCGTCGTCGTGGGGGCCGCGGTCGTCGTAAGCGCACCGGTGAAGGCAATGAAGAGTCAGCAGACGAATCTGATGAGTCAGAAGAATCAGGTACAGAGTCTGAAGAAGATGCTGACGCAATAGAAGGTGAAACAGAAGAGCAGGCAGCTTCTCGTCGTCGTCGCCGTCGTCGACGTCGTGGAAATGATGATCTTGAACCGTCGCCTGATGATCCACCAAACACGGTGGTCAAGGTTCGCGAGCCGCGTGCCAAGGGTGATGACGTTTCTTCAATGCGCGGATCAACGCGTCTTGAAGCCAAAAAGCAGCGCCGCCGTGAAGGCCGCGAAGCCGGACGTCGTCGTCCGCCAATTTTGACTGAGTCTGAATTCCTGGCTCGTCGCGAGGCGGTCAATCGTGTGATGGTTGTTCGCCAAAATGGCGATCGCACCCAGATTGCAGTGCTTGAAGATGGCGTGCTTGTTGAGCATTACGTCACGCGTGGATCTTCAGGATCACTTGTTGGCAACGTCTACTTAGGCCGCGTACAAAATGTGCTTCCAAGTATGGAAGCGGCATTCGTAGATATTGGTCGCGGACGCAACGCTGTGTTGTACGCCGGCGAAGTGAACTGGGATGCAGCTGGCCTAGAAGGTCAACCAAAGCGCATTGAACTTGCAATGAAGTCGGGCGATCCCGTGCTTGTGCAGATCACCAAAGATCCTGTTGGGCAAAAGGGTGCACGGCTGACGAGTCAGGTTTCCTTGCCTGGTCGTTTCTTGGTCTACGTGCCAGATGGTTCGATGACCGGTATTAGTCGCAAACTTCCTGACACTGAGCGTTCACGCCTCAAGAGCATCTTGAAGCGCGTTATGCCAGAAGAAGCTGGTGTGATTGTTCGTACTGCTGCAGAAGGTGCTCCTGAAGAAGCACTTGTGCAAGATGTTGAGCGTTTAAAGGCGCAATGGGCTGACATCAGTACGCGAGTTGAAAATGCGACTCCACCAACGCTGCTTTACGGAGAACCTGATCTTGCTATCAAGGTTGTTCGCGATATTTTTAATGAAGACGTGAACAAAATGGTTGTTGCAGGTGGAGACGCTTGGGCAACATTGCAGGAGTACGTCACTGCAGTTGCTCCGGATCTTGCTGATCGTCTTGAGCATCACGTTGGGAACACCGACGTTTTCGCTGAATACCGCATCGATGAGCAGCTCGCAAAAGCGCTTGATCGCAAGGTATGGCTGCCTTCTGGTGGCTCACTTGTCATTGACCGCACTGAAGCAATGACTGTTGTCGACGTCAACACCGGTAAGTTCACTGGTCAAGGTGGCAACCTCGAACAAACGGTTACCAGCAACAACCTTGAAGCTGCAGAAGAAATCGTTCGTCAACTTCGCCTTCGCGATATCGGTGGCATCATCGTTGTTGACTTCATCGACATGGTGTTGGAAAGCAACCGTGATTTGGTGTTGCGTCGACTCGTTGAATGCTTAGGGCGCGATCGGACCAAGCACCAGGTTGCTGAAGTGACCAGTCTTGGATTGGTCCAGATGACACGTAAGCGCATTGGTTCGGGATTGATTGAATCCTTCTCAACCAACTGCGAAACCTGTAATGGTCGTGGCATCAAAGTGAACCTGCATGAGCATGATCATGTGGAATCACCAAAGAATCGTCGTCCGGCAAATGCTGTTGATCCAGCCGATGTTGCAGCGCGTATGGTTGTGCATATGGAACCCGAAGACGACGTAGCAATGGAAGCAATCGAAGCGATTAAAGCTGAAGCACATGCGGAAGCTGCAGCAGATGAAGAAACCTATGAAGTAGTTGCGCATGCTGTTGCAGTTGATAGTGACTCCGCGGACGCGTAATGACCTCGACTGAACGCGAACTCCTCATTGACGATGTCAATGGAGTTCGCGTTTTGTCATTGAATAGGCCCGATCGTCTCAATGCATTCACGTCGAGTGCCTATTTCGGATTAGCTCAAGCGCTTGATGACGCTGCGGCTGATGAATCAGTGCAGGTGATTTTGCTCAAGGGTGAAGGTCGCGGGTATTGCGCAGGTGTGGATCTCTTTGCGTTAGCCGAAGAAGATAGCGAGTTATTTAGTCGCGGCATCAAAGCCGTTGTGCTCGCGCTTGCTAGCTTCCCTAAACCCATCGTTGCTGCCGTGCACGGAGCGATTGTGGGCTTTGGTGCCACGATGTTGCTGCACGTTGATGTCGTACTCACTGCCGATGATGCGCGGTGGCGTTTTCCCTTCACAGAACTTGGTACCGGCCCAGAAGCTGGCAGTTCCTTCATGTTGCCAAAGATCGTGGGCGAGCGTCGAGCAGCAGAGCTCCTGATGACCTCGCGCTGGGTCAGTGGCAAGGAGGCCGCTGAGCTTGGATTGGCCACCGATTCGGTGCCAGCTGATCAGGTGCACTCGATGGGCCAGCTGGTTGCGGAGAAGCTCACCACGCTCAAAGGGGCAGCCCTCATGGAGACCAAGGCGCTGATGCGTCGTGGGTGGGCCCAAGAAATCGCCGAAGCCATCGACCGAGAGACTGCGGTCGCTGGGGAAATTGGCCGCAAACTTGGCGGCGGCGGCTTCGCCTGGAGCGCCAAGCAGGGGTCAGTTTGACCCATTGAGTGCCTCTTGCGTACTCTTAGGACCCGGACATTTTTGTCCGTGTGAGTTTCAGGTTCGAAACTGCAGAATTACGAGGTAGGAGTACGTGGTGTACGCGATTGTGCGCGCTGGCGGCCGTCAGGAAAAGGTCGCAGTTGGCGACGTTGTAGTGCTGGACCGGGTAGCCGGAGCCCCAGGCACCTCTGTTGCTCTGCCCTGCTTACTTATGGTTGATGGAACGTCGGTTACGACCGATTCCGCAGCACTTGCCAAGATCAAGGTTTCGGCCGAGATCATTGAGCACAAGCGCGGGCCAAAGATCGACATCTTGAAGTACAAGAACAAGACCGGTTACCGCCGCCGTCAGGGCCACCGTCAGGAGCTCACTGCGGTCAAGGTCACCGAAATCGCGACCGGGAAGTAGTGAACTGACATGGCATCCAAAAAGGGCGTATCCAGTACCCGTAACGGCCGCGACTCCAACTCACAGCGACTTGGTGTCAAGCGCTTTGGTGGGCAAGAAGTCAACGCAGGCGAAATCATCGTTCGCCAGCGCGGCACCCACTTCCACCCGGGCAACAATGTTGGCCGCGGCAAGGACGACACGTTGTTTGCACTTTCAGCAGGCCGCGTTGAGTTCGGTTCACATCGCGGTCGTCGCGTCGTGAACATCCTCGCGCAGTAGCTTCGCACTTCGCGCAGTACCAATTTTCGAACGAGGCGAGCTACGGCTCGCCTCGTTTGTCTTTGGTCCCAAGGGGCCACATACGTAAGGATCAGCTATGACCACCTTCGTCGATCGCGTGCAGTTGTACGCGCAGGCGGGCGATGGTGGCAATGGCTGCGCATCGATTCTGCGTGAGAAGTTCAAGCCCCTAGGCGGTCCAGATGGCGGCAACGGTGGCAAGGGTGGCGACATCATTCTTGAAGTCGACCCGCAGGTCACCACACTGCTTGAGTTCCATCACCGCCCGCATCAAAAAGCCACGAATGGCAAGCCAGGTGCTGGCAATAACCGTCATGGTGCCCAGGGCAAAGACGTTGTCCTAAAGGTGCCATCAGGTACCGTCGTCACCACCCAAAGCGGCATGATCTTGGCCGACCTCGTTGGCGCAGGGATGTCGTATGTGTTGGCCCAAGGTGGCCGTGGCGGTCTTGGTAACGCAGCGCTTTCAAGTCCGCGTCGCAAGGCTCCTGGCTTTGCATTGATTGGCGAACCAGGCGATAACCGCGATGTTGTTCTTGAACTCAAAACAGTTGCTGACGTTGCCTTGGTTGGTTTCCCAAGCGCCGGTAAGTCCAGCATGATCGCTGCGTTTAGTGCTGCTCGCCCAAAAATCGCTGACTACCCATTCACCACCTTGGTGCCAAACCTTGGTGTGGTGACCGCGGGCGACACGATTTTCACCGTTGCTGACGTTCCCGGTTTGATCCCAGGCGCAAGCCAGGGCAAAGGTCTAGGTCTGGAATTCCTTCGTCACGTTGAACGCTGCAGTGTGTTGGTGCATGTGCTTGATGCTGCCACGTTGGAGCCAGGTCGCGATCCGCTTGATGATCTTGACGCTATTGAGAAAGAACTTGAGTTGTACGGCGGTCTTGCAGATCGACCACGCATTGTTGCGATCAACAAGATTGATATCCCTGATGGACGCACAATGGCTGAGCTCGTTCGACCAAGTTTGGTTGGTCGCGGGTACGCGGTTTATGAAGTGTCGGCAGCTACCCATGAAGGTTTGCGTGAGCTCACGTATGCAATGGCAGCGTTGGTTGCTCAGGCCCGTGCAGCAGTGGTGCATGAGATTGCTCCTCGAATTGTTATTAGCCCACGCGCTGTGAACGAAGAAGAGTTCACAGTTGTGCAGGAAATCGATGGTTTCCGAGTTCGTGGCGCGCGACCAGAGCGCTGGGTTCGCCAGACTGACTTCAGCAACGACGAGGCCGTGGGTTACCTTGGTGATCGCCTGGCCCGCCTTGGCGTGGAAGCAGAACTCATTGATCAGGGCGCAAAGCCTGGTGTTGCCGTGATGATCGGTTCAGAAGAAAATGCCGTTGTGTTCGACTGGCATCCTTCAATTCAGGCCAATACCCGTTCAGAAGCCTCGCCACGTGGCACCGATGTGCGTGTACATCTGGGCGAACGTCAACGTAATGAGGACAATAGCGTTTATGACGACTGAGGTTCGAAGCGCGATTGCATCGGCATCGCGCATTGTCGTCAAGGTGGGTTCATCTTCACTAACCCGCCGCGATGGTGGCATCAATGAAGAAGCCATTACGAACTTGGTTGAACAGTTAGCCAAACGCCGCGCACTTGGACATCAAGTTGTTCTCGTATCAAGTGGGTCGATCGCAGCAGGATTCCCAGTACTCGGATTAGCGTCTCGTCCTCGAGACCTCGCCACCCAACAAGCCGCCGCAAGCGTTGGCCAGGGCATGCTTATTGCGCAGTACTCAGCCGCCTTTGCCGAGTTTGGACTCACTGTTGGTCAAGTACTACTCACTGCTGAAGATGTCACTCGCCGTGCGCACTATGGCAATGCGCAGCGCACTTTGTTCCGCTTACTTGAACTTGGTGTTGTGCCAATCGTTAATGAAAACGACACCGTAGCTACTGAAGAAATTCGCGTTGGGGATAACGATCGTCTCGCTGCATTAGTAGCGCATGTTGTTCAAGCGGACGCATTAATTCTCTTGTCAGATGTAGATGGCTTGTATGACGGGCCACCATCGCAAGGCGGTGCCATGCTTATCTCTTCGGTGAAATCAGCTGACGATCTCCACAGTCTGAACATCGGTGGCACAGGTGATGCAGGCATCGGCTCTGGTGGCATGTCTTCAAAAGTCGAAGCCGCGAATATTGCCACCTCTGCTGGGATTCCGGTGCTGTTGACCTCTGCAGTTCTTGTTGCCCAAGCACTCGGTGACGCCCAGATAGGTACGGCCTTTGCTCCAACGGGCGAGCGTTCGTCAACGCGACTGCTGTGGCTGGAGCACGCCACCACTGGTACGGGTCGACTACATCTCGATGCAGGGGCTGCGCAGGCAGTAACGCAGCGTGGATCCTCGCTCCTTCCTGCAGGGATCACGGCAGTGGAGGGTGACTTCTCCGCCGGCGATCCTGTGGACCTGATTGACCATGAGGGCAATGCCATCGCTCGTGGTTTGGTGAATTTTGATTCCAGTGAGATCCCAGCGTTACTTGGTCGTTCAACGAAGGAGCTCGCACGGGAGCTCGGTCCCGCTTATGAGCGTGAGGTTGTGCACCGCGATGACCTGGTCCTTCTTCGACACTAAGGCCTGCATGTGCCTGGCTGTGGATCGTTAGGCTTGGACTCATGTCTGATGAACGCGAACAGGTCCTTGAAGTAGCGCGCCGGGGGCGGGCTGTTGCCAATCAAGTTCGCCAGCTCACTCGCCAAGATAAAGATGCAGCTATCTTGGCAATTGCTGATGCTCTTGATGCACGCACGCCAGAGATTGTTGAGGCGAATAATGTTGACGTTGCTCGCGCAAAAGAGGCTGGAACCCCTGTTGGCATTATCGATCGCTTGACTTTGACTCAAAGCCGCGTTGCAGCGATTGCTGATGCTCTTCGCGAAGTTGCCGCGTTGCCGGATCCTTGCGGTGAAGTGGTGCGTGGTTACACCCTGCCTAATGGTTTGCAGATTCGCCAGGTGCGAGTGCCTATGGGTGTGGTGGGCATGATTTATGAAGCGCGCCCAAACGTGACAGTTGATGCTGCAGGTTTGTGTTTGAAGAGCGGGAACGTTGCGCTGTTACGTGGTTCGTCATCTGCTGCAACCACAAACGCGGCTCTCGTAGAGATCATGCGTGATGCAATCATTGCGCGAGGGATTCCGGCTGATGCGATTCAACTTGTGCCAGGGCTTACCCATGAATCGACGAAGCATTTGATGACTGCACGAGGATTAGTTGATGTACTGATCCCTCGCGGTGGTGCAGCGTTGATTAACAACGTTGTTGAGAATTCAACTGTGCCAGTTATTGAAACAGGCGTAGGTAACTGCCACGTCTACATCGACAAAGATGCTGACATTCAAAAGGCAATCAACATCATCGTGAATAGTAAGGTGCAGCGCCCAAGTGTGTGCAACGCAGCTGAAACCTTGCTCGTTCACAAAGATCTTGCTGATGTCTTCCTGCCATTGGCTGCAGCAGTACTGCACCAAAATGGTGTGACCTTGCACGCCGACCAACGTGCTTATGACCTCACAGTTGGCACCGGGATAGCAGTGGAGCACGCAACTGATGAGGATTGGGCTGCCGAGTACCTCACCTTGGATCTGGCCGCAGGTGTGGTGGATTCCATTGACGAAGCTATTGCGCATATCCAGCGCTGGAGTTCAGGTCACACGGAATCCATCGTGACCGATAGTCAGGCGTCAGCTGCGAAATTTGTGGCTGGAATTGATTCGGCTGCCATCATGATCAATGCCTCCACTCGATTCACCGATGGCGGAGAATTTGGGTTTGGGGCTGAAATTGGCATCTCCACCCAGAAATTGCATGCTCGCGGCCCCATGGGATTGGCTGAATTGACCACCACGACCTACGTAGTGACGGGCGAGGGACACATCCGCGGCTAGGAGTCGCTAAAGTGGGGTTGCTCGCGTTAACTTCGGAAAGGTTTTGTCATGGGTGCGCTCGTAACCTCAAGTGTTCTCGCCAATGAGGCAGCAGCTCATAGCGATCAGATCTCTCCTTACTACTTTGGCTTGTTCACCTTCGTGGCTCTCGGTGCCCTACTCGTGGTCACGATGATGCTCAAGGTCGACAAATAAGTCTCATGACTTCCCGGCGCCTCGGCGTCTTTGGCGGCACCTTTGACCCGATTCACTCCGGGCACCTCATTGCCGCCGCATCCGTTCGCAATGCTCTTGAACTCGAACAGGTGATTTTCGTGCCCACAGGGCATTCATGGCACAAAATTCCAGGTCCGCTCGCGCCGTCTATGGATCGATTGGCGATGGTCGATCTTGCCCTTGCCGACTACGAGAACTTCACGTCGTCGGCCGTTGATATCAATCGACTCGGCCCCACCTACACGATTGACACACTCACAGATCTCCAAGGGCAGTACGCGCAGGAATTTATTGACGACCAGTTCACGTGGTTCTTCATCACGGGAGCTGACGCACTCGCCGAATTTCCGAGTTGGAAAGAGCCTGAAGAGATTTTGGCCAGGGCGCAAATAGTGGGTGTAAGCCGGCCTGGATTCACCGTTGCTCCGGGGCCACTCCTCAGTGGACATTCAATTGTGATCGAAGCGCCCACTCCGGATATTTCTTCCAGTGATATTCGCCAACGAGTGCGCGAAGGTCGAACCATCGAGGGCTTACTTCCAATTGTGGTCGCGCAGTACATCGACACTCACGGTCTCTACCGAGATACGCCAGTGGGATTGTGATGCCACAACATCAATCACATGCGCGGCGCTGGATCATTCTGCTCGTTGTCGTTGTCATCATCGCAGCAGGCGCAGTGCTCTCTTCAGTACTTGGCAATGCTGCATCACCCGTTGGTAAGCCAACCGCCTCACCAAGACCTTCTGCAACAACTCCGACGGTAAAACCAATAGTCAAGCCGCAGCGCACCTTGCTCATTCAAGTGCGTGATGACGATCGGCGCGTGATTTATTCAGGGCTCATTGCCACAAGTTTTGGCACCACTCATGGCGCCAGAATGCAATTACCTGCAGGGCTGCTCGTGCCTATTCCGGCGTGGGTGCCATTGCGCCTGACTGGTGATGCCAATGACACATTGCAAAGCCAACATGCCATTGAAGAGTTGCTCGGTGTTGATGTTGATATTTCACTGGTGTTTGATCGCTTGGCGCTGAGTGGTCTCTACGACGCGACTTTGGTTCCCTTGATTGCGCAAGAGGCGAAGGCATCCTCCGATATCAACCAATGGATC
>CAFBMO010000034.1_pt1 | contig 15436 bp, 14 predicted proteins | sample 7268821 | NCBI WGS metagenome assembly CAFBMO01 (sample SAMEA6814065, study PRJEB35770) | freshwater metagenome | biome: Freshwater; feature: Freshwater reservoir; material: water | place: Czech Republic | collected 2017-05-23 | depth 30m m
CTCAATGTGATGAAGCAAGCGACTGAGCAAGGTTTAGATCCAATCGCAGCGGTAATGGGAGCTTGAGATGGCTGATCCAAAGGGATTCCTCAATGTTGGTCGTACGACACCAACGCGTCGTCCAGTAGATATTCGCTTGCAAGACTGGCGTGAGGTCTACGAAGAGTTCGGCACCGAAAATGTGGAGAAGCAAGCCAGTCGGTGCATGGATTGCGGTATTCCGTTCTGCAACAACGGATGCCCTCTTGGCAACCTCATCCCTGAGTGGAATGACTTGGTCTATCGTCAGGATTGGGAAGTTGCTATTGAACGTTTGCACGCAACCAATAACTTCCCAGAATTCACTGGGCGGTTGTGTCCTGCACCTTGTGAAACTGCATGTGTGCTTGGCATCAACCAAGATCCTGTCACCATCAAGCAGGTAGAGGTCTCGATCATTGAAAAGGCCTTCGAAGAAGGTTGGGTTGTAGCTCAAGTTCCTGAGCGCGTCAGCGGCCGTACGGTTGCTGTTGTGGGTTCAGGTCCCGCGGGTCTTGCAACAGCTCAGCAACTTGCGCGTGCAGGTCATACGGTTGCCGTGTACGAACGTGATGATCGCATCGGGGGTTTGCTGCGATATGGCATCCCGGAGTTCAAGATGGAAAAGAGCATTCTTGATCGTCGTCTTGCACAGATGGAAGAAGAAGGCGTGCGTTTCCGCCCAGGTGTTGAGATTGGTATTGACGTTACTGGTCAGGACTTGCGCAAGCGGTATGACGCAGTAGTCATCGCTATTGGCGCGACCAAGTGGCGCGATCTTCCTGTTCCTGGCCGCGAACTCAAGGGCATTTACCAGGCTATGGAAGTACTTCCACTTGCTAACCGCGTACAAGAAGGCGACCTCGAGGCATCACCACTTGATGTTGCGGGCAAGCACGTGGTGATTATTGGTGGCGGTGACACCGGTGCTGACTGCTTGGGTACTTCACATCGTCAAGGTGCGGCATCAGTGACGCAGTTAGAAATTCTTCCAACACCACCTTCTGCGCGACCTGATTCTCAGCCTTGGCCGACTTATCCAATGACGTACCGCACTTCTAGTGCTCATGAAGAAGGTGGCGAGCGTTTGTTTGCTGTCTCGACCACGCACTTTGTTGACGATGGCAATGGCAACGTCAAGGGATTGGCGCTGGTTGAAGTTGAACAATTTGATGGCGGCTTCCGTCCGGTTGCAGGTTCTGAGCGCGAAATTCCTGCCGATGTGGTCATGTTGGCAATGGGCTTCACTGGCCCTGAGGTGGATGCCATTGCTGATCAGTTCGAACTCAAGGTCGATGGCCGAGGAAATCTCGAGCGCGATGCCAAGTACGCCACTGAGGTTGAGGGCGTATTTGTGGCCGGCGATGCTGGTCGTGGACAGTCATTGATCGTGTGGGCAATCGCTGAAGGCCGCGCTGCTGCTGCGGCTGTGGATGAATTCCTCACTGGAAGCACCGCCCTGCCGGCACCGATTCCATCAACAGCACGCCAGCTACTGGTCTAGTTCTCCACCTCGAATGGGCTGCAGGGCAGACCCTGTGGCCCCTTCGGATTTATCACCACGAACGCCCGCCGATGACACCGTTTACACCCTCATGCCGGTAAGGTAAGCCTTATGCGTCGCGCGAAGATTGTCGCCACAATGGGTCCAGCTACTGCTGAATTGGACGCACTGCGTGGCCTGATTGCTGCGGGCATGGATGTGGCCCGCTTGAACCTCTCGCACGGCACTCACGAGCAGCATGCACAGCAGTACGCCCTCATTCGCCAGGCTGCCGATGAATCAGGACGGGCCGTTGGCATTTTGGCGGATCTTCAGGGTCCCAAAATTCGGTTAGGTAAGTTCGCATCAGGTCCGGTTTTGCTCAACGTGGGTGATGAATTCATCGTCACCACTGAGGACGTTCCTGGCGATGCGCAGATGGTTGGCACGACCTATAAAGACTTGCCGCAAGATGTGAAGCCTGGCGACTTCGTGCTTGTTGACGATGGCCGTATCGCCCTTGAAGTCGTGCGAGTTGATGGCCCGCGTGTGGTCACTGTGGTCAAAGAAGGTGGTCGAGTTTCTGATAACAAGGGATTCAATCTGCCCGGAGCGGCAATGAGCGTGCCGGCATTGTCAGATAAAGATCGCGATGATCTTCGTTGGGCCTTGCGCATTGGTTGCGATATCATCGCGTTGTCCTTCGTTCGCAGTGCGGCTGATCTTGACGATGTGCACACGATCATGGCTGAAGAAGGTGTGCGGTTGCCTGTCCTAGCGAAGGTAGAAAAGCCGCAAGCCGTTGAGAATCTGCAGGAAATCATTGATGCCTTCGACGGTGTGATGGTTGCCCGCGGTGATCTTGGTGTGGAGCTCCCTTTGGAGCAGGTGCCGTTAGTGCAAAAGCGGGCAATCCATATGTGTCGTGAAGCTGGAAAGCCCGTCATCGTGGCAACGCAAATGCTGGACTCAATGATCAGCGCGAACCGACCAACGCGCGCTGAAGCAAGCGACGTTGCCAACGCTGTCCTTGACGGTGCAGATGCATTGATGCTTTCTGGTGAAACAAGCGTTGGTGCTCATCCGATCACTGTTGTCGAAACAATGGCGCGCATCATTTCGCATGTTGAAGGTGAAGCCCTGAATCGCATGCCGGTGCTTGATGAGTTCCACTCGGGCTCCACGAATCGTGCACTGACCCATGCAGCGGTATCGGTGGCAGACGATGTTCAGGCCACATATCTCATTGCTTTCACCGAAACCGGCACCTCGGCCCGGTTGATCGCTCGGTGGCGCAGTGTCACCAAGTTGCTGGCCTTTACCCCCAATCAGCGGGTGCGCAGCCAGCTTGCGTTGGTGTGGGGTGTGGAAACCTTTTTGGTGCCTCAGGTTGAGCACACCGATGACATGGTCATGCAGGTGGATAAGGCGCTGCTGGATATCGGGCGTGCCACGGCAGGTGAGCGCGTCGTGATTTGTGCTGGAGTGCCACCAGGCGTCCCGGGCACGACCAACGGCATGCGGGTGCATCGCATTGGTAGTTCTGGCCGGGGTTCAGGCATTTAAGGCTGGGGTGGCTGAGCGTTCAGTCATCCGCTAGAGTTTGACCAGTTCGACCAACCTTTAAGTCCGTCCTGTGAGGCGGAGAAGGGGGTCCTGATGGGCTCTGCACGCGCGCACGATCTTCGGACTGTGCTTTCTGGTGATGACATCGCCCGCGCTAGCCGACGTATCGCTCACGAAATCGTAGAAAAAGCCAAAGGCGCTTCCGATCTCGTACTCCTGGGAATTCCCACACGTGGGGTCACCCTTGCCCATCGCATCGGTCGGGCGATCTCAGAAATCGAAGGCATTGACGTTCCTGTGGGAGCCCTGGACATCACGTTGTATCGCGACGACCTTCGATTACGCCCAACGCGTGCGCTTGAAGAAACCTCCATTCCCGACGTCGGTATTGACGGCAAGATCGTCGTACTTGTTGATGATGTGCTCTTCTCTGGTCGCACCATCCGCGCCGCACTCGATGCGCTCAATGATGTTGGGCGCCCAGCAGCCGTGCGATTAGCAGTGCTCGTCGACCGTGGACATCGCGAACTTCCTATACGTCCTGACTATGTCGGTAAAAACATTCCGACCTCGCCAGCGGAAAAGGTTCGCGTTCGCCTCAGCGAAATTGATGACTCCGATTCAGTGGAAATTTCAGCCGGAGAAGATGAGTAATGCGACATCTACTTTCAGCCGGAGATCTTGATCGCGATAAAGCGCTACTCATTCTTGATACCGCTGCAGAAATGGCAGCACTTTCTGACCGAAGTGTGAAGAAGCTGCCGACCTTGCGTGGCCGTACCGTAGTGAATCTCTTCTTCGAGGATTCAACGCGTACACGGATCTCATTCGAGCTTGCCGCAAAACGCCTCTCTGCTGACGTCATCAACTTTGCTGCGAAAGGTTCCTCCGTGTCCAAGGGTGAAAGCCTGAAAGACACAGCACTGACCCTTGAAGCCATGGGCGCTGATGCTGTAGTGATTCGCCACTGGGATTCAGGTGCGCCGTATCGCTTGGCGCATGCTGACTGGATCGGTGGCTCAGTGGTCAATGCAGGTGACGGCACCCATGAGCACCCAACTCAGGCGCTCCTTGATGCATACACGATGCGCCGCCATCTTCGTGACGGCAAAGGTGCACTCGAAGGTGTGCGAGTAGGCATCGTTGGTGACATCTTGCATAGCCGCGTTGCGCGCTCAAATGTGTTGTTGCTTCAAACCCTTGGTGCGCAAGTAACTCTCGTTGCGCCACCTACTTTGTTACCGATCGGCATTGATACCTGGCCATGTGAGGTGTCGTACGACATTGAGTCAGTGCTGCCAAATGTCGATGCAGTGATGATGCTTCGCGTGCAGCAAGAGCGCATGCAAGCTGCCTACTTCCCAACTGCCCGCGAATACAGTCGCCTATACGGCCTCAATGGTGACCGCATGCGTCTGCTTCCAGAGCACGCAATCGTGTTGCACCCAGGGCCAATGAATCGCGGAATGGAAATTTCTGCAGAGGTCGCTGATAGTGATCGAGCAGTGATGGTTGAGCAGGTTGCTAACGGCGTCAGCGTGCGCATGGCAGTTCTGTACTTGTTACTCGGCGGGGCAAAGGAGTGAAGCGAATGACCACGTATGTCATCAAAGGGGTGCGTCCGTACGGCGAAGACGCTGTCGATCTCGTTATTACCGATGGTGTGATCACTGAGCTTGCTCCCGTAGGTACCGGCAAGGGTGAGGTCATTGATGCCGATGGTCTTATCGCGCTGCCAGGTTTTGTAGACCTGCACACGCATTTGCGCGAGCCAGGCCGAGAAGACGCTGAAACGATTGAATCGGGATCACAAGCTGCAGCTCTTGGTGGTTACACCTGTGTTCATGCCATGGCAAATACGGATCCAGTTGCTGATACCGCTGGTGTCGTTGAGCAGGTTTGGCGTATTGGCCGTGAGGTTGGTCTTGTTGATGTGCGCCCAGTAGGAGCTGTAACCGTAAATCTTGACGGCACCCACTTGGCTGAAATTGGTGCAATGGCCAACTCTGCAGCCAAAGTCACCGTATTTAGCGATGATGGCAAATGTGTGCACGACGCTTTATTGATGCGACGTTCACTTGAATACGTGAAGGCTTTTGGCGGTGTGGTTGCGCAACATGCACAAGAGCCACGGCTGACAGAAAACGCGCAAATGAATGAGAGCGCGCTTTCAGGCAAGCTCGGCATGGTTGGTTGGCCAGCAGTCGCTGAAGAAGCCATCATCGCTCGCGATGTGTTGCTTGCGGAGCACGTGGATTCACGCCTACATGCATGCCACGTATCAACGGCAGGTTCTGTCGAAGTAATTCGCTGGGCCAAGAGTCGTGGGATCAATGTCACGGCTGAAGTCACCCCGCATCATTTGATTCTCACTGAAGATCTTGTTGAAACGTACAACCCGGTATACAAAGTCAATCCACCGCTGCGTACGCAGAAAGATGTACTTGCGCTTCGCCAAGCACTCGCCGATGGAACCATCGATGCGCTGGCCACTGACCACGCGCCACATCCACATGAACATAAGGATTGTGAGTGGGGCGCTGCGGCGATGGGCATGCTCGGATTACAAACCGCATTCAGTGTGGTCATGGAAACCATGGTTGAGCCAGGCTTGCTTGATTGGCGCGGAGTTGCTGAACGCATGTCAGTGCAGCCAGCACGCATTGGGGGCGTTGAATCCCAAGGTCAACCAATCAAAGTCGGTTCTATTGCCAACATCGTGGTGATTGATCCGAAGGCTACATGGACTGTTGTTCCAGAGGCGCTAGCGTCAAAAAGCTCAAATACTCCGTATGCCGAACGCACCTTTCCGGGCACGGTTGTTCATACGTTCTATGCCGGTCGACCAACTGTGATTGGTGGAGTGCTCGCGTGATGCTGATCATCGCTGACGCACAATCAGCTGCCGTAACAAACTGGCCTATGCGCTTGCTCCTTGTGGCGGCGACGCTATCGGTGATCGCTGGTCTCCTGGCACTCATGCGTTGGGGTTGGAAGGGTCGCGAGCGCCGTCAGATTGATGTTTCACGCCCGCTTCCTTTGCCGCCGCACGATGCGATGTTTGTCATTGATGTGCCAGGTGTGTACATCGGCGCTGCGCGCAACGGCGATTGGCTTGACCGCATCGCCGTGCATGGCTTAGGAGTTCGTAGTCGTGCTGCACTCAATGTAGGTGAACAAGGAATTTGGGTTGAGCGGGTTCACGCCAATTCATTTTTCGTTCCAGCTGATGAGATTAATCGCGTCAGCATCGACCGAGACGTTGCCGCAACAGTGCGGAGTAAAGACAGCGTGGTCGTGGTGACCTTTGCCCTTGGTGCAACTTTGGTGGATTTCGGTTTCCTCGCTGATGGCGATGAAGGTCGTGACTTGATTTTTCAGGCTTGCGTAGACGCAGGTTTCAATGTTGATGCATTAGTAGTAACGAAGGAGCAGTCATGAGTTCGCGTGAACCAGCAGTTCTCGTCCTTGAAGATGGGCGGGTGATGCACGGTGAACGTTATGGCGCTGCCGGTGTGACCTTTGGTGAGGCGGTGTTCTCAACTGGCATGTCCGGGTATCAAGAAACCCTGACTGATCCGTCATATGACCGACAGGTTGTCGTGATGACCGCACCTCACATCGGTAATACCGGTGTGAACGAAGAAGATCTTGAGTCAACCAAGATCTGGGTTGCTGGGTACGTAGTGCGCGATCCGTCTCGTGTGTCATCAAACTGGCGTTCAACCGGCGATCTGGCTGCCGCGCTCGATAAGCAAGGAATCGTGGGCATTAGTGGGGTCGATACACGTGCATTGACTCGTCACTTGCGTGAACGCGGTGCGATGAAGGTCGGCATCTTCTCTGGAGATGCAGCAAAACTTTCGGTATCAGAACTCCTCGTGCAGGTGCAAGCAAGCCCTGCAATGGCTGGTGCAAACCTCACTGATGAAGTCAGCACAAAGAAGGCCTACATCGTTCCTGCGGAAGGGCACAAGAAGTTCACCGTTGCTGCAATCGATCTTGGTATTAAGTCGATGACTCCTGAAATGATGGCGGCCCGTGGCATTGAAGTACATGTGCTTCCAGCCGCGAGTTCAGTTGATGAAATTTTGGCTTTGAATCCTGATGGTGTGTTCTTTTCAAACGGCCCTGGCGACCCTGCAACAGCTGACGCTGCTGTCGCCACGATGACCGCAATCCTGCAAAAGAAATTGCCAGTGTTTGGCATTTGCTTTGGCAACCAGATTCTTGGTCGCGCTCTTGGTTTGGGAACTTACAAACTTCGTTACGGACACCGTGGCATCAATCAACCTGTCCAAGATCTACGAACCGGCAAGGTTGAGATCACGGCTCATAACCATGGCTTTGCAGTTGATGCACCGCGCGATGGCGATTTTGATACGCCATTTGGTAAGGCACAGGTCAGTCACGTCTGCCTCAACGATGATGTTGTTGAAGGCTTGCGTTGCCTCGAAGTCCCAGCCTTTAGCGTGCAGTACCACCCAGAAGCCGCAGCCGGTCCTCATGATTCGGCCTACTTATTCGACGAATTCATCGAGTTAATGAGCACATCAGGAAAGGTGCGTGCCTAATGCCACGTCGTGACGACATCAAGAGCGTCATGGTGATCGGGTCAGGCCCCATTGTCATTGGCCAAGCGTGCGAATTCGACTACTCAGGCACCCAAGCCTGTCGCGTATTGCGCGACGAAGGTATCCGTGTGGTGTTGGTGAACTCGAACCCGGCAACGATCATGACCGACCCTGAGTTTTCTGATGCTACGTACATCGAGCCCATCACCCCTGAATTCGTTGAGCGCATCATCGCCAAAGAACGACCAGATGCACTGCTACCAACTCTTGGTGGCCAAACGGCTCTGAACACTGCGATCGCTTTGCACAAGAACGGCGTCCTAGAAAAGTACGGCGTTGAACTCATCGGTGCTGATGTCGATGCAATTGAACGCGGCGAAAACCGTGAGATGTTCAAGAAGATTGTCGCGGAGATCGGTGCAGAGAGTGCCCGTTCCGTTATCTGTCACTCACTTCAAGAATGCCTTGATGCAGTTGATGAGCTTGGTTACCCCATGGTGGTTCGTCCGTCATTCACTATGGGTGGCGCAGGCTCAGGCATGGCGTATAACGAAGAAGATCTCCGCCGCATCGCTGGTGCGGGTCTGCAGGCAAGTCCAACCACCGAGATTCTTCTTGAAGAGTCAATTCTTGGTTGGAAGGAATATGAACTCGAATTGATGCGCGATCACCGCGATAACGTTGTGGTGATTTGTTCGATTGAAAATCTTGATCCCATGGGTGTGCATACCGGTGACTCCATCACCGTTGCTCCAGCACTTACGCTCACTGACCGTGAATATCAGCATATGCGCGATGTCGGCATCGAAATTATTCGTGCAGTTGGCGTAGACACCGGTGGTTGCAATATCCAGTTTGCAGTTAACCCTGAAGATGGACGTTTGATCGTTATCGAGATGAACCCACGGGTCTCACGTTCATCGGCGCTTGCATCCAAGGCAACTGGCTTCCCAATTGCCAAGATTGCAGCGCGCTTGGCTGTGGGTTACACCCTTGATGAAATTCCTAACGACATCACCAAGGAAACCCCGGCATCCTTTGAGCCAACGCTTGACTACATCGTGGTGAAGATTCCTCGATTTGCTTTCGAGAAGTTCCCAAATGCTGATTCGACGCTCACCACCACAATGAAGAGTGTGGGTGAAGCAATGGCGATCGGTCGTAACTTCACCGAAGCCCTGCAAAAGGCACTGCGATCCTTGGAAAAGAAGGAAGCAGTCTTCTCCTGGCCAGCAACAAAGACTGAAGTCAACATCGCTGAACTCAAAGCAACGATGGGTCGACCACATGATGGTCGTCTGTCGCTTGTGCAGCTGGCTCTGTGGGCAGGCGTGAGCCCAGAAGAAGTGTTCGATATCACCAAGATCGATCCGTGGTTCCTTGATCAGATCTGTTTGATTAACGAGATTGCTGATGAAGTTCGATCAGCCTCGAAGTTGGATTACGACACCCTTCGTTATGCCAAGCGTCACGGTTTCTCAGATCTGCAGATTGCTCGACTTCGTGGGCTCACTGAGGCAGAAGTGCGTGGTCAACGCCATGAACTGGGCTTGCGTCCTGTCTATAAAACGGTTGATACCTGCGCTGCCGAGTTTGCGGCAAAAACTCCATATCACTACTCGGCTTACGACGAAGAAACGGAAAGCATTCCAAGTGACCGAGAAAAGGTCATTATTTTGGGTTCAGGACCAAACCGCATTGGTCAAGGAATTGAGTTCGATTACTCATGTGTGCATGCAGCATTGACCCTTCGCGAAGCTGGCTATGAAACGATCATGGTTAACTGCAATCCTGAAACAGTTTCGACTGACTATGACACTTCTGATCGGTTGTACTTTGAGCCGCTGACTCTTGAAGATGTATTGGAAATCGTGCATGCCGAATCTGGCGCAGGCAAACTCGCTGGTGTAATCGTGCAACTTGGCGGTCAAACGCCTCTGGGCTTAGCACAGGTACTTAAGGATGCAGGCGTGCCGATTGTTGGCACTTCGCCTGAGTCCATTCATTTGGCTGAAGAGCGCGGAGCTTTTGGCCGGGTGCTTGCAGAAGCTGGCCTCATCGCACCAAAGCACGGAATGGCGGCTTCCTTCCCTGAAGCCCAAGCCATTGCAGCCGAAGTGGGTTATCCAGTACTTGTGCGCCCAAGTTATGTTCTTGGTGGCCGCGGCATGGAAATCGTTTATGACGATGCAATGTTGGCTGATTACCTCGAACGTTCAACGGAAATCAATGTTGATCACCCAGTACTCGTCGACCGATTCCTCGACGATGCCATTGAAATTGACGTCGATGCACTGTACGACGGTAAGGAACTTTTCCTGGCTGGCGTGATGGAGCACATTGAAGAAGCAGGGATTCACTCCGGAGACTCAGCTTGTGCCCTGCCTCCGATCACGTTGGGTGCAAGCCAAATTGAGCGAATTCGCAAGTCAACGGAAGCGATCGCTAAGGGTGTAGGTGTACTCGGATTGCTCAACGTTCAGTACGCATTGGCATCTGACGTTCTGTACGTGCTCGAAGCAAATCCTCGTGCTTCACGCACCGTGCCATTTGTATCCAAGGCAACTGCAGTGCATGTTGCTAAGGCTGCTGCGCGCGTCATGATGGGGCAAAGCATTGCCGATCTTCGTAAGCAGGGAATTCTTCCAGAGCTAGGCGATGGCGGAACCTTGCCTGATGGATGTGCGGTTTCGGTCAAAGAAGCAGTGCTGCCATTTGGTCGTTTCCAGGGCGTTGACACTGTGCTTGGTCCAGAGATGCGTTCAACTGGTGAAGTGATGGGTCTTGATGACACCTTCGGTGTTGCTTTTGCAAAGGCGCAAGATGCCGCTTCGGGCGCACTGCCAACAAGTGGCACCGTGTTTGTCTCGCTGGCCGATCGCGATAAGCGTGCGGCAATTTTCCCGCTCATGCGCTTGAGTGATCTTGGTTTCAAGATTTTGGCAACATCGGGTACTGCTGATGTATTACGTCGCAATGGAGTGAAATGCGAAGTCATCCGCAAGGCCTTCGAAGGAACCGGGGATGCGGGGGAGCCGACCACAGTCGACGCGATCATGAATGGCGACATCCAACTGATCATCAATACGCCGTACGGTGTGGGTGCTCGCCTTGATGGATATGAGATCCGCACGGCTGCTGTGATGAAGGGTGTTCCTTCCATCACCACAGTTCAGGGTCTTGGGGCTGTAGTGCAGGGCATTGATTCACTCCAGCACGAGGAGTCCACCGTGCGCTCGCTCCAAGAGCATGGAGCCGATCTCAATCGCCTTCGCGCCGCCCAGCGCGATAGCCTCCTTGCCTCACAGAAGGAGGCCTAGGCATGGCTCCACTGCAAATCACCGGCCAGGTGCTCGACGTGCGTCGTGCTGGCATGTACACGGTGTTGTCTTTGACTGCGCCCGGTTTAGCTGAGCGCACCCGTGCGGGGCACTTCCTGAATATCGGTATCGGAGGCGAAGAGTCTGGCTTGTTACTTCGTCGCTCATTTGCGATTTACCAAGTGCAGTCGCGCGGGGTGTACGGCGGATCTGTTGACATCGTGGTTGGCGTTCACGGCAAGGGCACGCAGTGGCTCGTTGATCGTCGTCGTCATGACAACTTGAGCATCGTGGGGCCACTTGGTCGACCGTTTACGTTGCCAAAGGAACCAGCGAATTGCATTTTGGTCGGTGGAGGGTACGGAACTGCACCGTTATTCATGCTCGCTGATCAACTCCGTGAACGTGGTTGCCGAGTCGATGTGATCGCAGGAGCGGCAACTGAAGAGAAGTTGTTTGGCACCCTTGAGATTAAGCGCGCGGCATCTACGCTCACTGTCACTACTGACGATGGCTCACTTGGTGTGCAAGGTCGAGTGACCGATGTGCTCGAAGACATCATCACCAAAACTCAGGCCGATGTGGTGTACGCCTGCGGGCCAATGGGCATGCTTGCTGCAGTCGCTGAAATCGCTACGGCTCGCGGTGTGTACAGCCAGTGCTCGGTTGAAGAATCGATGGCGTGCGGCGTGGGTGTGTGCATGACATGCGTGTTGCCAGTGATTGGTGACGATGGAATCACGCGCATGGTTCGTTCTTGTGTGGAAGGTCCAGTGTTCCGTGGTGATCGCGTGCGCTGGAGTGATGTGGGAACCGTTCCGCCTGACACCCTCGGCGCCCCGACGGGAGGTCACTAATGTCTCGCGCGCTCATCACAAGTGGTCCGATAGACCCCACCGTCAACTTGCCGGCGGTTGATATGTCAACCTCGCTTGGCTACTTCGAGACGCCAGCTCCTGTATTTACCGCATCTGGTTGTGCAGCAGCAGGTAAGGAACTTGATCAGTTCTTTGACATTACTCAGCTTGGTGGCATTGTCACCAAGAGCGTGATGATGAATGCGCGATCAGGTCGCGCAACTCCACGTATGGCCGAAACGCCAAGTGGGATGCTGAACTCCATCGGTTTACAAGGTCCAGGTATTGATTCATTCATTGAGAATGATTTGGCCTGGTTGCGTCAACGCGGTGCACGCACAGTGGTGTCGATCGCTGGCGGATCTGTCGAGGAATACGGCAAGCTTGCCGCCAAGTTGCGTACTGTTGATGGCATTAGTGCCATCGAGGTAAATATCTCTTGCCCGAATGTGGAAGACCGCGGCCAGGTGTTTGCCTGCGATCCAAATTCATCCGCGCAGGTTATTCAGGCTGTTCGTCGAAATTCCGATACTAAGATTCCCATCATTGCCAAGCTTTCGCCTGATGTCACCAGCATCGTGTCGATTGCGCAAGCAGTTGAGCGCGCAGGTGCGGACGCAGTTGCAGTCATTAACACCACCCTTGGCATGGTCATCAACCTTGAAACCATGCGACCAGCACTCGGTGGTATCACCGGCGGGTTATCTGGCCCTGCGATTCGCCCAATGGCTGTGCGTTGCGTCTGGCAAATTCACCAAGCGCTTCCGCAACTACCAATTCTTGGCATGGGCGGTATTCGCAACGGTGAGGATGCACTGCAATTCATCTTGGCCGGCGCAAGTGCGGTGTCAGTTGGCACAGTGACCTTCCATGATCCATCTGCACCGATCCGCGTTCAGCAAGAACTTGAGATTGCTTTGGCGCAACGTGGCTTTGCCACGTTGCGTGAGGCTATTGGCTTTGCTCATCGCGGACCTGATGTCGCTGTAATTGAAGAGGAACAAGAGTGAACAAGGCCCCGATTGCTGTAGCGCTGGATGCACCAGATCTTGGCGTTGTGCGTGCTTGGTCTCGTGCAGTCGCGCCTGTGGTGTCAACGTTGAAGGTTGGCCTTGAGGTGTATTGCCGCGATGGTGCAGCTGCAGTTCATGCAGCTCGTCAAGGTGCAGCAGAAGTGGGCTCACCCGATGTGCAAATCTTCCTTGATCTGAAATTGCATGACATCCCGGCAACTGTTGCTGGTGCAGCGCTTGCGGTGGCCGAACTTGAGACAGCATTCCTGACCGTGCACGCATCCGGTGGTGCAGCGATGATTGAAGCTGCTGCAAACGCGCTACCCAACACCAAGATCACTGCAGTCACAGTGCTGACATCCATTGATGAGGCGACCTTGGTAAGCATTGGCATGGCGGGGCCAGCGATGGATGCCGCGGTGAGATTAGCCAAGGTTGCGGTAAACGCTGGCGCTCGGGCAATTGTGTGTTCACCGCTGGAAGTCGCAGCTATCCGTGCGGCAGTTCCCGCTGACATCACATTGATCACTCCAGGTGTACGCCCTGCAGGGGCTGCTGTGAATGATCAAAAGCGAGTAGCAACTCCGCAAGATGCCCTTGCATCAGGCGCAGATCTTCTCGTGATTGGTCGACCAATCACTGCAGCTCCCGATCTCACCGAAGCTGCATGGGCAATCGCGAAGTCATTAGGCGCATAAATGGCAGCACCGGTTCGCACTCCTGAACAACGAGCAGCAGCTCTCGATGCAGCGTTGCGGTCGCGTCGAATTCGCGCGCAATTACGTGTGGGCTTGAAATCCGGTGAAGTCGATCCGGTGCTCATTGTCAGCGGTGCCGGGCAAGATACGAACTATGCAAATCTTCGAGTGCGTTGGTTATTGGAATCCCTGCCGGGCGTGGGCCCGATCAAGGCTGAGCAAGTAATGCAGCGGTTGGGGATTGCAGCGACCCGTCGTCTTGGTGGGCTCAATGAACGCCAGCGTGCGCTGCTGATGGAAACCGTGTCTCGATGACCGCGCCGCTAGTAGTGGTGTCTGGTCCATCTGGCGTTGGCAAGAGCACCGTTGTGCAAGAAGTCTTGAAGCAAGCCCCCGATGTATGGCTATCGGTTTCGGCCACCACTCGAGCTGCCCGGCCTGGTGAAGTTCATGGCGAGCACTACTTCTTCTTGAGTCAAGAAGAGTTCGATGCATTGGTCGCTGCAGGCGAGCTCTTGGAATGGGCCACGTTCGCGGGTAATAGTTACGGCACCCCTCGTGGGCCCGTTGATGAGCGCCGCGATCAAGGCGTTCCGGTGGTCTTAGAAATTGAGTTATTTGGGGCTAGGCAGGTGCGCGAGGCTGATCCGGGTGCCCGATTGGTCTTTTTGGCGCCCCCATCATGGGAGGTCTTGGAGGGTCGACTTCGGGGTCGAGGCACTGAGTCGGAGCAGGCGGTAGCCGCTCGTCTTGAGGCTGCTTTGGTGGAAATGGCCGCCCAAGGGGAGTTCCATGAAGTGGTCGTCAATACCGACGTCGAGACCGCTGCGCAAACCTTGGTAGGCTTCCTGCATGACAACACCCCGCGGTGAGGGCATCGTTTACCCCTCAATTGACTCACTTCTCGAAAAGACCGACTCCAAGTTCTCACTTGTGAGCTATGCGTCAAAGCGGGCCCGTCAGATCAATGCCTACTACTCACAGCTTGGCGAAGGCCTACTTGAGTACGTCGGACCATTGGTTGAGACCCACTTGCAAGAAAAGTCGATCTCGATTGCACTTCGCGAAATCGACGCAGGGTTGCTCACCTCAGAGCCTCTCGAGGAGCAGGCCTGACCACCACTTCATTCGAGGCCGGTTCACCAATGTCGGGTGGCCGGCCTCGAGTCGTGCTGGGGGTTGCCGGTGGGATCGCGGCCTATAAAGCCGTTGAAGTGTTACGCGGGCTTACCGAATCCGGGCACGATGTCACCGTTATTCCTACCGATGCTGCCTTGAAGTTTGTTGGTGAACCCACCTGGTCTGCGTTGTCGGGTAAACCCGTTGCAAGCGATGTGTGGAGCAATATTGCTGATGTTCCACATGTACGTCTTGGTCAAACAGCTGACGTTGTCGTCATTGCACCCGCAACTGCTGATCTGATTGCACGGGCAACCCATGGAGTGGCAAATGATTTACTGACCAACACCTTGCTCACTGCTCGTTGCCCAGTAGTCATGGCGCCAGCGATGCATACCGAAATGTGGGTGCATCCAGCTACGCAAGCAAATGTTGCGCAATTACGAGCTCGCGGAATTATCGTGCTTGAGCCCGCAAGTGGGCGTCTTACAGGTGCAGATACCGGTCCTGGTCGGCTCCCTGATCCGGCAGCTATCGTTGATGCTGTCAAGGATGTCCTTCGCCGTAAACCCACCAATGATCTTGCTGGCGTGAAGATCGTGATTTCTGCGGGTGGCACGCATGAAGCCCTGGATCCTGTACGTTTTCTTGGTAATCGCAGCAGCGGAATGCAAGGTGTAGAACTCGCTCGCACGGCAGTCTCACGCGGTGCTCATGTCACTTTGGTTGCTGCACACATGCATGTTGATCCACCAGCAGGTGTTGAACTCGTGCAGGTGAGTTCGGCA
>CAFBMO010000035.1_pt1 | contig 15291 bp, 14 predicted proteins | sample 7268821 | NCBI WGS metagenome assembly CAFBMO01 (sample SAMEA6814065, study PRJEB35770) | freshwater metagenome | biome: Freshwater; feature: Freshwater reservoir; material: water | place: Czech Republic | collected 2017-05-23 | depth 30m m
CCTTCAGCAAGCTCTTGCGAGCCTGCGGTGAAGTAGAAGGCTTGGAGCGGGTTCGTTTCACTTCACCGCACCCAGGTGAGTTCACCGACGATGTGATTGAGGCGATGGCCACCACACCAAATGTCATGCACCAGCTACATATGCCATTGCAATCTGGATCCAACGAGATTCTTCGCGCAATGCGTCGAAGCTACCGTCAGGATAAATACCTCGGCATCATCAAGAAGGTTCGCGCAGCAATGCCAGATGCGGCCATCACCACGGACATCATCGTGGGATTCCCGGGTGAAACTGAAGAAGATTTCTTGCAGACTATGCATGTGGTGCAAGAGGCTCGATTCACTATGGCCTACACCTTCTTATATTCACCGCGCCCTGGCACCGAAGCGGCTGACATGCCTGACCAAATTCCGCATGCGGTGAAGCAAGATCGCTATGAGCGCCTCGTTGCAGTTGGCAATCAGATTGCTTGGGAAGAAAACCTCAAGCAAGTGGGCAAGGTTGTTGAAGTGCTCGTTGCCCAAGGTGAAGGTCGCAAAGATGGCGACACAGATCGAGTATCAGGTCGTACGCCTGATTACAGACTCGTCCATGTCACTGTTGATCCACATCAACCGCGTCCACGCCCAGGCGATGTGGTGACCGCAGTAGTTACTCAAGCAGCACCGTTCCATTTAGTCACCGACACTTTGTTGACGGTTCGCCGAACCAAAGCCGGTGATCTCAGTGAGCTACCACCACAAACTCCTGGTGTTTCTTTGGGCATGCCATCCATTCGTGTAGGCCAAGCATGATCTCCGCAGTGGTGTTCATTCCGGCGGCACCGTTGATGTGCCCTGATATTGACGTAGAAGCGCTCCTTGCCGATGAGCGAGCCGCTTCCATTGAACTTGTTGCTGAGCTTCAGCAAAATGCTGAACAAATCATTGTGATCGGTTCGGGAGAATCAACCACCTGGTTTGAACAGGGCGGCATTGGCAACACGCGTGCTTTTGGCGGGGTGAGTCACTACGTCATTGGTTCTGGTCGAGATGAAATGCCGCAAGCGCTCACCGTTGGTGCCTGTGTCGTGAGTGCTGCGGGATGGGCTGGAGCAGTGAAAGCGTTAGTAGTCGATACAGAAACCACTGCTGAGCAACGTGGAGTCCTCGCGAAAGAGTTAATTGCTAAGAGTGACGATCTGCGTACGCTCATTGTTGCGGTTGGTGATGGATCGGCAACGCGTACGGAAAAGGCTCCTGGCTATATCCAGCCTGATGCTCTTGATTTTGATGCAGCGGTAGTGCACGCAATTGAGAATGGTGATTCCGCCGCGATCGTGGCAATTGAACAATCCACGGCCGACCGTTTGTGGTGCCGCGGATTACCAACGTGGCAGGTTGTAGCGCAAGCGATCGGTCATGCTGAAGGCACACTGGTGCTTGAGTCTTCCCCGTTTGGGGTGAACTACCTCGTTGCAGCGTGGCGGGTTTGATCACGCTATGAGTATCAATAGCAGTAGCAACTTCAGTTGGAATGTGCTCGTCATTGTCGGACCAACGGCGGTGGGTAAAAGTTCATTGAGCGTGAAGGTTGCTCAACAACTCATTGGTCAAGGTATTGCCGCTGAGATTGTCAGTGCTGATTCCATGCAGGCGTATATCGGCATGGATATTGGAACGGCTTCACCAACAAAAGAAGAGCGTGGCGGGATTACCCATCATCTCTTGGATGTGTGGCCAAGTGACCACGTGTTGACCGTTTCTGATTATCAAGAAACGGCTCGCTCTGCGATAAATGATGTGTTGGCGCGAGGTGCGGTGCCCATCGTGGTTGGTGGTTCAGGTCTGTACGTTTCGGCAATCCTTGATGATCTGAAGTTCCCGCCTACTGATCCGCAAGTGCGTGCAAAGTACGAAACGCAGTTGGAGCAAGAAGGTCCGTTGGCATTGCATCGCGCATTGGCCAAGGTTGATCCGAAAGCTGCTGCAGTCATGCTTCCAACAAATGGGCGACGGTTGGTGCGAGCTTTAGAAGTCATCGAACTCACTGGTGAGCCCTATAACGCGAAGTTACCTGATCCAGTGGAGTTGTATGCAACTGTCCGTATTGGTTTGAACATTCCCCGCGTGGAAATGGATGACCGAATTGCTCAGCGTGTCCACCAGATGATTGCTGATGGCTTTGTTCACGAAGTACAGGCGTTGCCAGATCTCAAAAACTCCGTCACTGCTTCTCGCGCCTTGGGCTACACCCAGATCCTGGAATACCTTGATGGTGAGTGTTCACTTGATGAAGCGGTGAACACCACGATTGCAATTACGAAGAAGTTTGCGCGACGTCAGCAACGTTGGTTTGCAGGTGATTCACGCATTACGTGGCTGGACTACAACGATGCGGCATTAGTGTCGAAGGTCTGTGCACTTTTGGGTGCTGACACTAAGCAGTAGTACTCCGTGCCGAGTAACTTCGCGGCAATTGGTTTTGGTAGGCGAGTGAGCACTGCGAGCGTACGAATCTGACCATCAGCCTGATGCTGTGATGCGTGAGCGCGCAAGGAAGCCTTTTTTTCATTCCAGTATTTGCGCACATCAATGCGGTGCGTGATTTCGGCACCTGGTGTCCACGCAGAATCAAATGAGTGAGCATCAAAATCATTCGGGGTGATGTGTAGACGTCCAGCAGTGCGCACAGCCCGAGCAATTGGCTCACGGGGCAAGGTCACTTCAAATACTGTTGGCGCTTTCTTGGCCAGCACACTTGCAGCGCGAACAGCGCGGTGCACCGCGAGGTGGTCCGGGTGTCCATAGCCACCACATGGGTCGTAACCCACCACGACATCAGCGCATTCCTCGTCGAGGACTTCGGTGATGCGCTGAGCTACAGTGAAGCGATCCACGTGCGCGAGGCCATCAAGTACTTCAGCGTGCAGACCTGAATCTGCGTAGCCAAGAGACACCACTCGATGCACGCCAATGGCTGCAGCCGAGACCTCTAATTCGCTGGATCGCATAGCTGCCAGTGAGCGCTCATTGCCAGAAGAGGTGAGTCCGGCGGCACCATTGGTGGCCACGATCAACACCACACGTTGACCCTCGGCAACTGCACGCGCCATCGTGCCGGCTGTGAGCAGCGCCTCATCGTCTGGATGGGCATGCACAAAGACCAGCGTGCGTGCAGGCGTGTGGATTGTCATGATCGTCCTATCTTGTCGTACGGTCACATGGTGAGAATCGCCCACGTCACCGATTGCTACCTGCCTCGTACAGGTGGGATTGAGACGCAGGTGCGAGCGCTGGCCAGACATCAGGCTGCATCAGGCCATGAGGTCAGCATCATCACGGCCACCCCTGGGGTCAAGCGCAGTGGGACTGAGATCGTTGATGGTCTTGCGGTCACCCGGATCACCGCAAAGATTCCTGGGGACCTGCCGATTCACCCTCGTACGCGCCACCATGTGGCCGCAGCTCTTCAAGAAAACCCTGTCGACGTTGTGCACGTGCATGTGGGAGTGATCTCGCCCTTTGCCTGGGGTGCGATTCGGGCTGCTTATCAATTGAAGATCCCCACGGTTGTCACGGTTCATGGCATCTGGGGTCCGCTTGCCAGCCCTGGTTATCGTCTGAGCGAACTCATCGCCAAGTGGGCTACGTGGGGAATCACCATTTCTGCAGTGAGTCAGGTTGCAGCCAAAACTATAGAACGAGCAGTACCTACGTTAGGCGAAGTGTTGGTGCTGCCTAACGGGATTGACGTTCAAGACTGGCAATTACCGGTGCGTCAGCATGATTCATCAACCCTGAACTTAGTCACCGTGATGCGTTTGGCTCCGCGTAAGCGCACTCTGCCACTACTCAAGATTGTGAAAGCTGCACAAGAACGCGCTGGAATTACCATGCGAATTCATTTGCGATTAGTTGGCGATGGTCCTGAACGTTCACGAGCGGAAAGTTTTGTCCACCAACATGGGCTCAAGAATCTCGTGAGTTTCACCGGCCGGTTAGACCATGCAGGTATTCGTGAGATTTTTGCGATGAGTGATGTCTATGTGCAGCCGTCAGTGAAGGAGTCTTTTGGTATTGCAGCGCTGGAAGCCAGAGCTGCAGGTTTGCCAGTAATCGCTCGATCACAAACGGGAACTACGCAGTTCATTCGTGATCACCAAGAAGGTTTGCTGGCACAGACCGACTCAGGAATGGCCTCAGCGATCGCTTCATTGGCGGCTGATCGTGCGCTGTTAGCGCAATTAGGGGAGTACAACCGCTCAACTGCCCCTGAGCAGTCATGGCCGATGGTGCTGGCCCGAGTCGACGAGGCGTACGCGCGCGCCCGTCACTTAGACTAAAACCTATGGCTGCCCTCAATGAAATCCCCTTTATTAAGGGTCATGGCACAGCCAATGACTTTGTAATCGTCGCTGACCTTTTGGGCAAGCGAGATCTCACTGCTGCTGAGGTGCGTTTCCTATGTGATCGCCACACCGGCATCGGTGCTGATGGTGTGCTTCGAGTTGTGCGTACCGAACATGTTCCTGAATTTTCCAAGATGGCCGCATCGGCCGAGTTTTTCATGGACTACCGCAACGCTGATGGTTCGATTGCGCAAATGTGCGGCAATGGAGCTCGAGTCTTCATTCGCTACCTCGATGCCGTGGGCCTGATCACTGAATCTGATGTTGTGATTGCGACCCGTGCCGGGCTTCGTGAATGCAAGATGAATTCAGACTTGTCGATCACAGTTGACATGGGCCCAGCGACCCAGCCGCAAACCGATGCGATCCCGCTGGTTGGTATCAAAGACGAACTTTGGCCCGCAGTTGCCGTGCTCATGCCCAATCCACATGCGGTGACCTTTGTGGAAAACCTTGATGACATTGGCAGCCTTGAAACCCCACCTCCTGTGTTGCCTCCCACAATTTTCACTGACGGAGTCAACGTCGAATTCGTTGTTCAACGCGGTCCGAACCACGTAGCAATGCGAGTGCACGAGCGTGGTGCTGGCGAAACCATGAGTTGTGGCACTGGAGCGTGTGCAGTGGCTTGGGCTGCAAGCGAGCGTTACCCGAACATGGATCTCACCGCGAACGAAGGTGTTCGCGTTGATGTTCCCGGAGGCACTGTGGTTGTTCGAATGCTGGCTAACGGTCATCTGACGCTCACTGGGCCGGCAACCTTGGTAGCGCGCGGCACTGTGTTGCTACCGGCGTAAGTAACCCATGACTGAAACCTTCTACGACGAGCATGATCCCCGTGGTATTTCCACGGGTGAGCTCGAACTTGAGGATCGTCAAAACCTTCGTCGTGTAGCTGGTTTTTCCACTGAACTTGAAGACATCAGTGAGGCCGAATATCGCCAGATGCAACTTGAAAAAGTTGTGTTGGCAGGTGTGTGGACTCAAGGCACGTTGGAGCAAGCCGAACGAAGTATGCGTGAGTTGGCGGCGCTTGCCGAAACTGCGGGGGCTGAAGTACTTGAAGCAGTCATCCAACGTCGTGAGCATCCAGACCCATCTACCTATTTGGGTTCAGGCAAGGTTGAAGAGCTTCATCAAATCGTGAAGGCAACGCGCGCAGACACCGTGATCTGTGATGGCGAACTTAGCCCGGGTCAGTTGCGCAAACTTGAAGATATTTTGAAGGTGAAAGTTGTTGACCGAACGTGGTTGATCTTGGACATTTTCGCGCAGCATGCGCGTAGTCGAGAAGGCAAAGCCCAAGTTGCACTCGCACAGTTTCAATACCTGATCCCACGGCTTCGTGGCTGGGGTGAGGCGCTTTCGCGTCAGGCCGGTGGTGCAGGCGGTGGTGCCGGTGGCGGTGTGGGTACCCGTGGCCCCGGCGAAACCAAGATTGAAACTGATCGTCGTCGTATTCGCGATTCGATGACCAAACTTCGCCGCGAACTCAAAGAGATGGAAAAGTCTCGTGTCACCCAGCGTGCTGCTCGTAAACGAGCTCAGGTTCCCGCGGTGGCAATTGCTGGTTACACCAATGCCGGTAAGTCCAGTCTGCTGAATCGCATCACTGGCGCTGGTGTGCTGGTGCAAAATGCGTTGTTCGCAACCCTGGACCCAACAATTCGCAAAACCAAAACGCCAAGCGGTCGTGAATTCACCATCGCTGACACGGTTGGTTTCGTTCGGCATCTGCCGCACCAACTTGTAGAAGCTTTTCGTTCTACCCTTGATGAAGTCAAAGACGCGGATCTAATCCTGCATGTGGTTGATGGCAGTGATGAAGCGCCATTTGAACAAATTGCTGCGGTTCGCACGGTGTTGAATGACATAGATGCTGGGGGAGTTCCGGAACTCATCGTCATCAACAAGGCTGACATTGCAGATCAGGAAATGATCAATCAGATTCTGCGCCGCGAGCCGGGAGCCGTTGTGGTGTCAGCAGCAACTGGCATGGGAATTGAGGAATTACTTCTTGCGATCGAAGCTGATTTACCGCAGTTCCTCGAGGAAGTGCGTCTCGTTATTCCATATTCACGTGGCGATCTCATTTCCCGAGCCCATGAGCTCGGTGACGTAATTGATATTGAGCACCTTGAAGGTGGCAGCACGGTTCATGCGCGCGTGCCAAAGTATTTGGCTGTTGAAATGCAGCAGGCCAGTGTCTGAGGTTGATGATGCGCTCGACAAAGTCGTCGAAAAGATCGGTGGCCAGCGGCGCGAAGGTCAGCATGCAATGGCCAAGGCGGTAGCCAGCACGATTCATGGTGATCGGCACGCAATCATTCAGGCAGGTACCGGTACGGGAAAGTCATTGGGTTATTTAGTTCCGGCCGCTATTGCTGCGATTGCGAATAAAGAGCCGATCGTGGTGGCAACAGCAACATTGGCCTTGCAACGTCAGCTCATGGATAAGGATCTGCCACTGTTAGTAGAAGCACTCGAGGGTGAATTTGAGCGACCAATCAAGTATGCAGTACTCAAAGGTCGTAACAACTACATCTGTCTACAAAAGCTCCATAGCGCCGTTCCTGACGATGAATCCGATGCGTTGTTCAATGCGCAGCGCAGTGCGTTGGGTGAGCAAGTGGTTGCGGTACGCGCCTGGGCTGAACAAACGCAGACCGGCGATCGCGATGAATATGACGATGAGATTGATCCACGCGTGTGGCGCAGTTTGACGGTCGGCCGTCGCGAATGTGTGGGTGAAAGTAAATGCGTGTATGGCGAGGAATGTTTCACTGCCAAGCGTCGGGCTGAAGCAAATGAAGCAGACATCATCATCACTAACCATGCAATGTTGGCAATTGATTCGCTCGAGAATATCCCTGTGCTTCCTGAGCATGGCGCGGTGATTATCGATGAAGGCCACGAACTTGTTGACCGGGCGACGGGGTCACTCACGAATGAACTCAGTGTTGCGATGGTTGAACGCTCGTTGAGCAGAGCAAAGCGACTTGTAGATGAGCGGACTCTGGTTCAGTTGCAAGACGCGATGGACACCTTCGATGATGCATTGCGTGAAGCAGCGCTTGATCTCAAAGGTCCGATGCGACTGAATCCGATGCCGCAGGTACTCACCTTGGCGTTGACCTTGCTGCGTGACAGTGGTCATCAAGTGATGACCGTGCTCAATGCCAATAAGGAAGAAAAGGATCCTGACGCGCTTGCCAAGTTGCAGCAAGCAAAGGCCGTTGTTGAAGAAATGCATGACACTGCTGGGTTGATCATTAATTCCGGTGATTACGACGTGGTGTGGCTTGATCCTGGGGAGAATCGCGCGCCTGTAATCAGGCGAGCACCGCTTTCTATCGGTGGATTGCTGCGAGATTCACTTTTCGCCAAAAGTCCTGTGGTACTCACCAGTGCAACGTTGACCGTCGGTGGCGGCTTTGATGCTCTCATCTCAAGTCTTGGACTCACTGATGCCGATGTGAACACCATGGATGTGGGATCGCCGTTTGATCATGCCAAGCAAGGCATTCTTTATGTTGCCAGTGAATTGCCGGCGCCCGATCGTGATGGTGTGCCGATGGAAGCGCTTGATACTTTGGCTGAACTCATTGAAGCGGCCGGTGGGCGCACCTTGGCCTTGTTCTCGAGCTGGCGCGGTGTCGAGCGAGCGGCGGAATATTTGCGTGTGCGCCTAGATAACAAGAAATATCCGATGCTTGTGCAAAAGCGTGGCGATGCGGTGGGCACGTTGGTGAAGGCGTTCGCCGATAACCCAGCAACCACGCTGCTTGGGACTGTTTCGTTATGGCAAGGCGTTGATGTGCCAGGGGAGAGCTGTATTTGTGTAGTGATCGACCGCATTCCATTTCCACGCCCTGATGACCCCCTCATCGCTGCCCGTCAGCAAGCCATTGATGATGCAGGCGGCTCGGGCTTTCGAGCGATCTCGGTGCCAAAGGCAGGTTTGCTTTTAGCGCAAGGTGCAGGTCGCCTCATCCGCGGTGCGCATGATAAGGGAGTCGTGGCCGTGCTTGACTCACGTTTGGCCAATGCTGGCTATGCAAAGTCCCTGCGTGCGAGCTTGCCCCCGTTTTGGTTTACCACCGACAAAGACATTGTTGTGGGGTCGTTGAAGCGCTTGAATGAAGATTTCCTCAGGGACTAGTTCGTATCTTCCGGTGGAATTTCTTCATTGAGAAAATGGCGACCGGCGAGTTGAGGTGGGTAGATGATTTCACCCTTTGGCTCGAAGTCATCAGACTCAATCATTGTGTGTGACCTGTGGACGCCAACCCAGACGAATAGCGCCTAGGGATATCCGAAATGCCCCCTTTTTAACCAGCAACCCTTAGAATTCACAGTGAACATTCGTTCACCAAATGAAAGTGATGCATGCAGTTCAAGCGCAATTTCTCGCCCACCATCACCATTGCGGTGTTGGCGACTTCGGGCATGGTCATGGCGATCATGCAAACGATGTTCATTCCGTTGCTGGCTCAAATTCCTGACATTTTGAACTGCACGGCCGATAACGCTTCTTGGTTGATCACTGCCACCTTGATTTCTAGTGTGGTTGCTATTCCAACGATGTCACGCCTGGCCGACATGTACGGCAAACGCAAGATGATGTTGATCAGTATTGGCGTGATGGTTGTTGGTTCACTTGTTGGTGCTTTGAGTGAAAACCTTGGCGTACTGATTTTCGCCCGAGCCCTTCAAGGTTTCGCCATTGCACTGATCCCGCTGGGTATGAGCATCATGCGAGATCTCATTCCGCCTGAGCGCTTGGCATCAGGTGTGGCCTTCATGAGCGGATCGATGGGGGTGGGTTCTGCCATTGGTTTGCCATTTGGCGGCATCATTTTTGAGAGTTTGGGTTGGCATTGGATTTTCTGGGTGTCCGTCATCACCGGCAGTTTGTGCGGACTTGCGATCTTCGCAGTTGTTCCTGAATCTAAGGTGCGTGCAGGCGGAAGTTTCGATGTGCGTGGCGCTGTACTCATCTCCGTTGCGCTCACAGCTTTCTTACTTGGTGTGACGAAAGGTTCACATTGGGGTTGGTTAAGTCCAGGGATTCTTACGTGCTGGGCACTCACGCTTGCCGTGATGCTCTATTGGTTCCCGTTTGAGCTCAAGAGTGGTCATCCGATTATCGATTTGCGCACTAGTGCGCAAAAGGCCGTGTTGCTGACCAACATTGCCTCATTACTGGTCGGTTTCGCGATGTACGCAAACATGTTGAGTAGTACGCAGTTCTTAGAAATGCCCGAAGAAAGCGGTTACGGGTTTGGTTTTAGCGTTTCGCATGCAGGTTTGTTGATTCTTCCCGCGTCCCTTTCGATGGTGATTATGGCGCCTGTTGCGGCGCGCATAACGAATGTGTATGGGCCAAAGATCACATTTATTCTTGGCGGGGTCTTCCTTGGTTTTGGCTATGTAATTCGCATGTTCTTCATGGACACACCGTTGCAAGTCATGATCGGTGCAATTGTCGTGTCGCTAGGGACCATGACCAGCATGTCGGCAGCACCCAACATCATTATGCGATCAGTTCCCATCACTGAAACAGCATCGTCGAATGGTTTGAATAACGTTATTCGCAACGTTGGTATGTCGATTTCGAGTGCGACGGTTGCTGCGTTCCTCACCGGTATGACAATCGTGGTTGGCGACAAGATTTATCCAAGTGAATCTGCATTTGTTTCGGTATATGTCGCTGCTGGCCTGTGCGGTTTCGCTGGAGCCGTAGTGGCACTGTTCTTGCCGGCTCACCTAGCAAAGCGCAATGAGGCATTGAGCTCGGGTACTGGAGCGCTGGCAAGAGAAGATCCATCGCTGCTCACGGTGACACCGCATGAATTCGTCATAAACGGCACAATCCTTGACGAGCGTGGCCAACCCGTGGGTCAAGCCAAGGTCACCTACTTCACGCAAGCCGGCCAGCAAATTGACTTTGAGAGAACTGACCATGACGGCACCTACTCGATTGTGCTTCCCGAGCCAGGCGACTACCGAGTTCGCATTGAGTCCGAGGGCAAGGCGGCGGTTGAATCAATCGTGAGTGCCACCCCTCATGCTGCCCTGCAGAAACTCACTATTTAGTTAGACGATTCGCCCACATTTTCCCCCTTCCTCTGGCACCATTCCTGTATCTGTGAAGGAAGGTTGTGTGCATGTCTGTTATGACGCAAGAACGCGAGGCCCTCAAGGGTGCGGTCGCGGATTACCTCGATGCCACGTTCCCCATCGACAAGGTCCATCGCATTGCCAATGGCAAGGAAGATGTGTCTGCGGGTGAATGGACCAAAGCGGCCCAAGGCCTTGGCCTTGCCGGCTTGGTCATTCCTGAGGAATTCGGTGGACAGGGCGCAAGCCTTGGCGAGCTCGGTGTGGTGCTGCAGGAATTCGGTCGCACCTTGGCGCCATTACCCATGCTTTCCAGCGCTGCCCTTGGCACAGTTCCATTCTTGGTATGCGACAACGCCAATGTGAGCAAGCCGTACCTTGAAGCCCTCGCTGCTGGCACCGCTACCGCCGCCTTGGCATTAAGCGAAGCGGCAAACCAGTGGCCAGCAACAATCAACACCACGGTTGCCACCCAAAATGGCGATACGTGGACCGTTACCGGTAGTAAAACATTCATACTCGATAACGGTGGTGCAGATTTCTACATTGTGAGTGCAAGTACTCCGCAGGGTCCTGGCATTTTTGTAGTGAACAGTGCTGACGTGCAACGCACAGACCTCAATGCAATGGATCTGACTCGCAAGCAGAGCTCTATTTCATTCAACAACGCAAAGGCAACTGCTCTTGCGGTGAATGCTCAAAGTCAACTCACCCAGATCCAAAACCTCGCTGCAACCTTGGTAGCCAGTGAGCAACTTGGTGGCGCTGACGCAATTTTGAAGATGATGGTTGAGTACGCAAAGATGCGCGTGCAGTTTGGTCGCATTATTGGTTCGTTCCAAGCAATTAAACACATGTGTGCCAATACTCTGGTCGAAGTTGAACAAGCACGCGGTGCTGCAGAAGATGCAGCCGATCGTGCGGCGCAGGGCGAAGACATCACGTTGTCAGCGAGCTTGGCAAAGATTGCGTGCTCAGAAGTCTTCAGCGATGCAACGCTCACCAATATTCGGGTGCATGGTGGCATTGGCTACACCTGGGAGCATCCAGCTCACCTATATTTCCGTCGTGCTCGCAGCACAAACGCATTGTTTGGTTCGCCTGTGCAACATCGTGAAGCATTACTCGTTGGTTTGGGTTACTAGGAGATATGACGATGACAACTGCAATTGAAACTCCAGCAGAACTTGAAGAGTTCCGTGTCAAGGTGCGCGACTGGTTCTCAAGCAACGCTCAGCGTGAAGATGCGCAGGCCGGTGGCGAAGCAGGCGAAGTAGAAGCAGGCGAAACCGAAGACTTCCTGGTCGTTGCGCGCAATTTCCAAAACAAGTTGTATGACTCCGGCCTTTCTGGTCTTGCTTGGCCGAAGGAATACGGTGGCCAAAGCCTGACGATGAATCACCAGCGGGTATTCAACGAAGAGGCAAGCGGCTATGTCATGCCAAGCACACCATTCATGGTGACCTTAGGCATGTGCGCCCCAACAATCTTGCAGTACGGGACCGAAGAGCAACGCAAGCGCCATATCGGTCCGATGTTGCGTGGCGATGAGATCTGGTGCCAGCTCTTCTCCGAACCAGGTGCAGGTTCTGACGTTGCCGGTCTTACCACGAAGGCTGTCAGGGATGGCGATGAGTGGGTTATCAATGGTCAGAAGGTGTGGACTTCTGGTGCGCACTACTCAAACTTTGGTTTGATTGTTACTCGTACAAACCCAGATGTGCCAAAGCACAAGGGCATCACGATGTTTATCGTTGACATGAAGGCGCCCGGCGTGACGGTTCGTCCATTGCGTCAGATGAGCGGTGCTAGTGGCTTCAATGAAGTCTTCTTCGACAACGTTCGCCTGCCAGCAACTGCCCTTGTTGGTGAAGTTGATCAAGGATGGACCGCAGCAATTGGCACGCTGATGAATGAGCGTGTCAGTATCGGTGCAGGCGGTGGAGGTCTTGGCCGTGGCACCGGAACTGTGCAGTTCGATCGCCTCGCTGAGCTTGCAACGCATACAGGTGCAATCACTGATCCGGTGACACGTAATGAACTTGCCACCATCTGGGTTAAGGAGCGCACGTTGGCGATCCTTGGTGATCGCATGCGGGCCAGCCTGAAGTCAGGCAATGCGCCAGGACCTGAAGGTTCGATTGCCAAGCTTGCTGGTTCTGAATTAGGTAGCCGCGTGGCTGATATGGCGATGGATTTGCTTGCCGAGTCAGGTCAAGCGTGGACCAATGATGACGAAGAGTCATTGCGTTGGGCCACGAACCTGCTGGGTTCCCCAGGTGGAGCCATCGCTGGCGGTACTCCAGAAATCATGCGCAACATTCTTGGTGAACGTTCCCTAGGCTTGCCAAAGGAACCGCAGCTTGATCGTGACATGCCGTTTAAGGAAATTCGAGCGAACTAACTGCATCACATAACGTCATGAGGGTCTGTAGCGAAAGCTGCAGGCCCTCTGACTTTTCCACAAGCAGATGTTGCATTGGTATCGCGTCCACAGTTTCAGGTTGGTCATTGCAGAGCGAAATCCAACGTCTTTAGGTTCATCAAGCCGGCCTTATTTGCCGCGATCACACACAGCGGGTGTGGTCGTGGTGAAGAAGGGAGGTATCGGAGTGGATCGATTCGATTCAGTGATGCGAAGGGCTCTGACCCTGTGCACAATTCTTAACGGAATTACACAGACGGTCAGAGCCCTTGCAGAACTACTCCGGACCCTTCGGGGTTACGGATAACTCCGGTTAGGGGCATCAGCAGCAGGAACTGCTGGTGCCCTCATAAAGTACAACAACGCCAACGTGTTTTCAAGGTTTCCATCCACAGCTACGTGTGGCCCGTGGTTCTCATCCACAGATTTCAATCGGACGTGGCGCAAACATTTCCTCGTATTTATGTTCATTTCACCGCACCTTTTTCGCGACGGTTGTGTCAATGAGATACAGCCGCGGTGAAGAAGGGAGGTGGAGGAGTGGATCAGGAAACTGGTCGGGGAATGCGAATGGCCCTGGCAGTGTGCGTAATTCTTAACGGAACCGCACAAACTGTCAGGGCCATCGCGGACCTCATTCGAGCCCTACGGGGCTACGGATAGCACCTTCGGGGCATCAGCAGCACGAACTGCTGGTGCCCCACCAAAATACAACAGAAGGTCGAGAAAAATCAATAACCGCAGTGGTTATTAGATCTTGCGCAGCACGCTCACGATCTTGCCCATGATGGTCGCGTCATCACCAAGGATTGGTGCGTACGCAGGGTTGTGCGGCATCAACCACACATGACCATCACGACGCTTCAACGTTTTCACGGTGGCTTCGTTGTCTAACAGTGCAGCAACGATTTCGCCGTTTTCTGCAGTTGCTTGACTGCGCACAACAACCCAGTCTCCATCGCAGATTGCTGCGTCGATCATTGAGTCGCCGCTGACACGCAACATGAACAGTTCGCCATCGCCAACAAGATCGCGCGGCAGTGGGAACACTGCTTCAACTTCTTGTTCAGCAAGGATTGGTCCACCTGCTGCAATGCGACCAACCATGGGCACAAGCGCTGCACTTGAGCGAACGCGCGAGTCAGCCTGCGCAGCCGGATCTTCAGTAACAACCCGCAGGGTTGGAGCAGAGCCGGATGCCGAGTCTGAGTTCATTGAGCCGCCATCGCCAAGGGCTGCTGGCAGTGGGGTGGATGGGTCAGCGACCACCATCGCGCGTGGACGGTTGGGGTCGCGGCGCAGGTAGCCGAGCTTTTCCAAGCTCTTGAGTTGGTGGGAGACCGAGGACGAAGAGGTCAGGCCAACGGCTTCACCGATTTCGCGAACGCTTGGGGGATAGCCGCGATCATCGATGGATTCGCGAATCATCACCAGGATCTGGCGCTGACGTGTGGTGAGGCCGTCGCTATCTGCCGGGCCGTCAGGCAGTTCCACGATCTTGCTCATTTTCACTCCAACCATTCGAACATCGGACATTTCACGGGGGAAACCTCTCGAACATCTGCAATGTCAGACCCTCAAGACAGGGTTCACGTTAACCGATGCGACACGCCAAATCAAACACATGTTCGAATGTGCTGGACGTGTCGCTAGGGAATCTGCTAGAAATCGCACATACGTTCGATCGAACAGGTGTTCGAAAGGATGAGGCAAGACCAGTAAGACCAGCAAGACCAGCAGGACCAACTGAACATTCTTCCCCGAATGAAAGGCACGACCATGGCGATCGCACTCTCAGTAGCTCCAGTTAGCCGCCCACTGCCACGGGCACCTCGTGCGGCCGGTCAATCCCACCGGTCGGCAGCGGTGAAAGCCAATGCCACCACGAAGAAGCAGTCACTGCGCCTTACGCGTCGCGGTCGTCTGGTCGTGTTCTTCGCAGTAGTCGTCGCCTTGTTTGCGGCGATGATGGTGTTTGGTTCGATGGCCAATGCAACGGCAACCAATGCAGGTCCAGCAACTGCAACTGTTGTCGTGCAGCCAGGTGAGTCACTGTGGTCCATCGCGCAAACTCTTGCGCCAAACCAAGACCCACGCGCGACGATCAATGACATCAAGGATCTCAATGGCATGAATACTGCAGTGGTTGCTGTTGGTCAGTCGATTGTGGTTCCCGTTATTCGTTAAGCAGTTTCGAAGTAAAACTCGAGCGCATCTCGAACGACGTCGCTCACAAATGATTGATCGAATTCAACCCGTGAACACAAGCGTTTGTGGAGTTCAGGGCTGAGTTTGACTTGAATAGTTTTTGCAACACTTGATCCCATTGTTGGTCGCCCGCGCTTCTTATATC
>CAFBMO010000036.1_pt1 | contig 15068 bp, 11 predicted proteins | sample 7268821 | NCBI WGS metagenome assembly CAFBMO01 (sample SAMEA6814065, study PRJEB35770) | freshwater metagenome | biome: Freshwater; feature: Freshwater reservoir; material: water | place: Czech Republic | collected 2017-05-23 | depth 30m m
ATTCGTCCCCATCTTTCCCACAGGTGTGGATAAGGGTTGTGTATAACCTTGTGGATGATGAAGAATTCACCTGTAATATTTTTGATTTCGTTGGTTTTTCTCTGGTTTAAGTATTCACTTTCCCACCAGTGGAAAACCTGTGGATAAGTATGTATTTCCGTTGATGAAAGGTTGACGTCTGGGGATGGGCGGAGAGAAAAATGTGGACGAGCTTGTCTCCTTGAAGGGTTATTCACAATTGTCGCTTTTTACCCCTCAGGATGTCCACATCTCCTTGGGATAACCCCACGCTTACTGACCACAGGAAACATCCTTCATCCACACAATCCACAGGACCTACGACTACTACTACCTCTATCTACCTATCGAGATAAATAACAACCATAAGTAGTGCAACAATCACCCCCTCACCTTTTGGTGGTCGGTTCGTTTAAGGGGAACACGTGAAGATTCGAGTTGAGCGCGACACTCTCGCTGATGCGGTGGCTTGGGCTGCTCGCACCCTTCCCTCCCGACCGTCGTTACCAGTACTTGCTGGGCTTGTACTTACCGCTGAAGGTGACAGCCTGACACTCAGTAGTTTTGATTACGAGGTCTCAGCCCGGGTGGCAATCAGTGCCGACATAGAAATTCCAGGAACAACATTGGTGTCCGGCCGGCTCCTGGCCGACATCGCTCGCTCACTTCCAGGTGCACCTGTGAATTTAGTGAGTGAAGGAACACGAATCGTTCTTACATGTGGGCGTTCGTCTTTCACACTTCCCACATTGCCAGTTGAGGATTACCCACAACTTCCAGCAATGCCACAAAGTTCAGGGGAAATTAACGCAGCCGTGTTTGCTGAAGCTGTTGCACAGGTTGCAATTGCTGCAGGGAAAGACGACACATTGCCGACGCTCACGGGTATTCGGATGGAAATTGAAGGGCAATCAATCACGTTAGCCGCAACTGATCGCTATCGACTTGCCGTGCGTAACTTCACTTGGTCACCCACAACATCATCAATTTCCACCCAAGCACTTATTCCGGCGCGAACCCTTGCTGACACAGCAAAAGCACTTGCAAATGCAGAAGGTGTGACACTGGCACTTGCACAAGCCGGCGAAGGTCTCATCGGTTTTGAAGGAAACGGCCGGCGCACCACTACACGTCTCCTTGATGGAGAGTTCCCTAAGTACCGCTCACTTCTTCCGAGTGAGTCCGCAGGTATTGCGACAATTGAGATTGCGGCTCTTGCTGATGCAGTCAAGCGTGTAGCACTTGTTGCCGAGCGCAACACTCCAGTGCGGTTAGCTTTTGAAGGATCAGAAGTGATTCTTCGTGCAGGTGCAGGTGAAGATGCACAGGCAAATGAAGCCGTTGAATCAGTGCTTGATGGGGATGACATTGAAATCGCCTTCAACCCGACATATCTTCTTGATGGACTTGCGGCTCTTGACGCACCATATGTACGAATGTCATTTACCCAATCAACACGGCCTGCCGTACTCACCGGTGCAGCTGATCCGTCATCAGAACTACGCGATGACTATCGCTACTTGTTGATGCCTGTTCGCTTGACTGGCTGAGACTAAAAGCCAAACATGTGGGTTTCTCAGCTAACCCTGACTGATATTCGGTCGTATACCGAGGTTGACGTCACACTTACACCAGGCGTGACAACTTTCGTGGGTCGAAATGGTCAAGGAAAAACAAACCTTGTTGAAGCGATTGGCTATATAGCAACCCTTGGTTCACATCGTGTTGCAAGTGATGCCCCACTCGTACGTTTTGGCACCGAACAAGGAATTATTCGGTGCAGTGTGCACGCACATGATCGCGAGACAATGGTCGAGCTGGCAATTCTTCCGGGGCGTGCGAACAAAGCGCGAATTAATCGTTCGCCGGCAGCACGCACGCGAGATGTATTAGGGATTTTACGAGTGGTGATCTTCGCTCCTGAAGATCTGTCATTGGTGAAGGGTGATCCATCTGATCGCCGTAAATTCCTTGACGACCTACTAGTGCAACGAATCCCACGTCTGGCGGGTACGCGTGCAGACCTCGAACGCATCCTGAAACAACGCAACGCGCTTTTGAAGTCAGCCCGCACAAACCGCAAAGCAAACGATGAATATCTCGACAGCACACTCAGTGTGTGGAATGAGCAACTTGCAACAACGGGTGCGGAACTTATTGCAGCTCGCCAGGTGTTATTGAGTGAGCTCACTGAACCTGCCGTTGATAACTACACCTACATCAGTGAAGACCCGACGGCGAAACTCAGTCTCACATATCTTTCAAACCTCAGTTCAGTGTTGGGTGAGAAAGTTCCTATTGGTTCGCCAGACAAAGAAGCGTGGAAAACAGCACTACTCGAAGCGATGAAGGTACGTCGCAAAGATGAAGTTGATCGCGGACTCACCCTGGTTGGTCCACAACGCGATGATCTGCATTTAGGACTAGGACCAGTTCCAGCAAAGGGCTACGCCTCACATGGAGAATCGTGGTCAATTGCGCTAGCCCTGAGGTTGGCAAGCTTTGATGTGTTGCGCGAAGACGGCGAAGACCCAGTCTTAATCCTTGACGATGTGTTTGCTGAACTTGATGCTCAGCGCCGCGAGCGTCTTGCTGGGCGGTTGACGCAAGCCACCCAGGTCCTCATCACCGCCGCAGTCGATGCCGACATCCCAATTGAGCTCTTGGGCTCGCGCTTTCGCGTAGATGCTGGGAAAGTGAGCCATGACCACTGAGCGAGGCGATGCGGCTGCCAAGGCGCTGAGTCGGGCTGTTGGCGCTGGTAAACCTCGCAAGAAGCCAAGCAATAACAATCGGCCGGTTTCAAGTTCTGACTCCCGCGACCCTCAAACTCTGGGCAATGCCGTTGACGATCTGATCGCACAACGCGGCTGGAAGCAGGACAGCGCCGGTGCCCAGGTGGTAACCCAATGGGCCCAAATCGTGGGGGAGGACTTAGCTAGCCACGTGGTCCCAGAGTCCTTTGAACAAGGAATCCTGATATTGGCCGCCGAATCCACCACTTGGGCGACCCAGGTGCGCCTGATGCTGCCGCAACTGCGCAAAAATATTGACGCTGCTGTGGGCACGGGGGTAGTCAGCGATATCCGGATCCAAGGCCCACAAGGACCGTCATGGAAGTCTGGCCTCCGGCACGTCAAAGGCAGGGGTCCACGCGACACCTACGGGTGATCACTCGGGGCAAATCAGCACTCCTAGGGCGATTATTGGGCCCAATCCATACACCGGTTCTAGCCCCGGGGGTTCAAACGGTGCTAGAGGCCGCCACGGGCCGATAAATTCGAGGGAACTACTCAAAAACAGGTAGAATGAAATTATTGTTGTTTTTGCCTGAGGAGGCCGGTTTCACGTGTCGTATGACGCCAGTGCCATTCAAGTTCTCGAAGGCCTTGATGCAGTCCGTAAACGCCCCGGTATGTACATCGGTTCCACCGGCGAGCGCGGCCTACACCACTTGGTCTATGAAGTAGTCGATAACTCGGTCGACGAGGCCATGGCGGGCTACGCCACCACCATCTCGGTCACCTTGTTGGCCAATGGCGGCGTGCGCGTAGTCGACGATGGCCGCGGTATCCCGGTCGACATCGTGGAAAGCGAAGGCAAGCCAGCCGTTGAAGTCGTGCTCACAGTGCTTCACGCCGGCGGCAAGTTTGGCGGTGGCGGTTATTCCGTTTCCGGTGGTTTGCACGGCGTAGGTGTGTCAGTAGTGAACGCGCTTTCTAAGAAACTTGAAGTGGAAGTCCGTCGTAACGACAGCGTTTACCGCCAAAGCTACGTCTCTGGTGTTCCGCAAGCTGAACTTTCACGAGACGAAGCGGCCGATCACACCGGCACCACCGTTACCTTCTGGGCCGACGAAGACATTTTTGAAACTACCACCTACGACTTCACGACCTTGGCTCGTCGCTTCCAAGAGATGGCTTTCCTGAATAAAGGCCTCACTCTGGAACTCACCGATGAACGTCTCGTTGTCGACACACCAGCAAATGCAGGCAGTGATGCTGAAGTAACAAACGCAATTGAATTCATCGCACCAGTTGAAGAAGCTGATCGCATCCGCACTGTGCGCTACCACTACGAAGGTGGCATCGCCGACTTCGTTGAACACATCAATGCGAGCAAGGGTGCATCACATCAGCACATCATCTACTTCGAAGCTGAAGCAGAAGATAAGCAAATGAGTGCTGAAGTTGCGATGCAGTGGAACAACACCTACGCAGAATCCGTGTATACCTTCGCGAACACCATCAACACACATGAAGGTGGCACCCACGAAGAAGGTTTCCGCACTGCGCTTACTTCATTGGTGAATAAGTTTGCTCGCGAGTGGAACATCTTGAAAGAAAAAGATGCGAACTTAAGTGGCGAAGATATTCGTGAAGGTCTTACCGCAATCATCAGTGTGAAGTTGACCGAGCCACAGTTTGAAGGTCAAACAAAGACCAAGCTTGGCAACACCGAGATGAAGGCGTTCGTCCAAAAGGCTGTAAATGATCAGCTTGGTGAATGGCTAGAGAAGAACCCTGCAGAAGGCAAGGAAATTGCACGCAAGAGTGTGAATGCTTCTGCTGCACGTATCGCCGCGCGTAAGGCGCGCGATTTGGCTCGTAACCGTAAGGGTTTGCTTGGCGGCGCAGGTATGCCAGGCAAACTCATCGACTGCTCAAGCCGCGAGCCTGAGGAGTGTGAGGTCTACATCGTGGAGGGCGACTCCGCAGGAGGATCAGCACGTCAAGGTCGCGATCCCAAGCGCCAAGCTATCCTGCCAATTCGCGGCAAGATTTTGAACGTTGAAAAGGCCCGCATCGACAAGGTGCTCCAGAACACTGAAGTGCAGGCACTTGTGTCTGCATTCGGTACTGGCATCCAAGACGAGTTCGACATTAACCGCCTTCGCTACCACAAGGTGGTGTTGATGGCTGACGCTGACGTCGACGGTCAACACATCCGCACACTATTGCTGACCTTGTTGTTCCGCTTCATGCGTCCACTCGTTGAAGGTGGCTTTGTGTACCTCGCGCAACCACCGCTGTACAAAATTAAGTGGTCACGCGACGACGCAAACTTTGCGTACTCCGATCGTGAACGCGACGCAATCATTGAAGCCGGGATCGCTGCCGGCAAGCGTCTTCCAAAGGAAGAAGCAGTGCAGCGCTATAAGGGCCTTGGTGAAATGAATGCCGATGAACTCTGGGACACCACGATGGATCCAGAACATCGCGTTCTCCTTCAGGTCACTCTTGAAGATGCGGCGCAAGCCGATGAGATGTTTAGCGTGCTCATGGGCGAAGACGTAGAAGCTCGCCGTAATTTCATCCAGCAGAACGCACGCGACGTGCGCTTCCTCGACATCTAGCCTGTAGGAGTTATTGGTGTCTGAAGAAATTGGCGTGATTGATCATCACGGCCGTATTGAACCCGTTGACCTGCAAACAGAAATGCAGCGCTCGTACCTGGACTACTCGATGTCCGTCATCGTGTCGCGAGCACTACCTGACGTACGCGATGGATTAAAGCCAGTGCACCGTCGGGTGTTGTACGCAATGTACGACGGTGGCTACCGACCTGATCGCAACTTCTCCAAGAGTGCGCGCGTGGTCGGCGATGTCATGGGTAACTACCACCCACACGGCGACTCTGCGATTTACGACGCTCTTGTGCGGTTGGCACAGCCATGGTCATTGCGTTATCCATTGGTGCAAGGCCAAGGCAACTTTGGGTCCCCTGGTAACGACCCGGCTGCGGCCCAGCGTTACACCGAATGTCGTATGGCTCCATTAGCAATGGAGATGGTTCGCGACATCGACGAAGAAACCGTCGACTTCGGACCAAACTACGACGGTCGCACCCAAGAACCCCTTGTGCTGCCAAGTCGCTTCCCGAACCTGTTGGTCAACGGCAGTTCCGGCATCGCCGTGGGTATGGCCACCAATATTCCGCCGCACAACCTGCGTGAAATTGCTGCAGCCGCGCAATGGGTACTTTCCAACCCAGAAGCATCAGTTGAAGATCGCCAGGCGGCGCTTATTGAAATCGTGAAGGGACCTGACTTCCCAACCGGTGCGCTCATTGTTGGGCGTCGCGGTATTGATGATGCCTACCGCACTGGCCGTGGCTCAATCACGATGCGCGCAGTGGTAACTGTTGAAGAAGATGCTCGCGGCCGCCAGATTTTGGTGGTTACCGAACTCCCGTACCAAGTCAACCCTGACAACTTGCTGCTTCGCATTGCAGAGCAAGTTGGCGAAGGCAAGCTCACGGGTATTGCTGACGTGCGTGACGATTCGTCTTCACGTACCGGCATGCGTTTGATCATTGAGCTCAAGCGTGATGCTGTGGCTCAGGTGGTGTTGAACCAACTGTTTAAGCACACCCAGCTGCAAGACAACTTCGGTGCCAACATGCTGGCCATCGTTGATGGCGTGCCACGCACACTTACCCTTGAAGCCTTCATTCGCCATTGGGTTACTCACCAGATTGAAGTGATTCAGCGCCGTACGCGTTACCGTCTGCGGAAGGCCGAAGAACGCGCACATATTTTGCGCGGCTATCTCAAGGCTCTTGATGCACTCGACGAGGTCATTGCGCTGATTCGTGCTTCAGCAACTGTTGAAGATGCACGCACTGGCTTGATGGCATTGCTTGAGATTGATGAACTTCAAGCAACCGCAATTCTGGATATGCAACTTCGACGTCTCGCTGCGTTGGAACATCAAAAGATTCTTGATGAGTATGAAGAACTGATGACCAAAATCAATGACTACAACGACATCCTTGGTTCACCAGAGCGTCAGCGCACCATCGTGTCTGACGAACTCAATGAAATCACCGAGAAGTACGGCGATGATCGTCGCACTGACTTCGCGGCCTTCGATGGCGATGTTGCTGACGAAGATCTCATTGCCGTTGATGATGTTGTGGTCACAATCACCGCTGGCGGTTACGCCAAGCGCACGAAGACTGAGCTGTATCGCGAGCAGCGTCGTGGCGGTAAGGGTGTGAAGGGTGCGCAACTGCGTCAAGACGACGTGGTTGAACACATGTTCGTCACCACAACGCACCACTGGTTGCTGTTCTTTACGAACAAGGGTCGCGTGTACCGCGCGAAGGGTTATCAACTTCCTGAAGCTGGTCGTGATGCCCGTGGGCAACACGTCGCAAACCTCTTGGCCTTCCAACCAGATGAAACCATCGCTCAGGTTCTAGCAATTGAGAACTACGAAGCTGGGGAACACTTGGTGTTGGCAACCCGACGCGGCATGGTGAAGAAGACTCGTTTGAGTGAATACGACACCAATCGCACCGGCGGCATCATTGCAATCAACCTTGCTGATGAAGACGAAGTGATTTCAGCCCGTTTGGTTTCCGAGAACGATCACTTGATCATGTTCTCGCGCAAGGGCATGTCGGCTCGCTTTGATGCCAAAGACGAAACCTTGCGTCCAATGGGTCGTGCAACTGGTGGCGTGATTGGCATGCGCTTCCGTGGCGACGACGCATTGCTCGCTATGGATGTCATTCGCGAAGGTGCCTTTGTGGTCACCATCACTGATGGTGGTTTTGCCAAGCGCACCAACGTTGACGAATGGGCACCAAAGGGTCGCGGCATTCTTGGCGTGCGCGCGATGAAGTTGGTTGAAGAGCGTGGATCCATGGTTGGCGCAATGGTGTGCGATGAAACCGATCAGATCTTCGCGATTGCTTCCAACGGTGTGGTGATCCGCACCAGCGTGGCGCAGGTTCGTCCATCGGGTCGAGACACTATGGGTGTGCGCTTGATGAACCTGGCTGACGGGGATGCGATCGTGGCGGTTGCCCGTGGTGGTGAGGCTGAAGACGAGGAACTCGACGATGCCGAGATCGCTGGCAGCACCGATCTTGAGGCCGCTGCTGAAGTTCCAGTTGAGGTAGCTGCTCAAGAAGCTGAGTAAGAGTAGGAATTGATCAGATCCCCGGGCCCAAAGCCCGGGGCAAAGGACCCCTTCACAATCGGGTAAGGTTTCCACTCGCACCTTTACGGAGTCTTGGCTCACGATAAGTGCGGAACGGGCCTATAGCTCAGCTTGGTTAGAGCGCTTCCCTGATAAGGAAGAGGTCGATGGTTCAAGTCCATCTAGGCCCACGTGAAAAAACTAGTAGTGTTGGCTCTTCTTGCAGGCGTGGGTTACTACGTGTACAAGCAGTACCAGGCCAATCAAGATGATTCCGACCTCTGGTCGGAACCAACAGATGCACCTGATCTACGATAGGTTCTCGTAGTCCTCAGGGGGATTAGCTCAGTTGGTAGAGCGCTGCCTTTGCAAGGCAGATGTCAGGAGTTCGAGTCTCCTATCCTCCACAAATCAAACCCGGCGCAAGCCGGGTTTTTGTTTTGGGGTGACCGTTGGACGCGTGAGGCAGGATGACAGGATTGCACCATGACTACGACTGCAACCTTGCACACCTCAAAGGGTGACATCAAGCTCAACCTGTTCCCAGATCACGCTCCAAAGACCGTTGAGACCATCCTGGGTCTTGCTGAAGGCTCCATTGAATGGACCAATCCAAAGACCGGAGAAAAATCGAACACCGCGTTGTATGACGGAACTGTGTTCCACCGCGTTATCGACGGCTTCATGATCCAAGGCGGCGACCCACTGGGCACCGGCACCGGCGGCCCAGGCTTCCGTTTCGCCGACGAACCACATCCAGAGCTCGTCTTTGATCGCCCGTACTTGTTCGCGATGGCAAACTCAGGCCCAAACACCAACGGTTCACAGTTTTTCATCACTGTTGCACCAACCACATGGTTGAACTTTAAGCACACCATCTTCGGTGAAGTTGCTGATCAGGCATCTCGCGATGTCGTCGACGCAATTGGCACCACCAAGGTCGGCCCTGGCGATCGCCCACTTGAGCCAATCACCATTAATTCAGTCACCGTTACGCGCGACTAATTACCAACTCGATGACAGAGCACACAGGTTCCAATTTGGAGCCTGTGTGCTCTTCTCACGTAGACCGTGTCACATATATCAAGTGCACGCGCTGCGATAACCCAATCTGCACAGAGTGCATGATTCCTGCATCCGTTGGTTTTCAATGCCCTACATGTGTTGGTAATACACGGGTTCCCAAGGTTGTGACGCCCGTCGGTGGAGCAAGTGTGGAAAAGCCATACGTCACCTATGCATTGATCGCAGTCAACATTGTGGTGTTCCTACTGCAATTCTCAATTGGTATTGATGAATCATCACGGGAATTCGGCATGTGGCCGGCTGGTATTGCGATTGAAGGTAGCTACTGGTCGCTTATGACAAGTGCGTTCATGCATGCATCTCCGTTGCACATTGCATTCAATATGTACATCTTGTATGTCATGGGTGCAACCTTGGAACGCATCTTTGGCCGTACGCGTTTTATTGCGTTGTATTTGTTGGCAGCGTTAGGCGGTTCTGTTGCTTCCTATTGGTTCAGTGATCTGCGCACAGTTTCTGTTGGTGCAAGTGGCGCGGTATTTGGGTTGATGGGTGCGTTTATTGTTGCTGGTCGTCGACTGCGCTTTGACATCACGCAAGTCTTAATTCTTTTAGGCATCAACTTGGCCTTTGGATTCATTGGCGAGGGTGTTGACTGGCGGGCCCATCTGGGCGGCATGGCTGTTGGCGCCATCGTTGCAGGGATCTTCGTGTTCGCTCCTCGCAAGCATCAGACCCTGATACAGGGTGTTGGTTGTGCCGCTGTGTTGATCGTGCTGATCGTGGCGGTGATGGCGCGAACCACAGATATTCAGAATCTTCTGGCCCCATTTGTGCCGGGCATTGCGACCTAAATCGTCATCCAGGGTACTTCAGGACGGCTAGCCCCAAGAGGGCAGAGTTATCCACAGAGTTATCCACAGGTGTGGATGAATTACACGCGTGTAAGTAGGGCTACTGCCACTTCGTGGACAGAAAAAAGCCCACGATGATGAAGCCAAATCCAATGCCCACATTCACGATATTGGCCAGGTCGCGCATGATTGGAATCGATGGCCCAGCGATGTAGAACAACACGATGTAGATCAGGCCAACCACGAAGCAGGCCACCATGGTTGGCGCTAGCCAACGAGGGGAACCCAGCTTTGCAATCTTGTGCTCACCCATGGTTGGGGGCGCTTGATAGCCGAGGTCCTTCTTACGCTTCTTGGACACCGGCACGGCACACACCCTTCGCTCAACGAGGCTCGCCTAGGTGGACGACCTCAACCCTGAGAAGATACCGCTTATGACCCGAATCTTGGTTGTGGACAACTACGACAGTTTTGTCTTCAACATCGTCCAGTACCTCGCTCAGTTGGGTGCGGAGGTTACGGTGAAGCGCAACGATGAGGTCACCACCGCGCAAGCCCTCGATTACGACGGGATTTTGCTTTCACCGGGTCCGGGCACTCCGGAAGATGCGGGTGTGTGCATGGCCATCGTGCGTGATTGCGGTGGCAAGGTGCCTATCTTTGGCGTGTGTCTTGGCCACCAAGCGATCGCTGCAGCCTTTGGCGCAACGGTTAACCGTGCACCCGAGCTTGTTCACGGCAAAGTTTCATCAGTGCATCACGGCGAGGTAGGTGTGATGGCGGGCCTTCCGGAACCATTCACGGCTACGCGTTACCACTCACTTGCGGTGGATCCCACAACGATGCCCGATGAACTTTTTGTTACTGGGCAAACTGATACCGGAATCATTATGGGTATCCGCCACCGCACAATGGCTATCGAAGGTGTGCAGTTCCATCCAGAGTCGGTGTTAACCGAAGGTGGACATCGCATGCTGGCTAACTGGCTCGCTGAATGCGGTGACACCAATGCAATCAAGAACAGCGAAGGCTTAGCACCGGTCGTCCATCACTAATGTGAAACTTCGCCGCGAAGAGTTACGGCGTAACTGGTGGAGCAGATACTGCCGCAGCACGACCAACAGTGATCGTCACAACGGAACCGCGATCTAACTTTGAACCAGCTTGAGGTGATTGCGCGAGTACCTTTCCAGCAGCATCGGCACCTGTATCTTGGTAGATCACCTGTGGATCAAAGCCTGCTTGCACAATGTCACTGCGCGCTTGTGCCTCTTGCTGACCGACAACTTGTGGCACAGAGACTGATCCTGAAGCAATTGTGATCGCTACCGTGCTTCCAGCATTGACTTGCGTACCTTCAAGTGGTGATTGTGAAAGCACATAACCTGCAGGCTGATCGGAGTCTTCCTCAGTAATTGGACCCATCTGCAAATTGGCATCAAGCAGCGCTGTGCGCGCATCATTGACGGAAGACAAACCAACGAGCTGTGGAACCGTTGCCTTTTCCTTGCCACTGCTCACAGAAACGTTGACTGCCTGGCCTTCTTCAATGGTTTCACCGGATGCTGGCTGCTGCGCAATGATGCGACCCTCAGGACGATCAGAAACTTCGGCGCTTTGCGCACCCAACGTCAAATTATTCGTGATGAGTAACTGTTGAGCACTTTCAATAGTGAGACCTTCAAGATTTGGTACGACAACACGAGCCGCACCACCACCACCAAGTACAAACTGACCAATCAGCAATACGGCTGCAATCAGGCCAAGCACTATCGCGCTGGCGATCGCCCAGAAACCAGTGCCGCGACGGCGTTTTGGTTGGCGTGAGCGCGCATACTCAGCAATGCCCGCAGCTTCAACAGGAGCAAGCATCTGCGTGTGATCGTCAGCCATAACTACAGGCACCGCGGCCGTCATCGGGCCGCCTTGAATCATGCGCTCAACATCGGCGCGGAATTCAGCGGCGGTTTGGTAACGCTGATCTGTGCGTTTGGCCAATGCAGCAAGAACAATCAAATCAATTTCAGGTGAAACACCATTGTCGATTTGGGAAGGCGGAGTCGGCATTTCGGAAACATGTTGATAGGCAATTGACACTGCCGATTCACCGGTAAAGGGCGGACGCCCCGTAAGAAGTTCATACAACAAGACACCAGCGCTATAAAGATCACTGCGCGCATCAACGACTTCACCCCGAGCTTGTTCAGGTGAGAGGTACTGAGCAGTGCCCATGACAGCGGAGGTCGCAGTAACCGAGGTATTGAGTTCGTTGATTGCTCGGGCAATACCGAAGTCCATCACTTTTACATCACCTGAGCGGGTGAGCATGACGTTGCCTGGTTTGATATCGCGATGCACGATGCCGTGACGATGTGCGTAATCAAGAGCCGAGAGCACACCGGAAATAATTTCCAGCGCGCGCTCAGGAAGCAGACGACGTCCAGAAGTCAACAATTGACGCAAGGTCATGCCATCGACATATTCCATGACGATGTACGGAACAACTTCTTGCGGTCCGCCTCCTTCAGCATCAAGGCGATCTTCACCAGTGTCGTACACAGCGACGATATTTGGGTGGTTCAGTGCGGCAGCTGACTGAGCTTCGCGGCGAAAGCGCACCTGGAAGTCAGGGTCGCGTGCAAGGTCAGGGCGCAAAATTTTGATAGCAACGCGCCGACCTAAACGAACGTCCCGTGCTTCATGGACTTCAGCCATGCCGCCGCGCCCAATGACCTCGCCAATTTCATAGCGATCACCGAGCATGCGTACGTCGCTCACAAAGCCTCCATCACGTTAAGACTTCTATCTTCGCAGGTTTGTTCACGATTGCTTGAGTACGGCCTGCATAACTTTCTTAGCAATTGGTGCAGCCAAGCCGTTACCGCTGATTTCAGTGGTTCCTGCCTGCTCAATGCATACAGCCACGGCAACCTTTGGATTTTGTGCCGGAGCAAAGGCGACGAACCAAGCAACGGATGGCCGGTCATTGCCTGTTTGCGCAGTGCCAGTCTTGCCCGCAACGTCAATCCCGGAAATTCGAGCATTCGATCCCGTGCCGTTGTTGACGACATTAACCATCAGTGCAGTCTCTGTTGCGGCGTTAGCCACCGTCATGGACTGCTGAAAAATCGTGGGCTGAGTGGATTGCAACACTGAAAGGTCTGGCCCACGGATTTCTTGAACCAAGAAGGGATTCATTAAGACGCCTTTATTACCGATTGCTGCTCCAACCATTGCCATTTGCAAGGCTGTTGCCCGCACCTCGTATTGACCAATAGCACTCAGAGCAGTTTGTGGCAGGTCAGGATCAGTGGGAAAGGTTGAGCGAGCAGCACGCAATGGCAATTCAAAACGCGTATCAAAGCCCATCAACTGCGCCTGTTCACGTAACGCGTCAGCTCCGAGCTGATTACCGAGCCAGGCAAAAGCAGTGTTACAAGAAATTGCGAGCGCCTGTTTCAACGTCACCATGCCACCTGGACCACATGCAGTACGCGTCCAGTTATTGATCTTCTTTGTTGAGTTAGGTAGTTGATAGGTCTTAGGTCCAGGGATTAACGATTCAGGCGTGTAGTTCCCAGAGGCCAATGCTGCTGCGGTCGTTACCAACTTGAAGGTTGAGCCAGGTGGATTCAGCGAAACGATCGGCCGATTGAGTAATGGCTTGTCGGGATCAGCAGTGAGTGATTCGTAATAGGTACGAATATCTGCTGGCTTATGGCTGGATAAGATATTTGGATCAAAGGAAGGCGACTGTGCAGAAGCCAAGATCTTTCCGGTGGCCGGTTCAATGGCCACGACTGCACCAACTTTGGTGCCTAATCCCTCGAAGGCCGCAAGCTGCGCATCCGGGTTAATCGTGGTGACGACCGATCCGCCTTGTATTTGGCGGCCGGCAAAGAGTTGCTTAGTGCGATCCACAAAGAGCAGATCGGAGCTGCCATTGAGGATCTTGTTTTCCGTACGTTCTAAGCCAGTAGCACCGTAAACAAGTGAATAGAAACCAGTGATAGGCGCATAGAGCGGTCCATTGGAATACGTACGCTGGTAACGCAAAGTGTCACCCGTTTCCACTGATCGAGCTGCGGTATCAGTGGCAACCACAATCGGACCACGTTCCCGGTCATATTGCGCAAGCAGTTGACGTTGATTGCCAGGACGATCGCGGTAGTCCGCAGATTTGAATACCTGAATAAAGGTGACGTTGGCAATCATGGCCAATAACAAAATTGCGAACACCGCACCAATGCGTCGAATTGGGCGGTTCATACCCGCCTCACCACCTGAGTAAGCGCTTCATCAACTGGCGGCACAAACACATCTGGACGCCGGGCACGATCTGAAATACGAATCAGCAGCGCAACGATCACCCAGTTGGCCACCAGCGACGAACCGCCATAGGAGAGAAATGGTGTGGTGAGCCCAGTGAGGGGAATCAATCGAGTAACGCCGCCGATAATGACGAACACTTGGATCGCCAGAACAATGGAAAGACCAACTGCCAACAACTGGCCAAAGGAGTCGCGCACTGCAATGGCGGTGCGAAGTCCGCGTTCAATCAAAATGCCAAAGAAGAGCAGCAATGCGCACATGCCAACAAGACCAAGTTCTTCGCCGATGGCAGCCACGATGAAGTCGGTGTTGGCGAACGGGACAAACTCTGGATAGCCCTGGCCTAAACCGCTACCGAACAAGCCACCACTGGCAAAGCCATAGAGCGATTGCACAAGTTGATAGCCATCGCCATTGCTATCTGCCCACGGATCCCACCAGATATTCACACGAAGGCGAACGTGTCCGAAGGCAAAGTAAGCAAGGGTCGCACCAACAATGAATAGCGATCCGCCAATGATCAGCCAGCCGCGGCGTTGAGTTGCGACATAGAGCATGCAAACAAATAGACCGAAGAACAACAGGGAAGTGCCAAGATCGCGTTGGAAAATCAGCACACCAAGAGACACCAACCACGCGACCAGCAGCGGGCCAACGTCTTTAGGTCGAGGGAAACCAACACCAAGTACCTTGGTGCGCACGAGTGCGAGCGAGTCACGCTTCACCACGAGGTAGCCAGCAAAGAAGATCGTTAAGAAAATTTTGGATGCTTCAGCTGGTTGAAATGACAATCCAAAGAACTGCACCCACAGCCGAGCACCGTTAACTGTTTTACCGACAACCGGGAGAAGTGGAAGGAGCAAGCCAAGTAAGCCAAGGAACCCGAAGGAGTAGGTGAAGCGCTGAA
>CAFBMO010000037.1_pt1 | contig 15036 bp, 13 predicted proteins | sample 7268821 | NCBI WGS metagenome assembly CAFBMO01 (sample SAMEA6814065, study PRJEB35770) | freshwater metagenome | biome: Freshwater; feature: Freshwater reservoir; material: water | place: Czech Republic | collected 2017-05-23 | depth 30m m
CTACGAGACCACTCACAACGACGGACTAGATTGAACACTGTGTCGAAGACTTTGCCTGCCGATCTCCAGCTCGCCCTTGCAATGGCTGATGTTGCAGATGTGATCACGATGCAGCACTACCAATCCAGCACGTTAAGGGTTGAGAGCAAGCCTGACCTGACTCCAGTAACTGAAGCGGATCGTGCCGCAGAACAATCCCTGCGAGCGCTCCTTGCGGAACAGCGACCACTTGATGACATTCTCGGTGAAGAGTTCGGCGAATCTGCGCACACAAGTACGCGTCGCTGGATTATCGATCCCATCGATGGCACGAAAAACTATGTTCGTGGAGTTCCTGTCTGGGCAACTCTGATTGCTTTAACTATCGATCGAATCCCTGTGCTTGGCGTCGTGAGTGCACCAGCACTTGCGCGACGCTGGTGGGCAGCCACTGGGAGCGGGGCTTGGACATCCTCACTCGGCAAACCTGCGCAACCTATTTCCGTAAGCGCAGTCGCAAACATTGCAGATGCATCCTTCGCCTACTCCGACGCGATCGGGTGGGAAGAGCGTGGAGCCCTTGGAGGCTTGCAACACTTGAATGAAACAACCTGGCGTCAACGTGCCTATGGTGATTTTTGGTCGCATATGTTGGTGGCTGAGGGAGCTGTTGATATTTCGGCTGAACCAGACCTTGGTGCCTGGGATATGGCTGCGCTCATACCGATCATCACTGAGGCCGGGGGCAAAGCCACGGGGTTCGACGGTGGACCTGCACTCGAAAGCGGTTGCCTTGTTGCCGCAAACGGTCTCTTGCATGGAATGGTCCTAGACCGATTGAAGTCCTGACGTATCGTGCATGAAGCGCATGTGTGAATCGCTATTGACGAGGGTGAATTTGTAGGTGTAGCCCACCAATAGGCCGCATCGTGACACTTGGGTTTGCGGAGGGGATCGATGAACCTTCTGGATACACCAGAGTAAATCGAGAAGCAATTCGTGCGACAAGGGCAATTGCTTCTGCATATGCAAAATCTCGACCAATGCATAGACGCAATCCATTTCCAAAAGGTATGAATGCGTGACGCGTAACAGATTCATCCAGAAAACGTTGCGGCGCAAAGGATTCTGGATCAACCCAGAAATCAGGATGGCGATGCACCAGCCACGGGCTGATGATCACTAGTGCTCCTGCGGGGATCTTTGCACCGCTCAGTTCATCATCTACAAGAGCTTTACGCGTGATGAGCCAAGCCGGTGGGTACATTCGTAACGCTTCGTCAACACAGGCTCTCGTGAATGGCAGTTTCGCGAGATCACCGAGAGTGAGATGTTCGGGTGTCACCACCGAATCCACCTCAGCCTGTAACTGTCGCTGGACTTCTGGGTGCGTGGCAAGTAGCGCCCAACACCACGTAAGCGCAGCAGCAACGGTCTCATGCCCAGCGACTATGAAGGTCACGATTTCATCGCGAATTTCTCTTTCACTTAACGGTTCGCCTTGTGAATCGCGGGAAGCTATCAAAAGATCGAGCACATCAGGAGTTGTTGACACGCTCTCTAGCTTTCGTGCAGTGATGAGTCGCGACACAGCAGCATCAAGAATCGCATTGGCTCGCTTGAGCGTGCGATTCGCCGGAGTCGCCATCCAAGAGGGCGGGGAAATCGGTACGCGAGCCCGGGCCACAACAACTTCGAGCGCATCCAAAGTCGCTTTCGTCAGTTCTGCCGCATCACCGGATAAATCTTCGGTGAAGAGTGCATGGCCAACCGTCTCCAAGGCCGCGCGAAGCATTGCTCGTTCAATGTCAACGCACTGCCCCGCACCCAAAGATTCCCACTCAGCCACAAGCCGAGCTGTGCCTTGCTCAACTTGCCCAACAAGTGGCTCAAGTTGGCGTGGATGAAAGGCTGGTTGCAACATCAATCGATGTTCTCGCCACGGAGGATCGTCCGCGGTCAATAATCCGTTTCCCGTTACCAGTGAGAGTGCCTTGTATTGAATCGTGGCTTTGCTGTAATCACGCGGCCGATCAACCAATATGCGCTTCACTGCGTCCGGGTGACTCACTAAATAACTTGGCGGGGTCGGTATCGGGAATTGAGCAATGTCACCGAAGGCGCGCCAAATCTTGTTGAGATATGCCAACGGATCACGGCGAATCTCAAGAAAATCTGGCAGCATCTGCGGGCCTGTGGGACCAGGCGCTGTTGCGGGAGTGCGGATGTACTTTCGATCGGGAATATCGAGCTCAGACACGCTAAACCTGAGCAGGCACGGTGAAATGTGAGTAAAGCGTGGTGCGCTCTTGCAACGTGCGACCGATCGGTTCAGTGATCTGCACAAACTCTTCTACCGTGATCCCTTGACCATGGGTTGCGCCTGCGGCACGCGAAATATTTTCATCCATCAACGTGCCTCCAAGATCATTCACTCCTGCGCGAAGCAACTGTTGCGCGCCACTCACTCCGAGCTTCACCCATGATGCTTGGATGTTGTCAATTGAACCGTGATAAGCAATTCGGCCAACAGCATGCATCAACACAGTTTCACGCCACGTGGGGCCTCGCCGCGCGCCCTTTTTTAAATAAATTGGGGCCGCCATGTGCACAAATGGCAACGGCACGAACTCAGTAAAGCCACCTGTACGAGCCTGCACTTCGCGAGTGCGAAGTAAATGACGCGCCCAATGCACCGGCTGTTCTATGGTGCCGAACATGATGGTGACGTTTGATTTCAAACCAACTTCATGTGCGGTTTCATGAACTTCAAGCCATTGCTCTGTATTCACTTTGTCAGCACAGATGACATTCCGGATCTCATCATCAAGGATTTCTGCTGCTGTTCCGGGAAGTGATCGAAGCCCAGCATCTCTAAGCAAGGTGAGGAATTCACGTAGTGGAATTCCTAGTCGACGCGCACCTTCCCATACCTCAAGGGCAGAAAATGCGTGAATATGAAGATCGGGTGCGACCGCTTTGACCTCGGCGAGAATTTCTAGGTATGACTGCCCGTTGAAATCGGGGTGAATGCCACCTTGCAAGCACACTTCGGTCGCCCCAAGCTCCACAGCTTCAACAGCACGAACGGCGACATCACTTGCTGTAAGTAGGTATGGCTCACCTCGAAGGTTTAACGTTGCTGGACCTTTAGAAAATGCACAGAACTTGCACTTGAACGTACAAACATTTGTGTAGTTGATATTGCGATTGCGCACGAAGGTCACGACATCGCCATTGACTTGGCTGCGAAGTTCATCAGCAAGAGCAGCCACAGCCAACACGGCTTTGCCTCTGGCGCTAAAGAGGGTGACGAGTTCTGCTTCATCTGGCACTTGACCTGCACGGACGCCAGCCAAAACTTCGCCGACTTCCCCGCCTACAGGCTCTACTTCGTTACCAGAAACAAGCATTTCTGGAACCTGGTCTGATCCTGAGTACCAGGCGGTTGATCGTCGGCCGATTTGAACTACTTCGGGACCAGTGCCAACGTTCTTTGCCTGTTCGTAGCGTTCCGGGAACATTGCTCCCCGATCATCACGAGCTAAACCTTCAGCATCACTGCGATCCATCACGGCAAAGTGCAGGCGGGGATCAATCCACTGGTCAGCATCTAATACATAAGACGGGTGAACAGTGAGGCGAGGAACGAGGGCTTGTCCACTTACTTGGACCACTGCGCGAAGATCCTCAATGTGTGGCCATGGGCGTTCTGGATTGACGTGATCAGCGGTGATCGGCGAGATGCCACCAAAGTCATCAATTCCGGCGCTTAAGAGCCGTGCAGCATCATCAACCAGATTCGGTGGAGCTTGTACATGAATATCGGGAGGCAAAATCATACAAGCCAACTTGATTGCATCGAGATGATCTTCTTCGCTGCAAGCAGGAGCTAGGCGCATCACAGTGTCTGGCTTTGGCATAAAGTTTTGAACGATGACCTCTTGCACATGTCCATGTCGAGCATGAGATGCAGCAATTGCTTCTAGCGCTGCGATTCGATCCTCACGAGTTTCACCAATGCCCACCAAGATGCCAGTGGTGAATGGAATTTTGAGTTCGCCGGCTGCTTCCAATGTGGCTAAGCGCCGCTCAGGTGTTTTATCGGGTGCACCACGGTGAGCCGGGAGGTCATCGCGCAAGGTTTCGATCATCATGCCTTGGCTTGGTGCCACCGCGCGAAGTTTAAGAAGTTCTTCCTTGGAAATCGCACCTGCATTGGCGTGCGGCAACAACCCAGTTTCGTCTAATACCGCTTGGCATGCTGCTACCAGATAATCAACAGTCGACGCATAGCCATGATCATCTAGCCACTGACGAGCTACTGGGTATCGATCTTCCGGTGCTTCTCCCAGAGTGAAGAGCGCTTCATGGCACCCAACTTCTGCACCAGCACGTGCAATGGCGACCACTTCATCGATCGTTAAGTACGCAGCCACGTGTGCTGGCGATTGAGCGAAGGTGCAGTACCCACATCGGTCGCGGCACAAGGTAGTGAGGGGAATAAAGACTTTTGGGGAATAGGTCACCCGAGAGCGATCAATCTCGCTACCCACCATGACCTCCACTGTCTGTGGCACCTGACCCGATGACAATACCGGTCAGCCTCGAGGCCGATTCATGCAGCAGTGCCTCGGTGCTAAAACTCAACTCTGATCAGGCCGTTGCCCAGCCGTTGTCGTCAAGAAGCAGCGATCCATTCACGTTTGATGCCTCATCGCTAGCTAACCAAGAAATTGCTGTTGCAATTTGATCTGGTTCAGCAGGTGGCTGCATTGAAGCCATAGACAGCAAAGCTCGCTCCATTGCCCATGGAGCTTTAGGTGTTGAGGTAGTGCCGATATTTGTGTTCACCGCGCCTGGCAGCACTCCGTTTGAACGAATTCCTTTTGAACCGTAGAAGTAAGCAACGCTTTTCACTAAACCAGCAACCGCATGCTTGCTCGATGTGTATGCGACACCTGCAGCACCGGCTCCTACCGCAGCCTTTGACACCACCGTGACGATCGAACCTTTGCCGCTTGCTTCCATGACCGGAATGACAGCACGGGTTAAGCGCATGACGCCCTTGAGGTTGACATCAAAGACTTCATCCCACGTTTCATCGTCAACTTCACCAAGTGGAAGAAAGTGATCCATGATTCCGGCAACGTTCGCGAGAATGTCAATCCGTGAGCCGGCTTGGGCGACAAGTGCATTGATGTCCTGCTGCTGAGTGACATCACACTTCACGGCAGTGCACACACCACCGGCGGAAGTGATTTCACTTGCTGTCGCAGCCAGCCCTTCAACGTTGATATCCGCTGCAAATACTTGGGCGCCCTCTGCAGCTAATCGAATCGCGGTCGCCTTACCAATGCCACTTGCCGCACCTGTGACAATGGCGATTCTTCCGGCATGCCTCGTTGTATCCATGACTCTCCCCTTCGACTGACACTGCCTTGAGTATGCGCCTGAATGACTCAAAAAACCGGAGAACAAGATCCCAGATATGCCGCTATCACGAGGGCTGCCAGAGAGGTCGAGCCGCGAGTTTGCCCTTGATCACAGCGCGCCGCAGAATTTCGGCAAAATCTTCTAGTTCTTCTACTCGTCTGGTTGAGGTGCGGTACACCAATCCAATCGTTCGACCAGGTGCTGGCGCTTTGAAGTGAGCAATCCCCAGTGCAGCACCGCGGGCCTCCACCGTGACGGCAGTTGCAGGGAGCAACGTCGCACCCAAACCGGCAGACACGAGCTGGACGATGGTGGCCAGCGACGAAGCACGGGCCGGATCACTACCCGCTGCATTTGCGCCGGCCTGTCTACAAACATCGAGTGCTTGATCACGCAGGCAATGCCCTTCATCAAGAAGGAGTAGATGCAAGTCCTTTAACGTTGCTGGATCAACATCCACTCGCCCCGAAAGCTCACTCTTGGAAGGCAGCGCAAGCACGAAATCTTCGACATACATTGGAATTTCTAGGAGTCCGGCGTCACTCGTTGGTAATGCCAAGATCGCAACATCAATGTCACCACGCTTCAAAGCATCAATGAGTCGCCACGTTTGGTCTTCGTGTACAGATAGCTCAAGGTCGGGTGCTTCGCGCTTAATCGTGCGCAATACCGAGGGGAGAAGGTACGGAGCGATTGTTGGAATGACTCCCAAACGCATTGGCCCGGTTAACCATCGAGCTGGCTCTGCTGCTTGCACCACGGCATCTACTGCGGCCACTGCTTGCTGGGCAAAGGGAAGTAATTTCAACCCCGCCGCAGTGACGAGCACCTGGCGAGGACTGCGCTCCACTAATTGAATGTCCAAGTTGGCTTCGAGTGTGGACAATGCCTGACTCAGGGTCGGTTGGGAAACGCCAATCAGGGCCGCAGCATCCCCAAAGTGCTGGGTAGCGGCAATCGCCACGAATGCGCGTAGTTGAACCACGGTGACTTGAGCCATAGCCAAATCCTATGTCGATTTTGAATTCTTGCTGTTTCCTCAATGGTAAAAAGTTCTCGAAAACCTTTCGATACAGCTCCGCGTGCCATAAATGTCTACTAAGTTCCGGTTTATCGCGGTCGTACTGATCGCAAAAGGAAGGCACGATGGAAGACGAAGGCGCACCGGGCTGGCAACGAAATAACTACGCAGCCATGTTGGCTGTGTTCTTGCTGTGCATCACGTTCTCTTTCACAATCCCCTTCCTCCCGCTCTACATCCAGCAAATCGACCCCACCGTCAGTGGACCTGATGCAGCAATGTGGGCAGGTATTGCTACTGGCCTGGGAGGCGTGGGTTCGTTTATCTCCGGCCCGATTTGGGGCATGCTCGGAGACAAATATGGTCGCAAGCCCATGCTTATCCGTGCCTGCGTGGGTGGTGCCGTAGGTCTAGTGCTGTTTGGTTTTGCCACCAGCATTTGGCAAATCGTGGCAATTCGCGGATTCATCGGCATCATGGCTGGGGCTCCGGCTGCAGCAATGGCACTCATTGCCGCTGGCACTCCAGCATCAAAGCTTCCCAAAGCCCTTGGTCAATTCCAAGGCGCAACCTTGGGCGGTATTGCACTGGGCCCCGTAGTCGCAGCTGGCTTCATTGCCGCCTGGGGTTATGAGACCACCTTCTTCGTTGCCGGCGCGCTGATGTTCTCCGGGGCGGCAGTCACAGTCTTCATGATCAAGGAACCCAAGCGCGCCTTGGCGCCGAAGGGTTCAGGTACAAAACCAAGTATGCGTACCGTGCTGAGGTCACCACTCGTATGGGGCGCGCTCATTTTGGTCTTGCTTTTGAGTTTCGCAGCACCAATGGTCCAACCAATCCTTCCGCCATATGTTGTGGAACTCCTTCCTGACAAGACCAATGCCACCGCAGTGATTGGATGGTTGTTCTTCGGAATTTCCGCAGCGGGTGCAATTGCTTCGGTGTTCGCCGGCCGTGTTATCGGTCGCATCGGACTCCAACGTGTGTTGCTCATCTCGGCAATCGGCGTTGCCATGTTCTTGATTCCCATGGGCTTTGTGAATTCCGTCATCGCCTTAGCAGTACTTGCTATCGTCATGTCACTCTTCGGAGGATTCCTCACCACAAGCGCAGTGACGTTGTTGCCAACCGTTGTGACTGCAGCTGCCCTCAGCTCAATGTTCGGTTTGTATCAAAGTGTTCAGGCTCTTTCAGCGCAGCTTGGCCCAGCCGTGGGCGGCATCATCGCCGCAAATATCAGCTATGAAGCCGCGTTCTTCATTGCAGCAGCAACATTGATCTTTCTCGGCCTGCCGATGTTCTACATCTTCAAGCGAATCGCTGCTGTACATAAAGTGGTTGAAGAACCACACCCACATCAAATTGAAAAGTCTGTTGATTCCCAAACGCCATCAACCGGACGGTAAACACCTTCTGGTGAAACATGTCCGGTGACCTCGGTCTCCAACGCTTCGACGCGAGCGAGAAGCTCTTGCACAGCACTGCCCACTGGATCAGGTGCATTGCGATCCTGAGCATCATGCTTTGGTTGCGCAGTATGAACACCGGCGCGAGCAACTACCTGACCCGGTACGCCCACCACAACAGAGTCTGGGTCAACTGACCGAACAAGCACTGCATTGGCACCAATACGTGAATCAGCACCAACAGTGATATCGCCGAGAACCTTCGCGCCAGCACCAATGGTGACGCGATCACCGACAGTTGGATGACGCTTACCGTGGATCAAGCTGGTACCGCCAAGAGTGACGCCGTGATAAATCGTGACGTCTGCGCCGACTACTGATGTTTCACCAATGACCACTCCAGCACCATGATCAATAAACACGCGTGGCCCGATTGTGGCAGCCGGGTGAATCTCAACCCCTGTGACCGCACGCGCTACTTGTGACACCGCGCGTGCCGGAAAATACGAGCCTTGCTTCCACAATGAATTGCTCAGGCGATGGGCCCAAATAGCGTGCACGCCGGGATAGAGCAAAGCGACTTCAACTGCTGATCGCGCGGCAGGATCACGCTCGAGAACGGATTCGACGTCCTCTTTAGCTTGAGCCAAAAACGACACCAGTCCTTGGGGAAGGAAAGACATGGGATCAGTGTGTCAGTTAATCGCCAAGACCGGCAAAAAGGGCTGTTGAAAGGTAGCGCTCACCGAAGGAAGGCACGATGACCACAATCAACTTTCCTGCATTTTCTGGCCGCTTAGCCACTTCTGCAGCTGCCCACAGCGCTGCTCCTGAGGAAATACCCACGAGTAGGCCTTCTTCAGTGGCCGCGCGACGAGCTGTCTTCATCGCATCTTCGGCTTCAACCTTGACGACCTCGTCGTACACATGAGTGTCGAGCACACCTGGCACAAACCCAGCCCCGATTCCCTGCAACGGGTGCGGGCCCTTTGCTCCACCCGAGAGCACTGGTGAAGCCGCTGGCTCTACGGCGATGACCTGAACCTTGGGATTGCGTTCTTTGAGGACCTGACCAATACCAGTGATTGTTCCGCCAGTACCTACGCCTGCAATAACGATATCGACCTTGCCGTCAGTGTCATTCCAGATTTCTTCGGCCGTGGTTGCGCGGTGAATTGCCGGGTTCGCTGGGTTTTCAAACTGCTGTGGCATGAAGTACTTCGGATCTGAATCCGCAAGCTCTTTGGCCTTGGCAATTGCGCCACCCATACCTTCTGGCCCTGGAGTAAGAATGAGTTCAGCGCCATAGCCACGCAGCAACATCCGACGCTCGATGCTCATGGTTTCTGGCATCGTCAGCACAATCTTGATGCCGCGAGCTGCACAGACCATCGCTAACGCGATTCCCGTATTTCCACTAGTCGGCTCAACAACCACCGTGTTGGGTCCGATGAGCCCTGCTGCTTGAGCGGCATCAATCATCGCTACGCCAATGCGGTCCTTCACCGAGTTACCGGGATTGAAGAACTCGAGCTTGGCCGCAACGGTGGCATTTGCGCCATCGGTAATGTTGCGAATCTTGACGAGTGGGGTGTTGCCGATCAGCTCAGTAATGTCATTTGCAATGCGCATGGGTAAATCATGCCCTGTCCACCACAATTTGCGCAGCAGCCCCAGAGAAAATGCTGATGATTTGCATTTGGCCACCATAATCGGACCCATGCCTGCGCCTAAAGACTGGAATTTACCCACCACCACCCGGATGGCGACTGTCTCTGAACGAGCGGCACAGGGGAAGGCGGCACGCAAAGACCATCCACGCAGCGCGTTGGGTCAATGGACACCACATTCAGATCGCCCCGATGTGGTGTCGATGGTCTTGAGCCAAGAGGTCAACCGAGTTCCAGAACTCCTGCCCATCCGCCATGCCCGCATGGCTGTCAGCCCATTTGCCTTTTATCGCGGTGGCGCCTCCGTCATGGCCTACGACCTTGGCACCTACTCAAATTCAGGAATCGTGAGCCAACTCTGCGGGGATGCCCACCTATCCAACTTTGGCGTGTTTGGAAGCCCAGACCGTTCCATGATTTTCGATGTCAACGATTTTGATGAAACACATCCAGGATCTTTCGAATGGGATGTCGCGCGCATGGTGGCGTCATTTTTTATCGCTGCTCAAGAAAATAAATTCACGCAAGATGACTCCCAGTCAATTACACGAATAGCAGCACAGACATATCGAGAATCAATGGCGCAATATGCCACGATGAACGATCTTGATCAGTGGTACTCGCGTGTGGACGCCCAATACCTGCTTACGCTTGCCGGAACTGAAGGTGGCGTGAAGGCAACAAAGAACATGACGCGGACACTTGATAAGGCACGCAGTCGCGATCGATGGTCAGCGATTAGCAAATTAACTGAGGTCGTTGACGGAAGGCGTCAATTTATGAACCAGCCTCCGCTCTTAGCCCGTCTGCCAATGACCGGTGACGTGTGGAAAATGGTCATCACACAATTTGAGCAATACCGCCAGTCAATGCTCGATGATCGACGTGAATTACTGAGGCGATATCACGTCATTGATTTTGCCCATAAAGTTGTGGGTGTCGGCAGTGTTGGATTGCGTGCGTTTGTTGTGCTACTCCAAGGCCGGGATGAAGACGATCTTCTCGTACTTCAGGTGAAAGAAGCGGTAGCGAGTGCCCTTTCTCCTTACACAGGGGGGCCACTTTTCACCGATGAAGGTCACCGAGTTGTGGCAGGTCAGCGAATGATGCAGGCCGCCAGTGACGTGTTCCTTGGATACATCACTGGCGTTGGCGGCCGACACTTTTATATTCGCCAACTTCGCGACATGAAGTGGTCACCGATCATCAGTAACCTGACCCCGAAGGGGATGACTGGTTACGCGCAACTCTGCGGAAAATCCCTTGCGCGGGGGCATGCGCGCAGCGGTGACTCAGTCAAAATTGCGGGCTATATCGGCTCCAGCGATACTTTTGATACATCGATGGTTGATTTCAGTCAGCGGTATGCAACTCAGGTGCACCAAGACTTTGCCGAATTCACTCAGGCGATCGCTGACGGTCATGTTGCAACAACTATGAGTGAAGTCTCAGCAGTCGACTCCAGCTTGCAGGTCGAGACGCAGAAAGCCGGCGAGGCCTACACACAATTGGAAGCAATGAAAGTTAAGGGCTAACGCACATTTCTCTTCCCAGTCGTACGAAATTAACGAGACAGGACATAGAGTCCGCAGTGTGAAAAATCATTCAGCTCGTGATGCAAAAGTGGGTGAGAGTCGTTGGCCAATGACGTTCGCCGTCATGGCAACGGGCAGCTTATTTTTCGTCATACCTGAAGAATTTCGTATGTCAGACTCCTGGCGTTACATCTACCTCGCACTCCTTGTGGGCTTACTTGCCATCTTGATCATTGCCGATCCTGGGCGCATCAATCGCGAATCCCGTGCGCTTCGGATAGTGACCGGAGCAATGCTCGGCATGATTACCCTGGTAACCGCAGTCTCAGCGTTTCGTTTGGTCATGGGCCTGATCACTGACTCTAGATTTGAGTCACCTGGAAAATTACTCATGATCGGCGGCATCATTTGGGTGACAAATGTGCTGGCCTTTGCCCTGTGGTACTGGCACCTTGATTCAGGTGGCCCTGCAGCTCGCGCAATGCATGATTTTCGCATGCGCCCTGCATTTCGCTTTCCGGAGCAAGGGATTCCCAGCATTGTTGGCGAAGATTGGTATCCGAAATTCGTTGACTACTTGGCGCTCTCGTTCAACACGGCGACGGCGTTTAGTCCAACAGATATTGCTGCGATTCGACACTGGCCCAAGCTTTCAATGATCACCGAATCAGCGATCTCACTTTCCCTGATTGGGCTTGTGCTTGCTCGCGCAGTGAATGTTCTTTAGCTCCTAGGCCGCTGCCGGCACATGTGCAGGTTGCTCGTCGTTTCCGAGTTTTTTGTCCATCGCCAGGCGCATGATGAAACCAATGGCAGCACCAAGAATGGCAAAAGGCGCAACTGCGGGTCCGGCTCCAACGATTAACAACATACCAATGAGTGCGGAAGTTGCCGGAAGTTTGAGCATCGCTGCAGCAGATGCGGCAATACCCGCTGCTGCCATGGCACTGACCGAGTCTCCTGGGAAAATCAACACAACCAAAACGGCCACCGCAACACCAAGGAAGGTAGCCGGGAATATGGGACCACCACGGAATCCGCTACCAAGTGCTACCGAGTACGCAATTCCTTTACCAATCAAAATAAAGATCACTGCAGCAATTGAGGTTTCATGAATCAACGTCGTCATGCCCGAATTGCCACTGAAGAGAATCTGATTCATTGGCAACGAGAAACCATTCATGGCAATCAACAGCACCAATGCGGTAATCACAGCAGCGGTAAACAGCGCCAGTGTCACCCGCTTTTGAGCAAAGCGATCAAAGAGCGTTCCACCCTGACGGGCTAACACGGCAACCAATCCGGCAATGACCGCCACTAATGCGCCTGTGAGGAGGTCACCCGCCTGAATTGAGTTATAGGCAGGAAGCCCTGGCACTGAGAGCGAATGCACGCCAAAGCCTGGAATGCCCCAGATCCCGATCTGTACCAAGTACGAGCCACCTAAGGCAACCAACACTGGCGTTATCAACAACGCGGGCAACACGCCAAGAGCCGCAAACTCCAAAATCATGAATGCAGTAATAAATGGATTGCCAAAGACCGCGCTAATTGCCGCAACTCCGCCGAGCATCATGATGGCTTGACGTGTTCTCGGATCTGCTTTGCGAGCAACAAACGCACCAACCGAAGTGCCCAAAACAATGAGTGGAGCTTCGGGACCAAGCGCGATTCCAAATATCAATGTTGCCAAGGCTGCAAGCAAAACGCCGGGAACAATGCGCAGGGGGTCATCAAAATGAAAGCCGGTAAGGGGTCCAGCACCTGTGGCGCCTGGCATTTTTTTCGTAAGAGCCACGAGCGTTGCAGAGATCAGCAGTAACACTGCAGCCCACCACCACGGAGTGGTTTCCATCCCAAGGGATTCAGGAATGCGCGTGAACACCAACTCAGTTCCATGGTCAACAATCCACAGCAGGATTGACGCTGCGATTGCTCCAAGGACACCAACGAACAGTGAAATCCCAAACAGCCGTGCCAATTGATTACCCGTTGGCTGTTCAGTCATGGCCACCACTTCACAAGTTGTTGATTAAGTGAACCGAGACTACTGAACTACAGCGTGGTTACCACTTCATGATGCTCAAGTCGTGGGTTACGCGGAAAGTTGCCTTCAGGAGTTACATGTCCGAGATTTACCACCATAAACGACTTCAACGCGGTGCCAGCAAAGAATTCAGCATCAACACCGGCGAGATCAAAACCACCCATTGGCCCAACATCAAGCCCAACAGCACGCGCAGCCAAGATGAAATATCCCGCTTGAATATTTGCGTTAGACATTGCGGCACCGATACGCCGGTCATTATCTTCAAATCGATCTTTCGCTTGCGGATTCTGCGGAAGTACACGTGGCAACTGCTCATGGAAATCAGTATCTGCGGCGAGAATTGCTACCACTGGAGCCGAAGCAGACTTGGGACGATTTGGCTCAAAGAGCAACGGGAGTAAACGAGCTTTGGCTTCATCGGATCGGATGAACGTGATACGCAATGGCTGTGAGTTCATTGACGTTGGTGCGTACTTCACCAGGTCATAGATCTCTGCGAGCTGGTCATCGGTAACTGCATCGTCGGTAAAGGCGTATCCGGTATGAGCTTCACGGAACAGGGCATCAGTTGAAGCTTGGTCAATCGCGCGCGGATGGGCAGCGAAGGTAGCGCTCATGGCGTTCTCCTAAATTTCTGGGCTTTGTGGGCCGCATTGACTCATTAGCGTACGAATGCCATAATAGTTGAACATTCAACTTTATGCAAAGGAGGGTCACCAATGAGCACCCAACGTGCCGGTGCAGCATTTGATGCCTTCTTGCCCAATGCTGTGAAGCGTTCAAAAGCCCAGCGAGCCTGGGCTCCTGCGGATGGGCCCATACCCGCCATGTTCATCAGTCACGGCGCTCCTCCACTCTTTGACGACGGTCCGTGGATGAATTCCCTGCTGAGCTGGACGACGTCCCTGCCAAAGCCAACTGCGATCGTGATACTCAGCGCCCACTGGGAATCAGCACCTATCGCAATTACTTCTTCACGCGCTGCAACTCCACTGGTCTATGACTTCGGTGGCTTTGATGCGCGCTACTACAACATGAAGTACGAAACCAGTGATGCCTCAATCATCGCCGCACTCGTCAGCGATGTAATGCCTGACCACGCACCCGTTCATGAGCACAAGAACCGCGGACTCGATCACGGTGCCTGGGTTCCCCTGAAAGCGATGTACCCATTGGGGGATGTTCCGGTCATCCAATTGAGCTTGCCGACCCAGCGACCAGATCAACTCCTTGAACTCGGTCGGCGTCTGCGAGTTTTGCGAGAACACGGTGTCCTCATTGTGGGTTCTGGCTTTTGGACCCATGGTTTGCCACATATGACTAGCGAGATGATCCATCATGGAAAAGTTCCTGCTTGGTCCTCAGATTTTGATTCGTGGGCGTGGGATGCAACCAAGCGTTTGGATCTGGAAAGCCTTGCTGACTTCAAGGATGCACCTGGCATGCCCTACGCACATCCAAGCCCTGAGCACTTCACCCCGTTATTCGTGGTGATGGGAGCCGCGAGTGACGATGCATTGCCGAAATTAACTATTGACGGTTACATGTGGGGACTGTCAAAGAAATCATTCCAAATCGCATAAAGGGAATAGCCATGCATCCGATCGTTCAACAAAATATTGCCCTACACCGATTTGAAATTCATCTTGACGGTCATCTCATCGGGGTGTGCGACTACACCCAACATGGCAATCGACTGTCCTTTACCCATACCGAGATCGAACCAGCACATGGCGGCAAGGGCTACGCCAAGCTTCTGGTGGAAACCGCACTTGATGATGTCGCGACTCAACACCTAGAAGTGGCCCCATACTGCAGCTATATCAGCAAAGTTATTGCCGATCAGCCTGAGAGATACCTAGGGCTCGTACCTCAAGAGATTCGAGCCCAATTTGGTTTGCCTGGAGATACTACGAAGTAACGATTACTGCTCCTGCAG
>CAFBMO010000039.1_pt1 | contig 14598 bp, 17 predicted proteins | sample 7268821 | NCBI WGS metagenome assembly CAFBMO01 (sample SAMEA6814065, study PRJEB35770) | freshwater metagenome | biome: Freshwater; feature: Freshwater reservoir; material: water | place: Czech Republic | collected 2017-05-23 | depth 30m m
ACCAGTCACCACGATTGCAGCCTGGGCCACCAAGTTGGCAACATAAATACGGCGCGTTTTTTTACCAGCACGCTGCGACATCATCATGGCTCCCATCGGAACACGCGTTTAGCCATCCAAATACCAATAAGTGCCCAAACGGCTAAAACAATCACCGCGAATACTGGGACGGAATTCAATTGAAGTGCATCACGTAGTCCATTTGCCATTGCAGCGCTTGGGAGTAGATCAACCATGTGAGCGAGCAGATTTGGCATCCGTGAAGTCGCAATCACGACACCACCGAAAATCATCAATACGAGAAACAGTCCATTGGCAATAGCGAGAACCGCTTCTGCTCGAAAATATCCGGCAATCACTAATGCCCAAGAGACCCACACTGTTGCTGAAAGCACCCCGACTATTAATGCTAGAGCCAGTCCAGAGGCTGATGGTCTCCAGTCGAGAAACGTGCCAGTGATTGCCACAGCAATGATTGACGAGAGGGTAAGTAATCCTGTTGCGATGAGTTTGCCAAAAACGAGATCAAGTCGAGAAAGGGGAGTTGTTCCCAGAAAGCGAAGTGCACCTGAACGTCGTTCGAACCCAGTGCCAATAGCCAATGATGTGAAACACGTAGCCAAAATACTCACCGCAAAAACTGTGGGTACAGCTGCATCTATGGATTGTGTAGACAATTTCGTGAAGCCCAAGGCAAGAAGTAACACTACGGGAATCACAAATGTAAGAAGTAGTTGTTCACCGTTGCGGATTAGAAGTTTCAACTCCCATTGTGCGTGTGCCGTGACCCGTCGCGCCATCGAAACATGATTCATCGATTACCTTCCTTCGAAGTTTCGATGAGCAGTTGCTCGAGGGTTCGACTACCAACGCCTAGTTCGGAAACCATCACACCATGTTGGGCGCACCAGGAAGCGATGGTTGCCATAACTTGAGGAGTTGGGTTACCAGTGACGACATACTTTCCGGGTTGGGTTTCGGATGCCACATACCCCTCTGGAAGTGCCTGCATCAAACCTGCAATAGCCAAGTGCATCGGTCCGGTGAATGAAATGGCTTGTGATGAGCCTGTGAGTTCCGCGAGTGTTCCCTGCATAATTATTCGACCATCTGACATCACCCAGATTGAATCAGCGAGATCTTCAACATCAGGAAGAACGTGTGTAGTCAACACAATTGCTTTGCCAAGATCGCGTTGTTTACGTAACAGGTCCAAGAGATTGCGTCGAGCTAACGCATCAAGGCCTGCGGTTGGTTCATCGAGAAAAAGAATCTGCGGCTGTGGAAGCAGCGCTGCAGCCAACTTAACCCGTTGCTGTTCACCGCCTGATAGGCGTCGGGTCTGGGTCCGTAATCCTGGATCTATGCCGACTGCGTCCAGCAGGTCGGCGGGATCTGCCGGATTCGGATAGAGCTTGGCTAAATATGTGAGCCACTCAAGGGGGCGGGCAGTTGGAAAGAGGCCACCAGTTTGCAGCATCACCCCGAGTTGGGCTCGAACAACAGGATCTTGCGGGTCACGTCCCAGGAGGCGAACTTGGCCTGAGGTCGCTGGGCGTAAACCGCAAGCAACCTCAATTGTGCTGCTCTTTCCTGCACCGTTTGGGCCCAAAAGGGCGGTGATGCAACCGGCTGGTGCCTCAAAACTCAAGCCGTCGACGGCGGTGAGCGAGCCATAGCGAACCACCAAGTCCCGGATTTCAACGGCTGCCACGGTCTGAGCATAGGCAAGTGCATGTGAGCCCACTCGAAGGGTCTCGCGACGTGAACAGGGGTAATTTGGACATCGGGTCGAATTACGCAACAATGAGGTTGTGAAATTCCCTGGTGATGCCGCTGAGCGTGTCGCACGCAGTTTGCTCAGCGATGGTCCTGCAACGCCCACGCAGCTGGCTGATCGCTTACATCTGTCTTCAGCGGCGATACGCAAAACTCTTGCTGCGCTGACGCACGAGTCATTGGTCGCGGCATCTGAGCGTGCTCCATACGGACCTGCTCCGGCCAAACGGCGGGGTCGACCAAGTCAGGTGTTCAGCCTTACGTCTCAAGGGCGTGCGGCACTGAATCAAGAATATGACTCGTTGGCCATTGATGCTTTGGAATTCGTGGCGCAAACACAAGGAACCGATGGAATTATTGCATTCGCCGAACAGCGAGCAAAGAAATTAATGGTCCAGTTGGAACCCTCGGCCGCAACAACCGAGCTAGCAGTTGAGCAATTGGCCCAAACCCTGACTACGGCCGGGTACGCAGCTTCAGTTGAAAAAACTTCTGATGGTGGGTACGCAGTGCAGTTATGCCAGCACCATTGCCCAGTCATCGATGCAGCAACACATTTCCCAGAACTTTGCGAAGCAGAAACCAAGGCTCTCGGAGACGCACTTGGTTTACATGTCACCCGCTTAGCCACCCTCGCCCATGGTGATGGTGTGTGCACAACTGTTATTCCACTCGTTCAGCGAAAGGCTCTCGCATGAGTACTGACCAAGCAGCAACAATCGACGAGCTAGGTCGATATGACTATGGCTGGCACGATCCCGACAGCGCTGGTACAAACGCACGGCGAGGTATCAATGAAGAAGTCGTGCGCGATATTAGTGCGAAAAAAAATGAACCCGAATGGATGCTCGAGCTTCGATTGAAGGGTCTACGTCTCTTCGAACGCAAGCCAATGCCTGCATGGGGTGCTGATCTCAGTGGCATTGATTTCGACAACATTAAATACTTTGTACGGTCGACTGAGAAAACGGCCACCAATTGGGAAGACCTTCCAGATGACATCAAGAACACCTATGACCGTCTAGGCATCCCCGAAGCTGAAAAGCAGCGGCTGGTTGCGGGTGTTGCCGCGCAATATGAATCTGAAGTCGTCTATCACAAAATCCGTGAAGACCTAGAAGAACAAGGTGTGCTCTTTCTCGACACCGACACGGCATTGCGCGAGCACGAAGAAATGTTTCGCGAATACTTCGGAACCGTGATACCAGTTGGCGACAATAAGTTTGCTTCACTCAACACAGCTGTGTGGTCCGGTGGATCATTCATCTATGTTCCCAAAGGGGTGAACGTAGAGATCCCACTTCAGGCGTATTTCCGTATTAACACTGAAAACATGGGGCAGTTCGAGCGAACCTTGATGATTATCGATGAGGGTGCACGAGTGCACTACGTCGAGGGATGTACAGCGCCTATTTATTCGTCCGACTCACTCCATTCCGCGGTCGTGGAAATCATCGTGAAAAAGGGCGCGACTTGCCGCTATACGACTATTCAAAACTGGTCAACCAATGTTTACAACTTGGTTACGAAGCGAGCCGTTTGCCATGAAGACGCCACGATGGAGTGGATCGATGGCAACCTTGGATCAAAGGTAACTATGAAGTACCCGGCTGTATGGCTTATGGGCGAGCGTGCGCATGGAGAAACGCTCTCTCTAGCATTTGCAGGTCCTGGAATGCACACAGACGCCGGATCAAAGATGATCCATGCAGCCCCGAATACCACTTCCACAATCGTGTCTAAATCCGTTGCCCGTGGTGGCGGCCGATCTTCGTATCGTGGTTTGGTTCAAATAAACGAGGGCTGCCATGGTTCACGCGCAACTGTGAAGTGTGATGCGCTCCTTGTTGATGATGAGTCTCGCTCGGATACTTATCCGTACGTTGACGTGCGAGACGACGACGTTTCCATGGGCCATGAGGCAACTGTGTCCAAAATCAGTGACAGCCAATTGTTTTACTTAATGTCGCGAGGCATGACTGAAGACGAAGCGATGGGAATGATCGTGCGTGGATTCATTGAGCCAATCGCACGCGAACTTCCGATGGAATATGCAATTGAGCTCAACCGTCTCATTGAATTGCAGATGGAGGGCGCAGTCGGATGACCAACGCAGTTGTTGTTCCACCGTTGGATCTTGCTCCTCAGACTCGCTCGTTTGATCCTGCTGCATTTATCGAGCCAACCTCGCGCGATGAGGAATGGAAATTTTCGGCGTTTAGTCAACTTAAGCAATTCTTCATCGCAGACCAAAGCGCGGGCAATGTTCATGCCGCTGGGGTAGGCGTAAACATGCTTGATATCCATCAGGTTGCAAGCACCTGGATTCCAACAGATTTGGCCGCAGCTATCGCACGTGCGAATGTAACTGAAGCTGGCGTGCTTGAAATTGAGGCACAGTCGGTTCATAAAGAACCCATCGTGATCGATCTCACGACGAGCACTACCAAGGCATATCAACATATAGAAATCGTGGCTGGTCGACTCAGCGACGCCACTGTGGTTATTCGCCAAAACCTCACAAGCCAGATCAACGGTGCAACAGTCGTAACCGTTGGCGATGGCGCCAAGCTCACAGTGATCACCATCATCGATGGAGACACTTCTACCGCTCTTGCACTTCAGCTCCCGGTGTCACTTGGCAGAGATGCGTATTTCACAGGCGCCCTGGCCATCATTGGAGGTGGAGCGGTGCGCATCCAAAACGCGATCACCTACACCGCACCGGGAGGTACTGCGGAGCTGTTCGGGGTATTCCTATCCGATACTGGCCAGCACATTGAACAACGCATTTTTGTGAATCATGACCAGCCTCACTGCAAGAGCGACGTGATGTATAAGGGTGCACTGCTCAACCCAGGAGCCCGCAGTGTGTGGATTGGTGATGTGCTCGTTCGCAAGGAAGCCATAGGCACTGATACCCATCAGGTGAATCGCAACCTCGTACTCTCGGATGGGGCTCGCGCAGATTCGGTTCCCAATCTTGAGTTGGAAACCGGGGACATTGTGAAGGCCGGGCACGCAAGTGCAACCGGCCGATTCGATGATGAACAGGTGTTCTACCTTCAATCGCGAGGAATTCCGCTCGACACTGCTCGGCAACTCGTGGTACGTGGGTTCTTTGCAGAGGTGCTCGGTCGAGTTGGGAACACCCACTGGCGTGATGAATTACTGGCAAAGATCTCGCAGCGACTTGGGATTGAGAAATTCGAGGGCGATGATGAGTGATTTCCTCCGAGTTGCATCTGTTTCCGATGTACCCGTGGGTGCATCCCTGAAAGTTGTCGTCAACGAACGCGACATAGCCGTCGTTCACTGTGCTGATGGTGTCTTTGCCATTTCCGATATTTGTTCACACGCCGATGTTTCTTTGTCTGAGGGTGAAGTAATTGATTGCACTATTGAGTGCTGGCTGCATGGATCGCAATTTAATCTTCGAACAGGTGAACCCTTATCGCCACCAGCAATTTTCGCGGTGCCGACCTTTGAGGTGCGTCTAGTAACCGAGAGCGATCAAGTGTTTATTGAAGTAGCGACCGAACCTAAACCTGTGTCAACCGATGGAAAGCAGTAGTCATGAGTTCATTATTAATCACTGATTTGTACGCTCAGGTAGAAACGGATCAGGGACCTAAGGACATTCTCAAGGGTGTCACTCTCAAGATTGAATCCGGTCGCACGTATGCCATCATGGGACCAAACGGCTCCGGTAAATCAACTCTTGCGTATGTGATCGCTGGTCATCCTCGTTACACAGTTACCTCGGGAACGATTACCCTCGATGGCGTTGACGTGTTGTCCATGAGCGTCGATGAACGCGCACGCGCAGGTCTCTTCTTAGCGATGCAGTACCCAGTGGAAGTTCCAGGCGTATCCGTTGCTAATTTCCTGCGCACTGCCGTCACAGCGGTGCGCGGCGAAGCACCTAAGTTGCGCCTGTGGATCAAAGAGATGAAGGAAGCAATGGCAGCTATCCAAATGGATTCGTCATTTGCTGAACGAAATCTCAACGAAGGGTTCTCTGGCGGTGAGAAGAAGCGTCTTGAGATCCTGCAACTTGCATTATTGCGTCCAAAGATTGCAGTACTAGATGAAACGGACTCCGGGCTAGACGTAGATGCGCTGCGAGTTGTATCCGAAGGGGTTAACCGTTTCCGCGATGAGACCGGTGCGGGCACTTTGCTGATTACTCACTACACGCGAATCCTTCGCTATATCAAGCCTGATGTGGTTCACGTGTTTGCCGACGGTCGGATCGTTGAAACTGGCGGTGCCGAGCTGGCTGAAATCTTGGAGTCGGAAGGTTATGAGCGCTTCACGACCGTGAAGAGCTAACCTCGCAATGTCCACTCTCGATGTCACAGCCATAAAGGCTGATTTCCCGATCCTGTCAACCACAGTGCGTGGTGGGCATCGATTGGTGTACCTCGATAGTGGCGCCACATCGCAAAAGCCAACTGTGGTGCTTGATGCAGAACGTAATTATTACGAGCAACACAATGCTGCGGTACATCGTGGGGCTCATGCGTTAGCGGAGCTTGCTACTGAGGATTTCGAGGCCGCCCGAGTCACGATTGCCGGTTTCGTGGGAGCTCGGGCTAAGGATTTGGTATTCACCAAGAACGCCACGGAAAGTTTGAACTTGGTTTCATACGCATTTTCAAATGCAACAGCGCTCAATAATCGCGGAGCTGGTCTGATCGATCCGAGATTTGTGTTGAACCCAGGTGATTCCATCGTGATCACTGAAATGGAACACCACGCAAACCTCATCCCCTGGCAGGAGGTGTGCCGAAAGACTGGAGCAACACTGCGGTGGATCCCTCTCACTGATGAGGGTCGCCTTGATCTCACTCATCTTGAGGATCTGATTGATCACACTACGAAAGTCGTGAGCGTCGTTCATCAATCAAATATCTTAGGAACGATAAATCCCGTAAAAATGCTGATGGATCGTGCTCACGCAGTCGGCGCGATTGGAATTATTGACGGCTGTCAATCTGTGCCTCATATGCCGGTTGATGTTCATCATTTGGGTGCAGACTTGGTTGCTTGGAGTGGGCACAAGATGCTCGGGCCTACCGGGATCGGATGTCTTTGGGGAACTGAGGAAATCCTTGAAGCAATGCCACCATTTATCACTGGTGGTTCAATGATTCAAATGGTTGAAATGGAAAAGAGCACTTTTGCTCCGCCGCCACAGAAATTTGAAGCTGGTACGCCTGTCGTCGCCCAAGCGGTAGCACTGGCAGCTGGCGCGCGATACCTTGAAAAGATAGGTATGAGTGCTGTGGCCGATCATGAATTTGAACTTGCCGAATACACCGTTGATGCTTTGAATGCTCTTGTAGGCGTTCGCATCATTGGTCCAGCGAATGCCCACGAACGAGGCAGTGCGGTTTCGTTCGTCGTGGATGGGCTTCATCCACATGACGTAGGACAAGTTCTTGATAGTCGAGGAGTAGCCGTTCGTGTTGGTCATCACTGTGCATGGCCAACGTGTAGGCGTTTTGCAGTTCCTTCAACTACGCGAATTTCGCCATATATCTATAACGACACGTCAGACATTGACGAAGCGATTGATGGAATTGTCGCGGCGCAAGAATTTTTCGGGGTGAAGTGATGGATCTCGAGTCTCTTTATCAAGATATTATTTTGGATCACTACAAGCACCCACGTGGCAAAGGTCTTCTAGACCGCCCAATGGGAAGTGCTTTTCACGTCAACCCAACGTGCGGTGATGAAATCACGGTTCAGGTTAACCAGGACCCCCAAGGCGGCCTTATCATTGGTTATGACGGGCAAGGATGTTCTATTTCGCAGGCAAGTGCCAGTGTTCTTGTCGAACTCATTCACGGGGAAACAATCGAGAAGAGCGAAGAGATCCGCAAAGCATTCTTGGAAATGATGCACGCGCAGGGCGCAGGTGACCCAAATGAGGATATTTTGGGTGATGCGATCGCCTTTGCTGGGGTTGCGAAGTTTCCAGCACGCGTGAAGTGTGCGTTGCTGTCATGGATGGCTCTGCAGGATGCCGAAATTCAAGCAGGACTCTTAACAACAGGAGAGGGAGCATGAGCGCCGCAACAGAAGATGAAGTCTTGGAGGCAATGCGTGATGTTGTCGATCCTGAGTTAGGTATTAACGTTGTTGATCTCGGTTTGGTTTACGGGGTAACTGTTGATGACACGAACATTGCCACGGTTGATATGACATTAACATCGGCTGCGTGTCCATTAACCGACGTCATTGAGGACCAAACTCGGGCTGCGCTCAGCACAGTCGTGGACGACTTCCGCATTAATTGGGTCTGGATGCCACCTTGGGGTCCCGACAAGATCACAGACGATGGACGCGACATGCTGCGCTCGCTGGGATTTAATGTCTAATACATGATCGTTGCCACAGATGTGGAGTTGCGTGCTGGTGCGCAGCTTTTGTTATCTCAAGCCAGTTTCAGAGTCGGTAAAGGTGATCGAGTAGGCCTTGTCGGCCGTAATGGTGCGGGAAAAACCACGCTGACTAAAGCACTCGCGGGTGAAACCTTGCCAACGAATGGCTCAATTCATGCAACTGGCTCCGTCGGGTACCTGCCGCAAGATCCTCGATCAGGTGATCCCGAAGAATTAGCCAGGGATCGCATTCTTAGCGCTCGTGGTCTTCAGGATGTTGTGCGGCGCATGCAGGAAGCGTCTATGGCGATGGACACTCAGGATGCAGATGAGCGCGAGCGAATCGTTGCCAGATATGCGCGTGCCGAGGCGGAATTCGAAGCCTTGGGTGGTTATGCAGTTGAATCGCAGGCGGCCTCTATTGCAGCGTCAGTTGGACTTGATGACCGGATTCTGGGTCAACCTCTTGGAACGCTTTCGGGCGGTCAGCGCAGGCGGGTTGAGCTGGCACGTATTTTATTTAGTGGTGCGGAAGTTCTCCTGCTGGACGAGCCGACCAACCACCTTGACGCTGATTCCATTCGATGGCTACGTAAATTCTTGGGTGCCTATGAGGGTGGCTTCATTGTGATTTCTCACGACACCGAACTCTTGCACGATACTGTCAATAAGGTCTGGCATCTAGATGCCAACCGACGTGAAATAGACGTGTATGCCATGGGCTGGGATGCGTATCAAACTGCCCGAGAAACGGATGAACGTAGGCGCAAGCGCGAGCGACGTAATGCTGAGCAACAAGCAGAACAGTTACGCAATCAAGCCAATCGCATGCGGGCTAAGGCCTCGAAAGCAACAGCAGCCCAGAACATGTTTAAACGGGCTGACGCGTTGATGGAAGGGCTCGATGACACTCGCGTGGCCGATAAAGTGGCGAAACTTCGATTTCCTACCCCAAAGCCTTGTGGAAAAGTGCCACTCACAGCCAAAGGCTTATCTCGTATGTATGGGTCATTGGAAGTGTTCACTGATGTTGATCTGGCAATTGATCGCGGCTCGCGTGTTGTCATTCTTGGGCTCAACGGCGCAGGTAAAACCACCTTGCTTCGAATTCTCGGCCAAGTTGATCTTCCAAACAGTGGCGAAGTGCTTCCAGGACATGGCGCCGTCATCGGCTACTACGCTCAAGAACACGAGACGCTAGATCCTACGGCAACAGTGCTTGAAATGATGAAGAGAAATTCGCCGGATCTTGATGACACACGGCAACGTACCGTTCTAGGTTCGTTCCTATTCAGCGGTGACGATGTCGATAAACCAACTGCAGTGCTGTCAGGTGGAGAGAAGACTCGTTTGGCCCTAGCCTGCCTGGTAGTTTCAGGCGCTAATGTCTTGCTGCTGGATGAACCGACCAACAACCTTGACCCTGCAAGTCGTGAAGAGGTTCTCTCGGCATTACGCAGCTACGAGGGTGCAGTGGTACTCGTTACTCACGATCCTGGCGCGGTATTTGCTCTTGACCCGGAACGCGTGTTGTTGTTGCCCGATGGCGATGAAGATCACTGGAGTGCCGACTATGCGGATCTTGTTGAACTCGCCTAAAGGAGCGACCAATGGCTAATCACAGTGTGTGGATGACGATGCGATCCATGTCTAGCGATCGATCGGTTCTCAAACGTAGCCTTGGCAAGGGGCTTGTTCGTCGAATCCTTGGATATGCCCGCCCATACAAGGCCACAGTCGTCGCTCTTCTGATTACGTTGGTATGTGCCGCAGTACTCACAGTCGCTCAGCCACTGTTGTTTCGCCGCATTATTGATAAGGGCGTCACAGTTGGTGATTCATCTGTCGTAACGAATACCGCAATTCTCATCGCAGTACTCGCGCTGCTTGATGCCGTGCTCGGATTAGTTGGACGCTGGTTCTCCGCTCGCATCGGTGAAGGTTTAATTTTTGATTTGCGCACCCAAGTGTTTGATCACGTCCAACGTCAATCCATTGCCTTTTTTACCCGCGCTCAAACAGGAGCGCTCATTTCGCGACTGAATAGCGATGTTATTGGCGCACAACAAGCCTTCACTTCAACTCTCAGCGGGGTTATTGGCAACCTCATTTCTCTGATCATCGTATTAGTCACGATGTTTATTTTGTCTTGGCAGGTGACCTTAACCTCGCTGGTGCTTGTTCCACTATTCCTTATTCCAGCGCGCTGGATGGGGCGCAAACTTCAGCAACTGACTCGTGATCAGATGAAGTTAAACGCCGATATGAGCAACCAGATGTCTGAGCGCTTCAATGTCGCCGGCGCACTATTGGTGAAATTATTCGGCCGGCCGGAGGTTGAAGCTGATGATTTTTCAAGCAAGGCAATACGAGTTCGCGATATTGGTATCAAAATGGCCATGGCAAACAGGTGGTTCTTTTCGGCATTGACCTTGGTTGCTGCATTGGCAACAGCCGTTGCATATGGACTTGGTGGAAATTTGGTGATCAACGGTGTCCTGACTCTGGGAACCCTGCTTGCACTCGTTGGCCTATTGGCACAGTTGTATGGTCCCTTGACTGCTCTGTCAAATGTCCGCATCGACATCATGACCGCTCTTGTTTCCTTTGATCGAGTCTTCGAAGTATTGGATCTCAAGCCCGCTGTCCAAGATCCTGCCAAACCCGTGCTCATCCCTAGTACTTCGTTATCACTGACATTTGACAATGTAAGTTTCACGTACCCTACTGCGCGTGAAGTATCCCTAGCGTCACTTGAAAGTGTCGCTCGAAAAGAAGAACATTTCGAAAACGAGCCGGTACTTGAACACATTTCATTTGATGTCCCTGCCGGATCCCTTACCGCAATTGTCGGACCATCTGGAGCCGGTAAGAGCACGATAAGTGCTCTCATTACACGTCTTTACGATGTCAGCGACGGCTCGATCAGTGTGGGTGGTGTCGATATTCGTGATGTGACTCAGCGTGATTTGCACGACAATCTTGGTGTAGTTACGCAAGATGCACATCTGTTTCACGACACCATTGGCTCAAACTTACGCTACGCGAAACCAAACGCAACCGATGAGGAAATCTTTGCAGCTTTGGAATCAGCGCAAATCATCGACCTCGTGCGTTCACTACCGAACGGACTCAACACCGTGGTCGGAGATCGAGGACATCGCCTTTCTGGTGGAGAAAAGCAGCGACTAGCGTTAGCCCGGGTACTACTGAAAAGTCCAAAGCTCCTGATTCTCGATGAGGCGACAGCGCATTTGGACAGTGAGAGCGAAGCTGCAGTTCAACGAGCACTTGACGGAGCACTGGTCGGTCGAACCTCATTGGTGATTGCGCATCGATTATCAACGATTCGCAAGGCTGATCAAATTCTGGTAATCGCTGACGGATGTGTTGCTGAGCGAGGAACACATGATGAGTTGTTATTGCAGCAAGGCATCTACTCTGATCTGTACAGCACTCAATTCGCAACGACAGATTAAACCTGGGTTTTACGCGCGTCTTCGGAGGCTTCTCGACGTAAGAAAATGAACCAGCCAATGATGGCAACCGCAGCAAAGAGAATCCATTGGACGGCGTACGAAACATTTTGTGTTTCGTCTATCTCGGGAGTCGGTATCAGCTCAAGTCCTGATTGTGCTGGGTTGGTGATGACTAGGTATCCGGGGACCGAACCTTGAATCGGCAATACTTCGGCTGCGGGAGCGGGGACCATCCCTTTGGGTAACCCACTGAGTTGTGCAGACGAAGCTGCTTCGAAGTTGCGCCAAGCACCAGTAATCGTTTGCGGAGTAGTCACTGGTTGAGGAATGGCAGGCATTTGAGTGGCGATCCCTCGGGCCGGCATCCAGCCGCGATTCACCCAGAGAGCAATACCCGTGTTGGTTTCGAAAATGGTCATGACCCAAAAGCCATTCGTGCCATTCAACGGTCGTTTACGCACAACGACCTGATCAGTGGCAACAAAGCGCCCGGTGACGTTGAACCTCGACCATTCCTGGGAGTCCTTCAGGATTCGCTTTTCGGGTAAGGCTGTCGGCGAAGCAAAGGATGCAGACTCCAATGCAATTCGATCAATGCGTTTTGCCTCAGCACGGCTCCATTGCCATTGGCTGAGCAAACCAAAACCAACGATTACACCTATCACCAATAATGAGAAGCTAATCCAACGTCGGGTGCGAAGCAGAGCGAACATAGCGATCAATGCTCATGAGGGGAGGGATCGATGATTTCGCCAATGATGACATTCGTAGACGTACTGGGCAGTGAAGTCTGCGATACTGGCACGACTCCCATCGTGCCCTCTTCGTCATTGTCACGACCGGCATTGGCCACAACGACAGCCAAGTAGGGCAAAACGATTGCTCCAGCGATCAAGACCCACCGTGGCCAGCCTGGAATAAAAATGGCGCCAATCACGCACAGGGTACGAATCAGCATGGAAATCAGGTACTTACGGGTGCGCCCCGTTTGTTCCTGACTCAGCGGCCGCTGTGCGGCAGTGACGTTAAAAACATCCTCTGGCGCTGAGTTGGGCCCTTGGATGGGCGATGAATCCACAGGGAGAGCCTACGCCCGTCCAGACGCTTCGGTGTACGGTCCAATCATGAATCGCACATATGGCATCACCGAAGTTGTAGGAACCTCCAATGAGGGCGTAGACCTAGCTATTCGCAGCGCGATTAGCCGTACTTCAAAGACTGTTCGACACCTTGACTGGTTTGAGGTCACCCAGATTCGCGGTTACGTTCGCGATGGTGAAGTCGATCACTTTCAGGTTTCGCTCAAGGTTGGTTACCGCATGGAAGACTCAGGCGCTCAATAATCTCGGAAGAAGAAGGTTTACATGTCACGAGTAGCCCTAGTCACTGGTGGTAATCGCGGAATTGGCTTGAGCATTGCTCAGTTGCTGCGAGCCGGTGGTTACACCGTCGTGGTTGGCTCTCGCACCGGCACTGCACCTGATGGTCTCAACGCCGTCATGATGGACGTTGCCAACACGGCATCCATCGACGCGGGATTCACCGAGATCGAAGAGAAGTTCGGACCTGTTGAGATCTTGATCGCAAATGCAGGGATGACCCGCGACACGCTCTTGATGCGGATGTCCGATGAAGACATCGACGAGGTGCTCAATACCAACTTGGCTGGTTCAATCAAGTTGGCCCGAAGGGCGCTGCGGAGCATGTTGAAGGCTCGGTATGGGCGCATCATCTTTATGTCTTCCGTGGTTGGCATCATCGGTTCTGCAGGTCAGGTCAACTATTCAGCGGCTAAATCAGGTTTGATCGGTGCAGCACGATCCTTGGTTCGAGAGGTCGGCGGGCGCGGAATTACCGTGAACGTCTTGACACCGGGTTTTGTCAATACAGATATGACAGCTGATTTAGGACAGGAGCGGCGCGCAGAGATCGTCAGCATCGTGCCTCTTGGTCGTTATGCTGAACCCGACGAAATTGCCACAGTTGTGGAGTTCCTCGTAGGGGATGGTGCGGCGTACATCACTGGCGCGGTCATTCCGATTGATGGTGGTTTAGGAATGGGCGATTAGCGCCCGTAGGAAAGGGATGCCAGTGGGAATTCTTGAAGGCAAGAACATCGTTATTACCGGTGTTCTCACCGATCAATCAATTGCTTTCCACGCCGCGCGATTGGCCCAAGAGCAAGGCGCCAATGTCGTACTGACTGGCTATGGAAGGGCTCTTTCGCTGACAAAGCGTGCAGCCGGCCGTCTTCCAAATGCTGCACCAGTACTTGAACTCGATGTCGTCAACCAAGATCATCTTGATGCGCTCGCCGGTGGCGTTAAGGAACACATGGATCGAGTTGACGGTGTTCTTCACTCAATTGGGTTCGCACCAGCTGAAGCCCTCGGCGGTAATTTCCTCAACACAACCTGGTCAGATGTCGCGGTCGCGCTCGAAGTGTCTGCATTTTCGTTCAAGTCTCTTGCCATGGCTTGTCTGCCGCTGATGAACGAAGGCGGATCTGTTGTGGGCCTTGACTTTGACTCAACCATGGCCTGGCCAAAATATGACTGGATGGGTGTTGCTAAAGCAGCGTTTGAAAGCACATCTCGCTACCTGGCTCGTGATCTGGGCCCCAAGGGCATTCGCGTGAACCTTGTCGCCGCCGGGCCAATTCGCACCATGGCTGCTAAGGGCATCCCTGGTTTCGATGGCTTCGAAGAAGTCTGGGCCACTCGTTCACCTATCGGCTGGGATCTGGATGATCCTGAGCCAGCAGCGAAAGCCTGTATTGCATTGATGTCTGATTGGTTCCCCGCGACTACAGGTGAAATTGTGCACGTTGACGGCGGAGTCCATTCACAGGGCGCATAATGATGACCCTTGGCTCATTGGTCCTTATGCGCCATGCCAAATCGGCGTATCCACTTGGTGTTCATGACCACGATCGTCCACTTAATGAG
>CAFBMO010000040.1_pt1 | contig 14057 bp, 17 predicted proteins | sample 7268821 | NCBI WGS metagenome assembly CAFBMO01 (sample SAMEA6814065, study PRJEB35770) | freshwater metagenome | biome: Freshwater; feature: Freshwater reservoir; material: water | place: Czech Republic | collected 2017-05-23 | depth 30m m
AGTCGCAGGTCAAGGGAAAGTCCCTCACTCTCAAAGCTCCAATCGACTCCGCAGATCTCACGAGCGATGATGCTGGTGTGGTGCTCACCATGAGCATTGGTCTTGATCGGGTCAAGACCGGCAATTTCCTCTTGGATATTGGACTCAGCGGCTTTCTTTCGAGCTATGGCGCCAAGGAGCTGCAATATGTGGGATCAGGGCCTAGCGGCGTTGATCCGGTGCGGGTTGGCGGTGTAGCGACCTCAGGGCGCGTTGTCGTGGATCTTGAGCTGGCCTTACGTGAAACTCACGCCACTGAAGTGGGCATGACCCTCCAAGTCAGCGGCACTGCCGTCTTTGCTGACGTAGAAGTTCCGATCCCAGGCATTGGCCGCCTTTCGGACCTCACCTTGCAGGTTCATGCCGAAATCCCCCTAGATCCAGTGGTCTAAGTCACCCGAGAGCGTTTAGCCCATTGGTTGCTGGGTACCCTTGAGCCATGCCTACAGGAACCGTGAAGTGGTACGACACCGAGAAGGGCTTCGGCTTTCTCGCATCAGATGAGGGTGAAGACGTCTTCGTCCACGTGTCCACGCTTCCTGATGGCGTCACTGCCCTGAAGCCTGGCACCAAGGTTGAATTCGGCATCGTTGATGGCAAGCGCGGTAAGCAAGCACTGTCGGTCAAGATCATTGGCCCGACCCCATCGGTGGTCAAGGGCAGCCGTAAGCCTGCTGGCGATCTTGCTGGAATTGTCGAAGATCTCATCAAGTTGCTTGATGGTGTGGCCACTCAGTTGCAGCGGGGTAAGTACCCAGCTGATGTGATGGCGCAAAAAACTGCCGCAGTGTTGCGTGCAGTTGCTAACGACCTCGACATTTAATTTGTGTCATGGCGTGCTGATCGCCTGGAAAAATTCAACCGCAGTCCACATCGCAAGAGCGAGTAGTACCAAGCCTGAAGCAATGCGAACGCGCGATAACGGAATACGGGCTTGTAGCCACCGTCCAAGAACAACAGCGATTCCAGCCACGGTGATGAGTCCGAGCCAAGCACCCACAAACACAGTGAATGGCTGACCAGTTTTAGCGGCTTGCGCAGCAGCGAAAATTTGTGTGAGGTCACCCCATTCGGCAGCGAAGATCACCAAAAAACTTGTGACGATGGTGCGGCGAACTGAATCAGTTGCCGTCGCTGTTCCAACTTTGGCAAGCACTTCTGATTCTTCCTCTGCTTCATCTGCGGCTTCTTCTGCGCGAGATTTAAGCCCGCTACGAATCAAAATAAACGAGCCCGCCAGGAAGAATAGTGCGGTCACTGCCAGTACGGGTTCTTGTGGGAGCAATGCAATAAAGCCACCTGCAGCAACAGCAATAACGCATTGAATGAAGAACGCGGCACTTACACCGATCCATACGTAGAGATGTCTGAATCGTGTGGCAAGAACTAACGAAGCTATGAAACTTTTGTCAGGAAGTTCAGCGAGAAAAATGACGAAGAAGGTTGTTGCTGCAATTCCAAGATCGAATGTGAGGTTCAAGGCGAGCAGCTAGTTCGTCAACTTAAACAACCACAAGCCGCGCATTTGATTGTTGCTGATTGAAGCAACAGCAAGCGGAGTGCCTTCTGCGTTCAAAGTCGTCCCCGCGGGAACTGTGAAGCGGTAGTACGACTCAGTGATTGGCGATTGTCTCAGCGGCTGACCATTGAAGAAAGCAGTCCAACCCTCTTTTGCTCCCGATTGATCAACGCTGATGCCAACGGTGAAATCCCAGCACAACGCTTCTTTATTTACGCCGTGAGTACCCCTGACAACAGACCCAGCAGGTGATGGCTTGGTGAAGCCGGTCGGGGCAAGAGCATCAAAATCAAGGGCAGCGATTGGGCCAATTTGACGAATCTTCACGACGGCCAGCCTACGGGATTCGCGGTGTTTTGCCCCCGGGGGTTCAGGGCTAGCGCTCGGTGCGACAATCGGGTTGTGACTGACATCGACACCAAAGTGGCCATCGTGAGCGATCCGCTATTGCTGGATGCTCAGGAACTTACTCAGGTGGCTCTTGTCGAAGAAGTAGGGCAAGAGTTTGTTGGTGATTTTGTGGGCTCGGCCATGGATGCTGATCACATTGCTACCCATCTGTATACCTGCCTCAATCCGGCCTACCTCGGCTGGAACTGGGCGGTCCTGGTGGTTCGAGCAGCAGGCACTGACACCATCACCGTGAATGACGTGGTGCTGATGCCTGGTGAGCAGGCACTTGTTGCCCCCGCATGGGTGCCGTGGAGTGAGCGGGTACAAGCGGGCGACCTTGGTGTGGGAGACATCCTGCCGACGCCAGCTGATGACCAGCGCCTCGTTGCCGGGCTTACAGGCGAAGATGAACTTGAAGGCGTAGCGTCCCTGACCCCACTGACCCCTGGCCAATGGGAACTGGGACTGGGCCGAGCTCGCGTGCTTTCGCCCTTGGGGCGCGAAGCTGCAGCGCATCGCTGGCTCGGGGGCGACACCGGCCCACAAACAGCGATGGCTCGCAATGCAGCGCATGACTGCTCAACTTGTGGGTTCTTGGTAACCGTGGGTGGGGTTGTCGGACAGGCGTTCGGAATTTGTGCCAATGAATTAGGTGCTGCCGATGGTCGAGTAGTCAGTTTGGACTTTGGCTGTGGTGCGCATTCAGAAGTTCTAGTTGAGCCACCTGTGGAACATGCAGAAGGATCATTGCCAGATGAAGTTGGGGATTTAGGTCATTCCTAAAGAGTAGGGGTGAGTGTTATTCACTCCGTGTTAGCGCCCGCGTGCTTTGCGTCGAAGAAACGCTAATCCAAGAACGCCGCTGGCGATTCCGATACCTGACATCAAAATCCACTGCTGAACATTTCCGTCATTTACCGTGGAGACAACTGTGCCAATAATCCCTGCAATAACCCAGGCATAGGTGCCAACGCGTACTGCAATTTGCGCAGATGCCACAGAGCCAGGCTCTGCTCGATACGCACCTGTACGACTCATACGGCTACCTTTTCTAATGTCCAACTATTGCCACTGTTCACACGCTAGTGTCCGTCCATTCATCAACCCCAATCTGGAGGGTGCATGTCGCTCACTACTGAACCAAAATCTGGCTTTGACAAGTATTTTGAAATGTCCGCTCGCGGATCCAATTACAGTCGTGAAATCCGGGGTGGCTTTGTCACCTTCTTTACGATGGCCTACATCGTGGTACTCAATCCACTGATTATCGGCACAGCCAAAGACGTTAACGGCCAGTTCATTGGTGAAAACACTGACGTGATTCAGTCGATCACGATGGTTACCGCGGCGACTGCTCTGATTGCCGGACTGATGACCATCTTGATGGGTGCCATTGGTCGATTCCCTATGGCAGTTGCGGCGGGTCTAGGACTCAACGGCTTTGTTGCCTTCACTCTTGCCCCTCAGATGACTTGGGCCGATGCCATGGGTCTTGTGGTGCTTGAAGGTCTAGTAATTCTGCTCCTCGTACTTACGGGCTTCCGCTCAGCAGTGTTCAAGGCGGTGCCTGAGCAGTTGAAGTACGCAATTGGTGTAGGTATCGGCCTGTTCATCACCATTATTGGTCTGGTCGACTCGGGCATCGTTCGCTCCGGTGTGCCACTTATTTCGTTCGGATTCTTCGGTGAGCTTCAGGGTTGGCCAATCCTGACCTTCGTGATCGGTTTGGTCATCACCATCATCTTGTTGGTGCGCAAGGTCAAGGGTGCAATTTTAATTTCAATCCTGGCTACCACAGTGGTTGCAATCATTATCGAGGCGATTGCTGGAGTTGGTGCAAAGTCAGCCGACAACCCGCTGGGCTGGGGTCTGAATGTTCCAAAGCTTCCTGAGTCTGTCACTTCAACCCCTGACCTAGGGCTTCTTGGCCAGTTCAACCTGTTCGGCAGCTTTGAGTCAATCGGTGTAATCGCAGCAATCTTGGCGATCTTCTCGCTCATGCTCTCTGACTTCTTCGACACGATGGGAACGGCTTTTGGCCTTGCAACCGAAGCTGATCTGCTTGATAAAGAAGGAAACATTCCTCACTTCGAAAGCATCCTGGTTGTCGACTCCCTTGCAGCAGTTGCCGGTGGTGTTGGTTCGGTTTCGAGCAACACTTCCTACATCGAGTCAGCATCGGGCATCGGTGAAGGCGCACGCACAGGTATCGCATCACTGGTTACCGGCCTGCTCTTCCTGATTGCGATGTTCTTCTCACCACTGGTCACAGTGATTCCTTACGAGGCTGCCACCCCAGCTCTGGTAATCGTTGGTTTCTTGATGATGACGCAGATTCGTCACATTGACTTCACCGATTACTCGATCGGCATCCCAGCCTTCTTGACGATCGCATTGATGCCATTCACCTACTCAATCACCAACGGCATTGGCGCTGGTTTTGTGAGCTGGGTCATCATCAAGATTGCAACTGGCAAAATCAAGGAAATCAACTGGTTGATGTGGGTGATTTCGATTGCCTTCATTGTGTACTTCGCAATCAACCCAATCGAGCAGCTGCTTGGCGTAGCCGGATAGCAAAGCTTTAAGGTCGGGTCATGAGTCCTAAAGCCCGCCGCATCATCACCCTCGTGGTGCTCGCATCGCTTATTGCGGTGGTGGTAGTGGCGGCGCTCGCAGGATCATGACCCGACTTTTTTCATTTGCACTTTTGTCTCTGGCTATTCTGTTTGGGATAGCGCCAGCATCGGCAACTGTTCCTCCGTGGAAAGTGCAGTGCACCTTCAATGATCCCCGCTTTGACGAAATCAGCGGGATCACCCGATCACAGATGTTCCCGAGCACGTTGTATGTACACAATGATTCATCCGGAGGCCCACGGATCTATGCCGTTGATGAGAACTCTTGCACCACCAAAGCAACGTTCACAATTCGTGGAGCAAAGGCACGAGACTACGAAGCGATCGCATCGGGAAGAGACGCGAAAGGTCGCCCGGTGCTTTGGCTTGGAGATCTGGGTGACAATAAAGATTCCTGGCCTTATGTGGAAGTACTCAAAATCCGTGAACCCAAAACATTGATCTCACAATCTGTGAACGCGACGGTACATCGAGTGAAGTATCCAGATATTCCACATAACGCAGAAACGTTGCTTGCGAGTCCCACATCGCCTCAGTTATGGATCGTGACCAAACAACTTGCACATGGCAGTTTGTATTCGCTCCCGCAGCCTTTGAAAAAAACAAATCTCGCAATGAAGCTACGCACTGAGGGTGGATTGATCACAGACGGAGCTATATCGCCACTTGGTGATCGGTATGTTTTGCGCACATATTTCGATGCGACTCTCTACAGCGGACTGCCAGCAGGTAAGGAACTAAAAACCTTTGATCTGCCTGGGCAACTGCAAGGTGAAGCAATTACCTGGACCGCAGACGGCAAGTCGTTACTGATAGCTAGTGAGCGCGATCATCGACTGTTGCGAGTTGCGATTCCTTAAAGAGTTGTTACGAGTGGCCGGACTGGACGCACCAGCAAGATCACAAGTGCTAGTCCAAGAAACACTGGAACCATCAAGAACGCCGTGTGGAAACCGACATGATCGGCAAGCACACCGAGTGCGATAGGCGCTGATGCCACGGCGATACTGCCCGCAACAAGTGCCAGCGCAGATGCGCGGTCGGTCAAACCATTTGACACCTGCATAGTACGTGCGATGCCCAGCGGCGCCTGCACACTTAAACCGAGGCCACCCAGAGCTAATCCAAGAAGTACTGCTGGCCACCAGGTGAAGGTCCAAGCGAGTGCAAAGGCAAGAAGTGCCAGGACAACAGAAATACGCAGCAGGAAGTCTGCTGGGTGACGTTCAGCTAAACGGGCACCAATGAGACGCCCGACGAGCATGCCACCAGTGATCGCGCCAATTGATGCAGCTGCTGCACCTGCTGCAAAACCACAACGCTCACGTAACAAGTCAGCGCTCCAGAAGGTCATCGAGAATTCAGTTGCAAGGAAACACATGAACAGACCCAAACTCCAGTAGACCTCGCGAGGCATTTTGTCCTGGCGTTCATGTGTGAGTTCTTCTGCATCGGTGCGATATCCGGATAAGTCACGACCTCGGGCAAATTCGACGATGACGAGGGCAATAACAGCAACCCAGACGCCGGCACGCCAACCAAAAAATGTCGCAGTCGTGACGCCAACAACAAGTGGCCCGGCAAGGCCCATGAAGGCAGCAACAGCATTAGCCTCTAAGAGTGAACTTGGGCCGGCTTCGCCTTGATGGTCCATCAAGAACGCATTGAGCCCAGAAGTGAAAAAGGATCCGCAGAGTGCGGCAACAAAGGCTCCTGCCAGAGTCACGGGAAATGACCCATTTGGCGTGGTGTAAATCAGAATGCCGATGATCGCACCGATGCCACCTACCCGCATCACGATGCCACGACCCCATTTCAACAGGGCTTTACCGGCAAGAAGGGAACCTACGAGACTTCCTGTTGCAAGAAAGGTTCCATGCAAGGCAGCAATTGATCGAGTCGTTCCTTGCTCGTCACGCAGCAACGCCTGGGTGGCACCAAATGCGTAAATGAACCACGCAAAGAAGCCACCCTGCAGGTAGCAAATCCATGTCGAGCGATCGCGTACCGGACGAGCAGGAGCCAGCGTCACGAAAGCTGCGTGATGACGTAATCAATGCAGCGAGTTAATGCGCGAACATCATCAGGCTCAACCGATGGGAACACCGCAATGCGAAGCTGATTGCGACCGAGCTTGCGATATGGATCCGTGTCAACAACACCATTTGCGCGAAGAGCCTTACAAATTAAAGTGGCATCAATTGAGTCATCGATATCGATAGTTGCTACAACACCCGAACGTTTTGCTGGATCGGTAACAAATGGAGTTGCAAGTGGATTAGCTTCTGCCCAGTCGTAAAGCACGCCTGATGATTCAGCGGTACGGCCTGCAGCCCACTTCAAACCACCATTGCCGTTAAACCAGTCAACCTGCTCAGCCATCATCAAGATTGTTGAAAGTGCAGGAGTGTTGTACGTCTGATCCTGTACTGAGTTGTCGATAGCGGTTTGCAGGTCAAGGAATGGAGCAATCCAGCGATGAGTTGCTTTGATCTCAGCAACGCGAGCAATTGCTGCTGGAGACATGAGTGCAAACCACAAACCACCATCTGAACCGAAGCTCTTCTGTGGAGCGAAGTAATAGGTGTCGAATTCCTTGGCGTCAACCATCAGGCCACCAGCAGCAGAAGTCGCATCGATGATCATCAACGCATCAGCGTCAGCGCCAGTAACACGCTTTGGGGTGACGGCGACGCCAGTTGAGGTTTCGTTATGAGGTGAGCAGTACGCGTCAACTCCGGCTTCTGCAACAAAAGCTGGGGCATCACCTGGCTCTGACTTGCGGATGGTTGGCTCGCCTAAGAACGGTGCATCCTTGACTCCGCTGGCGAATTTGGCACCGAATTCACCAAACGAGAGGAACTGCGCGCGATCGCGGATCAATCCGAACGCCGCTGCATCCCAGAACGCCGTTGAACCGCCGTTGCCGAGCACCACTTCATAGCCCTCAGGCAGGGAAAACAGGTCTGACAGACCTGAGCGAAGGCGACCAACCTGTGACTTCACCGTCTTTTGGCGGTGGCTGGTACCCAAATAGCTCTGCCATACCGCAGAAAGAGCATCTACTTGCTCCTTACGTACCTTTGATGGGCCCGCACCAAAGCGGCCATCAGCTGGAAGTAGGTCAGTAGGAATCTGGATGTTGTCAGACACAGAACACTCCGTTTGCTCATTGCGAGGCGCTCCCGTGGTGGGATGCAGGTATGAGTCTAGAGAACCCTGAAAAAGCGCCAACTCGGCTAGCGGATCTGCGGGTCCACTATGACCAGGGTCACCTCGACCTTGAGGACTTACCGGCAGACCCGCTCTTGGCCTTTCAGGGCTGGCTCGAGGCTGCAGTGTCGGCACAACTACCAGAACCCAATGCGATGGTGCTCGCCACTGCTGATCAAGACGGCCAACCAAGTAGCCGAACAGTGTTACTCAAGAACGCTGATGAGCGAGGACTTATTTTTTACACCAACCTGCAATCTCGTAAGAGCCGGGAAATCTGGGAAAACCCGCGTGCATCTGTGGTCTTCCCCTGGTTTGCGATGCATCGTCAGATCAGTGTGGTGGGAGCGGTCGCACCAATAGATCGAGCAGAAGCCCAGGAGTACTTCAGTTCTCGTCCACGTGATTCACAGCTCGGCGCCTGGGTCAGTGAACAATCAACGGTGATTGCAGACCGAAGCATTTTGGATGCGCGTTTCAAGGAGCTGTCCCGGAGATATCCTGACGCAATTCCAATGCCTGACTACTGGGGCGGTTGGTTAGTCGTTCCCAGCACTATTGAGTTTTGGCAAGGACGACCATCACGACTTCACGATCGGTTGCGATTCCATCGCACGATAAATGATGGAAAATTTAATGATCCCAATTCTTGGGCGGTTGAACGTCTTTCTCCGTGATTGATCAACGACCTAAATAGTTGCGCGCAAGCATCGTGATCAATTGATCCACACTCATGCCGCGCTTCTCAGCTTCAGTTTTGAGTGCCTTGCGAATCGACTTAGGTACTTCAAGGTTGAGTTCAACAAGTTTGTCACGCTTGGGTCCAAGTAGCGCATCAGATGTTGCACCAGTGCTCAGCGGCGCGCGCTCTTCATGGTCGCGAGGTAACGTTGGGTGCCACACTGCATCAGTTGCTTTGCTCAGCGCAGGGCGAGGAGTGGGATCGAAGGCAGGCTTTTCATTACTCATCGCGGGACCTCCGTGGAAAAACGAATTGGCATGATTTCGCCGTAGAGCGTGTCAAAAATCTTTGCAAGCTCGATACCTGCAGGAGATTCCCAAGCGTGGATCGGCATCCCCGCAGCTTCTGCTTGTTGAATGGCATTGCGCTCAGGAACAAGTGTTTGACTTACAAGAGTTCCATAACTTGTGCGGAGCTCTTCGATGCGTTGGCGTTGTTCGGCAACGGATGGACGAGCCTTATTAATGATGATTGCGTCAGCTTTCATCAATGGGTTTGTTGAACTACGAATAACTTCGACTGCCTCGAGTGCTTGTTCAGCGCCACGCAAAGCAAAAAATCCAGGTTCAGTAACGATAAGTGCGCCATCACTTGCGCTGAGTGCATTGCGGGTGAGTTCACCGAGCGAAGGCGGGCAATCAATGAGCACGCAGTCGTATGAGCGAGGCAAACTCGCAAGAGCAGCGCGAAGTCGAAGTGAGGAATGTCGACCTTCCACCGTGTTGCGATGTTCAAGGGATCGTTCAGCAGCGAGCGCATGGACGGATTCTCCCCACGGCGACACCTGAAGCGCATCTGCAGCAATACCTGGGCGAGCATCCGCTAGAACGTCGTTCACAGTAAAGGTGGGCGCATCAATGCGTAACCCCATGGTGGCATTTGCTTGCGGGTCCAGATCGATCACCAGAACTCGATGGCCTCGATTCCATGCCGCGCTGGCTAGACCTAAGGTCACTGAGGTCTTGCCGACTCCGCCTTTCATGGAAACAACGGAGAAGGTCGGCATAAGTAGTAATCGTAGGGGTTGAGTTCTTAGCGGATCTCTTCGTAGGCGGCTAAGGCAACGAGCCTCTCAGTAGCGTGATCAACGATGCGTTCTGGATAACCATGGGCGTAACCGTCAGGTTGATCCCACGGCTCGTGGGCACTGGCTCCTGCAAGGTGGCGCAACTCGGGCAGGTACCTGCGTACATACTCCCCGTCTGGATCGAACTTGAGGCCTTGTGACATCGGGTTGAAGACACGATAAAACGGTGAAGCATCCGTACCGCAACCCGCGGTCCACTGCCAACCATGAACATTGCTGGCCAAATCGCCATCGCGTAAGTAATACATGAACTCTGCGGCACCACGCTGCCATTGGATGTGGAGATCCTTGATGAGGAAGCTGGCAACCACCATACGAACGCGATTATGAATCCAACCTTCAGCGCGTAGTTGGCGCATACCTGCGTCGACGAGTGGAAAACCTGTTTGGCCTAATGACCATGCTTGGAAGGCGCGATCTGCATCCGGACCACTTGCCCAATCCATGTTGTCATACTTTTCATTAAGTGAAGTCGACACAGATGTCGGGGCTTGGAATAACACATCGGCATAAAACTCACGCCAACATAATTCTTTCCGGAAAACCTCATCTTCTTCTTGCAATTCCGCAAGCAGTGAACGCGGATGAATTTCACCCCAACGCAAGTGATGGCTGAGTTTGCTTGTGGTGTTGAGATCAGGTCGGTCTCGTTCAGTTGAATATCTCGTCAGGTTGGTTTCCCGGTAGTCCATCCATTGGGCCCAGGCGGCTTGTTCGCCAGCTAATGGGAGCGTGATGTCAGAAAGCGTTGGTGCAATTGGTCTTCCTTCACATTCCATTGGCATGAGCCATTGAATATCTGCAGGGATATCAGATGCAGGCGCACGCCAACCGTGTGTCATCCACGCTCGATAAAACGGTGTAAACACTCGATATGAAGTTCCATCGCCTTTGGTAACCCGGCCCGGTGCAACTGCATATGCAGAACCGGTGCGAACGAGTGGAGTCTTTCCAAGGGAGTGTTCAACCGCAAGATCGCGGCGCATTCCGTAAGGCGCGAAATCAGCTGCTATGTGCACGCTCGTTGCACCCGCGGCTTGAACCACCTCGGGAAGGATTGCTGCCGGATCACCATGTCGAATCAACAGTGATCGATTCATGCTGGAACCTAATGCATCCAAGGAAGCAACCAAATAATTTTGACGAACAGGTCCGGCCTTTTCCCAGAGAACGGGATCCACAACAAAGAGCGGAACCACATTCCCGTCACCGTCAGCAACTGCAGCTTCGTAGGCAGCAAGTAGCGCCGGATTATCTTGGAGTCGCAGATCGCGGCGAAACCACATCACAGTCGGCACGGGATAAGAGTATTGGTCCTAGCTGGAAAGATTTTCTGCAAAACTGGTCACATGATTAGCGCAGCCTTTTTCGGGGCCCTTTCGTCAGTCACGCTGATCCTCGGCGCACTGCTGGCCTATGTTTTTAAGCCTGACCCAAAACTGACCGCCATCGTGATGGCATTGGGAAGCGGTCTGCTGATCGGATCAGTGGCATACGACCTCGTAGCTGATGCGCAGTCATCGATTTCGATGACAACCGTGGCGATCTCGCTCATGGCGGGTGCCATGGTTTTTGTGTTGGGCTCGCGGGCACTTGAGCGCCGGGGGAGTTCCCGAAAAAACCCGCAGCCCAATCAGGATGCACCGAGTAATCCGATGGCGATCGTGTTGGGTAGCGCCCTTGATGGCGTGCCGGAATCCTTTGTTTTGGGCTTGAGCGTGCTCAGTGGCGGCGTGAGTATGCCGCTCCTCTTGGGAATCGGTTTATCAAATATCCCTGAAGGGATGGCTGCATCTGCCGGGCTAAGGGAACGCAAATGGCCACTGCTGAAGGTTTTGCTGCTGTGGTCGGCAGTGGTGGTGACCAGCGCGGTGAGCGCAGTACTAGGCCACGAGGTGTTGGCCTCAGATGATGGCACCTGGACTGGGATCGTGCAGACCTTTGCAGCAGGTGCCTTATTGGCGATGATTTCGGACACGATGTTGCCTGAGAGCTTTGCCATTGAACGGGTTTGGACCGGCGGGCTCGTAGTGGCGGGGTTCTCCCTGTCCCTGTTGATTGCTGCAATGCTCGGAGCCTAAGGTGAGGGTTACCTCACTTAAGCACTGAAAGGAGATGGCTATGAGCGCATTGATCGACACCACCGAAATGTATTTGCGCACCATCTTCGAGCTTGAGGAAGAAGGCATTGCGCCCATGAGGGCGCGTATCACTGAGCGATTGCATCAAAGTGGACCAACGGTGTCCCAGACTGTTGCTCGAATGGAACGTGACGGTCTCGTTGTGGTCACATCTGATCGCCAGTTGGAATTTACAACAGCCGGTCGCGAGGCGGCCATTAGCGTGATGCGCAAACATCGGTTAGCGGAGTGTCTGCTCGTCAATGTGCTTGGTTTGCCCTGGGAAGACGTACACGCAGAAGCCTGTCGCTGGGAGCATGTGATTAGCGAGCCAGTTGAACTTCGGTTGCTGGAAATCTTGGGCCACCCAACAGAATCGCCTTATGGCAATCCGATCCCTGGTTTGGACGCACTCAATCCCGAAGGTGATTCTGCTACCGAAATCGCAATGCGGCCACTGACTGAAGTAGTGGGACAAGAAACATCCCGAGTCATTGTTCGCCGCATTGCTGAACCCATTCAAGAAAATGCCACAACCATGGTGCAGCTGCGTCGGGTAGGTGCCACTCCTGGTTCAGCGGTGATAGTTCAGCGAACCGTTGGGGGAATCAGCATTGGCAGTGCGGGGGAATACACCGAACTCAGTGATGAATTGGCACAACACCTTCTAGTTCAGGCACCTGAATAGACGGAACTACAACACGTCGAGTTGCATTCGATACGGCATTGCGGACTTGTAGCCATCGCCGAGCTTTACCCCCAACATTTGATGCAGTTGAATTGTGTTGAGATCAAAACCCATGCGCGAGGCAGCCATATATAACCGCCAAACTCGTGCGGTTCCTTCGCCGGCCTCAGTCACGGCCTCATCCCAATGTGATTCCAAGTTTTCACACCAGTGCTTCAGCGTTAATGCATAGTGTTCGCGCAGGTTTTCTTGATGGCGAATTTCAAATCCTGCAGCATTCATTGTGCTCATGATGTGGCCTGGACCTGAGAGCTCGCCATCTGGAAATACGTAGCGATTGATGAAGGAATCGTTGTAGTGAGTGGGTTCTTCGTCATTTGGCCGAGTGATCGTGTGATTCAACAGCCGGCCTTCGGGCTTGAGCTTTTCATAGAGAAAAGAAAAATACGAAGGGTAATTGGCTCGTCCAATGTGTTCGGTTAACCCAATGGACGACACTGCATCGAAATTTGCTTCGGGCAAATCACGGTAGTCACTGAAACGCACCTCGGCCCGGTCACCGATCCCGTCACGTGCAATTGCTGCTTGAGCATAAGCGGCCTGTTGCTCCGAAAGTGTGACACCAATTGCGGTGACGCCGTAGTTTTTCACTGCATGGCGAACCATGCCACCCCAGCCACAACCAACATCGAGAAGTTTCATTCCTGGTTTCAGTCCAAGCTTGCGGCATACAAGATCAAACTTTGTTTCCTGCGCAACTTCTAATGAAGCATGCTCATTTGGAAACACAGCGCAGGTGTATGCCATTGATGGCCCAAGCACCCAGCTGTAAAAAAGATTCGATACGTCATAGTGATGCTGAATTGCATCAGCATCGCGATTCTTTGAATGGCGGCGGCCTGAAAGTCGACGCTCCTGTGGCGGTGGAGTTGGTCGGGAAAATACATATGGGAGCAAACTCTTTGCGAGTTTTGCTTTTTCCCTTAAACCGATATGCGAAGTGTCGATAGGCCATAGCCGAGAGAGGGCAACGTATGGGTCGCCGATGATTTCGAGATCGCCACTGACGTATGCGCGTGCAAGGCCAAGTTGGGATGGTGCAGTTGCGATGTATTGCGCACCGCGTGGACTACGGAGTTCAAGAGCGACTTCCGCATCGTTTGGTCCGGCCGTTGAACCGTCAAAGGCTCGAAAGGCAACACCGCGATCTTCAGGAACGACAAATGCAAATATGTCTGCAAGTTTCATCGCTGTTCAACCACCTTTTCGTACAGTCCCAATAATCGGCCTTGCGGGTCGTATCGATTTTTGAGGGCCTGATATTCCGAACCCCCATAAATCGACCAAAATGTTTCGCGATCGTAGAAAGCCGTGGAGTACAACGACTTTCGACCCTCTAATCGTGTCACTTCCTGTTCAATTTTGCGATTAAAAAATCCAGAATTTTTGTCTATTCCCACAGGCATGGCCACACTCGACCAAAAACCAACGTTGACATACATCTGCTGTGGATCGAATTCGTATAAAGGCCACCGCACCTGTGGATCACGCTGTTTCATTGGGCAGATCCAGATGGGTTCAATGCCAATCTGGTGATGAAAGAATTCAAGAAATGCC
>CAFBMO010000042.1_pt1 | contig 13503 bp, 11 predicted proteins | sample 7268821 | NCBI WGS metagenome assembly CAFBMO01 (sample SAMEA6814065, study PRJEB35770) | freshwater metagenome | biome: Freshwater; feature: Freshwater reservoir; material: water | place: Czech Republic | collected 2017-05-23 | depth 30m m
CAGCGTCATGGCTGCGGAGAGTATGGAAGCCGCGCAAGAGCAGTTCGAACTTCGAAGGCGCGCTTGGGTACGTGCAATGTTTGGTCGTGGCCGAGCCCCACTGACTGAAGAAGATGTTGATGCAGTGCTGGCCTCGTCACAAGCCGCAATGCTCGATCAGATGTTTACTTACACCGCGCTTGGCACTGTTGATCATGTGCGAACATTTGTTGACGATTTTCAGGCGAACACCGGTGCTGATGAACTCATAACTGTGCATCAAGCGGTGTCACCACAATTTCGACTGCGCTCACTTGAACTCCTCGCGCAAGCGATGGAACTCTAATACTTAATTTCGGCTGAGTTCGTCAACGGCCTTCACTGTCGGTGCGAGAAATTCCGGTGTGCTGCCATGAATGAGGATTTCATCGGCTCCAGCATCGAGATATTCCTTAAGACGCGTAGCAACCTGCTGCGTCGTACCCACGGCAGCGGCATCGGTAAACCAATACTCCGGCACAACCTGGCTGACCTCTACTAGTTGTTCATGATTTAAAGCGCCGTCAGCTGGCCGACGTCCAAGGGCTGCGATTAGTGGATGAGCATTCACTGCGTCAATGACACCCGGATCCCAGTCATTGGCTTTGACCAGACCCAGGCCTAGTCCGGGAGCATTCAAGTAAGTAATTAAACGAGCGCGCACACGCATATCTGTTTCTTCTTGTGACATGTCTGCGGCGGCCACAACAGTTGCCACCACTCGTAGCGCATTTGGATCGCGACCTGCCTTTTCGGCACCTGCGCGAGCGATATCAACAGCATTGCGCTGTGCATCTAATGAGAGGAATGGATGCAAGATCACACCGTCGTAGTTTGCGCCCGCGAGGTCGAGTGAAATAGGCCCGATGGCGGCGAGCATGACTGGCGGAGGGGTGACTTCAGGCAGGTCATTGATTTGCAGCACGGGGAAGGTTCCAAGGGGGCCTTCATACTTCACTCGCTCGCCATTCATGAGCTGCTTGAGTACTCGCACACCATCGATCAACAGTTCATTAGTGCTAGGTGGCAAGCCCCAGGCCTTCATGAGCAATGGAACCGAACGACCCATGCCAAGAATGAAGCGCCCTTCGGAAAGAGCTTGAAGCGTAAGCGCCATTGAAGCAAGGGCTAGGGGATGGCGGGTTTGGAAGTGAGTGATTCCAACGCCGAGGTTGATCGTGGTCGTTGCTTGAGCCATGGCCCCAAGCACTGTTGCTGCATCTTTAGTTCCGAAGCGTTCAGACAACCAAATGGTGCCAAGTCCAATTTCTTCAGCGACTTTTGCTTGTTCAATAGCAAGAAGCGGGTGAATTGAACGGCCCGGGAGCGTGTAGGCACCGAGTTGGTTGTTGATCACGCTTGAGCCTCCTTGGCTGCAATTTTTGCGAGTTTTTCAGCTTGCATACCGCGCATCAAATCCTTGAAATGCGGTGAAAGTTCGGGCACTGGTTCACCTAAGTATTCAGCAAGTACTTGTGTGACCGGGTTATAGAGGTGAATTGTGGCTTCATCGGTGATAAGTCCTCTAGCGACTTGCTTGTCGCGATTGCGCAACATGACAAGTCCCATTTGCATCGCTGCCTGAACTCGACACCAATGAAGATCTTGAGCGGGGCGTCCCATGAGTTCTTCCCATCGAGTGATGAGTGTTTCCTCAATAGGTACGCCCTCCAGTGGGGCTACGCCGGTGCGGCTCCCAAAGACATATTCCATGAACATCCACCAGGCTAAATCAAGTTCGGCCGGTCCTAGGGTTGCTGCTTCCCAGTCCAGAACTGCTGCGACGGAACCGTCGAGATTAAACAGCACGTTTCCTGGGCGAGCGTCACCCCAGGAAAGCGAGTCATCGTCGCGATCGGGGATGTTGGCTTCGAGATATTGCATGCCAATTTCAAGGAGTCCGGTGTCTCGACCTTTTGCAGCCCAGTCCAAGGTCGCACGCGTCAACTCGGTGAGTTCCTGAATCGGGCGCTTGTCAGTTTTGAGTTCAGGCAGTCCTCGGATCTTTGAAATCTCGACGGCTGCTTTCAGGCAGTCATCCCAATGCTTGGCTCGCAGTTCCGGTTCCATGTCAACGAGCCAGCCCTTGAGGTGGTAACTCGGAAGGTCGCTCAGGACGCGACCTTGAACGTGGCTCATGACAAAGAACGGTGAACCGATAACGCCTGGATCTTCTTCAATGCCAATCACGTGCGCGACCGGCACAGTTCCCACGGCTTCTACGGCTTGAATTACGCGTGCTTCGCGAGCCGCGGATGGGCGCAAATATAAGGAGTCGGCGCCGGGTTGAATGCGCACCACAAGCTTCTCGGACTTGTCATCCCAAGCCGCATCGAAGACCACCGTGTCATTGGAGTTGCCCGCGCCACTGCGGGCAAGGCCGGAAACTTCAACTTTTGAGGTATCAAGGCGTGGGGCTAGCCAAGTGGCAAGGCTGGCTGCAAGTTGATCGTCGCTGAGCATCCGGTCTCCGTCGATATTGAAACTGTGGTTGAGGGACGCTAGCAGTGAAAATGCTTCAGGGGTAGAGATACTTCAAATCCATAGAAACCGATTCATTTGGAAGAAATGCCTTTCTTCGCCCGGCCCCTCTTTACGTTGACACAACTCGGGGTGCGAGAGGATCCGGCTATGACGGTATTCAAGCGCGGACTACATCTAGGTTCCTATGGCCAAGTCGATGATGGAGCAGCACTGTTCGAGCGCGTGTGTGCGTCCGTTGCGCTTGCAGAGCAAGTGGGCTTCGATGCGATCTCTGTTCCTGATCACATGCATCAAAACGGAACAGGTGGTGGGCCAACCTCACCGATGTTCGAGGCATTCAGTCTGCTGAGTGCCCTTGCCATGCGCACAAGCAATGTGAAGCTTTATGCACTGGTAAGCCCAGTAACCCTCCGCAACCCTGCTTATCTCGTAAAAACCGTCACCACTCTTGATGTGATCTCAGGTGGTCGCGCAATTCTTGGATTGGGCGCTGCCTGGGACGCTGATGAGCATGCCGCTTATGGCTTTGACTTCCCAGGGGTGTCCGAGCGGATGGATCGTCTCGATGAAGCCCTCCAAATCTCTCGCACGCTGATGAACTATGAGGGCGCTACCTTTACCGGCCAGCACTATTCAATTACTGATGCCCTCAATATTCCAAAGCCAATTCACGGTTCGATTCCAATCTTGGTCGGGGGCGGTGGCGAAAAACGCACGCTGGAGATCGTTGCGAAATATGCAGATGCCTGCAATGTGTTCGGTGATGCGCAAACAGTGGCTCATAAGTTTGCGGTCTTGAAAGAGCACTGTGATCGAGTTGGTCGTGATTATTCAGACATCACGCGTACTGCATTTGTATCTCCCACGAAGGACATTGCCAAGTTCACTGCCCAGTTGGAGCAGCTAGCTGAGATTGGCACTCAAGGAGTAGTGGTGCTGGGAATGTTGGAGCCAGAAGAGATGCAGGAAGTGGGAGCAGCGCTCCTGCGTGTGTTTCCCTGACCTAGCGAAGTACTCACACTCGCTTTGCTAACGCTTCACCGAGTCGAGTTAAGCCGGCGCTCCTTCCTGTCTTAGGGAGAGCTGCTCTAATGATGAAGAGTTCATTCGAATTCATCGCTTCAGTGAGCGCCTGATCAAGTTCACGTTCAGTGCGAACCAAGCGCCCTTGTCCTACTCCAAATACGTCAGTGAGCTTTTCAGCCGCCAGAGTGGGAATATCGTTGAAGGGACCTTCGAGTAATGGTCGCTGTGTTCCGTAGCCTTCGTTATCAAGAACGATGACAATTGCAGGGATGCCGTGAAATGCACAAGCACTGAGTTCCAGGCCAGTCATCGCGAAGGCACCGTCCCCGACAATGACAACCGGGCGGTGGTCAGGGGAGGCTTTGCCTGCACCGAGCGCTCCTGGAACGGCATAACCCATGGTGGCGTAGTACGCACTTCCATGAGCCCAGGTTGGCACGCGCATATCGACCGAAGAAAAGAGAGCCTCACCCGGATCCAGAAGTAAACCGTGACGTTCGTCAACGTGGGACTCAATAGCAGCGATAGTGCGCTCAACAGTGAGTTCGTTTTCGTGCGGAGTAAATGGTGGATCCATGGGAATGGGATTGCTGGTGAATTGAATTGAGCCGTCACTTACTGCAGCACTGAGTGCAGGTAAGAAAGCCCAAAGTGGAACGTTGTTATAGGTACGTCGATGAACCTTGACGTAAGTGTCCGCGATCATTATTTCGTGGTCTTCATCGAGATCCGCAGTGAATCCACCAAGAGTGAGGTCAGTTTGAAGCACGCCGATGCTAAGTGTGAGGTCAACATTTTCAATTCGACTCACGATGGAATGTGGACTCACGGCCCCCATGTACACGCCAAGCCCAAGCTCATGTCGTTCAGGGAATACACCACGACCTAATGAACTCGTTGCCACATGCATATTCGTTCCTGTTGCAAAACTGAAAAGTGCGCCTTCAACTCCCCGGCGGTACACCAATGCCCCTGCATGGATTGCTGCAGAGTTGGCAATTGTGAGTTCGTTCATGACATCAGCAAGCGCATCTGCAAGTGCGGCTTTGTCGAGAACTGGTGGGGTGGGAATGATGTCGAAGTCAGGTGGATCAACGATCTGGCCGATGAGGTCTCGAGGAACTTCGATATACCCGGGTCGCTGTTCTTCAAGCATGGTGCGAATCACTCGATCTATTTCGTTTGTCGCTGTGTCGCCGGTGGTGAGCACCGCTTGGGCACACGTGAGATCTTGGAACACTCGATATTGAGTATCGAAGTCTTTGACTTTGTGATGCAGCATCGGGTCACCAGCACGCTCGCTCATGCCAGGGGAGCCGCTGAGAATAAGCAGTGGAACCTGCTCTGCCCATGCATTAGCGGCGGCGTTCGTGACTTTCAGCCCACCAGCACCGTAGGTAATCGCCACAACACCAAAACCTTTAATGCGTGCATAAGCATCGGCGGCAAAACCTGCGCCCTGCTCGTCACTGGTGACCAACACATGGAAGTCTTCGTCGCCAAGGGCGCCAAACATTCGAAGAGCGAAGTCTCCGACAATTCCGAAAGCCTCATGAACGCCGAGTTCGCGAAAGCGGCGAACGAGGTGGTTGGCGATCGTCGTCGTGTTGTGAGCAGGCTGTGAAAGCGTGGACATTTGGGCAACTATGCCAGTGATGATGTGCCGCCTTACATTGAACTCACATGTTGGAACGTGAGTTGAGTGTCATTGTGAGTGAAGTTCGACGCGGGCAGCCTGAGCCAAGATCGAGCACGCGGAACTGGCGGGATAATTTTTGCTCACCTCAATGATATGCCAAAGCCGCGCGCGCAACGTTGGTTTTACGTCAGTCGATACATGTGCTGACTCAGAGATGTCAACGAATCCGTATACGGCGGCCATCTCAAGTGCACCACGGTTTATGCCGTAGTTCAGTGCGCTCTCGTTCGAGCCGAATGCCTGATTACTGGCGACGGCAAAAGCGTCACCACCCCACGAGCCAGTTGCGCCTTGCTTGTGATGATTCAGTAAATCCACAAGTGGAATGAGCACTCGCTGAGGCTCTTGACTTTCATCGATTGGAATCTTGAAGCAGCGATTCGCCCACAAAGTATCTGTCGCAGTCATGTGTGTTTCACGAAAACCGGGAAGAATCAGGCGCACTGCTTCAATAACCTCGTCAGGCACATCGTTGGCGAGCCAAGGATGAGTTTGGTTCATCCAAGGAAGTTTTCCGCACTGGTTGTGAAGAGCAACTTGGATATAGAGCAATTCAGTTTCGATATCACCAAAGTGATCAGGAACTTCGAGGATTTCGAGTTGTTCCGAACTCTGGCTCCATTGCACATCGTCGACTCGGACGAATGCTTCGCGTGGGATGTGGAATAGCGCGCTGCCATTATTTTCTCGTGACTCGACATGTAACTGCCCGTGTTGGTTCACGAATGTGGTGCTCGGTGCTAGCCAGCCGCCAGCTTCGGCCACAAGTTCGATGGTGGATGCAAGCAGATCAGCAACAATTGGATCGTCTGACTGGATAAATCGAGTGCTCATAGATTGTGATGCGCTTTAAATATAAGCGGCAGTGTCCATATACCGGCACTTGCTGCAGGTGCCATGGATAGCGAGGTGTGTCAGATCAAGATCGAAGTCATGTTCAGTATCCAGGCGCATACCAAGTTCGTTGGCAAGGTTTGCGCCGGTGCAGGTGACCTTGCTGCAGATATCGCAGACCAGATGGATATGAGTGCGATCGTCCACCAAGAAGAAGGTAGGTGCCCCATGGCCAAGGTGTGCATGGGCAACCAAGCCGATGTCTTCCAGTACGTCTAGGGCCCGGTAAACAGTCGAAAGATTGACAGCGGAGGAGACCAATTGAATTTGGTTTAAAATCTCTTCGGCAGTTGCATGTTCGAGATCCGCGACAGCCTTAATCACCATTTGACGCTGTGGAGTAATACGCACGCCGTGGTCGCGTAGGTAGTCGTCCCAATTCTTGGTTGTCATCTCATCCAAGTCAGTCGTGGTTGCCAATGGAATTGCAGGTACAGATTACTCGCAGATAGATCGCTCGCGAGGGGCAGGGACACCAAATCATGTTCGCCGTGGGGTGAGTTTTGTGAGGGGATTGGGATTCTTGGAGGATTGGGGTTACTTTTAACGAGACCGAGGAGTTCAGCAGAATCCCTCGAGGTCGTCTGCTCGGGAGGTTCTTCTCCCAACCTTGCGTTGTGTTGACGCGTAATCGGGCCAGCAATTTCGGCCACCACGCTTACCAATGAAGGATTTCTTTTGTCTCGTTCCACCGCGCCTGTAGTTACTGCTGTTTCAATTCAGTCTCCTAGCACCTCATCCACTGATTCATTTGCCGCCCTGGGTGTTCCCGGAAAGCTCGTGCAGTCCCTTCGTTCATCGGGGATCGATGCACCGTTTCCAATTCAAACTGCCACCTTGCCTGACTCCCTTGCCGGTCGAGATGTGCTTGGTCGCGGGCGCACAGGAAGTGGCAAGACGGTTGCCTTCTCGCTTCCTACCGTCGTGCGTTTGTCAGAGTCCAAACATGCGCGAAAGCCTGGAGCTCCACGTGCACTCATTTTGGTGCCAACTCGTGAACTCGCGGCTCAGGTGAACGAAACAATTTCACCACTTGCCAAGGCCATGAATATGAACACCTTGGTCGTTGTTGGCGGCGTCAAAATCAATCCACAAATCTCGGCATTGAAGCATGGCGTTGACATTTTGATTGCAACTCCTGGTCGCCTTGAGGATTTGATGAAGCAGCGCTTTGCAAAGCTTGATCATGTTGAAGTGACCGTGCTAGACGAAGCAGATCACATGGCGGATCTTGGATTCTTACCAGTAGTGAAGCGTCTGCTTGATGCGACGCCAAAAAATGGGCAGCGCATGCTTTTCTCGGCAACCATCGATGCCAGCGTTGATGTGCTCGTGAAGCGCTACTTGAGTGCACCCGTAACTCATTCAGTTGATTCGGCTGCTTCACCTGTTCCAGCGATGACCCACCACGTTATGAATGTCACTAATGACAATAAGCCTGCAGTAGTACGCGAACTTGTTTCAGGTGAGGGTCGAACCCTTGCCTTCACTCGCACAAAGCACGGAGCGAAGAAGTTAGCAAAACAACTCACCGCTGCTGGAATTCCCTCCGTTGAGTTGCACGGCAACCTCTCTCAAAATGCGCGTGTGCGAAACCTCGCCGCGTTCTCTGATGGTGATGTTCGTGTGCTCGTTGCCACAGATATTGCCGCACGAGGAATTCACGTTGATGGCATTTCGTTAGTCGTGCACGTGGATCCACCTGCTGAGCACAAGGCTTATCTCCACCGCTCAGGTCGAACAGCTCGGGCAGGTGCTGAAGGCGTCGTCATCACGGTTGGGACACCTGATCAGCGTGGCGATGTACGTTCGCTCATGAAACAGGCCGCCATCACACCCAAGACGCATCAGGTTGAGCCAGGTGCCGAAGTTATTCGCGCGTTGGTCGGACCAGCAGCGCCCTATGTGAAGCCAGCACCTGTGCATATGGAAGCAGCACCCGCTGCTCGCCGACCAGCCGCACCACGTGGAGGTGCTCGTAAGGCACCACAGCGCGGAAGGTCACAGGGGCGTCAAAGATAGCCGCGAGTAGATCCAACTTATTCGTCGCTTACGATCAGAATCGGACAGCTCGAGTTCGTGCTCGTGTGAGGTAAAGAGGAGCAATCATGAGTTTGTTTTCTCGTGCTGCATCGTTAGCAGCGGTACCTGTAAAAAGTGGTGCTCGTTTCGCCGGTGCTGCAACGATTTCTGCATTTGGTGGAGACAAAGATGCGGCTTATGGCAAAGCACTTTTAGCCTCCGCGGAAGAACTCACCGCGGCGCTCGCAAAGGCACGCGGGCCCGTTATGAAGTTTGGTCAGCTGTTGGCATTGTTCTCGTCAACCTTGCCGCCAGAACAAGCTGAGATGCTTTCTTCGCTTACTCGCCTGTATGAAGACGCAGAGCCAAGGCCCTTCAAGGATGTAGAAGAAAACTTCACACGTCTTCCTGCAGGCACAAAGGTTGATGAAGTAGCTGTTGCAGCGGCAAGTCTGGGCCAAGTGCACACAGCAACATGGCCAGATGGTCGACGAGTCGCCATCAAGGTTCAGTATCCAGATGCGCATCGCATTGTTCGATCTGACCTGCTGCAACTTCGTACGTTCATTCCTTTGATTCACCGCTTGATTCCGACATTGGATGTCAAGGCGCTTCTCCAAGAGCATGCAGATCGTTTATGGGATGAACTCGACTACACCAATGAAGCGAAGTGGCAAGAAGAGTTTCGTGAAGTTTGGGATGCCAACTATCCAGGTGTTGTCACAATCCCGGCGGTCATCTTTGCGGATTCAACGCTGTTGGTTACCGAGTGGTTGTCAGGAATTCCCTATGCCTCATTGCCGTCAGCACCTGTTGAACAGCGTGACCAAGCTGCAAGAAACCTCGCACGGTTCACTTTGTGGTCGCCAAGGGTTGTCGGTGCCATTCACGCAGATCCACACCCAGGCAATTTCCGTTTAATGGAAGACGGTTCCATTGGAGTTCTCGATTTTGGATCCGTTGGGAACCCGGCGGGTGAGTTCACTGAGCTCTTCGTGCGCACCTTTCAGTTAGCGGCAGCAAACGATCTTGAAGGTGTTCGTGAATTGTGGCTCAATATCGGCATGATCATGGATGCAACGAGTGCTGAAGAACTCGCTCGCATCATTTCGCTTGATTTAACGCCATACGTGCAGCCAGAGTTTCGATTTTCATCAGACTGGATTACTGAACGCGCAGGGGATTGGTCTGATCCTGGCGGGTCACTGAAGGATGCGGGAAAATTATCGTTTCCGCCCAATCTGCTCCTTGAGCATCGCGCGGTGACCGGCATGCTCGCCCTGTTGACCAGCATTGACGCCACTGTCGACTTCCAGAAAGTTATCGACCAGGCCCTCAGCGCATAGACAGCGATACCGGTGCCGATCGGCGCTGAGTGGGGAAGCCAAGGCAAAATTCCAGTTTTTGTGTCCGAAATGACCATTTTGTAACACCTCTGTAACAAACCATGCGATTACGTTTCCTAAGATTCGGCTCTACCTGCACCGCTGGATGCCGTGCTTTGTGTCGAGAGGGAACGAACATGAGTGGCAACGCTGTACGCCTGCAAGCAATCCAAGACGTAGAGGCCTACGTTCCACCCGCAGTGAGCTTCGATGTCAATGAAGCCCCTGGTGCGATCTATGGAATGAACGTCTTCAACAAAGCAGTGATGCAACGTCGCTTGCCTAAGAACGTTTATAAGTCTGTCATTGACACGATTGAAAATGGCTCAAAGTTAGATCCAACGGTTGCCGACGCAGTTGCTGCTGCAATGCGCGACTGGGCATTGGAAAAAGGTGCGACTCACTACGCACACGTGTTCTACCCACTTACTGGCTTCACTGCTGAAAAGCATGACAGTTTCTTTGAGCCCGTTGGTGACGGCACCACACTTGCTGAATTCGCAGGCAAGACCTTGATTCAAGGTGAGCCTGACGCATCAAGTTTCCCTAATGGTGGTCTCCGTGCAACGTTTGAAGCACGCGGCTACACCGGTTGGGACGTCACCAGCCCTGCGTACATTCTGGAAAGCCCTAACGGCAACACCCTGTGCATCCCAACAGTGTTCTTGTCGATGACCGGCGAAGCACTTGACCTCAAGACCCCACTTCTTCGTGCACAGCAGGCGATGTCAGTGCAAGCAGAGCGTGTGCTTCGCTTGTTCGGCAACGATCCAGACCGCGTTGTTTCATTCTGTGGTCCAGAGCAGGAGTACTTCCTAATCGATCGTCACTTCTTCTTGGCTCGCCCAGACCTTCTTAACGCTGGTCGCACGCTGTTTGGTCAGAAGCCACCTAAGGGTCAAGAATTTGATGACCACTACTTCGGCGCAATCCCTGAGCGCGTGCTTGGCATGATGATGGAAGCTGAGCGTGAACTGTTCAAGCTTGGCATCCCAGCGAAGACCCGCCACAACGAAGTTGCTCCAGGACAGTTTGAAATAGCTCCAGTGTTTGAGCGCGCAAACATTGCTGCTGATCATCAACAGCAGTTAATGACCACTTTGAAGACTGTTGCACAGCGTCACGGAATGGAGTGCATCTTCCATGAGAAGCCATTCGCTGGGGTGAATGGTTCCGGTAAGCATGTGAACTTCTCGATTGGCAATGGCCGTCAAGGCAACTTGCTCAACCCGGGTGATAACCCACATGACAATGCTCAATTTCTCGTGTTTTGCGCTGCGGTAATCCGTGCAGTACATAAGTACGGCGGCCTGCTTCGTGTAGCTGTTGCTTCAGCTTCAAACGATCACCGTCTCGGTGCTAACGAAGCCCCACCCGCAATCATTTCTATTTTCTTGGGCGAGCAGCTTGCTGACGTCTTCGAACAGATCGCTGCAGGTGGCGCAAAGTCATCAAAGAGCAAGGGAACTCTGCGTGTGGGCGTCGACACCATGCCGGATCTTCCTGCTGATCCAGGTGACCGAAACCGCACCAGTCCATTTGCATTCACCGGCAACCGCTTTGAATTCCGTGCACCGGGCTCCAACCAATCGGTTGCTGCTCCGATGACCGTCATCAACGCAATGCTCGCTGAAGCCCTTGATTTCATTGCGAATGAACTCGAGGCATCCATTGCCAAGGGTGTTGAGTTCAACGCTGCGATTCAAGATGTACTAGCCAAGATCATGAAAGAGCATGGCGCCGTGGTGTTCAATGGCAATGGCTACTCAGATGAATGGCAGGTTGAAGCAGCCAAGCGTGGCCTGTTGAACCTTCGCACCACAGTTGATGCGCTACCTCAGCTCATTGAGCCGGCCTCAATCGAACTCATGGAGAAGTACGGCATCTTCAGTGCTCGCGAAATGCATAGCCGTTATGAAATTGCTCTCGAGCAATACGTCAATAGCATTGCAGTTGAAGCCAAGCTCACCCTAGAAATGGGTACCACCATGGTGTTGCCTGCTGCGATTCGTTACCAGACAGAACTTGCTGCAAACATTGCTGCACTCAAGGCCGCCGGAATCGATGGCAATGCAACGTCATTGAAGTCGGTTACAGCTATCGTGAACGAACTCACAGATGCACTGACCGCGCTGCAAGGAGTGCTCGCAGCTGATGCTGGTCACGAATTGACGGATGAAGCCAAGTTCGCGCTGACCACAATTATTCCAGCTATGGGTGCGGTTCGTGCAGCTGGCGACAAGCTCGAAACTGTTGTTGCTGACGATCTGTGGTCGCTTCCTACCTACCAGGAAATGCTGCATATTCTCTAAGCAATACCGCGTCACGCACTTCGTGGGCCTTTCTCCATCACTTCGGTGAGGGGGAGGGCCCACGATTATTTTGTCAGGTTTACTTTTGGCAGAACTGTGCAATGGCCTGAGCTAATCGCCCAGGAGCCCCTGTGCGCGGATTGGCGTCGACTTCAAAAAACAACGATGGTTCAACCATCTCAAGTTCGAGCACAACAGGGTTTCCATGGTCATCGTCAATGAGATCAACTCGCGCGTAAAGCCAACCCGTTGGTGCAATGCTCAATGCATCGTGTGCAACTTCTAATTGTGTTGAAGTGGCAATACGCACAGTGATCTCTTCTTTAATAAACAGGCCGCCATGAAACTCTTGAGCGGCGTTATCGAGCTGGAGCAAAGGACCTTTGCGGATGGCATGTGAAAACTCACCTGCAAGAAATATCAGCGCCGTTTCTGCTGCCGTATCTACTGACTTTAGGTAGGGCTGCACCATCACGCTGCGTCCGCTTGCATGAATCGATTGCATAGCGTCCTGCGCCTCTCGGTGTTTATCGGCACTGAGGCGGTAGGTGTCGCGTGATCCAGCAGAAATTGACGGCTTGATCACAAACTCGCAATCGGGTATTTCTAGCGCATCGCCAATTTCGAAGAATTTTGTGGGAACGGTCGGTACGCCAGCAGCAGCAAGGTCATTGAGGTAATGCTTATCCGAGCTCCACGTAATGACTGTTACGGGGTTCAAGAGCGTGGTCAGCGCACTGACTCGATTAAGCCAGCTCATAAATTCATCGCGACGTGGGCTGTAATCCCATGTTGAGCGAATCAAAATGAGATCGAACCGATCCCACTGCACAGTTGAGTCATCCCATACAGCTATCTCGTATTTCAGGCCTTGACTCGTGAGTGCAGGCAGTAGCAATTGATCATCTGGGTCAAGTTCAGCGAAGGCAGCGCAGGTAACAATGGCGATGAGGGGAGCAGTGTTAGTCGTTGGGGACACCGCGCAAGGTTAGTGCGTCTTAGCCAAAGAGCGTAGAAAAGAAACCACCGGGCTTCGAGACTATGACCAAGAAGTTGACGAAGGTGATGGCCACAAGGGCATGTCTGCACTCGTCGACTACATCGGTCAGGTCAAATAGCTGAAGAAATCTCGTAGAATCAGGTTATGTCAAACAACGTTCATGCTTCTCAAGTCGGATACAGCAACGCAGGACCATCGGCGTTTCTCACATTGGTGAGTGACGAAGACGTTGTAATTCTTGATGTCCGAACTCCTGCAGAGTTCGACGGTGGACATCTTCAGGGTGCACTAAATATCGATGTGCAGGATCCGGCTTTCGCTTCGCGAATAAGTCGGTTGAACACAGATGATTCATTTGCGCTGTACTGTCGCGCCGGACGTCGCTCAGAAGTCGCTGCGGCATTCATGGTGAGTCAAGGCTTTAACGCGGTGACCAATTCAACGAGTGGTATCGCCGAATTAGGTTCTGCAGGAGCAGTAATCGTTACTTCGTAGTATCTCCAGGCAAACCAAATTGGGCTCGTATCTCTTGAGGTACGAGCCCTAGGTATTTCTCAGGCTGATCGGCAATGACTTTGCTGATGTAGCTGCAATATGGGGCCACTTTTAGGTGTTGAGTCGCGGCATCATCAAGTGCGGTTTCCACCAGAAGCTTGGCGTAAC
>CAFBMO010000044.1_pt1 | contig 13118 bp, 16 predicted proteins | sample 7268821 | NCBI WGS metagenome assembly CAFBMO01 (sample SAMEA6814065, study PRJEB35770) | freshwater metagenome | biome: Freshwater; feature: Freshwater reservoir; material: water | place: Czech Republic | collected 2017-05-23 | depth 30m m
CACCAATTAGCGCGTCAATTCAGATTGTCAATGGAACAGCCTCATACCTGTGGACTCCAAGCGGCAGCGGAAACGTCACTCTTGGCGCGAGTTACACCACTAACCAGGGTGGCAGTGGATCAACAAGCCAGACGGTCAACATCGTCGCCGGTCCAGTCGCCAAGGACTACATCACACTGACCCAAAATGGCGTTGGACCGTGGGCTCCAAATGGTAGTTACACCCTGGGTGCAGGAACTTACCAATTCACCGCGACTTCAATCTCGGGAGCACAGGTTCGCGTGGGTGAAACTGGTCCTTGCTCATGGAGTGGCTACACCCTCACCGTTCCAACTGGTGGTCAGTGCAACATTCAGGCAGCAACAAACGGTGGCAATGGTTACGCACCTGTATCTCAGGGCTACACGGTCACTGCTGGTGCAGGCACGCAAACTGCTGCACTTGCTGCACCAAACTCAGGCAAGGTGAACTACAAGAAGATCATCAAGCTTGAAACTCCATCGCAAGGCACCACTAACGCCAACCAAAGTGTGCTTTGGACAGTAGCGAAGAAGAGCAAGAGTGTTTGTGCTCTCACCTTCCCCGCTGATGGTTCTGTGAACCTGAAATTCAAGGCTCGTGGCTTCTGCACGGTAACGGCAACCGCACCTGGAGTTCCAGGACAGTGGAATCCATTCGTACTGCAGCGCAGCTACCAAGGCGCATAACACCACGGAAGTATTACGTAGGGCCCCGCTTCGGCGGGGCCCTACGTATGTGTCGAGAACTGTTGAAAGAGGTTAGGGGTTAGGACGCGAACTGATCCTTTGTAGGAATTCGCTTTGAAGGCGACGAGTAATATCACCAACAGCAAGAACCCGCTCGTCTAGTTTCGTTACTGGGTGAACACCTCGTGTCGTCGACGTAAGAAACAACTCACTGACCTGATCCAGCGATGTGAATTCGATGTCTCGCTCTTGCGCACCAAACCACTCAATCACTAAACCGCGAGTCACGCCAGGTAAACACCCTGAACTCAGAGGTGGAGTCAGTACCTCCCCATCGATCACCACGAACACATTCGACGTTGCACCTTCACATAAGTTTCCAGCGCCGTTGGCGAAGATGGCTTCAGACGCACTTCGTTCATGAGCAAAATCCAACGCAATCACATTTTCGGCGTACGAGGTGCTCTTAGCTCCAGTGATGGCCGAGCGCTCATTGCGAACCCACTGAACCGTTATCGCTGAAGTGGTAACCGGCCACGGTGGTTGCTGAGTACAGGTAACGAGAATGGTGGGCGCATTGGATGACTCACCGGCTGCATAGGTCACCCGCAACCTGCCTAAATCACCAATAGCTAGCAGGTTTGCTTCAATCGTTAACTCAATGGCTGTTCGGATGAGGGCGATGTTTGGCTGCGGTAACCGCAAAATGGATGCCGATTGCCCAAGGCGTTCAAGATGTCGATCAAGGACAAAGGGCTGGCCTTGCCGCACGATTACTGTTTCAAATGCGCCCTGGCCCACCGTGTATCCACGATTAGCCGCACCAATGAGCTCAGCGTCATCGGCCTGTAGTCCGCCACTTACATTTGAACCAAACCAAATCATGAAGACCCCATCGAATTTATTGGGAAATGACTCGCCGCGACTTCAATCAAATGCTTTGCCTTCAGTTCTGTTTCCAACCATTCGCGCTGGGGATCAGAACCCCAGGTGATTCCCGCACCTGTTCCAAAGCACAAGTCTTGCCCATCAAGCCAGAACGTCCGGATTGCCACCGACAGACTTGCTTGGTCACTATCAGCATCGATCCAACCTACGGCACCGCAATAGAAATCCCTTGTTACTAATTCCAACTCTTCTATAAGTTTCAACGCAGAACTCTTTGGTGCACCAGTTACCGATCCGGGCGGAAAGGTTGCACGAAAAATCTCTGACCAGGTGGTCCCACGAAGTAATTCACCCTTGACATGAGAGACAAGATGCACGAGGCCAGGATGTACCTCTTCGCGTAGAAGTCCTGCAACTTCAATTGATCCAATTTGCGAAACTCTGGCTAAATCATTGCGAACCAGATCAACGATCATCACGTTTTCCGCGCGATCCTTGTCCGTGAGGTCATCTCTCGTTCTCCCCGTTCCTTTAATCGGTCCAGACATCAAGGTCGAGGAATCTCGCGAAAGGAATAATTCAGGACTTGCGCAGGCTATAGCCAAACCAAGTTCAGGCACTCGCACCATTGCTGAGTAAGGGGCGGGATTCTGATTCGCTAAAAGCAAATGTAAACGAGCTATGTCACATGCACTCAAATCCACTTCTGTTCGCATCACACGGCAGATGTTTGCCTGATAGACCAAACCTTGAGCAATCGCGGATCTGGTGGCTTCAACCGCTTCTCCATATTCTTGGGCACTCATCGATGATCGCCATGAATCAACCTTTGGACCTTGCCAACTGCCTATATCCCCAACTGGTGGCTCATCCCTCCACGTTGCAAACCGCAGAAAGATCGCGGACCCAAGGTAGGGAACTACGACAAACCACCGCCCACCAGATTCAAGAACGCCAGGATCACTTGATGCTTCGACGAGATCTGTCGCCCACAAACCACCCGCAAATGCCAATGGTGTGACTGGGACTGGTTCCACAGGGACATTGTGTCGCTTTTCGGTCACCCAGATTCGCGCCTTATCGAGTAGTCGGCTAATGTTCTCAATCGGTCATCATGGCCACGCGGACGTAGCGCAGCTGGTAGCGCACAACCTTGCCAAGGTTGGGGTCGCGGGTTCGAATCCCGTCGTCCGCTCGCAAGTGCCCACGGGCAAGAAGTTAGCCTTCGGGCGAGCTCAGGGTGGGTTGGCCGAGAGGCGAGGCAAGGGACTGCAAATCCCTCTACACCGGTTCAAATCCGGTACCCACCTCAAATTTTTCGCGCGTAAAGCGCCGTGTCACCCACTTCTTGGTGTGTTCCGGACAGGTCAAGGTATCGACTGTGAGCCGGATTCACTGTCTGCAAGTCCGACATGTACTCTTTATTGCCTCGGTCGATTGGCGCAGTTGGTTAGCGCGCTTCCTTGACATGGAAGAGGCCAGGGGTTCGAGTCCCTTATCGACCACTCGATTGAATGGGAATCTAGAACATAGGTTCCCATTCATTATTTGGTGGTTCAGCAAACCAACCGGTGTGCAACGATTCGCAGATGCAGTCAGCAGCCAGTCGGATTATTAGCGGCCGATCCCTTGATCGCGTCATCAATTTTTCCGATGCTGTCGTTGCCGTAGCAATTACCGTTCTCGTGCTTCCTATCGTGGCAATCGACGGACCCACGGCAGGGCATTCAATGATCGATGTACTCCAGGACAACGCTGGGCAAATCCTTGCCTTTCTCGTCACCTTTTTTATGTTGTTCGTTTTTTGGCAGGGCCACCATCGCGTATTTGAAAACTTTACATCAATAAATAACACCATTATGTGGCTGAATGCCGCATGGTTGGCCACGGTAGCTTTCTTGCCATGGCCGAGCAAACTCATTGATATGGGTAGCGACAGCATTGGTGCTGGCTGGCTCTATTGCTTGACCCTCTTCTTGAACGCCATATTTCTTCACCTGATCTACCAAGTTGGCCGTAAAAATCAAAGCTTGCTCGTTAACCCTGGTCTATGGCCTTCTTGGGTTTCCATCAGTTTTGTCTTCGCAATTGCATTCGCATTGACGTTCATTGCATGCCTGGTATTCCCAGGCATTGCTTTGTGGTTTCTTTTCTTACTTTTTCCGCTGCGGTTCTTCATTCAGCAAAATGGAAAACTCCCCAAGTTCCATAAAACTTAAGTCACTAGCGACACGCCCTCGCGTGCCAATGCAACGAGCCGTGAGATCGCTTGAAAAAATTTCTTATGGAATCCACCTTTGGACTTCTCCGGTGAAAATAAATCGTCCAGTTCGAACTCATCCATGCATACCAACTCATAGTGCGATAGAACTTCCGACCGGTCACTGAGTACCACAGCCAGGCCAACACGTGGGTTTTCCCCACCCCGAAGCCCATCCAGGTCAATGCCCGCCCGCCCCTCAGGTTGGGCTCCACGCTTCACGAGCTTCCTCTTGCTCTCTGGCCCGCGGCTGAAGCGCCGCAAGAACGCCTCAAGGGCGCCTACTGCTGCTACCTGGGAGGGCTGGTCTGATGCGGGATACAGGGATCATTACTGACACTTGAAGGCCGCGGTAGCGGTACCAGCTCGTCTATAGCTGCACGAATACATGAGGCTTGCGGTCAGCCAAAGCCCGAGGATCGGACACGATTCACGCGGCCTAGTTCCGGCATGGCACGATCAAACCATGCAGCAGGAAAACTCAGGTTCCGTCGAATCAATGGCGCATGGGGATATTCCCTCCCTATACCAATGGCCTACCAGTGCGATCGACCGCCAAAGGCCGTGGATTCGTTGCAACATGGTGATGTCTTTAGACGGCGCGGTCGTCGATCAAGAAGGAAAATCAGCAGGACTGGGCACCGATGCCGATAAGCGAGTATTTATCGCTGTGCGACGAGATAGCGATGTGATTCTCGTAGGTGCGGGAACTGCTCGTGCTGAGGGCTATCGCCCAACGTCTGTTCCGATCGCACTCGTAACGAATAGTTTGAATTTTACTTCCACCATGCCGCTCTTCGCCGATGCCACCGAAGATTCCCCGAGAACACTCATTTTCACTCACGCACGTGCAGCGGCCAAGGCACCAAAGTGGCTCGACACGATAGCAACGCTTATTCCGTGTGGTGCGACCCAAGTTGAGTTACCTCTCGTTCTCGATGAACTCCACCATCGAGGCTTGGATAGAATTCATTGCGAAGGTGGACCTGCACTACTGACCTCGCTACTGACTGAATCTCTTTTGGACGAGCTACTTCTCACAGTCACACCAGTCCTTCTTGGTGGTGGCTCAACCATGATCACGACAGCCTTGGGAAAAATTCAGGGCGAATACACGCAGGTGCGCACTGATGAAGGAACCGTACTTATGCGATTCGCACCTAATTATCGGGCTTAACTAAATCGGCGACTCGATCATGATTCGCGGTACGGTCAGGTCATGAATACTGGTGTTGTAATTCTGTGGACCTTTGCCATCGTGACTGCCATGTTTGGTTTGGCATTTATTTGGACAGGGCTGAAGAGCGAGCGGAGTTACTGGAAACAACGCGACCCTCACGGCAATGCGCACACGGATGCCACAAAACTTCCCATCGTGATCCGAAATGCATTTCAGTACTCTGCCGGCGAAGTTCGCGCACCCCTTCGCATTGCTGCTATCGGAGTTCTTCTCACGTACATAGCGGGGATTTTTGCGGTCGTGGCCATAATCGTGACGGTGACTTCGGCGTAGCAGACCTACGGGTGCGAATCACCGGCCTCATCCACCGGTGGCGCAGTATTAGTTCCATCGTTAGGACAATCACCCATCCAAAATTGACTCTTCGGCGGCAGCGGAATTTCACCTGGGTGAGCCCGCAGCCATAAGTCTGTTGAAGTGAGATATCCACTGAGTGCGAGTTGCCCGCCTGTATCCGACGTGTCCCAACCACAATTTGGTACGGGGTCACTTGTACTTCCCTCTGAAGCACAGCCAACTACAGCCAACATCACCGTTGTGCACGCTGCGCACAGCATGGATGATCGACGCATCTTCACATCATCACGCTACTTTTCATTCGAAGACCAACGGTGCAGCGACTCTACCCAGTCACGGCGCAAGCATCAAAACCAGACAGTGCCGCTGCCCATTTGCTACCAGCTTCTGATCCAAAAAGCTCTTCTGCATAAGCGAAAAGACGAAGAAGTTCCGTCCGCTCACCTTCGACAAGGGCTCGGTGAACTTGTGCCTTCCATTCGATCTCGTCGACCGCCATGTCATCAGTATGGCTCTGATGGGCGATGCCTACCATTGCACCATGGCACTGTTTATCAATATTGAGTCAAATGGCGATCCGGGCATTCATCACCTCGGCCGAGCCCTTCGCGAATTACAAGATCAGGTAGCGGCAACTGGAGCAGATGACTCACTCGCTGAGCGTGCAGCGTTGGCTATCGATCAGATTAATGTGTCACTTGATCCGGTTCGGTACATCGCTGCTCGCGATAAGGGCTGGGATGACACCCAGCGGGCTCGCGGTTCGAGAACCCTGAATCCCGCGTATCTGACCCGCCATGTCACCCGAGAATCTTTTTTAGCGACAGTGAATTTTGGGAGTTTTTATCTAGGTGGCAATGGTGCTGTGCATGGAGGTGCGATTCCGCTGCTGTTTGATCAGGTACTTGGACAGCTTGCGAACTATGGCCGCCCAATTTGCCGCACTGCTTACCTAAATGTTGATTTTCGCAACGTGTCCCCATTGGACACCGACCTGGAGGTTCGAGCGCATTTCGAGAGCATTCAAGGTCGTAAGCGTTACACATATGGCGCCCTTTATCACGGGGAAATTCTGACGGCAGAAGCTCATGCACTCTTCATTGAACTCAAGGAAGGCGCATCATAAACACCTAATAAGCGAATTTCCTTACGTCAATCATGCTTTGATTTCCATATGAGGCCACTGCCGGTATTTGTTCAATATCAGGGCGAGGTCTATGCCGGATCAATGATTGCGTGGCGCAATATTGAAGGCATCACCCATGGCGTCACTTTCGGTGCTGGACTCGTTCGATTCCGTCGTTTTGATCGGGATTACGAACTGTGGTTTACCCAAGGTGCGATCCGACCCGCAAACCCAGATGACGATTCAGTTCCAGATGAAGCGTGGACAGCTGAAGCAGTTGAACGATTTCTATCAACACTCCAAGAAGACCAAACCGACACGTGAGTTAAGTAATCGACTTCCAATGGTCAATAACAACATCGGAAGTTGTGACGAGAGCGATATTACGGATGGTGTACTTCAATAGGTAAGGAACATACTCGGGAGGATCTCCCGCAATGCAATCACTCAACACAGTGCTTTTATAACCGGCGTTTGTCGCTTCGATAGTCGTACCCAAAACCGCGAGGTTTGCGGACATGCCGGTGATCACTAGTGATTTGATGCCAAGGTTGCGCAGATAGTTGTCTAGTGGTGAGGATGCAAATGAGGTCAGTCCTAATTCGCGTTCAATGATCAGATCTTGTGGTTGAGGATCTAGTCCAGGAGCAACTGGGCCAAGCCCACCACTCCATTCACCGCCTGAGGCTCGACCGCGAATTAAGTCATTCGTTGGTCGCCCAATGCCGTGCGCGCGCCAACTGTTGTTGATGAAGATGATTTGCACACCTGCATCCCGAGCCGCGTGATTTAACGTCGCAATGTGACCTACGAGGTCGATATCTTCGGCACTTTTCGCAAGCCCAGGAATTCGAGGATTAACTGGGTCGAGCAATTTTGCCTGGGTCTCGACCACGAGCACAGCTGTTGTCGAAGGATCCAAGAAAGGTCCAACATCCATTGCCATGTTCACTCCACCTGTAGTCGATATTCAAGGAGCGCTCAGGCTAGTGCAAGAGTGGCATTCAGGACAGGGTTTTGGCTTGCAACTACTTACGAGAACGCTTTTCGCGAACCCGCATCATGATGCGTATTGGCGTGCCGTCAAAACCATATTCCTCGCGAAGTCGTCGTTCAATGAATCGCCGATACCCCGCCTCTAGGAAACCTGTCGTAAACAAGGCAAATGTTGGAGGACTCGTGGCAACCTGAGCACCAAACAGAATTCTTGGCTGCTTGCCGCCGCGAATTGGATGCGGATTCGATTGCACAATTGAGGCCAAGAACTGGTTGAGTCGCCCAGTTGACACTCGGGTCTCCCACCCGGCGAGCGCAGCTTCAATGGCAACTTCGAGTCGTTCAATATGGCGACCCGTTTTTGCCGACACATTGACATGCGGTGCCCAAGGCACCTGCACAAGATCACGTTCAATTTCACGCTCGAGGTAATGACGGCGTTCTTCATCTGTGAGATCCCACTTGTTGTAGGCGATCACGATCGCCCGGCCAGCTTCTTCAGCCATCGAAATGATCCGAACATCTTGCTCACTAATTGGTTCTGATGAATCAACCAATATCAGCGCAACTTCTGCGCGATCAAGGGCCGCGGTTGTGCGCAGTGTCGCGTAATACTCGTGCCCGCTTGCTTCTTTCGCGCGGCGACGAATACCTGCGGTGTCAACGAACCACCACCACTTTTCTTTGAGTTGTACAAGTTCATCCACAGGATCCACCGTCGTACCAGCGACTGAATCGACGACTACACGCTCTGAGCCAGCCATCGCATTGAGCAAAGATGACTTACCAACATTTGGCTTGCCCAGCAGCGCGACTCGGCGTGGCCCAACTCCACGCATCCGGCCTTTGCCCTCCTCGGGCAAGACTTTCACGATTTGATCGAGTAGATCTCCCGATCCACGACCATGTTGAGCGGACACTGGATACGGTTCACCCAGACCAAGTGACCACAATGATGTAGCTTCCATTTCAAGGAGCGCATCGTCTGCCTTGTTCGCAACCAAAATCACCGGCTTACCTGATTTACGCAACACTTCAACGACAGCCTCATCGGTGTCAGTGGCTCCGACCGTGGCATCCACGACAAATGCAACCGCATCTGCATCATTAATCGCGCGTTCAGCCTGAGCTGCGATAGCAGCCGCCATGCCCTTTACCTTGCGATCCCAGCCTCCTGTATCGATGAGAATGAAACGTTTTCCGTTCCAATCGGCCTCATACGTCACACGATCACGCGTAACACCAGGAAAATCTTCAACTACTGCTTCGCGTCGCCCGATAATTCGGTTCACAAGAGTGGATTTACCTACGTTTGGGCGCCCAACGATCGCAAGCACTGGCCAACCCTCGGTGTTGTTCTTTTCTGTGAGATCAGCAAGATCTTCATCAAATTCACCGAATTCGGCACGTGCAGCAGCGAGCGCTAATTCAAGGGCGGCGTCGTCTTCAACATCATCCACGTCCGTATCGACCTCATTGAATTCGGGTGTATCGAGATCGCCGTCTTCACCGTCGATTGATAGCCAACCGTCAGTCATGCCCTGCCTGCTTTCGTTATCGCGCCCGAGCATCTGCTCGAGCTTGGCGCACCAGTTCGCCTACTGTCTGGACAGTGGCTAGCGCACAAGGATCGCCAACAGGCGAAATCTGAATAGGTGCTTCAAACAGGATACCGATGTGTGAGCGTGGTCTTGGCGGGTCGGTCGCGACCTTGCCTCCGGCCCCGGTGACCGACACTGGGATCACAGTGGCTCCAGTGGCTGCTTGAAGATGCCCCAATGAGGGGAATTGACCCATGAGTCCAATCGCTGCCCCGTGTTTCAAGAGCACTATTGCCCTTTGCGCAGCCGTGTACCCCGGCTCGACCAATGCGATGTCCCCGCCTAGATAGCGCGTCTTCTTGGAAAGAACCTGACGCAATGCACCATCAATCACCACATGAATGGGTCGAGGCGAACAAGCATTCACCACAGGGGCCACCAGAATTCCCTCGCCCTCTATATCAAAAATAACCGGCCCAACCATCGGTATGAGCTCTAGCCCTTGAACATCAACGTTGTACATCGCCTTGAGAGCCGGCGATGTGAGATTTCGAAGAGTTGCGGCTCGCGAGAACCCCACCATTACTGAGCTGCTTCGGCGCGTACGACAACCTCTGCGATGACTTCATCAAGAGTCATATCACTGGTGTCGATCTCGAATGCTTCCTTGCTTTGCGTCAGAGGACTGGCTTTACGGGTTGAGTCGAGATGATCGCGACGCTGTAAAGCCTCACGCGTCGCCTGAATGTCTTTGACTGTCGCCGATGCGCTACCCGCCTCTTCCTTTGCGCGGCGCAAGGCTCTGATTTCAGGACGAGCCGTGAGGAAAATCTTTACTTCAGCATCCGGCAGTACCACAGTGGTGATGTCGCGCCCTTCCACAACAATGCCTGTTCCATCACTTAAGGCCTGTTGCGCTTCCTGACGCTGCATCAACACGAGAAGAGTTCGAACATCCGAGATCGCACTCACCGCACTCACGGCCGACGTGACCTTTTCCAGGCGGATGGCTTTACTCACATCGATACCGTCAACAACAATTGTGGGCATTTGTGGATCAAAGCCACTGAGAATCTTCGGCTGTGTGCAGAAGTTCGCGACTTCGTTTGCATTACTTGGATCAATCCCCGCTTCAAGTACTGCCCAGGTCATCGCCCGGTACATCGCTCCTGTATCTAGGTAACGCCACCCGAGGGAGTGCGCAGTCCCCCGACACACGCTGGATTTCCCTGAACCGGCTGGGCCATCAACGGCAATGATCATCGGTTTCATGCGATGCCCTTGACATCAAAGTCTCTCGATACCAAGGCCGTAATGAGAGCTTCGGCTACTTCCGGTCTAACGGAAAGTTCGACCAGACCACTTGGTTTGCCAAGAACGTGTTCTATACGGACATCTTCCAAGTTGATGCTTGCATCACCTGCTGCAACGAATAGCCGAGCGAGCTCACCAGGCTTATCTTCAATGAGCACTGCAACCTGACTGAACGGGATCTCAGCGTTGCCATGTCGTCCCGGAATACGAGCCTTGCCTTCTGCACCAGCCCGAAGAATGGCATCCAAAATTTCGGCATGCTCATGATCACCATGTGCAAGTTCTTGTAACGCTCGGAGAACTTCCTGAAGCTCAGCAACTACCCCACCCATAACTTCAGCCACGGGACCGGCGTTTTCCGACAAAATATCCACCCAAAGTGCGCTGTCTGAGGCCGCGATACGTGTCATATCCCGCAATCCCTGTCCAGCAACAGCTATGTGCTGTTCTTGCGCCGCAACTAATTGCGCAGCTAACGCACTACTCACAATTTGAGGTGCATGAGATACAAGGGCAACCGCCTGATCATGCTCCGCAACCGTCATGCGCACGGGTATAGCCCCGCAGGTGAGCGCTAATTGCTCGACAGCTGATTGAGCTTCGCTAGAGGAATCAGGAGAAGTTGTGACGATCCATAACCGATCATCAAAAAGATCTTTACGAGCAGCAGCAGCGCCCGATACCTCTCGTCCAGCCATCGGGTGTCCGCCTACGAGCCGAACAGCATCGGCTCCACCTTCAATGGCCTGCTTCAAAATATTGTTTTTCACACTCGTTACATCAGTAATGACTGAGGTTGGGAATTCAAGACTTGCCCTCGAAAGAACCCCTGCAGCGAAGCGAGGTGGAACTGCCACGACAATAATTTGCGGAGCATTGGATTGACCACTATTGAGCATGTATGGGCGACCGGCACCCATTGCAACCGCAGTCTCCACTTGATCAGCATCTACATCCTGCAGCCACACCTCGACATTGGCCCGAGTTAGCGCCAGCCCTATTGAGGCACCGATGAGACCCGCACCAATAACCAGTACCGGACCAACAACGGGCGTAGCAACACTCACGACTTCACGTCCGGGCGCAACACTTCTGCACCTCGTAAGTACACATGTCGAATATCGGAGCGTGCGATATCGGCGTCAACGTGAAGCATCACCCGCACAGTGAGAGCTAGTGCCCCGTCGACATCAATTTCTTGGGCACACATTAACGGCACATCACCAAACCCAAATTCACGAGCAGCTTTCGCGGGGAAACCAGAGTGAATATCTGGGGTACAAGTGAAGAGCACACTCACTACATTTTCGGTTGTGATCTGGTTGCGTTCTAAAATGGCAGTAAGCATCTCGCCCACTGCCTCGAGCATTTCCGCGGAGTCATCCTTGGTCAGGCACACCGCACCCCTGATCGCACGCATGGGCGCAGCCTACAGACCAACAGCCGTATAGAGCGCGTGCAAGTCCGAACCAACGAGTTCTTGGACTTGGCCGGATTTGAGGTTCCCTAGGTGAAGTGGCCCGATTCGCGTGCGAACCAAATCGATTACAGGGTGTCCGACTTGATCCATCAAGCGGCGAATAATGCGGTTTCGACCCTCATGAATAACGATTTCAATCATAGCTCGGTCTTTGGCCTGCTGAATGATGCGGACGGCATCGACCTTCATAGGACCATCTTCAAGTTCTACACCACTCTTGAGAAGTCGAAGTGTTTGCTGAGTAACCGTGCCTCCAACCGTGGCCACATAGGTCTTATCGACTCCGTGTGATGGATGCCCAACCCGATTGGCTAGCTCCCCATCGTTCGTCAGAAGGAGTAAACCCTCAGTGTCCGCATCAAGGCGTCCGATGTAGAACAAGCGCTCAGGGCGATCCAAGATGAGATCTCCAATGCAGCGTCGACCTTGCTCATCGTCCATAGTTGTGATGACTCCACGCGGTTTATTCAGGACCAGAACTACGTTATTAGGAGCGGTAGGAATTCTCTTTCCGTCAACATGGACGACGGCAGTCATTGGGTCAATGCGTAATCCCTGCTCTTCAACCACTTGACCGTTGACACTCACACGACCTTCTTCAATCAATTGCTCACAGCGTCGACGGCTACCAATCCCAGCCTTGGCCAGAACTTTTTGGAGTCGCAGTTCGGTGTCTAGCTCGGGTTCCTGGTCGGTCATTAGTCACCAAAAGCAACTGAATCGAGAACATCTTCAAGATCTGCAAGATCCGGAAGATGTTCGGCCAATGGTGGCAAGTCATCAAGTGAAGCAATTCCTAATCGCTCGAGGAATGTTGAAGTTGTCCGATACAGGATTGCTTGTGACTCATCTTCATGGCCGGCTTCTTCAATGAGACCACGAGCAATAAGTGTGCGAATAACACCATCGACATTAACTCCGCGAACCGCTCCAACACGACCACGTGTTACCGGCTGGCGATATGCAATAACCGCCAAGGTCTCAAGTGATGCCTGTGTTAACCGGGCCTGTTGACCGTCAAGCACATAGCGTTCAACGACTGGCGAACAATCAGCACGCGTGTAGTAACGCCAACCGCCGGCAATTTCGCGGAGTTCAAACCCACGTATAGCCTGGTCGTACTCCACAACTAGTGCGCGAACGGCAGACTCGACTTCATCGGTAGTCTGGCGGGTCGCTTGTGCTAGCGCCACGATGCTCATGGGTTCATCCGCCAAAAGAAGCAGAGCCTCGATTGCAGCAGACAGACTTGGAGCACCTAACTCTTCG
>CAFBMO010000045.1_pt1 | contig 13029 bp, 13 predicted proteins | sample 7268821 | NCBI WGS metagenome assembly CAFBMO01 (sample SAMEA6814065, study PRJEB35770) | freshwater metagenome | biome: Freshwater; feature: Freshwater reservoir; material: water | place: Czech Republic | collected 2017-05-23 | depth 30m m
AAAACCTACTGATTAATTCTCGCTTTGTGCAGGTGGTTCAACCACAGTGAACGGGTACGTGGCCGCTGCATCATCAAAGGTCACCCGCCATTGATAGCGACCAGCATCGAGATTGATCGGTGCAAAATGAAAGATTGCCCAAAGCGGGATTTCCGCACCCGGATATGAACCATTGGGCATAGTGGCGCCCGCGTGGTATTCGAAATTCATCGCCAGCGGTACGTCAACTGGCTGTCCGTCGGCATCGGACAACACAAAATTCCAGGTGAGGTCGCCTAAGCCCATTCGACTTGGGCTCACGTGTGTTCGTACGACCAGCGAGAGCGGGGGAACGGGGCGAAAGGTCCAGTTCCAACCCATTCCTAAGCCATACAGATTGCCATTTTGGATCTCTGCCCGGTTAGCAACCGTCAGCATGGTGATTTCAGCCATGTGGTGACTCTAATTGGGTCATGGACCGATACATGAGTGAAGGCCCACTGCAACTGCAGCGGGCCTTCACTCATGTGTATGCAGTAGTGGTTACTTCACTTCGAAGGTGTAGGTAGCAACAACGGTGCTGCCATTTGTGGCTGTGACCTTGGCAGTGCCTGGAGCAATAGCGTTACCGCCAGCTCGGCTGGTTGAAGTGCCAGAAGTCTTGGCATCGCTGACCACCACAACCTTTGGATTGCTGGACTTGAATTTCACCTTGTCGACGAAACCATGGAACAGGAACGCTTGGCCCTTCACTAACTTGATGGTCTTGCCCTTATCAGCCTTTTTCACGGTGATAGGCGTCCACGTTGAGGGGCTTCCACCCATGAGACCAGTGGCCGAGCCTGTAGGGCTTGGTGTTGGAGTTGCTGTCGCAGCAATGGCACTAGGCGCAATGAGGGCGCAAGCGCCAACCACAGCGATAGTTCCGGCAAGAATGGCGTTGGTCTTTCGCATGATCAGTCCTTTGGTAGCAGAATCTTGCAACTTTGACGTTACCCAAACACGGGACGTTCCCATGATGTTCTTGGGAAAGGTTAGTCTGAAGACATGATCGAAGTACGCAACCTGACCAAGCAGTACGGAAGTGTCACCGCCGTCGATGACATCTCCTTCACCGTTTCCTCGGGCCAGGTCACAGGATTCCTGGGACCCAACGGCGCAGGAAAGTCCACCACCATGCGCATGATTTTGGGTCTTGATCGTCCGACCGGGGGATCGGTCCTGGTCAATGGATCGCCGTACCGCAATAGTTGCGCACCCGTCCATGAAATCGGGGCTCTGCTCGAAGCCAAAGGCTTCGATAAAGCTCGCTCGGCACGCAATCATTTAATTGGTCTGGCTGCCTCGGCAGGAATTGGAACCGCGCGAGTTGATGAAGTGTTAGCCCTCGTGGGTTTGAGTGATGTCGCTAAGCAAAAAGCCGGTGGGTTTTCACTGGGTATGGGTCAACGTCTTGGTATCGCGGTAGCTCTCCTTGGCGATCCGGGCATTGTGATGCTCGATGAGCCCGTGAATGGTTTGGATCCTGATGGTGTGCTGTGGATTCGCACACTCCTGCGAGCCCTCGCAGATGAAGGTCGCACGGTTTTCCTGAGCTCGCATCTCATGACTGAAATGGAACTCATTGCTGATCAACTGATCATCATTGGACGCGGAAAGATTCTGGCTGATACGTCAATGACACAGTTCATTGAATCGTGGTCTTCAAATCGGGTGCGAGTGATGACTTCAGATGTAGCCGCACTACAAGGCGTGCTTGCCGATCGCGCACAAGCGTTCGAAAGAGATCATCACGGCGCTTTAATAGTCACCGGCCTCCATGCTGCGCAAATCGGTCAGGCCGCATACGAGGCAGGGCTCGTCGTTCTTGAACTTACGCCGTTGGCCGTTTCCCTTGAGCAGGCCTTCATGGAGCTCACCAAGGATTCGCTTCAATTCCACACGGGAGAGGTAGCAGCATGAGCCTGCCGACTCACCAAATCCCAGCAGGTGCCGGCGTGAGCTTTCCTCGTGTAGTGCGGTCTGAGTTCATCAAATTACGCACGTTGCGTTCAACTTGGATTTTGCTGGGTTCGATGTTGGCGCTGTTCATCGCCTTTGGAGTGATTGCTGCCCTGGCCTCAACTGGTCAGATCAACGATGCTCGAGGTGGTCCGCCGCAATCCCTTGGTCTTGATCCGGTCACAACGGTGCTCACTGGTGCGGGCTTCGCATTACTGATCATGGCTGTTTTCGGCGTTCTTTCTGGCGCTCGTGAATATGGCAGCGGCATGATCCGCACCACGTTGACGTTCGTGCCAAAACGGCTACCAGTTCTCTGGGCCAAGGTGTTAGTGCTGATTGCGTTTGTATTACCCGTCGTAATTCTTGCAGGAATCGGTGCCTTTTATTTAGGGATGGCGGTGTTGTCGGCAGCGGGAGATGAAACCGCTTCGCTCAGCAACAGCTCCGCACAGCGAGTGCTCATTGGCCTTGCCGGATACATCACGGGCATGGCCATTATTGGGTTAGCGCTGGGCCTAGCAATGCGATCGATGCCCGGAGCTATTGCCACTGTAATTGGTGGAGTGCTGATCCTGCCTGCATTGCTTACCGCACTCCTGCCGGAAAGCTGGCGATCAGTGTTGAAGTACCTACCGTCGAATGCGGCGGCACCGTTCACTGAGGTGAATGTTCGCGCCGACCTATTGGCGCTGGTTCCCGGAATCGTGGTGTTCGTGGGTTGGGTTGTGTTAAGCATCGCTGTTGCAGCTTGGCTATTCGCCCGACGAGATGCGTAAATTCTTGTAGTGTAAAACCTTCACGATTTTGATAATGAAGGAGTTCACATGCGCTACCGCAAACTTGGAACCACAGGTGTAGAAGTCAGTACCCAATGCCTGGGAACAATGATGTATGGCGCTATGGGCAATACCGATCACGATGATTGCATTTCCCAAATTCATCACGCTCTTGATTCAGGTATCAATTTCATTGACACCGCAGATGCCTATTCACAAGGCGAAAGTGAAGTCATTCTCGGTAAAGCCCTTGCAGGTCGCCGCGATGACGTAGTGGTTGCAACCAAGGTGTTCAACCCCATTGGTCAAGGCTTGAATCGCCGGGGAACTTCGCGCCGCTGGGTGATCCAGGCTTGTGAGGATTCGCTACGCAGACTCAACACGGATTACATCGATCTGTACCAAGTGCATCGCTTGGACTGGGATGTAGATATTGAAGAGATCATGGACGCAATGTCGTGGCTAGTACAACAAGGCAAGGTGCGCTACCTGGGTTCATCGACCTACCCGGCCGAATGGATTGTGGAAGCACAGTGGGCTGCCCGTCGTCGCAACTCACAACGCTTTGTCTGTGAGCAACCGCAATATTCAATTTTCGCTCGCGGAATTGAAACTGATGTGTTGCCAACGGCGTCGCGTCACAACATGGGTGTCATCCCATGGAGTCCACTTGCCGGCGGTTGGCTCACCGGAAAATACCGTCGCGAAATCGGTCTTCCTAAGGATTCTCGATTCGGCAATGGCAGCAACTTCGCACGTATGTCTAAATTAGATGAACAGCCAGATGTTCTCGATGCGCGGTACGAATTGGTGGAACAACTAGATGAGGTGGCAAAGAACGCCGGCATTACGTTGACCCAGCTGGCATACGGATTTGTCGATGCCCATCCTGCAATCACGTCAACCATCATCGGCCCCCGCACCAGGGCCCAACTCGATGACGCAATCGCCGCATCAGACATCACGTTAGACACCGCAACCTTGGATGCCATCGACGCGATTTGCCCGGTGGGGTCGATGGCGCCGGGAATCAGTAACAGCGCGCCAAACCCGGCATTTAAGCGCGGAAATCGTCGCCGCTCGTAAGTGCGTTGCCTCGGTGAAGACGCGGCAATGGCCTAGCATCGAGATGTGAAGCTGAAGAAGATCTCGGAATCGATCAAGCTTGGCTTAGGCATGCGCAAAAGCACGCGGATCGAAGTAGGGGATGTTGAAGCGCGTCGCGAGGCATTTCGCACATTTAGTGAAAAATTAGCGGCTGTCGATGAGTTTCCGCCTGATGTAGTCACCACTGACATTGTGGTTACTGGTCGGCACGGTCAACGAATTCCTGCGCGCGTGTACCGCAAAAAAGGCTCCACACATCGCGGTCTCATGGTCTTTGTTCATGGTGGTGGAATGATCGTTGGATCCATCGACTCCAATCATTTAACCGTTTCGCGCTATGTGGAACGCACAGGTATCACCGCATTGGCTGTTGGATATCGCCTCGCGCCTGAACATCCATATCCGGCTCAACAAGACGATGTCATTGAAGCCGTTGCATGGGCCCATTCCCATGCAGGAGAACTCAATATTGATCGCGCTCATATTGGACTTGTGGGTGAAAGCGCTGGTGGCGGAATTGCAGCTGGAGTTGCTTTGCGTTTGCGTGATTCCGGTACCTACCCAATCGCCTGCCAACTGTTGGTGTATCCAATGCTTGATGACCGCACTCAGAGTGCCGGAGCGATGGCATCAAAGTTTTTAACGTGGACTGTTGCTGACAACCAAACAGGTTGGAATGCATTACTTGAGGGCAAGGCTGGTACTGCCGATGTTCCCGAATACGCAGCACCAGCGCGTGTGAAGAATCTTGCAGGGCTACCACCAACCTATGTTGAAGTTGGAACCCTAGATCTCTTTCGAGATGAAGACGAAAAATTCGCGAATGATCTCCAAGCAGCAGGGGTAGAAGTTGAATTTCACCTACGGGTAGGAGCTCCACACGGATTCGAAGTCTTCAGCCCAGAATTACTGCCACGAGTCTTTCGTCAGCGCGCCGAATTTTTAGCGAAATATCTCGGGGACTAGCGTTCCCAACGCACGAGGTGCATCACTTGTGTCGCTCGAGTGGCAGCTACATAAAGGTCAGCTCCACGTTTGGTTTGTGAAGACATCCCATCTGGATCAATGACAAACACCACGTCAAACTCCAAGCCCTTCGTGTCGCGGGCAGTCAATATGGCAATCGGTGCATCCAACGCCTTATCGCCTATCCCGAACTCAGTACTAGCGTTCAAGAGCACCTGTGAAAGTTCCTCGATCTGATCATCGGGAACGATCACTGCGGTACGACCAGCCAGATTGACGACGGCATTCAGCACTAATTGAGCAAGTTCTTCAGGAGTGATGGTGTGCTCAATAACAGCAGCGCCATCGCGCACTGGATGCAGTTCTGGTGCATCGCCGCCGGCTGCAGTGAGCAATGCGGTCGCAACATCGGCAATCTGCTGTGTGATGCGGTACGTCACCGTGAGGACATGAAGATCAAGCTTGCCCTTCACGCCACCAAGAGCTTCTTCCCAATTGCGGGCACCAGAAGGGTGACTTGTCTGCTGCACATCGCCCACGATGGTCATGGATTTGCGAGTAGCTCGGCGCGATAACACCCGCCAGGCCATCCGTGAAAGTTCTTGGGCTTCGTCCACAACGATGTGGCCATAGACCCAGGTGCGATCCAGGGCAGCTAATTCAGCTACCGACCGACGCTCACTTGAACTGCCCATGCGACCAACGAGGCCAGCTGCGTCGATCCAGCCACCCATATCGGTGTTATCTAAAGCTTGGGCAGCATGCTGTAATTCATGCCGACGCTCGGTGGACTCACGAGCGTTGGCCAGTGCAGCCTCTGGGTCCCATGGGCCAAGAAGTTCGGCAGCTTCATCGATGAGAGGGATGTCATCGATAGTCCAAGGATCGGTAACCTCGCGAAGAATGTTCAGCTGTTCGCGGGCACTTAAGATTCCGTCGGCCGCATCGCCAAGAAGCCATGGGTCACTGAGCAGGTTGCGAACAAGGTCATCAGGCTTTATCGGAAGCCACATGAGATTAAGTTCGCGACGCACGTTTTTATCTTCAACTAATTCGCTGACATAGTCCTTGCGCAAGTCTGCGTCACCAGCATCTTCGCCACGCTGCTTGGCTCGAAAACCAGCAAGGTAATCAAGTGCGCGTAACAGGAATGGGTCGCGACCGCCATGGAAACTTTGATGACGACCCACCGAACGTTCGGCATCTTGCAGCTGACGACCGGTAATTTTGACTTGAGAACGATCTTCGAGCGTGATCACTACGTCGCTCTTGGGAATCACGCGACGCAGCTTGACCGCATTGGCAATGACTTGTGCCATCCGTGGATCACCCTTGACTGCAGACACCTCATCTACGTCATATTTACGCGCATCGATACCAGGGTAAAGCTGACCGGGAGTCAGGAGTACGACGTCGGTCTCACCAAGGCTGGGGAGTACTTGGTCGATATAGTGCAAAAACGTTGGTGACGGGCCAACGACCAGCACACCATCGCGAGCGAGTTTTTCGCGGAAGGTGTAGAGCAACCAAGCCGCTCGGTGGAGTGCCACAACAGTTTTGCCGGTACCAGGGCCACCTTGCACAACAGTGAGTTGATTGAGCGGGCTTCGAATAATTGAGTCTTGATCTGCTGCGATTGTGGCGATGATGTCACCCATGCGGCCATCGCGCGGTGCGTCTAGTGCTGCTGCAGCTGCTCGTGACTCGGTCAAGGTTGGGTCGTTCAGGATTTCATCTTCAACGTGAGTCACGGTGCGATCGCGCAACACAATGCGCCGTCGCAGTTGAATGCCTTGAGGATTGGCAAACGTAGCTTGATAGAACGGTGCCGCGTTTGGCGCACGCCAATCAATCAATGCCGGGTCTCCTGCTGAGTCGCGTAGCCCAATGCGGCCAATGTGATGACTTCCTTGTTCGCCATCAATGCGACCAAAACACAAGCGGGTATCTGATGCCCGCGCCTGGCGAATCTGAGCCGTGAGGTTATCCATCATGGCTTCGCGTTCAAGATCGTCTTGGCCCGTGCCAGTACTTAATTGATGTGAAGTGGTGTTAATTCGCTCATCAAGGTGTTCGATGTAAGAAGCCAGCAAGGCGTAGCAATGATCGACATACGCTTGCTCTTCTTGAAGTGACCTGTCCATTGCACCCCCTTGAGGCAGTTACCTCTCCGATGTACCCGGATGAGGGGCCAACAGTCTGCCATGGGCTCTGACCACCGTGATCAGCAGTTGGGGGTTTTACCGGGTTAGAGTGATCAAATGATTGATCGTCAGCAATTGTTTGCGCACTATGAAGCAGGCATTGTGGCGGCGTTGGATCCAGCACTCGGAGATGCCCAGGCGGCCTGGAGTGATCCGGCCTTGTTTTGTGTGCTGCGCCACGAGGCATGCGCGGTGCTGACCGCGTGGAACCCCGGCTTTGAACAACTCTCCGACTCGGTGAACCAGGAGCGCAATACCCGTTTACGTACGCGAGTAGTGCTCAGTGGGCTTGAGTACTGGGAATCGCTCAACAGTGCACCCGATGGCACCTTTATCGAGCCTGGATATTTGGTTTGGGGGATCAGTCAAGAGCGGGCCTGTGAACTCGCCGCAGCCTTCGCCCAGTTCGCCATCTATTGGTACGACGAAACGGGCGAGCGATCAGTCATTGCGTGCGATTACGCCGTTGAGTGATCGAACGGTTCGGTCGCCTTATACGGATGTTCCGGATCGCGACCAGTCACGTATTTCGCGACACCGTAAATAGCTCCGGCGACCGGAACAGCGATCAAAGCGCCAACAATTCCCAAGGCGATAGACCCTGCGGCAATCACAATCACAATCGCAAGTGGGTGCAGGTTCACTGCCTTACCCATGACCAGCGGCTGCATCACATCGCCATCGAAACTGCCCACGATGATGGTGAGCACAATGACCAACAGGGCGGTCACCGGACCATTTTCTGCCAGCGCCACGATCGCGGCGAAGAAGGTGGCAATTGGTGCACCAATCACCGGGATGAATGCGCCAAGGAACACCACGGCCGCAAGAGCTGGTGCAAGTGGTACCTGCAGAATCAAAAGACCCACAAATACCAACGTTGCATCCAAGAACGCGATGACGACGATACCGCGGGTGTAGCCCGAAATTGAATCCCATGCAATACGGCCCGATACGTCGATATGTGTGCGTAGATTCTTGGGGATCCAGTTCATTAACCAGCCCCAAATGGTTTGTGGGGCCATCAAGAAGAAAATCACACCGAAGATGAATACCGAGCCCGCGATGATCAAGGTGCCAATGGATCCCAAAGCGCCGAATGCATCTCCAGCAATTCCCTTAAGAATCGAGGTGCCCCAGTTCTGCAGATTCGTGATGAGCGAGGAGAACTGATCATTGGACAGTCCAAGCGGACCAGTCTTCAACCAACCTTCGACGTCGTTGAGTCCCGCACCGATTGAATCAACCAACTTCGGACCCTCGGCGATGCTGGACTTCACCACGGTTCCAAGAATGACAACGACCAACGCCATGATGGTGATCAGTGCCAACACAAGCGCAAGTACCTTCGGCATGATCTTGTGGTAGAGGTTCATGACTGGCTGAGTCCAAGCAGTCACCAACAGGGCAAAGAACAAGGCGAACATCACTGGGAAAATTGTGTTGAAGATATACAGCACGAGCACGAGTCCAGCAACGACAACCAAGATTCGCCAAGTAAACCCAGCAAGGGTGCGCAAAGTATCCGGAACGTTTTCGTCGTTAGCCATCAGGTCAAGCCCCTTCAATGGTCGATAGTGGGAACGCTAGACCATGACGGGTGAAAAAGGTTGGTGCTTGGCTGCGTAGGTAGATGTATCCGCGCCGGGAAGTACGGGCAGGCGCTTTAGTCGATACGAATTAGTCGATACGAACGATGCCGTTAGGCGTATTAAACGCCACAGCCACCACGCCAGGGTCTTCAGCATCAACCCATTCGACGTAGACGCCATCCATCACATCCATAAATGAGCCGTCAATCCAAGGATTCACCGTTGCTGCGTCACCTGAGATCTCGATTCGGGCGACGGTGATATCCGTAGCGCCTGATGAGGGGTGCTGTGATGGATCGCTGAGCCATTGCACGAAGAACGGCAGTTGTGGATCTTCCATCGTGTTCAGCAGACCAATCTGCTTCCATTCCAGGCGAACACCATCGGGACGGATGCGGTGGCCAGGGGTTGCTTGGCGACCTAGACGCTCTTCTATGGGAGCAATGTCATCTGCTGACACCACCCAACTCATCCATCCGCCGCCATCTTGGGCGAACTTGCTGACTGCGCGACCAAAGGGTGCCTTGTCTGCTGCGGGATGATCCAGGGCTGAAACGACTTCGATGTAGGAGCCATTAGCCAAAGGCAAAATGAAGTTTCGGGTGCCGAACTGAGGGTGGCGTCCACCGTCGCGGAAACTCGCTCCGAGGTCAGCGCCAATGCGCTGGACAACGTCAGGAAGTTCACTTGCAGTACAGGCATATGAGATGTGGTCCAGCCGCATGAGTGCATCCTGCCCAATGGACTTTTCGGCCCCGACAGGGCCCCCCTTTCTCGCGAGGTGTGGGATGGTTCTCTACATGTCAACGCCAGCGCCGGGGGCGCAAATCGATAAGAAGAAGTCACTGATTCTGGGAGCGGTGGGCTTGTTCTTTATTGTCTTGATCTTTTGGAAGGTCATTCCACAGATCGGTAGTTACTCCGACGCCCTCGATGCGCTCAAGGGTATGGGCTGGGTGGCATTCGGGGTCGTGGTGATTGCGGTACTGGTCTACCTGACTTCCTATGGCTTCCCATTTATGGCAGCTACCCCCGGATTGAAATTCTGGCCTTCAGAGCAAATCAACCAAGCTGCCTTCGCGATCAGTAATGGTGTGCCAGGTGGCGGTGCCGTGGGCTTAGCTTTCCAATACGGCATGTTGTCGACCTACAACGTGGCACCTGCTGCAGCGACTTCAACGATCACAGCTGTTGGTATTTGGAGCACCTTTATTTCACTAGGGTTCCCGATTTTGGGTGTCGTGGCTTTAACGATCAGTGGTGAGAATGGCAGCTCTTATGTATGGGCTGGAGTCATCGGTCTGGTGATTTTGATAGCCGTGATCGTGGGGTTCACCATGCTGATGCGCTCTGAGCGAGCAGCTCGCTGGATCGGCAAGGTTGGAAATTCGGCAATCAAGCCACTGCGTGGACGCATCAAGAAATTAGCCACAATCGATCTCATCGGCCCATTGGTGTCGTTCCGCGAAAGTATGTACGACGTCTTGCGTCGTCGCTGGGCGTATTTGTCAGTGGCTCAAATTGCCGTCTCAGTGACTCAGTTCTTAATTTTGTATGTAGCCCTTCGTGGAATTCAAGGCTGGGATGAACCGGGGACTTCGATTTGGTTGGTGTTTGCCGCATTCGCAATCAGCCAAATCGGTCTGATGATTCCCATCACGCCAGGTGGTCTTGGCACTGTGGACGCAGTAATGATCGGCCTCTTGGTGAAATTCGGCGTTGACAATGGTGAAGCTACAGCGGCTGATCTGGTGTGGCGCGCAACTTCGTATGTACCTCAAATCATTATTGGCATCATCGCGCTGATTGCTTGGACTAAGAAAGCCGGTCAAAAATTTGCTAGCACATCAGCCCCAGTTACATAAGCGGCGTGTCGCTGTAATGGCAGTTATCTGCGCCCCCTAATGTGTGCACTGCTCGGTCGTCGCGGGAGGGGAAGCCTTCGACGGCCGAGCACTTTTTATTTTCGTTCGCGGTTATCCACAACACTGTGTTGTGTTGGATCTCATCCACAGTTTTCATGAGCTCGCTAGACGTGCGAAGGTCTTTCATCGTTGAGTGCGGGGATGACGACAACAGCGACGTTCAACTCACCAAATCTTCAGTCACCTGACCATGTGATCAGTGCACTGCCATTTCTTCTTGGGTTCATTCCTCAGGCAAGTGCAGTGCTGTTGTGGTTACACAAGCACACACTCGTGCTCACGCAACGTGTTGATTTACCTGATCCCACTGTCAGCGAAAACCCATCGCACGATTTACAAGTCTGGGCAGCGCAGGTAGCTCAAGCTTCGAGGCATGTAGACGCAGATCATGTGTGTATTGCCTTGTGTATGGAAGGTGAAATTACCATCAAGCATCGGCAACGCTCTTCATCAACATTGGCATCTGTGTTGTGCCGATCAATCGTTGATGTGGGGGCATTTCCACACGCCATTTGGCTTGTATTCGAGGATCAATGGGTTGAATTTGATTTCGCAACGGCGAGCTTTGAAGGGCAATGCCATGAGCTTGATCCGCAGATAGCTGCAGAGGTTGCAGAAGACTTCGCCTGCGCTGGTTATGAATACCTATCAACACGTCATGGTCTTGTTCACGAGGTCGCTGGTGATCCTGAACGCCAGGCAGCCGTACTTCAGGCCATGCACGACGACCCAGGTCTGGGTTTGGATCTCAGCAAGAACGACGAACGCGAGGTCATGATCGAAATGTTCATTGAGTCCTGCCAAGGCGTACGTGGAGGTGATGATCACGCAGCAAGACTGTTGTTGGCGCTCCTTGATGTTCAGGTTCGCGATGGCATCCTGTGGAAGTTAAGTGCGCAGGAACCACATGCCCAACTGATTATTTATCTGCGTTCGTTAGTGCGGTCAGCGCCACCTGGTTTGCGTGCGCCGGTGGCAACGATCGCGGCACTCTATGCGTGGATGCTTGGTGACGGGGCTCGGGCTAATGTTGTCTTGGAGCAAGCGTTGTCGGACGACCCAGAATATGCACTCGGTCGGCTTTTGCAAGTTGCGCTCACCAATGCGGTCCCGCCGAGTCGATGGGTCGAGATGATGCAGGCCATGTCCTATGAACGTGCCCGGGGCAATGTCGACTCATGATCGTTGGATGAAAGCCCCGGCTGGCTGGACGGCAACCTTCCACCGTTCCAAGAGGTATCTCGAGGGGCTCATTCGAATCCCTGAAACAGGTTGTCAGGCCTTTTCGGGACAGGTAGCATCCATGGATTCCCGAGCACTAGCGCTGGGAGATGTTCGTGCATTTCGTGTCGTGCTCGGTGAGAAATCCCTCGCTGGGTTGAGTCCCCCAATGACTGGAAGTTCGTGATGTCAGTTGTGCCGGTGTCCCGTATCTTTACCTCATTGGGTTTGAGTTTGAATGCAGTGCAGCGAGTGGGCGCGGTGGTGATTACCGGTCTATTACTGACTACAGGCTTTCTGGGTGTAGTGGCTCCTGCGGCGCGTGCGGATTCGATCACGGCAACTATTACCGGTTTCAATGGCCCAATAGCTGTGGCGGTGAATCCAGCGGGCACTCTGGCCTATTTCGCCAACGTCGGTAATAGCAGCGCACTATCGGTAGTTAATCTGAATACCAATACGATCACTGGCACTATTACGGTTCCCAGTAGTAGGTATGGCCTGGCGGTGAATCCAGCAGGCACCCTGATTTATGTCACTAATTACGGTGCCGGCACGGTGTCGGTGGTTGATCTGAGTACGAATGCGGTCACGGCAACTATCACGGGTTTTTCTAGCCCGACTGGTATTGCATTGAATCCAGCGGGCACTTTGGCCTACGTCTCCAACTACAGTAACAACACTCTGTCGGTGGTTGATCTGAGTACGAATGCGGTCACGGCAACTCTCACGGGTTTCAACGGTCCGTATGGTGTGGCGGTGAATCCAGCGGGAACGTTTGCCTACGTGGCTAATTACGGTGTCGGCACGGTATCCGTGGTGAATCTGAATACAAATACGGTCACGGCAACTATTACGGGTTTTAATACGCCATTTGGTGTGGCAGTGAATCCAGCGGGCACCTTGGCATATGTCCCCAACAGGCTTAGCAACACGGTATCGGTGGTGAATCTGAACACGAACACGATCACGGCAACTCTCACGGGTTTCTCTGAACCAAGTGGTGTGGCGGTGAATCCGGCAGGCACTTTGGCCTACGTCTCCAACATCTATAACAACACGGTGTCGGTGGTCGCTCTTGACCAGCCCGCATCAGGAAGTGCAGTAATACCTGCGGTGCCGGACAAAATGCAGGCAGTGCCACGACCCAGTACGGGCTGTGCCACGTTTGTTTCAGATACGTCGATCAACTGGTCTGGCATTGCCGGTACGGGTTGGAATCCTTCATGGGCACAGTGGGCTAATGGTGGACTCG
>CAFBMO010000046.1_pt1 | contig 12755 bp, 12 predicted proteins | sample 7268821 | NCBI WGS metagenome assembly CAFBMO01 (sample SAMEA6814065, study PRJEB35770) | freshwater metagenome | biome: Freshwater; feature: Freshwater reservoir; material: water | place: Czech Republic | collected 2017-05-23 | depth 30m m
AGATATTGACGATATTCGTAAAGGTCTGGCATCAAATGTAGATAGTCACATCATTTTTCTGGGTCGAATATCTGACGAAGAGAAAGTTCAAGCCTTGTATTCAGCAGATGTTTATATTGCTCCTAATACGGGTGGTGAGTCATTCGGAATCGTGCTCATCGAGGCCATGGCTGCGGGCACCGCCGTGTTGGCATCTGACTTACCGGCATTTAGCCGGGTGCTCGACGGTGGAGTCGCCGGTGCCATGTTCATTAATGAAGACAGCGTTGACCTTGCCAAACAAACAATTAGTCTTCTCGAAAATCCGCAACGTCGAGCAGATTTGGTTGCGGCTGGGTCGCAACGAGTCCTGCGTTATGACTGGGATCACGTAGTTGACGACGTCTTGGCGGTCTATGACAGCGTCACAATTTCTGGTGAACGCGTACATGAGGATTTACGCGGGCAAATCATTGGTCGCTTAAGTAGCGGAATTCCGGGGTTGCGTTGATATGAATTGGTATTGGTTTGTTGTCGTTGCTTTCCTTATCGCGGTTTTCGGTTGGTATTTAAGTTCGACGGCGGGCAGATTAGATCGACTGCATCGCCGCATCGAAACAGCAACCTTCGCCCTTGATTCGCAATTACTTCGTAGGTCTTCTATTGCGATCGAGTTGTCGGTAGCAGGTGTCTTGGACCCAGCATCGTCAGAAATCTTGGCTGAGACAGCACACGATGCGCGATTAGCAACGGACGCGGCAATGGCAGTGCGGATTCCAATTGAATCCTCGTTATCTGAAGTACTCATCCAGGCATTAGATGACCCTGACGAAGTCGGCTTATTGAGGCAAGACAAACTCGCCGCTGATCTCATTGACGAGCTCGAGTCTGCGATCCGGCGGGTCGAATTGTCGCGTCAGTTCCTCAATGATGCGGTCGAGGCTTGCCTTCGAATCAGGGATAACAAGCTCGTAAACTGGTTCAAGTTGGCAGGGCACACCCCATTGCCACAGGCTTGGGTGATGGTCGATCGGATGCCTGAAGGTCTCATGTATTTGGGGGCCTAGGTCCTCAATTTCAGCCCGAAGAGGCTCGGCTCTACGATGGGACTCCGTCGAAGCCGTAAATCGGCAAATGTTTAGGGGTGGTGCACGTGTCTGCAGAGCCATTAGTCGGTACTGATCGCGTCAAGCGCGGAATGGCCGAGATGCTCAAGGGCGGCGTCATCATGGACGTAGTTACTCCCGAGCAAGCAAAAATTGCCGAAGACGCCGGTGCAGTGGCAGTGATGGCGCTTGAGCGAGTACCTGCAGATATTCGTGCCCAGGGCGGTGTTTCACGAATGTCGGATCCCGACATGATCGACAGCATCATTAATACTGTCTCGATCCCGGTGATGGCCAAGGCACGTATCGGTCACTTTGTCGAAGCTCAGGTTATTCAGTCACTGGGTGTTGACTACATCGATGAATCAGAAGTGCTTACCCCAGCTGATTACGCTCACCACATCGATAAGTGGGCCTTCACAGTTCCGTTTGTGTGTGGTGCAACCAATCTTGGTGAGGCGCTTCGTCGTGTGAACGAAGGTGCGGCAATGATTCGTTCAAAAGGTGAAGCCGGAACTGGCGACGTCTCCAATGCTGTCACGCACATGCGTACGATTCGTGCCGAAATCAATCGGCTGTCATCAATGGCTGAAGATGAGTTATATGTCGCAGCGAAGGAACTTCAAGCACCATACGCTCTCGTTGCCGAAGTAGCTAAGCGCGGTTCGCTGCCAGTGGTGCTCTTTACTGCAGGTGGTATCGCGACTCCGGCTGATGCCGCGATGATGATGCAGCTTGGGGCTGATGGAGTGTTTGTTGGTTCAGGCATTTTCAAGAGTGGCAATGGCCCGGCTTCGCCTGAAGATGCATTCAAGCGTGCGACGGCGATTGTGCGTGCAACTCGTCACTTCAATGAGCCCGATGTCATCGCTGAAGTTTCCCGCGGTTTAGGTGAAGCAATGGTGGGCATCAACGTTGCTGATATCCCCGTCCATCACCGACTGGAGGATCGAGGCTGGTGACTCAAGCCCCGATTATTGGGGTTCTTGCCATCCAAGGTGGTGTTCGAGAACACCTGGCTTCTTTACAAGCCGCTGGTGCCACAGCGGTTGCTGTGAATTCATTGAATGAGTTGCTAGCTGTTCAAGGGTTAGTAATTCCGGGCGGTGAATCAACCGTGATATCGAAGTTAGCCATCGATGATGGTTTGATTCAACCCTTGCGCGAAGCCCGTGGGCAAGGAATGCCGATGTATGGCTCGTGTGCCGGGATGATCATGTTGGCTGATCGAGTGTTAGACGCGCGCCCTGATCAAGAATTCATCAGCGGATTGGATATTTCTGTACGCAGAAATGCCTTTGGAAGGCAAGTGGATTCATTTGAAATGGACGTAAAGGTTCAGGGGATTGGTGGAACACCATTTCCCGCGGTGTTCATTCGCGCTCCCTGGGTTGAAGCAGTGGGTAGCGAGGTTCAGGTCCTGTCCACCATTACTGCGGGTCCCCGAACGGGTACAATTGTGGCCGTTCAGCAGGGTCCGCTATTGGCCACATCGTTCCATCCAGAACTCACAGGTGATGTGCGGATCCACGCAACCTTCGTCGAATTAGTGAGGCATTACGCATGAGCGGCCATTCCAAATGGGCTACTACTAAGCACAAGAAAGCCGTGATCGATGGCCGCCGTGCAAAGTTATTCGCTCGTCTCATTAAGAATGTTGAAGTTGCTTCCCGTCAAGGCGGCCCTGAAGTTGAAGGCAATCCAACGCTGTATGACGCTATTCAAAAGGCTCGCAAGAGCTCTGTGCCAATTGACAACATTGAGCGTGCAGTCAAGCGAGGTGCTGGAACAGAAGCCGGAGGCGTGGATTACCAAACCATTATGTACGAAGGTTATGGACCAAGTGGTGTGGCAGTCTTGATCGAATGTCTGACGGATAATCGCAATCGCTCTGCTTCCGAGGTGCGAGTCGCCATGACACGCAACGGTGGTTCCATGGCAGATCCTGGGTCAGTTTCATATTTGTTCCATCGCAAGGGCGTGGTGATTGTCAGTAAGGCAACAGGAGCCACAGAAGATGATCTTTTGATGACGGTCTTGGACTTCGGTGCCGAAGATGTGAATGATCTTGGTGAAGCATTTGAGGTCGTCAGCGAAGCAACAGATCTCGTTGCAGTACGCACGGCCATTCAAGGCGCGGGTTGGGACTATGACTCGGCGGATGCGACTTTCTTGCCCAGCATGCATGTGGATCTGGACGAAGAGGGAGCAAAGAAGGTGTTCAAGCTGATGGAGGCCCTTGAAGAATGTGACGACGTTCAAAACGTTTTCGCGAACTTTGATGTGTCCGACGAAGTCATGTCCGCGCTCGACTAGATCGGGCTTTTCAGCGCGCCAATACCTAAATTTTAGGTACAACCACCACTACGCTATTCGAACTGGTGTTCGATAGTCTTGGCTCCAGTGTGATTCGGGTCGGAGGTGTCATGCGTGTCCTTGGAGTCGATCCTGGGCTGACTCGATGTGGTGTCGCTGTCGTAGAAGGCGGAGTAGGCCAAAAGTTGAGCGCCTTACATATCGGAATCATCGCAAGTGCTCCAGACATTGCCTTGGCCGATCGCTTGGTCAACCTGGAAGCAGGTCTTGAAGCGCTAATCGAGCAGTTTGCCCCCGATGCGATAGCTATTGAACGTGTGTTTTCGCAGCACAACGTTCGCAGCGCCATGGCTACTGCTCAAGCTGCGGGCATCGCATTGCTGGTAGCTGGGCGGCGCAAGATCCCGGTGTCCATGCATACGCCAACAGAGGTGAAGGCAGCAGTAACAGGGTCAGGTCGCGCCGATAAGGCCCAGGTTACTTTCATGGTCACTAAAGTGCTGAATTTGCGTGAGGCACCTAAGCCCGCAGACGCTGCAGATGCCCTAGCCATTGCTATTTGCGATGTGTGGCGCGGGCAGGCAAAGCGCAGGCTCGCTGCAGCAGTGCAGGGGACTTAACGTGATTGCATTCATCAAAGGCACAGTTCAGGCCGTCAGTCTTGATCACGTGGTTGTCGATATCGGCAGCGTTGGTCTCCAAGCCACGTGCACCACCCCCACTGCGCTTTCACTACGTGTGGGTGATCGCGTGGAGTTATTGACGTCAATGGTTATTCGAGAAGATGGCTGGACGCTGTACGCATTCACCGATGCAGATGAGCGTATAATTTTTGAACAAGTGCAAACAGTCTCTGGCATCGGGCCTCGGATCGCGCTTGCGGTGCTTAGCACAATGAACCCCAACGAGGTACGCAATGCAATTGCGCTGGAAGATCTCAATGCATTGGTGAAAATTCCTGGCATTGGTCGCAAGGGTGCGCAGAGATTAGTTCTTGAACTAAAAGACAAACTCGGCGTGGTTACCGGCGCGTCACAGCCCCGATTGAACTCGGCGCCCGTGGGCTGGCAGGCATCAGTCGTGGCTGGGCTTATGTCATTGGGATGGACGCAGCGCGAAGCAGAGAGCGCTGCAGACGCAGTCGCACCAATGGCGATTGAATTTGGAACAGAACCAGATATTGGTGCGCTCTTGAAGGCCGCGCTTCGAAGTTTGGATCGGGCATGAGCGATCGCATTGTGGATCCAGAAGTAACGCCAGATGAAGTTGCAATTGAGGGGGCGCTTCGTCCAAAACAGTTGAGCGATTTCGTCGGCCAAGATCGTGTCAAACAACAACTCGGTCTGGTCTTGGAGGCGGCAAATTTACGTGGGCGTCAAGCCGACCACGTGTTGTTGAGCGGTCCTCCTGGGTTAGGCAAGACCACTCTTGCCGGGATCATTGCATCTGAACTCAGTGCACCGCTTCGCATCACATCCGGACCTGCGCTGCAGCACGCGGGAGACATAGCAGCGATTCTGTCCTCGCTGCAGCCGGGTGAGGTGCTCTTCATTGATGAAATACATCGAACATCACGGTCAGCTGAAGAGATGCTGTATTTAGCAATGGAAGATTTTCGCGTTGATGTAATTGTCGGCAAGGGTCCTGGCGCTACCGCAATACCCCTAGAGATCGCCCCGTTCACCTTGGTCGGTGCAACGACCCGCGCAGGCTTATTGCCGTCACCGCTTCGTGATCGTTTTGGTTTCACAGCTCATTTGGATTTTTATGACGCTCCCGATCTCGAAGTGATTTTGGTTCGCTCGGCTGCTCTCCTTGGAGTCAATCTTGATAAGGCAGGAGCTGCAGAGATTGCAGGACGCTGCCGAGGAACCCCACGCATTGCCAACCGATTGCTTCGTCGAGTCCGCGACTGGGCTCAAGTGCATGGCAATGGCTTGGTCGATTTGGCAACTGCTCATGCTGCCTTGGACCTGTATGAGGTCGATGCTTTAGGGCTGGATCGCATAGATCGTGCCGTCCTGGAGTTGCTGGTTACTCGCTTCGGAGGCGGGCCAGTAGGTCTGTCTAACCTGGCTGTGGCTATTGGCGAGGAGCCGGAGACCATCGAAACTGTGGCTGAACCATTTCTGGTGCGTTTGGGCATGATCGTGCGCACTCCACGAGGGCGAGTGGCTACGGCTGCGGCTTGGCAACATTTAGGGATCACCCCGACCACACCGTTGCAGTCCACTTTCGACCTCGAGGGCTAAGGTAAATGGCTATTGCCGTTCTTTTTCGACTGGAGCACCGTGGACAACCCGACAGGCCTGTTTCTGCCAGTAATCCTGGTGGTCGCCTTCTATTTCTTGTTCATCAAGCCCAATAAGGCTCGACGCAAACAATTCACCGAGATGCAGTCAAGTGTTGTTCCCGGGGTGCGCGTCATGACTACCTCAGGTATTTACGGAGTGGTCACTGCCGTGAACGAGACCAGCGTGTCCGTTGAAATCGCTCCCGGTGTGGTGATTGAACTCGTCACCGCAGCGATAGGGCGTGTGATCGTTCCGCAATCTGCTGAAGGTGCCCAGCCGATCACTGATGCACAAGAGGGTGAACTCTGATGGCCCCACGTCCAGCCAGTCGTCCGATGCGATCACTTGTCGCTCTTGGTGTCATATTGATTGGTCTTTTGGTTTGGGCATTTTTCCCGGGCACTGATCACTCGATCAAGCTCGGTCTTGATCTACAAGGCGGAACTCAAGTCATCTTGATTCCCAAGCCGGTGCAAGAGGGTGCTCAGATCACCGACGAGCAACTTCAACAGACCGTCACGATTTTGCGGCAGCGTGTTGACAGCCTGGGTGTCGCGGAAGCCGAAGTTACCACTCAGGGCACCGGATCAGGAGCGGCAGTTGTTGTATCCGTACCTGGCGCCAGCCCAGATCGTCTCGTGGATCTTGTATCAAAAACGGCCCTGTTAGATTTCCGCCCGGTGTACTCAGTGCTCCCGCCAACTGCCACTGTCAGCACAGGCGCAGTCAAGGGAACCAAGCCTGTTCAGGCAGCGCAGCCAGACGCAGCATTCCAAACGCAAGCATTGGCCCTTGATTGCACAAACCCAGCCTCATATGCCGGTGGCACGCCAGATGATCCTGCCAAGTGGCTTGCCACGTGTGACAAGACCGGTGTGACAAAATTCGTATTGCAGCCCGCGTTTATTAAGGGCACGAACGTCACGAGTGCAACTGCTGCGCTACAGCAGCAGGGAGTTGGCTGGATCGTGAACCTCGGATTCGACTCCGAGGGAGCAAATGCGTTAGCTGAAGCATCGACCACGTTGGCAAAGCTTCCTGATTGCTCGGTCGGGGGAGCTTCGCCTTGTAATGCCTTCGCGATTGTTCTTGATGGAGTTGTGAGTTCCGCTCCTCGATTCAACGAACCAATCCTTGGCGGAACTGCACAGATTGAAGGAAACTTCAACGCAGAATCAGCAAATGATCTTGCAAATATTTTGAAATACGGTGCGCTACCAGTAACGCTCGAAGCCGTTGACATCACGTCAGTTTCTGCCACCGTCGGTGGAGATCAACTTCGCGCGGGGATTATTGCCGGCATTCTTGGACTGGCTTTGGTAATGCTGTACCTGTTGTTCTATTACCGGGCATTGGGAGTCGTAGCGATTTTGTCGCTAGCACTGGCAGCAGTAATCGTGTACCTCACGCTCTTGGTGATGAGTAAATCCATCGGCCTCACGCTTACTCTTGCTGGCGTAGCGGGTGCGATCGTTGCGGTAGGTATTACTGCAGACTCGTTCATTGTGTACTTCGAACGAATCCGTGATGAAATCCGCGATGGTCGCTCGCTGAGACAAGCATGTGAGTCAGGCTGGATTCGGGCTCGTCGAACATTGCTGGCAGCGGACTTTATCTCGATTCTCGCTGCGGTTGTGTTGTACATGCTCTCTGTGGGCAGCGTCCGTGGTTTTGCTTTCGTACTCGGTCTCACGACGGCCATTGATATTTTGGTTGCCTTCCTGTTCACATACCCAGTTACTGTCCTATTGGGGCGCAACTCATGGATGCAACGAGGTTCCAAGCTCACAGGCCTTGGGCAAAGTTCAATCGAGAAACGCGGTCCTTTGGGTGTTTCTGAAACTCTGGCTTCTCAACGACGAAAAGCTAAGGAATCTACCGAGGAGGTGTCCTTATGAGTCGCCTCGGTGATCTGGGTCAGCGCTTGTATGACGGTAAGTCGTCGATTGATTTCGTAGGTAAGCGCAAAACTTGGTATGTAGTCTCTGCCTGCATTCTTCTCATAGCCATAGGTTCGTTACTTATTCGTGGATTGAACCTAGGTATTGAGTTCCGCGGTGGAGCTGACTTCAGTTTGCCGAATGCGACCTGTTCGGTTGAGCAAGCGCGCACTGTTGCAGAAACCAAAACTGGAGCTCAGGCGATTGTTACTGTGACTGGTAATGGCACTGTTCGAGTGCAAACGGAACCTATTTCGACAACCGAAAGTGCCGAGGTTGCTGATGCACTGGCAAAGACCTGTGGAGTTCCTGCTGACCAAATCAAGATCCAAGTTGTAGGACCGACCTGGGGTAGTGAGATCAGTAAGAAGGCCCTGCAGGGGTTGATCGTGTTCATTATTTTGGTCGCACTGTTTATGTCGATATATTTTGAATGGCGGATGGCAGTTGCGGGTTTGATTGCTCTGGCTCATGACCTGATCATCACTGTTGGCTTGTATTCGCTATTTGGGTTGGAAGTCACGCCCGCCACCGTGATTGGTATTCTCACGATTCTTGGCTTTTCTCTTTATGACACCGTTGTCGTCTTTGACAAGGTGAAAGAAAACACCACAAATATCACTGGTCAGTCAGTACTGACGTACAGCGAAGCAGCTAATCTCGCGGTGAACCAAACGCTCGTTCGTAGTATCAATACAACCATTGTGGCTCTCTTGCCTGTGCTGGCGATCATCATCGTGGGGGCTGGCCTCCTTGGTGCTGGCACCCTGTTGGATCTTTCTGTAGCGCTTGCCATTGGTATGGCTTCTGGTGCTTATTCGTCAATATTCGTAGCTACGCCGTTCCTTGTGCAGCTGAAAGAAAAGCAGCCGGCAATGGTTGCCCTAGCAAAACGTGTGCAATCGCGGCGGGCCCAGATGGATGCAAAGACGAGCAATGGGTTACATGAAAATTTTGACGCTAATGGCCACGCGATCACAACGCTCGTTGACGCGGGTGTACGGCAACAACCAAAAAAACTTCCGCGATCTAAACGGCCTAGGAAATAGAAGTGCAGCCAGAGGTCGAAGCGTTACTTCGTTCCAATATTCGTTTGATCGAAGACTGGCCTATTCCTGGGGTTAAGTTTCAAGACCTCACTGGCTTGATGTCTGATGGGGCAGCGTTCAGTTGTGTGATCAAAGAGATTAATCGGGAACTAGACGGCCAAGATTTTGACCAAGTCGTCGGAATTGAAGCTCGAGGCTTTCCCTATGGAGCAGCTCTTGCTGCTAGCCGGGGAGCAGGCTTCACCACTGCCAGGAAGCCCGGCAAATTACCTCCAGAAGTGTTTTCACTTGAATATGAACTTGAATACGGATCGGCTACGTTGGAACTTCACACCCATTCCCTAGGTCAAGGCAAAAAGGTCGTCGTGGTTGACGATGTTTTGGCAACTGGCGGAACTGCAGGTGCCTGCATTGATCTCGTTCGCCAAACCGGGGCAGAGGTTGTGGCCCTTGTTGTGATCATGGAAATCGGGTTTCTCGAAGGCCGAGCCAAGTGTGATGAGCGTGGCGTAACGGTCATTTCGCTCCTTCGTGACTAATCGTTCTAGAATCGCACCACCTTCGAAATCGAGGAGCGACGTGAGCAAGGAAGCACCGCTTCCCACGGAGCTGTCATCAGCTCCGGTTGTTGTCGCGCCCGAGTCCAATCGATCGCGATCTCGAATTCCAATTTTTGGCAATCAGCGCCGTACCCATCCCGAACTTGATCGACTGTTGCGCACTCTGCGGAGATACCATCCCAAGGCTGATGCGCGTCTTGTCGAGCGTGCGTACGAAACAGCCGCGTACCTTCATCGGGATCAACGACGTCGTAGCGGCGATGCGTACATCACTCACCCTGTCGCCGTAGCAGAAATATTGGCTGACTTGGGATTGGGTGGAGCAACGCTGGCCGCAGCACTCTTGCATGACACTGTCGAAGACACTGGTTATTCACTCGAAACCTTGCGTGAAGACTTTGGTGATGAAGTCGCGGCACTTGTGGATGGTGTGACCAAACTTGACAAGGTTAAATTCGGTGACGCCAGCACTGCAGAAACCGTGCGCAAAATGGTCGTTGCTATGGCACGAGATATACGTGTACTCATGATCAAGCTTGCGGACCGACTCCACAATATGCGAACGCTTCGTTTTATGAGTGAAGAGAAGCAACAGATTAAGGCGCGTGAAACGCTTGAAATATATGCGCCACTCGCACATCGTCTTGGCTTGAACACCATGAAATGGGAACTTGAGGATCTTGCTTTCGCAACTCTCTACCCAAAGATGTATGAAGAGATTGTTCGACTGGTATCGGAACGTGCCCCTGAACGTGATCGCTACTTAGAAGAGGTCATCACAGATATCGAGGCAGACCTTCGTGCCAATAAAATAAAGGGCACGGTTACGGGAAGACCAAAGCATTATTATTCCGTGTACCAAAAAATGATTGTTCGAGGTCGCGATTTTGGCGATATTTACGATCTTGTTGGTCTACGAATATTGGTAGACGATATGCGAGATTGCTATGGCGTATTGGGTGCTATTCATGCCAAGTGGAGTCCGATGCCGGGTCGCTTTAAGGACTACATCGCGATGCCGAAGTTCAATATGTATCAATCACTTCACACCACAGTGATTGGTCCCGGCGGAAAGCCTGTTGAAATTCAAATTCGAACCTACGACATGCACAACGCCTCTGAGTTTGGAGTGGCTGCGCATTGGCGCTACAAGCAAGGAGGTGATCAATCAGGTAAACAAGGACCTGATGATTTCGGTTGGCTAAGACAACTTGTTGAGTGGCAAAAGGAAACTGAAGATCCCGATGAGTTCATGGATCAATTGCGTTACGACCTTGGATCCTCGGAAGTCTTTGTTTTCACTCCAAAGGGTGATGTCATTGCGTTGCCAACGGGGGCAACTCCAGTTGATTTCGCCTACACGGTGCACACTGAAGTAGGTCACCGCTGCGTAGGTGCAAGAGTCAACGGAAAGTTAGTTCCTCTGGAATCCACACTCGCTAATGGCGATGTGATTGAGATTTTCACCTCGAAGGCTGAGGGCGCTGGACCAAGCCGCGACTGGCTCACATACGTGGCTTCGGCTCGCGCTAAAAGTAAAATTAAGGCCTGGTTCTCTCACGCCAGACGTGATGAAGCGATCGAGCAGGGTAAAGACGCAATTGTGCGTGCCATGCGAAAACAAGGTCTTCCCCTGCAACGGATGATGAATACGCAATCGCTGAACTCGATTGCCGTCGATTTACATCTCGCGGATATCTCTGATCTGTACGCAGCTGTCGGCGAGAGCAAGATCAGTGCTCCAGCAGTGATTCAGCGTCTTATTGATGCCGCCGGTGGTGTTGATCAGGCCGCAGACGATGCCGCGGAAGCACTGACTCCAACGCGTGCCCAACGACGTGAAGCCCGTAGTGGCAACGATGTAGGCATTGTCGTCAATGGCACTGATGACGTTTGGGTGAAGCTTGCGAAATGCTGCACCCCGGTCCCTGGCGATGAAATTCTCGGCTTTGTAACCCGTGGAAGTGGGGTTTCTGTCCACAGAACTGATTGCATCAATGTCCCAGGGCTACGAGAGCAACCGGATCGTCTCGTTGATGTGTCGTGGGCGCCTACGGCAAGCAGCGTCTTCCTAGTCAATATTCAAGTGGAGGCACTTGATCGTGCACGACTTTTATCCGATGTCACGCGGGCATTGTCCGATACTCACGTGAATATTCTGAGTGCTTCGGTGACCACGACACGCGACCGGATTGCAATGTCACGCTTTACTTTCGAGATGGCCGACCCCAAGCACCTAGGCTCAGTGATTAAAGCCGTGCGCAGTGTTGAAGGTGTGTACGACGCTTATCGCGTCTAGCGATCGAAATATTTACGCTTTAAACTCTTTTGCGGCGGCAGACGCTGCATCAAGCAAAGCCTTTGTCGATGCAATCGTTGCTTCAAGTTTTGCCACTTCAGAGCTTTTTCCTGCAGCCTTTGCAGATTCGAGCTGTGTTTGCAATTTCGTCAATCCGTCAGCGAAAGCATGTGCTGTTGATTCTGCGCGGGCTCGAGATTCAGGATTTGAACGCTTCCAGCTATTAGCTTCTTCAGCCCGGATTGCGTCTTCTACTTTCTTCAACCGTCGCTCAAGGCGATCCCGATCGGTCTTTGGAAGGTCTCCAGCCTTGTCCCAACGATCCTGGATCGAACGCAAGGATTGTTTCGCGCCCTTGAGATTGTCAGCAACTGTGATTGCCTCAGCTTCAACGACGAGAGCTTCTTTCGCTGGAACATTGATCTTGAGTTCTTCTTCCGCAGCGGTTTCAACTGCAATGCGATTGGTATAGAACGCATCTTGAGCCGCCTTAAAGCGCTTCCAGAGCTTGTCTTCATCGCGCTTTGATGTTCGCGGAGCATTCTTCCAGTCCTGCATTAAATCCCGTAACTTCTTGGATGTATTCACCCAATCCGTTGAATTTGCCAAGGCTTCGGCGGATGCAATTAATTCGCGCTTCTTCGACGTTGCGTCTTTGCGCTGTGATTCCACTTCGGTGAAGTGTGAACGACGACGCTTATCGAATGCTGCGCGTGCTGCACTTATGCGCTTCCAAATTTCCTGCTCTGATGAGCGATCCATTCGAGGAAGGGATTTCCATTCTTCGATCATGGACGCGAATCGCTCGCTTGTGGTTTTCCAGTTGGTGCTATCAGCTAATGATTCTGCTTCAACAGCAAGAGCATCACGCTGTGCGTTAGCAGCAGCTTTTTGAGCGGCTTTGGCTGCTTGTTGTGCAACCTTTGCCTGTTCGATGGCATTTTCAAGGACTGAAATCTTTGTGAGGAGTAGCGATGTGTCGCCAACATATGCGCGTGCAGTCACTGCTTCACGTACGTGTGTCAGTGCAAGAGTTGCTTGTTCTGCATTGGTGTGACCGTCTGAAAGGCGTGCTGCAGTCAGATCAAGTTCAACGACAAGATCATCGTATTTGCGCCCGAAGAACGCTAAGCCTTCGGCCGCAGGCCCAGCTACCCACTGTCCAACGACAACTTCGCCATCAGGGGCCAGTAGCACCACAGTTCCATCAGC
>CAFBMO010000047.1_pt1 | contig 12461 bp, 12 predicted proteins | sample 7268821 | NCBI WGS metagenome assembly CAFBMO01 (sample SAMEA6814065, study PRJEB35770) | freshwater metagenome | biome: Freshwater; feature: Freshwater reservoir; material: water | place: Czech Republic | collected 2017-05-23 | depth 30m m
GCGGCTCACCCTGATTTGAGTATTGAAGCTGCAGCGAAGTTAGAGCTCCCTCATGTGCGCGGCGCTTTTTCACTTGTATTCATGGATGACGATGCGCTTTACGGTGCCCGTGATCCTCAAGGTATTCGCCCATTGGTACTTGGTCGTCTTGAAGCCGGATGGGTACTGGCTAGTGAAACTGCTGCTCTTGACATTGTTGGTGCCTCTTTTGTTCGCGAGGTTGAGCCCGGTGAGTTGATCACAATCGATGAGCAGGGCCTGCGCTCACAACGCTTCGCTGATGCTGATCCCAAAGGCTGCTTATTCGAGTACGTCTACCTCGCACGTCCTGACACCACTATTGCTGGTCGCGGTGTTCAAGCGTCTCGTGTTGAAATTGGTCGGCGCCTAGCAATTGAGCATCCAGTTGAAGCTGATCTCGTGATTCCAGTACCTGAATCTGGTCGCTACGGAGCTATTGGTTATGCCCAAGAGTCCGGCATTCCGTTTGCTGAGGGCCTAGTAAAGAACGCCTACGTCGGGCGGACCTTTATTCAACCGTCACAAACTATTCGTCAGCTCGGCATTCGACTGAAGTTGAATCCATTGCGCGATGTGATTGCCGGTAAGAAGCTTGTAGTTGTTGATGACTCGATCGTTCGCGGTAACACGCAACGTGCTTTGGTGCGCATGCTTCGTGAAGCTGGCGCCCTTGAAGTGCATGTGCGCATCTCCAGCCCACCGGTGCAATGGCCGTGTTTCTACGGCATTGACTTCGCTACGCGTGCTGAGTTGATTGCAAATGGTTTAACCATTGATGAAATTCGCACATCTATTGGCGCAGATTCACTTGGTTACGTTTCCCTCGAGGAACTCATTGAGGCAACCACAATTCCAGCCGAGAAGCTTTGTCGGGCATGCTTTGACGGTATCTATCCGGTTCCCATCCCTGATCCTCAGGTTGTCAGCACTCAGGTGATGGAAGGCATTGAACGTCGTGTCAATGCAACGAGTAACGCTGATGGTCATTCACTCGTAAAGAATGAGGACGGGCGTTCATGACCGGTGCGTCATATGCAGCTGCAGGTGTGGATGTTGTAGCAGGTGAGCGCGCAGTCGAACTGATGCGTGCCTCTGTAAAAGCAGCTCAGCGCAAAGAAACCGTTGGCGACTTCGGTGGCTTTGCCGGTCTTTTTGATGCGAGTGCCTTAACGAAATATCGCAAGCCATACCTGGCTACGTCAACTGACGGTGTCGGCACAAAAATTGCTGTTGCTCGCGCAATGGACATCCATGACACCATTGGCATTGATCTTGTCGCCATGGTTGTTGACGATCTTGTGGTGTGCGGCGCAGAGCCTCTTTTTATGACTGACTACATCGCAACAGGATCTGTTGATCCGGAGCGCATTGCTGCAGTTGTTTCCGGTATTGCAAAGGGATGCGTGCTTGCGGGCTGTGCTCTTCTTGGTGGCGAAACAGCCGAGCATCCTGGCTTGATGGCACCAGATGAATACGACGTTGCTGGTGCAGGCACCGGCGTTGTTGAAGCTGACGAACTTCTTGGCCCAGATCGCGTCCAGCTAGGTGATGTTGTGATTGCGATGGGTGCTTCAGGCTTGCACTCAAATGGTTACTCACTTGCTCGCTACGTTCTTCTCGGCGAATCAGGCCCCGGCTTGAATGCGCACATTGCTGAACTTGGCCGCACGGTCGGCGAAGAGATGCTTGAACCAACGCGGGTGTATTCACTTGATTGCCTGGCTCTTGCCAAGGCTGTCCCAGTGCATGCATACAGCCATGTCACCGGTGGCGGACTTGCAGCGAATATTGCGCGCGTTCTTCCCGACACGATGGCAGCAGACATCAACCGCGCGAGCTGGCAGCCGCTTCCGATCTTTGATCTCATCACCCGTACCGGCAATGTTGCTCAACTTGAAAGCGAGCGCACGTTCAACATGGGCGTGGGCATGGTTGCACTGATAAGCCCAGGTGACGCAGATGCGACGATGAGATTCTTAAAGGAACGCGGAATACCAGCATGGATCTGTGGTGAAGTTCGCACCCGTGAGGCAGGCGAACATGGAGATGCTGAAGCTAAGGGTGGAAAAGGTGGAGCGGTGACACTTCGAGGTGAATATCAGCGCTGATTAGCGCTCACCTTCGTCTTCATCGTCTTCATCTTCTTCTTCGTAGTACTTCGCATACGGATCGTCTTCGAGTTCTTCGTCAGCGTCATCTTCCACGGCAAATGTGCGCACGGGAACTTCACTATTTGCCAACTCTGCTTGCAGACGGCTCAGATCGGTCTGTGGCCCGCCGTACTTCAACTCGCGAGCAACCTTGGTCTGCTTTGCCTTCGCTCGGCCGCGCCCCATGGCTCGACCCCCTCATCCGGGATTCGCCCCGGCTCGTTTGGACGGAAAATTTCATCGCGCGCACTAGCCCTGCGCAGGTCAGTAGCGTACCTGTTCCAGGGGGTCGGGGTTATCAATGGGTTGGGTTTATAGAGGGATCCCCCATGAATGACCCAGAAAAGGGCAGTTCGTGAACATTTCACCCAAAATAAATAGGACAAACCCCTTGCCCTTCTGGGTGGCGAATGTCACAGTACGTCCCACGCACGGCAAATAGCCGGGTCGACAGGAGGATCTTGTGACAGGTCGCGGGGCAGACATCGAGCAATTGCTCACTCCATCAGAGGTAGCCGCCCTCTTCCGGGTAGATCCAAAAACAGTCACGCGTTGGGCTAAGGCTGGCAAGTTGACCAGTATTCGCACACTGGGCGGCCATCGTCGTTATCGCGCAACTGAGGTCCAGGCCCTGCTTGAGGCCCAAGGGCCATTGGCGGCTCATACCGCCTAATGCATTCCCATCTCCGCCCGATAAGCCGCAACAGCGGTGGGCAGAGTCGGATAGATCCGATCCAAACCGATCTTCGTCCCCACGCCATGGCGGACTAAATCAAGTTCAACTTCATGTTTGACGCGCACGAGCGCCAAGGTCACACTCGCTCGCGCACAATGACTGCGCAGTCGTTCGAGGGCATCCAGTCCGGTGATGTCGACTTCGGTATTTGCTTCCATATTCAGGAGCAGCCAATTGGGTGTGGGATCAGCCTGATCAACAGCGAACTCACATTTACGAACAAAGTCCATCGCGTTCGCAAAGAACAAGGGTGAGTCGTACCTAAAAACCAACAACCCTGGAATTTGCACAGTGTGTTCGTAATCTGAAATGTCGTGCCAGCCAGCGACTCCGGGGGCTTCCCCTAACACTGCAGCATGCGGCCGCGCTACCCGAGTGAGCAATTCGAAGATCGACAGCCCAACCGCGAACAGAATGCCCCACAAAATATCGAATACAAGTACAGCTGCTGTTGCAGAAATAGCCAGAAGAAACTCGCGTGAACGGAATTTCCAAAGTCGACGAAACTCAGCAACATCAACCAGTTGCAATGCTGCGTAAGCGACAACACCACCAAGGGCTGCAATAGGGAACGCTGCAAGCACTCCACCGAATCCAAACAACACAACGACAGCACCGATTGCTGCAACAAGCGAATACAACTGGGTGCGGGCTCCCGCTGTTTCCCCAAGGCTCGCTCTGCTTGCACTTGAACTCACTGGAAGCCCGTGTGCAATACCCGCGACTATGTTGGTCGCGCCCAAAGCTAGGAGTTCTCGATTTGGGTTTATGTCGTGATGATGACGATCACCGAACATGCGGCCCGTTAGCAAGTTGTCGGTATAGCCAACGATGAAAACCCCAAAAGCCGGAAGGAGCATCATCGAGACATCACTGCTTGATACGCCAGTGAATGAAGGAGTAGGGATCCCCGTTGAAATTGCGCCGACAGTTGCCACCCCATGATGACCAAGGTCGAATATTGATGTGACAAGGGCCGCTGTGCCAATAACCATCAGCGGCACTGGAAGTTTTGGGAAACGTTTTCCAAGCGTAAGTAAAAGAATGGTGACACCTAATCCCATAGCCAGACTGGCCCATGAGAGTGAATCCCAGTTGAGATTTTTAGCAAATGACTGAAGATCCGCAACGAAGGAATCGCCTGTGACATTAATGCCGGTGATCTTTCCGATCTGACTCATGATCATGATGACGGCAATGCCAGCCATGTAGCCAACAAGAACTGGTTTAGATAGGGCGTCGCCAATGAAGCCGAGGCGAAGTAACCAAGCGAGCAACGCGAACAGACCGCTTAGCAATGCAAGCAAAGCAGCGAGCGTTGCGTACCGACCAGAATCACCTATTGCCAAAGGTGCAAGCGTGGCCGCCGTCAGCAATGCTGTGGTTGATTCAGGCCCACTGCTCAATAAACGAGAAGTTCCGATAAAGAAGTAGGCGACCAGTGTGAGCGCGATGATCCAAATACCGACTTGGGCAGGCAGCCCTGCCAATGCGGAGTAAGCCATGACCTGTGGAACAAGGTAAGCCGTGACGGTAAGTCCACCAATGAGATCGCCACGGAGATGTCGCCGCTCGTAATGGCGCAAGGTTTGAAAGCCCGTCTGTACGGGTAGCACCGAACGGTTACCGCGAACTCTCACTCCTACACGCTAGTTGCCGGGGCGACTATTTAGCGCGTTGGCGTTTACTTGCAAAGCGGTCAATGGCTACGAACATCAGGCCAAAGAGGATTCCGACGATCACTACGCCTACAAGGTTAAGGAAGACAGTTCCGTATCCCCACTCCGCAGCGTTAACAAATCCGTACGGGTAGGCATGAATGATGGCTCCGCGAATCAGTGCGAAAACGACCCATGTGAGCGGCAAAATGAGAGCCGGCAAGACAAAGCGGTAGTTCAGTTGACGCCTTGGACCAAACACAATGAAAACTAAGACCGTCAGAATTGGAGTGATGTAGTGCTCCAATGCATTCGATGCGTATTCCCAGCCACGCAGTTCCATTGATGGTGCAAGAACGATCGCAAAGATGAGACCCGTGACAGTAATCATGATAAGTGAGTCCAAGCGCAACACAGCAAACCATTTTGAATGGATGTGAGGGCTGCCGCGCCAAATGAGCGTTAAGACGATTGCCACCAAAATGTTGCTCCAGTGAGTGAAATAACTGAAGTAGTCGCTTACTCGCCCGATGACTCCAGACAGCCCCTCGGAATTGAAACCAAATAACGTGGGATTGGTATTTGTATTTGGATACAACCCAAAAAGTGTGACAAAAAAAGCGATGATTGGCCCGATCCAAGCTAAGAGCGCATTGAGGCCAAAAAATGTCTGGGCAGTGGGCGAAGGCGCGGTGTGTACGTCGGCGGTCATAGTTCAAAGCCTAGGCAAAAGTGAGTCATTTTCTCTGACGTAACCCAAACAATCGGCCTATGAGTTTCAAACAAAACCAGGGCATTCTTATTTCAGTGACTCGCGCTGTGCGGGCCAAGTCAAGGAGAAGCAATGTCTGATCAGCCAGAGAACGCAGAAGCCGCAACCACGGGAATAACTCCGGTGGAGCCAGCGCCAGTTCCGATTCCCGAGCACACGACAGCGCCCACAAAACGCTCAAATAAGCGGGCTATCTGGGCCGCAGCGGCGGGTGCAGGTGCAGTGCTGCTTCTCGTTCTCGCTGGCTTCGTGGGATTTGCTCTGGGATCGCATCAAGATGACCACGGTCGTGGCGATTTCGGTCGCGGACAGGTCGGCAAGATGATGCACGATTTTGACGGTGATCGCCCAGGATCAATGAGGCAGTTCGAGGGCCCGATGATGGATCAGCAAGGCGGCCGGCAGTTTGGCGGTCCGATGATGGGGCAGCAGGACGAAGAGCAGGGTACAACTCCAGCACCACAGACTCAGCAGTAAAACCCGCTGCATGGGTCAGGGCAGCTCCACAAGGGTTGCCCTGACCCATGAACCGTAGTCATAGGTTATACCTATTATTAAATAAGAAATATTTGATTTGCACTATGGATCAAGGGTACCTACTCTTCGAATATCCGCTCCGGATTAAAGAAAAGGATGGAATCCATGTCTGTAATTAACTCTGAGATCAAGCCATTTTCCGCAACCGCATTTCACAACGGTGCCTTTGTTCCCGTAACAGATGCAGATGTTCGCGGTAAGTGGGCGATCTTCTTCTTCTACCCGGCTGACTTCACCTTCGTGTGCCCAACCGAACTCGGTGACCTTGCTGATTTCTACCCAGAGTTCAAGAAGCTCGGCGTAGAGGTCTACTCGGTTTCAACCGACACGCACTTCGTGCACAAGGCATGGCACGCAACTTCAGATGCAATCGGAAAGATCACCTACCCGATGATCGGTGATCCAAACGGGGACATCACTCGCAACTTCGACAACATGCGCGAAGGTGTTGGCCTGGCGGATCGCGGAACTTTCGTGATTGATCCAGAAGGCATCATTCAGTTGGTGGAAATCACCTCTGAAGGTGTAGGCCGTAACGCTGCTGAACTTCTTCGCAAGGTCAAGGCTGCACAGTACGTAGCAGCACATCCAGGTGAAGTGTGCCCAGCAAAGTGGACCGAGGGTGAAGCAACGCTCGCACCATCAATTGATCTCGTAGGCAAGATCTAATTATCCGGATGCTCGTTGGAGGGCTGACAACCTCAGCCCTCCAACGCTTCGGCACTAATCCCGTGCCAATGCATACACGCACCGAGACCCGGTGGCGACGATGAGGAGGACAACATGCTTGACCAAGCAATCACACAGCAGCTAGCAACACATCTCGAGCGCGTGACGCTCCCTGTTGCTCTCGTAGCATCGCTTGACGATTCAAAGACATCAGTAGAGCTCCGTGAGCTCCTGAATGAAATTGAAGTGCTCTCGCCACTCATCACTGTGGTTGAAGAAGCAAACGTGCGAACCCCTTCCTTCGCAATTCGACGCACAGGTACGAACGTAGAAGTTCGTTTTGCCGGTATTCCAATGGGACACGAGTTCACTTCCCTTGTACTCGCGTTGCTCTGGGTCGGTGGACATCCGTCAACTGTCGATCCAGAAATCATTGAACAAATCAAGAACCTCGAAGGCGACTTCGCCTTCGAAACGTACATGTCGCTGAGCTGCCAGAACTGCCCAGATGTTGTGCAGGCACTCAACCTCATGAGCATCGTGAATCCACGAATCACACATGTGGCAATTGATGGTGGAGTATTCCCCGATGAGATCGAGCAGCGAGAAATCCTAGCTGTGCCCACGGTCTACATGAATGGTGAAGTTTTTGGCCAAGGCCGAATGAGCATTGAACAGATCATTGCAAAGCTGGATGTTAATGCCGATGCAAAAGTCGCCGAGACTCTTAACGCAAAAGAAGCCTTTGATGTACTCGTTGTCGGTGGTGGTCCTGCCGGTGCTGCTGCTGCCGTTTACGCGGCACGAAAGGGAATTCGTACTGGCGTAGTTTCTGAACGATTTGGCGGGCAAGTTCTCGACACAATGGGCATTGAAAACTTCGTTTCGATAAGTCATACAGAAGGCCCGCAACTGGCAAGTTCATTAGAAGCACATGTCAAGGAATATGACGTTGACATCATGAATGCGCAAAAAGGGACCAAGCTGATTCCAGCAGACGAACACGGGCTTATTACTGTTGAACTTGAAAGTGGTGCCGCGCTCAAGGCCAAGAGTGTCATTTTGACCACGGGTGCCCGATGGCGCGCGATGAGTGTTCCTGGTGAAGAGCAATACCGCAATAAGGGCGTCACGTTTTGCCCGCACTGCGATGGCCCGCTCTTTAAGGGCAAACGAATTGCAGTGATCGGCGGAGGCAACTCAGGAATTGAAGCAGCTATTGATCTTGCAGGTTTAGCAAGTCATGTAACCGTCCTTGAGTTTGACAGCAAACTACGTGCTGATGAGGTGCTCATTCGCAAACTCAAGTCGCTTACAAATATTGATATAGTCCTTGAAGCTCTGACAACAGAAGTTATTGGCGACGGATCTAAAGTTACTGGCCTGCGCTACCAGTCGCGCAAAGATGATTCTTTTCATGATTTGGTGCTTGACGGAATCTTTGTTCAAATTGGGCTACTCCCAAATACCGAATGGTTAAAAGACACCGTTGAACTATCTGCACGGGGCGAAGTCGTGATTGATTCAGCAGGTGCCACAAATCTTCCTGGAGTTTTCGCTGCTGGGGATGGCACGACGGTGCCGTACAAGCAGATAGTGATCGCACTTGGTGCTGGAGCCACTGCAGCCTTGAGTTCCTTCGACTACTTAATTCGACACTAAATGTGAGTTGCTCTCTGCGACCATAGCGAGCAATTTTTGCGCATCTTGTCAGTTGACTATTCGATGTACCGAACTGTGGTCTCAGATGTCATGCGACGCAGCACCAAATAATCGGGGCCTTTGAGAGCGGTTCGTTCATAAGGCCCAAATCCCATGACAGTACCCTGAGCACCCAGGGCTGATGGGATGTGATGCACAAGATCCAGGCCTTCCTTGACTCCTTCTGGCGTATAGACAGTTGCGTATGAAAGTCCAAGTGCTGCAAGAGTTGCCATGTCGTAAAGACAACCGAACATTGTGCTGAATGAATCAATTCCCCAACGGGACTTGATCTCATCAGACATGTGTCGAAGCACTGTATTGTCTTCGTCGATCATGTCGACATAGACCCAGCCTTCGAGGATCTTCTTTTCTTCCGGTGACTTACTGTAAAAATGTAATCCGGCAGTCGTTGTGAATCTTGGGAGGTCGACTTTCTGCTTGCGCAAGGTGGCAGAAAGTTCTACAAGGACTGCCCCGAAGCCCAAATACACGAGGACGTCAGCTCCTGATTGCTTCACAGTATCAACTTGAACAGAAAAATCGGTCGCAATAGGTGAACACTTAGCGTCTGCCTTGATGGTGATTCCGAGGCGATCACAAGCATCGGTGAAGTATTCAAAGTATTCATTACCAACGGGTGATTTATCGCGTACGACCGCAACCGTGGAAAAGCCCTGCGCCTTGATTGCTCTTACCAACATCGGCCCGTCTTCATAGAGCGCACCTAGCTGGTACTGGAATCCGTACTCACCTCGCGACTTCGTGGTACCGGGAAAATTTATGGTTGGGATTCCGTATTCCTCGAAAAGCGGCTTAACCGCTATCGCGTTATCTGTTTTTCCAGGCCCAAGAATCACCAGCGCCCCGGCATCAGCAAGTTGGAGCCAAGCGTCTTGCACAGCCTTGGCCGTTCCATTGGGTAGACCGCGCCCAGATGCCTCGATCAATTGAATTGGTCGGTCAACTTCGCCTCGAGCGAGAGCTTCATCAAATCGAAGTTCGATGGCTCGACCTATTGATTGATGAAAAGCTGCTCCTTCAGGGAATAGACCTTCATGAAGAAAGCCGACCTTGTGCGGCTCAACGCTGGGTGTTGTCATGACAGGATTTTAGTGGATGTAGTCAGGATGGGCTTACAACTGAATTGCAGTCGCCGAAATGTCGCAATTATTCTGTGAATGAGTTGAGAATTATGTGTGAACGATTATTCCGCTATGTTTTCGACGCCTGAAATCCGTAATACTCACGACATGAAATTGAGATTTGCTTTGATTGTTTCGGCAGTCTTTTCGGCGATGATTCTTAGTGCGACATATTCAGCTGCAGATGTGGCGCCGATCGTCAGTCCAAGCCCAAGTGCCTCGGCGGTTCTCAGTTTTACTGTGCGTTGCCCCTTTAGTCATACGGATACAGTGGACCCGATTGTCATGCCGGGAATGAAAGGCATGAGTCATCAGCACGAATTTTTTGGTAACACATCTACGAACGAGAAATCGACAACACAATCACTCCTTGCTGCGCCCACTACGTGCGCAAAAGGGAGTCAGTTCATAGATGGGAACGATCATTCTGCGTACTGGGTGCCGAGCCTCTATCAAGATGGAAAGCGCATTCAGCCGACTGCTATTTATGCCTCATACACGCAATTGTCGAGCTCGAGTGGTGTTGCATCGCCTTTTCAAAATGGGTTTAAGGCCGTTTCAGGCCTGACATCGCAAAGCGTTCAATGGGGATGCACTTCTGTTGACACGCAATCGTTGGTTACCAAAACGATTGATGATGTACCCACCTGCCAGGCTCCGCAACACCTCTTCGCCAGAACCTCGTTCGCGAATTGCTGGAGTGGCCTATCAATGGACCCAATTGACCATTCCTCGCATTTAGAAAATCAAGTGAAAGTTAATGGGCGATTGCAATGCCCGCCAACGAACCCAATCAAGGTCCCGCTTTTAACACTGAATGTTCAGTACCCAGTTGCGACCATCACAAATGCGGGTGTGAGTTTGGCGAGCGGAAAGCCGGCAACCTTTCATGCAGACATGTTTCAAGCATGGACCAATGACGGTCTGGCGCAAAGAATGCGTGGCAACTAATACGTACCATTGCCACAGCAAGGGTTTCCTGCAGTAAAGCGCAATGCCTTGCGGAAAAGTTATCCAGCTAGAAGGTGTTGCAATGTAGCTCCACGTGCGAACCCACATTCATTGCACAACACGATGAAGCCGTAGGTTTTATCCCGGGTAATTTCAAAGTCGTCTAGATGACAACATGGGCACACTAGGTCTTCGTGAATCATGACGTCTCCCCATTCGCAGTTGATAAACCGTCGCATGGCTAGGTTGAGCCATGGGGGAAGCGCTATCACTTTCGAATTCAAAGGTTGCCTGGTGTTGAGAAAGACTCAAAGAAATAGAGAACTGTGGGTGAACTCTTGTGATCCGCCTATAGAAGAGCAATCCATGGGAGCTGTCGCCCGCCCGACTCTCCAATGAGAAGAACTCACCTCTCAGCCTCCTAGGCTGCAGGTATGTCGCTCTCAGATACCGAATCGAATAACACGACCGGTTCGGCCAAGAATCACAAGTCGATGAAAATGCCGATTAAGCGCAGGCTCATCTTGGTTGCGGCTGTGACTGCACTTGTTCTTTTACCTGCAATCATCATGGTGCTGGTTACTTGGGTTGGTACCGGCACTGTTCAAGCTGCCGCCACATGGGCATCGATTCCGGCCATCGTGGGTATTGCTGCCGCGTTGTCCGGCGGACTGCGATTTGCCGTGATTGTGTCGATCGTGATGGCATTCCTGGCACCGGTAATGATTGTTGCCGGCTTATCTCCTGTCTCAGGTGCTGCCTTAATGGCCATTCTCTGCTTAACAGTTGGGCGACTATCTCGATTTGGGCTCCAGAAGTCCGGCTTGTTGGTACCGGTCATGCTTGCATGGCCGCTTATCGATCCGCCGACCTGGAACGGTGCCAGCACGGTTGACCGTCTTGATAATACGTTTCTGTTGTGGATGACATTTATTTTCTTTGTGGGCGGGCTTGTGCCAGCGTTACTTGTGTCTTTGAAGCTGCGCAAGCGAAAGATTTCAACTCTTGCTACCCACACTCGTCGCGAAGCAGTGACCTACACGGTGATGATCACCATCCTCGTGACTGTTTCGACCTTTTACGTACTCGACAATCCAAAAATGATTGGCGGTGCATTCCTGATTGCCGTGATTTTGGTTATGGCACCAATCGGAACTGCACAAACTTTGAAACCAACAGTCTTTCGCGTACTCGGCACAATCCTTGGATCCATCTTTGTTATCGCATTGGTAAGCAAGGTTGATTCATTGAGTTTGGTCTACATAATCGGACTGCTCTTCCTTCTCATAGCCTTGTATGCACGACTGAGTGGACAAGCGTGGGTCTACTTCGTCTTTATGGTGCCGGCAACTGCGTGTTTGAATGCCACGACGCTGACGCAGGTGGGTGAGTTGGGCAAGCAACGAGTTGTCGACAATGTGGTTGGTGGGATTTTGGTGATTATTGCAACCGCAATTGCGATCGGCTATTCACACTTGGCGGCCAAGCACGGTGAAGCGCCTGAATCCGATCATGAAATTGAGGTTGGTCTCCACGCGAATGCGTAGCATTCGGTTACTCCTTAGGAAGACTTTTCTTTATGCGTCGCTGCAAGAGCGAAGGCCAATCCACCTAAAGCGTAGGCGATGCTTTGCATAGCCAACGAGATGCGCCAATCTTCGTCTGACCAGGATGGCAACGCATGCAAAGCAAAATTCAAGACATACAAGGCCAGACCAGCAATGGTGATGAAGAACGCGGGTCGTCCAACTCTCTTGGTCATACACGCCTCAAATGAGATAGCAGCGATCAGAATCAGCAACAAAGCAATGACGAGCAGCGAGAATTGTGCATGGTTCGAATTTTCTTCACCAACCCATACAAAATCAACGCCGTACAGCAGCGTGCCCACGCCAAAAAACAACAACTGCATAAACGAAGCCTGAATCTTTGGCTCAACAGAGTTGATCGGATGCTCAAGTTGAGCTTCCTTGCGTTTCATTAATATGAACGTCGCGATAGCGGCACAGATTGACGCGCATCCAGACGTGATGAAACCAAGTTGGTTCGCAGATGATGTACCCAGGCTTGCTGGGTCAATGACGTACGGAATCCAGATCGCACCGAAACCCAGAATCGCAA
>CAFBMO010000050.1_pt1 | contig 12148 bp, 9 predicted proteins | sample 7268821 | NCBI WGS metagenome assembly CAFBMO01 (sample SAMEA6814065, study PRJEB35770) | freshwater metagenome | biome: Freshwater; feature: Freshwater reservoir; material: water | place: Czech Republic | collected 2017-05-23 | depth 30m m
ATGATTGAAGGTCAGCGTTACGGCTGGGTGCATCCAGTGAATATCTTCAAAGTTGGTTCCATGGAATGGCCGCTGGAAAACCTCTCTGTGGTCTTCGTTGTTGGCCTCTTGGGGCTCTTGGCACTGATTGCCCTCTTCCTTGTTGAGAAGAAAAAGGCAGCTGCTGGAAAAATTGTGATTCTTGATCTACGACTGTTCAAGATTCGCACCTTTGGCTTTGGTAACGCTGTCGCTCTCGTTGTAAGCCTTGGTGAATTCGGCCTACTCTTCGCAATCCCGCTTTTCTTACAGGCAACGCGCGGCTATAACGCACTGCAAACTGGCGTGATCCTCTTGGCCCTGGCTGCCGGATCATTCTTTGCCTCTGGCATGGGTGCTCCTCTTGCTCAACGCATGGGCCCAGTTCGCGTGCTTCAACTTGGCATGCTGCTTGAAGCCGTTGGCATCTTTGGTTTGGGCTTCGTTCTTTCCACTGAAATCACCGGATGGGGCATGGCTCCATGGCTCTTCATCTACGGCATGGGTGTGGGCTTTGCTACTGCTCAACTCACTGGCGTGATTCTTTCTGAAGTTCCTGTTGCTGATTCGGGTCAAGCAAGCGCAGTGCAATCCACTTCACGCCAGGTTGGCGCTGCAATTGGCACTGCAATTATTGGTACGACCTTGATCATCGGCTTGGGCAATGTTGCAGTCCAACTCACTGAGCGTGGAGTGCCAGCTGCAGAAGCACAACAGATAAGTGACGCTGTGGCTGGCTCTGCGGGCCAGGCGATTCCAGCGCTTGCTTCCATGCCAAATGGTGCGGTGCTTATGGAAGGCGCATCTGCTGGTTTTGCCAGCGCGATCACATTGGTGGCCTGGGTTGCCGGCATCTTCGTACTTCTTGGCTTTATTACGTCACTGACCCTGCCAAAAAATGCAGCTCGAGTTGAGTCAGAGGGATACCAACCAGCCAAGGCCGAATAACTCTGTATGCAATTTTCTCGTGAGCTACTCGCCCTGAGCGTTGCGATCAATATCAGGCTCAAGGAAGACATAACGAGCTGTTGGCACTGCTGCGCGTAAGGCAATTTCCGCATCATCGATTGCTTGAGCAATCTCCAACCCAGTATTGCTGTGCTTCACAGCGATCTTTGCCCCAACAAGCAACTCATCTGGACCAACGTGCACCGTGCGCAGGTGAATAACTCGCTCGACCCCGGGAGATGACTCAAGGGCGGCTCGAATCGCTTCAACCTCTTCTGGCAACGCGGCTTCACCAACGAGCATCGCAGTCATCTCAATTGACAGGAAAATCGCGATCACGATAAGTAGCACACCGATTGACATGGCACCCATGGCATCAAAGCGGCCGTCGCCAGTAATAACTGCAAAACTGACACCCAAGAGTGCGAGTACTAGACCGACCAGAGCACCTGCATCTTCGAGAAGAATGACGGGGAGTTCTGGTTGACGAGCGTCTTTCACAAAACGAAAGAGCGAACGCTTTCCGCGAGAGCGATTTGCTTCTCGAATTGCAGTTCTAAACGAAAGGCTTTCGAGAACAATCGCAACAAGGAGCACTACGACTGCAATCCACCAGTCTTCTAGGCCTTCTGGGTGCTGCCACTTATGGATGCCTTCATACAGCGAGAACACGCCACCGACGAGGAACAGTACGATTGAGACGATAAACCCATAAACGTAGCGACGTCGCCCGTATCCAAACGGATGGTGCGCATCAGCTTGCTTCTTGCTTCGCTTATTACCAATAAGCAGCAAAATCTGATTACCTGAATCAGCAAGTGAGTGAATGCCTTCTGAAAGCATCGAGGACGAACCAGTGAATGCGAATGCGACAAACTTACTCACGGCGATACCGAGATTCGCTGCCAATGCCGCAACAACGGCTTTCATGCCACCTTCGGTGCTCAACTGCTCTCCTTATTTATGTGCCACCACCGATGGCGAGGTTTTACGCCTGAGTCAAGATCGTTGATTGAATCACTGCAACTAGGCCATGAGCTTCAACATCGGCATCAGGATCATGCGCAGACATCACCGCCGCACGACCTGGCTGAATCATGATTTCCGCATCTTCAAAAACGATGCTGGATTTTCCTTCAATCGCAAGCGCAATTCGATAGGCACCAGTTGGCATGCGCTCTGTGCCAGATTCCAATAAGCGCACGACAAACGGCGCGTTCACAGGCCAAATCAAATCGCCGATATGCGTTCGCATCACTTGTGGTTGAAGATCATCATTGATCGCCATGAGCGCGTGATCGACGAACACTGGCTTGCTCGTCAACCCAAGTCGAACCACGTTGTCACTTGATGTCATCACTTCAACACCGATGCCACGGATATAGCTATGTGGAACCCCAGCGGGTAGGAACACTGCCTCACCTTTACTCAATGCGAGATAGGCCAGTAACGGTGTAATGAGGGCTCCAGCGTCATTCGCATATTCCTTGATGACGATCTCATACGCCACCACCTGCGCGTGTTCTAAACCTATCGACTCGGCAGCTTGAGCAAGGGTACGAATGATTGTTGAAGTGTTTGCCTGGATCAACAACGGCAACGCCGCTTTGAAGTTTCCGTGAGTCAGTTCGTTCTTTGCTTCACTCAAATCTAGACCAGGATTCAGCGCTTCAATAGCTGAAAGGAACGCAATTGATTCTGTCTGGTTTCGCCAACCTGCAAAGGCTTCGAAATCTTGTAACGCAACGAGAAGCTCTGTTTTCTCAAATGGATCCGAATAGATCCGTCGGGATTCTTCACCAGTTTGTTGTGCGGCATATCCATGCGCCGCAAGGGACCTATTTGGATGTACCTGTACTGATAGCGGCTTGGCAGCTGCTAATAACTTCACGAGAAGAGGGATCGACTCTACGTCGAAATGTCGAGCGAGGTCATCGTCTGTGGTGTGGCCTTGACTGTCTACGAGAGGTGACGGGCCACCGGGATGAACGCCGTACCAAAGCTCAGCTTGTGGACTACCCGTGGCTCCATCCGACCAACGAGCTAGACCATCAATAATGCCCCAGTCGTAATCCTTGATCGCTCCCCGCACCACTAGCGACATGAGTTACCCCTGACCTGGCTTTACGGCTTCATCCATCAGCATCACTGCGATGCCATCGCGAACGGGAAATGCAGCACCGCACACTTTGCATGTCAATGTCTTAGCTTGCTCATCAGCAATCAGGTCGCCATGGGCAGCACATGGGCACGCCAAGATCGCCCAAAGAGCTGGATCTAGACCTAGTGGTGCAGCGGTGCTCATCAGTGCCTCTTTTTCTTCAGTTGAACTCTTACGTTTGCATTACTCGCGCATCTTGGCGAGCAGCTCATCTCGCAATGAGGCCATCTTCACTGGGTCCTTAGCCTCAACATTAAGGCGAAGGAGTGGTTCGGTGTTACTTGGACGCACGTTGAACCACCAGTCATCCGCAGAGATAGTTAAGCCGTCCATCTCATCGAAAGTGACACCGGCGAGCTGGGTGTATTTCGCCTTAATCGCTGCGGTGACACCTGCTTGATCGTTGACTTCTGTATTAATTTCGCCACTCATGGAGTAGCGAATGAATGGCGCGAGCATTGACGACAAAGTGGTGCCTGGCGCAGTTTGCCCGAGAGCGGCGATCACATGTAATGCAGCGAGCATCCCTGAGTCCGCGCGCCAGAAATCACGGAAGTAGAAGTGACCAGAATGCTCGCCACCAAACACTGCGTTCGTTTCCGCCATCGTGGCTTTAATGAAGGAGTGCCCGACACGGGTGCGAACTGGTACACCGCCATTTTCCAGGATCACTTCAGGTACTGCGCGACTTGTGATCAGGTTATGGATCACTGCTGCACCTGGTGACTTTGCTAGCTCCCGCTTGGCAATAATCGCCGTAATAGTCGATGGGCTCACTAATTCACCGCGTTCATCAACAACGAAGCAGCGATCAGCGTCGCCATCAAATGCCAAACCAAGATCCGCACCAACTTCAATCACCTTTGCTTGCAGGTCAACGAGATTTGCTGGATCGATCGGATTGGCTTCATGATTCGGGAAGGTTCCATCAAGTTCATAGAACATGCGAGTGATTGCTAGCGGTAGCGCGGGCAGCCCTGCCGCATCTTCAAGAACAGCGGGAGCGGTGTAGCCGCCCATACCGTTACCTGCATCAACGACGACCTTGAGTTGGCGTACCGCCGATACATCGACGAGCTCACGCATGTACTTGGCGTACTCGGTGAGCATGTCGCGATCACTGGAAACACCTTGTGGACCGTCGTAACTAGGAACGGCGTCTTGCTCAACCATTTCCTTGATCGCACGCAACCCTGATTCTTGGCCTACAGGTGCAGCACCTGGGCGGCACAGTTTGATGCCGTTGTACTGAGCTGGATTATGGCTGGCGGTAAACATGGCGCCTGGCAAATTGAGCTTGCCCGAAGCGAAGTAGAGGCCATCAGTGCTGGCTAAGCCGATGAGGATCACGTCGACGCCTTGGTCCATCACACCATTGGCAAACGCGGAAACCAGTTCTGGGCCAGAAGGACGCATGTCATGACCAATCACCACTGCCCCTGGCCCGCCATCACGAACAGCAAGCTTCAGCACGGAAACAAAGGCCCCGCCAATTGCGTAACACAGCTCGCTATCCAATTGCTCGGGATAGATACCACGGACGTCATAGGCCTTAATGACCTGATCAAGATTGCGCACGAACCTAAGGCTATCGCTTGGTTACCCGCGAGCTTTCAACCTAGAAGTCTTGCTCGGAGGAATCGTTCGCCGAGGGTGGGTTGTCATATGAATCGTCGTGGGTCAATACCCGCAGGTGACCTCTCCGGGAGATTTCCACGGTGCCCTGTGGCGCTGGTGGGTGATCAACATCGCCACCAGGGACATAACGAGGGCGCGCTGCTTCACGCACAGCATTTGCCAGGGCTTCAAGGTCATCTGAAGTGGGCTTGAGCGCATCGGGATCTGGAGTGATCCGAACGATTTCCCAACCGCGAGGAGCCGTCAGGCGCTCACTATGCATTTGACAAAGGTCATAACAATGAGGTTCTGCGTATGTCGCTAAAGGTCCAAGCACTGCTGTTGAATCCGCATAGACATAGGTCAACGTCGACACGGCACCACCATTGCAGGAGGGTTTTGAACAACGTCGACGAGCCACACCGGAACGCTAATACCCGCACGAAGGAACTCCCCGCAGGACGCGCCGTGCCTACTTGCGAACCGGCAAACCTGGATCTTCATGGGCAGATGGCACCTGAACTTCGGTATGTAATGCCTGCCATGGATAACCGGTCACCAAGTCGCCATAACTTGAGCGTTCGCGTACCTGGTGTGCAATTAAGTACGGCTGATCATTGCGCGGCGTCACCACGATGGTGAACCATGCCGCCTTTTGTTCAAGGGTTACTGGCAACCACTTCACGGCGCCAGCAGGAACAGTGATCTCTTGTACCTGTACTGGGCTGCTGACTACGTCTTTGCCGAGATATGGCAACAGTGCAATTTGCACCTTGGCCTCACCCTTTGGCGCAGTCAGCGCAAGGTACACGCGCGTCGCACCTTGAACGGGCATGCCACTTTCTGCAGCCGCAGCTGTCAACACTTGAGCGCCAGCTGAGTAGGCCGTGTCGTTCTGCACTCTCTTACTGCCAAAGAACTGGCGCATGCCGGCAACGATCGGCACATCTGAAGTGAGCTCCAGAGTTGCGGGTTGGCCCTGCGTTACCGAGGACATGTCCAAACTCATCACCGAATCGTTAGGCACGGTGAAGTGATCACGCTCTGCCGGCTGGAAAGTGCCATCTTTGGTCATCACCCGAATCTTTACTTGCGCATCTGAAACACCAGGAGCTGCGATTGCAAGAACACGCACGCCCTTACCAGGGAACACCCCTGGTACGTACACCGTTTTTGCTGGGGCAACAGCGCGCGGCACCCACTCAGTTCCTACAGATTTCAACCCAGACATCTGGTCGTCGTCAACAGAGGCACCGATGCGACCCGTGCGAGCAATCACGTGAATGGCGGTTGTTGGTACACCAGGTGCAAGCGCATCAAGGGGCACATACAGTCGCTTCTTGGGATCGACCACAAGCCCACGACCGCCTGGTGCATCAATGATCCCATTTGGTCCATAGATCACGAGGTCAATGACCGCAGCAAATGCGTCTGGGTTCACGAGCACCACTCGTGTTTGGCGACCCGCCACAGCTCCGCCACCAACAAACCAAAAATCAGAGCCAGCGTAATCACATGGCGTGCTTGCCATTCCTCGACCTTGACCTCGTGGGTCTCGGCTCCATTGGTTGGCGATCAAACCTGGCGCTAACGAACCCGTTCCCACCACACTAATTGGCGGCAACTTGCGACCGCGGCCTGCGATTTCTGTTTGCGCGCCAGGAGCAGTGAGTTTGGCCTTATCGGAAACCTTGCCGGTCAACGTCGTGACAACTACCTGGCCATTGCCTTGATCCTGACCTGGTTGACCTGGCACCACCGCTGCTGTCATCCGTGATCCCGCTTGGGCACCAACTCCAGGTTCTGGACACAACAACACCGAAGATTGAATTGGTTCTGTTTGTACGGATGCATCAGTCACGGCATTGATTCCAAGTTGACCAACAACCCCTAGCCCCACGATCAGGGCAATGCTGATCACCGCAATGCGCAAGTAAAAACTCGAAGCGACACGACGCTCTTGAACATGGCGGTCTTCGAAAGTGTCAATGCTTTCCTCGTTGAATTCGTCAGTCACGGTTCACCGCCCCCACAGGGAAACCAGCGCCTTCGATATCCGGATCAATATCCTCAACGCGTCGACTTGGGAGCGCGAGAACTACCAGCACGATGAACACAATCAACTGCAGCCACATCCACAATGATCGAGTCGTTTGATCAAAGCTCACACGTACTTGCACTGCATCCTTTGGAACAGTGAATGCCTGTGACCAACTCAGGGCACCCTTTGGTATCACCGACTCCAACGATGTTTCTTCACCGTTAAGCGGATTAATCGATACCGCATTCCACTTGCTGTTCGCTAGCTGCCCGAGAATAAGTTGACGATCCGCCAAACCAACAGTGAGCGTCTGATCGAGATACGGATTCGTGTCTATGCCCACGACAGCAACTTGCTCTGCTGGACCACCAACGACCTGCAGTTCACTTGGCACGCCGTCAGTGAGCAAACGAGCACGAGTAGTGACCCCGTCAATACCCCAAAGCACTTCGCCTGCTGAACTCGATAAGCGTCGCAACCCTGGCTCACCATCAAGGATCGGAATGAGATCTGTCGATGTGCCGCGCGCCAGCAAGACATAACGGATGCCATAACCGCTTAAGTGCGCAATCTCTGAACCACCTTGACCTGATGCAAGAGCTGCAACATCCTTGTCAAGTGGAGCCCACACCTCACCTGGAGGTGCCATCTCAGCATCACCCAGCACTGCGCCAGGGCCATTAAGTAACGTATAGAGGACTCGCCCGGAACCTGTTTGTCGCAGCATCAATGTGCGAGGTGCGTCTGGGCCGACAGAAGCCGCTGCCACAAACGCCGGAACAGAACTCGCAGGCGCCTTTTGCAACTCATCGCTTGCAGTTGGGAACCAGAACAAGCCTGAAGCAATCGGAGTGAGCACTGCGATGACTGTCACCACTACGGCAAGTGGCTGTTCAAGGGAGAAGCTGGCGCCATCCATGGTTTGGCGCAGGCCGTCAGCACCAAGGGCCGCAGCCAGAATTAGGCCTGCCCCCCACACCAACGTTGCCGGACCTGGCCATGGGCGAATGGCATCAGTTGCACCGGGCGGGGTGACCATCACGATGGTTTGGAAGATCGCGAAGAACAGTCCCACGATGCTCAAGGCAACGGCAAGCGCGATTGGTGCCAGTCGATCACGTCGAAGTAATGCAAGCAATCCTGCAACAACGAGACCTGAAGTTATCCAGATCGGCGTCATACCTGGTCCGCCAGGGTGCACGAGCAACACAGCAACCGGAGATAAATCTGGATCACTCAAACTATGTTCGCCAGAGCCGATGAGGAATCGCACTGGTTGCGCAAACCACTGCAAGCTCCATGGTGCAAGCAGCACAACTGGCCCAAAGATCGCTATCACTAGGCGTTTGAACAATGGCTTTGCATCCGCGCCTTCGCGGCGCCATGTCACTACGGCTAGGGCTACGGCGAAAATCAGCGCAATCAACCAGAACAGTGGGATTGCTGCGATCAACAATGACAACAGCAACGCGGTTCCTGCCGCGCGACGAACAGATGCAGTAGTTGTTGCTAAACGCACACATGAACGCGCGGCAAATGGAAAGGCCATAGCAGCGATCACTGTTCCTAGACGCCCGGCAGTCATGGCTCCCGTAACGGGTGGCAACAGCGCATACATGACTGCAGCCCAAATACGAACCGGCATGCTCACAATCACACCGCGCAGCGTGAAGTACGCGGCCCAGCCAGCGAATCCCAAACCAAGAAGCATCACGAGCTGAACAACCAATGCGCTCTTACCTAGGAAGGCGATCGACGTTGCAAAAATCACCAAGAGATAAGGAGGTGCCGAAGTTGATGAGCCAGGGCCAATGTCATGCCACCCTTGGGTGTAGAGATTCCAGAGATCATTTGCGCTATCTGGGGTTGGCAGGAGAGCACCACCTTGCAGTACACCCTCACCCCACCACAATGCGTGCGTAGCGATGATGGAGAACAGCATCAATGCAAGAACGGTGATCACACTTGGGCGCACAAAAATGCGTCGTAGTAGACCGCTACTTGAATCATCGAGGAAATCAGAATCATCACCTGTTGGGCCTGACTCCACTGCGCTCACCGATTGTGAGGTTGCAGTACTCGAGGTTGAGGCAATGCCAATCAGCGCCTCTGCCGTTTGACGTAGCTGCCAAGCCAACCGTGGCCGCAAACTATTGACTACAGACACCGGCTCAGTTGAGGTTTCATGAATGCGATGACGAGACTGAGCAAGCCGCTTTGGGTGCAAGGCAACATCAAGGACGGCCTTAACTTCGTCATCGGCAGCGCTGATGTCTTTGCCCAACAAGAACATCAATGCACGCAGTGCACTTCCGAGGAACAAACGAATGGCGATGAACGGGCTTGCTACTGCACTGCTTTGTGCAAGCAACACATGCACAGCAGCTTCGCGATCAGCACGATGCGGATGCGGAGCTAAGTCGGTAACGCGACGGCCATGCGCAGATGCCTCACGGTGATGCAGTACGGCATTTGTTGCAACCATCACGCGCTCGCCGGCTCGATGCGCGCGCCAACAAAAATCAAGATCGTCGCGGAACAGTGGGAGCTGTGGATCAAACCCGTTGAGCCGGTCCCACAGATCGCGTCGAATCAACATACCCGCTGAACTCACTGCTAGGACGTCGCGATCACCATCATGTTGACCTTGATCATGTTCACGGCGTTCTAAACCAGTGAAGCGTCGCCCTGCGCCCGTGACGCTGAAACCTGCTTCCAGGAGTAGTCGCTGGTCATGCCAACCAAGAATCTTTGGGCCAAGCACGGCAACGCTTGGGTTGTCGTCCGCGGTGTTCAACAGCGCTTCTAAACACGTGGCATTGGGTGCACTGTCATCATGAAGCAACCACACCCAGGTAATGAGCTCACCGGCATCTTCGGATGCCGCTACGCGCACATCACCCACATGCGCCAGGCCTGCTTCAGCAGCGGCGCCAAAGCCCGTGCTGAAGTCTTCAACGATGACACGATCTGAACCAAGGGATCGACGCAGCAAATTTGGACTGTCATCGGTTGAACCAGTGTCTACTCCCACGACCGCGTCAGCGTGCCGGGTTTGGCTAGCCAAGGTTGTGAGTACCGCTGGAAGCCAGATCTCCCCTTCATGGGAGACCACCACCGCGGTGACGTGGTGGTGGCGGCGAGGTAAGCCAAAACCAGCACTAGCTTCTTCATCACTAAACCACTGAGACCAGGCTTGGTCTTCTGTTTCAGTTTCAGAAGCAGGTGCGTCGACAGTGACTTCTTCGTCGGTGGCTTCTTCTTCGCTGGTGTTCTGGGGTGCCTTGTCAGGCTCATCCAGGCCGATCACTGCTGACTCGTCAAACTCATGCTCGTGAGAGCTACCCTCAGGAAGGAGCGGTGCGAATTCGCGATCTGCCGGTTCTGGCTCGTCGAATTCAGGCTGCACTAGTTCACTCTAGATGGCGCGCTTTTTTAGGCGTCGGCGCTCTCGCTCTGAAAGGCCGCCCCAAATACCAAAACGCTCATCTTGCTCAAGTGCATATTCAAGGCAGTCCGTGCGAACATCGCAGCTCAAGCAGACACGCTTGGCTTCACGGGTGCTGCCACCCTTTTCTGGGAAGAACGCCTCTGGATCAGTCTGAGCACAGAGTGCTTGTTCCTGCCATGCCAGTTCTTCGACATCGGATAGCGGAATCAACGTAAGACCTGCAGTGTTGCTGTCGGTCACGCGATGGACCCCCTCGACCCTCTTAGAGATGAAAACCTTTGCTTGAGCCCGTATTACATCGGTGTTATTCACCGTTCGTCAACCTGAGATCGGACAAATTGACCATTGTTTTCAAGAAATTAACCTGAAAGGCCGTAATGAGGTCAAAAAAGTCCACTTTGAGGGGGACGTGAGGGAAAATTTCTCGATTTGGCAGGATGCGCCTATGACTTCAGCCCCTGCTCGCGTGACCGTACTTTCGGGTGGAATCGGCGGTGCCCGCTTCCTGGTCGGCCTGCTCGCCCACCTTCGCCAGGTCAACCCTGACGGCCAAGGCGGCACGCTCACTGCGGTCACGGTCATCGGCAACACCGGCGATGACATCTGGGTTCATGGCGTGAGGGTGTGCCCAGACCTGGACACCGTGATGTACACCTTGGGTGATGGCATAAGTCGAGAGCGCGGCTGGGGCCGCGAGGGTGAAACCTTCTCCGCCAAAGATGAACTCGCCGCCTATGGCGTTGAGCCCACCTGGTTTGGCCTTGGCGATAAAGACCTCGCCACCCACCTCATTCGCACCCAATCCCTGCAATCAGGTTTCACTCTCACCGAGGTCACAGCGGCCTTGTGCGACCGCTGGCAGCCTGGGGTCACCTTGCTCCCTATGAGTAACGAGCGGGCGGAGACCCATGTGGTGGTGGAAACCGAAGACGAAGGCCGCCGGGCAATCCATTTCCAGGAGTGGTGGATTCGCTACCGCGCTTCACTGCCGGCCCAAGGTTTTGTCATGGTGGGGATCGATGAGGCAAAGCCAGCCCCCGGCGTGCTCGAGGCAATTCACGACACCGATCTGGTGATCCTGCCGCCTAGTAACCCGGTGGTGTCTATTGGCGCGATTCTTCAGGTTCCTGGCATAGCTGAGGCCATCCGCACGACCAAGGCTCCTGTGGTGGGCCTATCCCCCATCGTTGGCGATGCACCCGTGCGCGGCATGGCCGATGCGTGCCTCACTGCTCTCAACATCGAGACAACTGCCACCGCTGTTGCGTTGCATTACGGAGCCCGCAGTAACGGCGGACTGATTGACGCGTGGCTTGTGGATACCCAAGATGCCCTCAGCGTTGCGGTAATTGAGGAATCAGGGATCCGCACTCGCGCTATCCCTCTTATGATGACCGACGTTGATGCAACTGCAGCTATGGCTGCGCAAGCGATCGATTTCGCCACGAGTTAAGGAAGCCATGCAGGTTGTTGCAGTGCCAGGTCTTCCTCGCATTGATCACACAAGCAATCTTGCGCAACTCATTCACCACGCCACAATTACCTGGCCCGATGGCAGTGGAGCTCTTCAAGACGGCGACGTCGTAGTCATCACCAGCAAAATCATTTCTAAAGTCGAAGGCAATGTTGTTGCCTCGAACAATCGCGATGAACTCATCGATCAAGAGTCAGTGCGCACCCTTGCCACAAAACTTCACGCCCGGGGCACTACCCGCATTGTTGAAACGCACCATGGCTTAGTGATGGCAGCCGCTGGTATTGATGCCAGCAATGTTGAAGCTGGAACCGTGGTGCTCCTCCCCAAAGATTGCGATGCATCAGCGCGACGCATCCGTAAAGAACTTCAAGACCTCACCGGCAAGCGACTTGGCGTCATCATCACCGACACCATGGGTCGAGCTTGGCGCAATGG